>Ga0075424_100001708_pt1 | contig 19470 bp, 9 predicted proteins | sample SoiMethybrSBSTD3_FD_75301 | JGI IMG/M metagenome (GOLD analysis project Ga0075424, IMG submission 75301) | Bulk soil microbial communities from a Populus tree surrounding site in Tennessee, USA - Soil MetaG P. TD hybrid SBSTD3 | ecosystem: Environmental > Terrestrial > Soil > Tree plantation... | reverse complement strand
TGGTTCAGGACGCCGGCGGCCTTCGCCTCCTGCTCGAAGCGGCGCAACCGGTCGGCGTCCGAGGAGAACGACGGTGGCAAGACCTTGATCGCGACCTCGCGGCCCAGCCTCGGGTCCCGCGCGCGATAGACCTCACCCATTCCCCCGGCGCCGATCGGCGCGAGGATCTCGTAGGGGCCGAGCTTCGAGCCGGCGCCGAGGGTCACTTGGCGCGGATTTTATCGCTCGCCGAGGCGCTATTTCGGCAGGTTCGCGTCCCAGTTCTGGACGAGAGCGACCCGCGGCGCGCCGACGTCGCCCGCGCTGTTCGCCAGGAATCCCTTGCCGTCCCGGCGCACGTCGTATCCCATGAGGCCGACGCGGGGACCGAAGTAGAAATTCGTCGGAAACAGGATCCGCGTCTCCTCGACCTCGAGCCGGGGGCCTTCGATCTTGAGTGACGCCGCCACGAGATCGCTCTCGGGCGAGACGTAGTAGATCGTGCGGCCGTCGCTGCTCCAACGCGGTTGCGTGGCGCCATTGGCCGAGATCTGAACCCGCGCCCCACCCGTAGGGAAGGGGGTCACGTAGATCTCGGTCCTTCCGGATTCGTTCGACCGGTACGCGACCCATCGTCCGTCGGGAGAGAACTGAGCGCTGGTGTCGGTGGTGGCGTGGGAAACAACGAACGGCGAGGTCTTGGCCGGATCGGCTAGGGGCACTACCCAGATGTCGCTGGAGCCGATGTTGCCGCGCGTCACGAGGACGAAGCGGCCGTCTCGCGACCAATCTGTCGGCTCGATTCGCTCGGTCGAGCTGTAGATCTCGCGTGGGTTCCCGGCACCGTCCGAGCGGATCGCGCTGAGGACGAACCTTCCGGGCTGGGACTGCGACGTGTAGATGATTTCGGACCCGTCGGGCGACCACAGAGCAGCCGGTGTGGCCACGGCGCCGCTGGTCAGTCGCGTGCGGATCCCGCGCCCCAAGTCGTAGATCCAGATGTCGTTGGCGGGGTCCCCGAGAACCATGGCGGCGCGTCGGCCGTCGGGCGAGATCTGCGGGGCGTAGGCTTCGCTCTTCTCCGCTATTTTTCCGAGAACGCGCCCCGAGGTGTCGATCCAGGTCAACTGGCCGCCCACTCCCGCCTGCGCCACCTGGTAAGCCAGAACGCCGTTTCTCGAGACGCTGAAGTTGCCGCGCCAGGTACCCATGTCGTAGTGGACGTCGTCGATGACGCGAAGCGGCTCTCCCGAGGTCGCGTTGGAAGCGGCATCGAATCGAACCGCCATCAAGCTTGTGTCGGCACTGTAGAGAAGTCGTCCCGATGCGTACTGCCCGCCGCCGAAAGTCGAAACCAGGCGCCGGGCCTCACCTCCGTCGAGCGAGGCCACGTAGATTCCGGACTGCTCCGAGCGAGGGTTGTTGTGGTTGGTGGCCTGATACAGGAAGTGTCTCCCGTCGGGGAGAAAGTACGGCCAACGATGGGTCGTGTGAATCTTGGGGTCCACTCGCGTCACGGCCTGAGGGGTACCGCCTGTCGCGGAGACGCGGAAGATCGGCGTTCGGATGTCCGGCGCGAAGACGATGTCGCCCGAGGTCGACCAGCTTCCCCCTCGGGAGTTGGGAGCATCGCAAATCGTCGACACGGGGCCTCCGGCCGCGTCGATCCGGCGGAGCTTGCCTTCGGAGAAGAAGCCGATGGACCGCCCGTCCGGCGACCAGAAGGGGGAGCGCGCTCCCTCCGTGCCGGAGAGGGCCTTCGCGGCGCCGGTGCGAAGGGATTGAACCCAAAGTTTTCCGCCCGCTCCGTAGACCACGCGGTCCCCGTCGGGCGAGACCGTAGCCGGCGCCGCATCGTCTCCGGTCAAGCGAAACGCCGTTTTCTCCGGGGGCAGAAGAAACGAGTGCAACGGCTCGGGATGGCGGCCCTCAGCCTTGCGCAGCTCGTTGGCCAGGAAGAGGGTCGCCAGTACGAGGAGTCCTGCGATCGCCCATGGCAGAACGCGCCGCATTCCTCGACGCGGGACGGCGGCGATCGCAGCGCGCGCTCCCGAAGCCGACTGCGCTCCCAGCCACCGCAGCTCCTTGCCGACGTCGCCCGCCGCCTGCCACCGATCCTCGGGATCCTTCGCGAGGCACGTCTGGACGACGTGATCGAGTGCCGGCGGCGACATTGGCTGGACCTGAGAGATCGGCGGGGGCTCGTCGCGCAGGATCGCCGAGATGAGGGAAGCCTGCGTCGTTCCGGAAAACGCCTTGCGCCCGGTCGCCATCTCGTACAGGGTCGCGCCGAGGGCGAAGACGTCGGTCCGCGCGTCGGCATTCTTGCCCTCGAGCTGCTCGGGCGCCATGTACTGGAAAGTGCCGAGAATAGTGCCCTTCTCGGTCAGGTTCGCCTGCGTCGGCGACGTCGTGAGCATCGGGTTCGCGGCGCCGTCCGCCAGGCCCTTGGCGAGGCCGAAGTCGAGGAGCTTGACGCCCGTCTTCGTCAGCATGACATTGCCGGGCTTCAAGTCGCGGTGCACGATGCCCTGGCGGTGGGCTTTGTCCAGCGCGTCGGCGATCTGCGCGCCATAGCGAAGGGTCTGCTCGAGCGGCAGGGGACCCTTGGCGAGGCGCTCGGCGAGCGTGTCGCCCTCGAGAAGCTCCATGACGAGGTAGTCGACGTCGCCGTCGCGTCCGACGTCGTGGATCGCGCAGATGTGGGGATGGGAGAGCTGCGATATCGTCTTGGCCTCGCGGTCGAAGCGCTGCCGCACTTCGGCGGAGGACGACATGTGCTTCGGGAGGACCTTGATCGCGACGACGCGCTCGAGCCTCCCGTCGCGCGCCCGGTACACCTCACCCATTCCGCCCGCGCCCAGCGGCGCGAGAATTTCGTAGGGGCCCAGGCGTGTGCCCGCGGCGAGAATCACGGTGAGCGGATTCTATTTCGCCGGCTGGCGGATGGCCCTGTCCCCCGGCGCGCCGACGTAGTGCAACACATGGTGCAATAACGAGAATGTAGTACTGCTGGGCTCCTAGCTCTCCGCCTTGACCTCCGGATTGACCGTCTGCTAGTTTCCAGCAACAAGTGTTGTGCGCGGGGTGTGATTCCGCTCGCGGCCAGAATCGCCGCTTCGCGGTCGGGCGGACCGGGTGAGCCCTCCGCGTCCGGCGGCTCCGTCGGGGTCTCTGCGGCTCGACGCGGTGGAGATCCGCATGCTCCGGCTCGATCTCGTCGAGCCTTTCGAGACGAGCTTCGGCCGGGTCCTCTCGCGGCTCATCATTCTGTCCAAGCTGGAGGCCGACGGGCTCGAGGGATGGGGAGAGATCGTCGCCGGCGAGGCGCCTCTCTACAGCTATGAAACGGCCGGCACGGTGGTCCACGTCGTCCGGAAGTTCTTCGCGCCGGCCCTGTTGCGCGAGCCCCTGCGCGGTCTCGACGATTTCGTCGAGAGGTTGAACCCCTTTCGGGGCCACCCCATGGCGCGCGCGGGCCTCGAGCTGGCTTACGCGGACATGCTCGCGCGCGCCGGAGGCGTGTCGGTCGCGAAGCTTCTCGGGGGTGTGCGCGACCGCATTCCGGCCGGCGTGAGCCTCGGGATCCAGACCGAGATCGCCGAGCTGATGGACCGCATCGACCGGTACGTGGGCCTCGGCTATCAGCGCATCAAGGTCAAGATCAAACCGGGCTGGGACGTCGCGGTCGTCGATGCGGCGCGCCGGCGTCATCCCGACATCCGGCTTTCCGTGGATGCGAACGCGGCGTACAGCCTCGCCGACAAAGATCATCTGAAGAAGCTCGACGCCTTCGGCCTGCTGATGATCGAGCAGCCTCTCGAGCACGACGATCTCCTGGATCATGCCCGCCTCCAGCGTGAGATCTCGACGCCCATCTGCCTTGACGAGAGCATCGGCGGAGCGCGGGCGGCGCGGCAGGCGCTGGAGCTGGAGAGCTGCCGCGTCATCAACCTGAAGGTCGGGCGAGTCGGCGGTTACTCTCCCGCGCTGGCGATCCACGAGATCTGCCGGTCGCGGGGCGTGCCGCTCTGGTGCGGCGGCATGCTGGAGTCGGGAATCGGGCGCGCCCACAACATCGCCGTGGCGAGCCTTCCGGGATTCACGCTGCCCGGCGACATCTCCGCCAGCCGGCGGTACTTCGCGCGCGACATCATCGTTCCGGAGGTCGAGGTGGACGGAAGCGGGATGGTGGAGGTCCCGAAAGGCCCCGGCTTCGGCTTCGAGATCGATCGCGACTACCTGGCGGCCGCGACCGAGACGGTCGAGCGATTCACGCTGAGGGGCGAGAGGGTCTCGGTGTCGTGAGATTCTACCGGGGCTCGGGAGCGCAACGAACCGAGCCCGAGCCGTGGCGGAGGGATCGACATGCCAACACGCACCGCGATCGAGCAGCGCCTGGCGACCGCGCAATCGCGTCTGAACCCGCGCCGCCGGAGGATCATTCAGGCCGCGCTCGAGAATCCCGACGAGACGTTCTTTCTGTCTTCGCGCGCGCTCGCACGTCGCCACCGCGTGGATCCCGCCACGATCGTGCGCACGATCCAGGTCCTGGGTTATCGCCAGTACGCCGACTTCCTCAAGGACCTGCGCGATCACTTCATTCAGAGAGTCACTCCGTATCGGATCGTGGAGGCCACCGCCCGCGAGAAGAAGAGCGTGGTCGACCACGTGCGGCACAGCCTCGAACGGGACCTGCACAATCTCGACGCCGTCCGATCGGGCCTGGATCCGACCCGGGCGGTGGACTTCGCGCGGCGCATCCACCGGGCGCACAAGGTCCGCATCGTCGGAGTGGACCTCGCGGCGTCCCTGGCCTGGTTCTTCGCCTACGGCCTCGAGGCGCTGGGCTTCGAAGCCGAGGCCCCGGTCGGGAGCGCCGGCCACCTGCAGCACAAGGTGCGCAGCCTGACTCCCCGCGACCTCGTCGTCGCGATCAGCTTCGGCCGCTGCCTGAGGGTCACGATGGACGCCGTCAACCTCGCGCGCGACCGGCAAGTGCCCACGTTCGGCATCACCGACAGCGACACGACGCCGATCGCGCGGACCTGCGACGCGTACCTGCTGGCGCCCATCTCGGCCTCCACGTTCACCGGCTCCTACGCCGCGCCGATGGCCGTGTTGAACGCCGTCCTGGTGGCGTGCGCGCAGCTGAAGCCGAAGCGCTCGCTGGCCGTGCTGCGACGGACCGAGAAGGAATACCTTTCGGGCCCGCGGTGGTATGACCAGGCGCCGGCGGACGAGGCGATCACTCGCGAGAATCTGCCGCGGACTCCCTGACGTGAGGCTTCCCGAAGGCGAGAAGCCGTGACCGCGGTCGCGGTGCGCGAGCTGCGCCGCCTCGAAGAGCTGCGGGCCGTTCAGGAGCTGGCCGGGCAGGTCTGGGGCTTCGAGGACCGGCAGCTGCCTTCGACCTCCGATCTCCAGGTCGTCCACCACGTCGGGGGGCTGACGGCTGGCGCGTTCGTCGGGCGAGAGTTGGTGGGCTTCGTACACGGTCTGCCGCGCACGAATCTGTCGGCGGCGTGCCACCACTCCCACATGCTCGCGGTGCGGCCGGACTTTCAGGGCCGCGGGATCGCCGTTCGACTCAAGCTGTTCCAGAGGACGTGGTGCCTGAAGCGGGGAATCGGTCTGGTCACCTGGACCTACGACCCGCTCCTCGTCCGAAACGCCCGATTGAACCTCGTCCGTCTCGGTGCGCGAGCCTGGCGATTCATCGAGGATGCCTATGGACGGCTCGGCGGCCTCTACGGCGGGCTTCCGACGGACCGCTTCGAGGTTTACTGGAGGCTTCAGAGTCGAGAGGTCGAGCGCGCCGCCCGCGGTCTCTTCGAGGAGCCATCCGACGCCGCGCTCTTCCCGAGAGCGATCTCCGGGCGCCGACCGGCGCCGCGTCGCATCGCCGTGGAGATTCCGGCGGGCGCACCGGGCCTCTATACCCGCGACCCCGCTCGGGCGTCGCTCGCCCGCGCGTCCCTTCGGCGAACCTCCCGGTCTCTCTTCTCGCGCGGATACGAAGCCGTCTCGATCGTCCCGTCCGGCGAGACAGCGCTCTATGTCTTCGAGCGCGGAGGGCGTCCGGGCCCGCACTGACTGCAATAAATGATGCGATCGCCGGCGGCCCGCCGTGGCGTGGGCGCACGATTTGCGCCCTTTTCACCGTGTGTTGCAGTGTATTGACACTCGGCAACGGATGATGCATTCTCCGCCCAAGTTGAAGGCGTGCGCTCGCGGCGGCGGGGCCGCCCGCGAGGCGGGGAAGGAGAGGTCATGAGTCCATCAAAGAGGACTTGGGCCGTCGCCGCGGTGGTTTGTCTCTTCGCGTCGGTCGCTTTCGGCCAGGTCGTCGGCGGAACGATCTTCGGCCGCGTCGCGGACGAGTCGGGCCAGCCGCTCTCGGGCACGACGGTCACGGCGCGCAACGTCGACACGGGCCTGACGCGAACGGTCCCCTCGGATGCGGGGGGCATCTATCGATTCGCGCAGCTCCCGGTCGGAACCTACGAATTCACCGTGACATTGACCGGGTTTGCGACGGAGGTGCGTTCCGGGGTCCGGTTGTCCATCGGTCAACAGGCCGAAGTCAACTTCAGCCTGAAGGTCGCCGCGGTGAGCGAGACGGTCACGGTCAAGTCCGATGCGCCCATCGTCGAGACGACCAAGAGTGTGATCGGAGCGAACATCACGAAGCGGCAGATCGACGAGCTCCCGTTGCCCGACCGAAATTTCGAGAGTCTCATCATCCTGTCTCCGGGGATCACGCAGAGCGTGACGGAGGCGACCGACATCTCCTCGTCGGGGAGCAACGGCAGCAGCAACACGATGCTGATCGACGGGCTGAGCAACGACCAGACCGCCCTCGGCGATTTCCGCGGCGACTACTCGCCCGACGCCATCGGAGAGTTCGAGGTGATGTCCAGCCAGTACTCGGCGGAGTACGGCCAGGCTTCCGGCGCCATCATCAACGTCGTCACGCGCTCGGGAACCAACGACTTCCACGCGCGTGTGGCCGGCTACTACCGCGCCTCCGCCCTGACGGCGAGCGATCCGTTCGCCTCGCCCGATCCGACGACCGGAGAGAAGTCGACGCCTTTCGAGCAGGGGATCTTGAGCGTGTCGGGGGGCGGCCCGATCGCGAGGGACAAGGCGTTCTTCTTCCTGTCCTTCGAGCAGACGTGGCGCGACGCGACGGCGGTGGTGGGTGTGGAACCATCAGTGCTCGAATCTCTGGGCCTCGGCTCCGAGACCACTTTCCCGCAGGACTTGCGCGAGCCCCGCGTCGTCGCGAAGATCGACTATCACCCGACGGACAGCCAGACGCTCATGGGGCGCTTCCGCCTCGACAAGCCGAAGCAGACGAACGATCTCGTCGGCGAGATCGCGGGAAATGGCGCCGTCGTGACCGAGGAGGCGGGCTTTACCCTCGACACCGAAAACATCGACTACGCGCTGGCGCACTCCTGGATCATCAATCCCAACACGTCGAACGATGCCCGTTTCCAGTTCGCCCGCCAGAGCAACGACGCGCTCCAGCAGAACTGTCCGGGCTGTCCGACGATCCAGCGGCCGACGGTGATCTCGGGAAAGCTCCCGAACATGCCCCAGTCCTTCAGCGAGGACCGATACCAGTTCATCGATTCGGTCAGCTTCAACTTCGGCAAGAGCGGCGAACATTTTGTGAAAGCCGGAGTCGACTACAGCCACATCAAGATCGACGCCTTCGTGCCTCAGAACTTCGACGGCGCCTTCGTGTTCACGACGGACCAGCCGTTCGATGCGAACAACCCGGACACCTACCCGTTCATCTACCAGGTCGGCTCGGGGGACCCCAACATCGCCCTCAACAACAACATCGTCGGCCTGTACGTCCAGGATCAGTGGAGGGCCGCGAGCAACCTGACTTTCAACATCGGGCTCCGCTGGGACTACGAGGATCAGGTCTACACGAAGCACGACTGGCAGAACTTCGGTCCGCGCATCCACTTCGCGTGGGACCCCACGAAGGACGGCAAGACGTCGGTCCGCGGTGGCTTCGGCATCTACTACGACCAGGTGCTCCTGAACGTGCCGCTGCTCGCCACGATCTTCGAGCCCGGCCGCTTCAACTTCCAGACGATTCTCAACCCCGGATATCCCGATCCGCTGTCGGGAGGCAACGGTGTTCCGATCCCGCTGCCGCCGAACATCTCGATCCTGAATCAGGACAACACGACGCCGTACAAGAACGTCGGCAGCCTCGGGGTCCAGCGCGAGCTGACTCCCGACATGGCGTTCAGCCTGGACTTCGTCTACGCGCGCAGCTACCACCTGCTCTTGCTGCGCGACGCCAACGCGCCGATCCAGGGGGTCTATCCCGATCCGAACGTCGGCACGGCTTACGAGCCCGAGACGACCGGGCGCGGCCGGTATTTGGCGATGCAGCTCGGCATCACCAAGCGCTTCGGGCAGAACATCGGCGCCCAGCTCGCCTACACGCTCGCGTCCAACAAAGACAACACCGACGGCTCCCAGTACACCCCCAGCGACAACTACAACATCGACGCCGACTACGGCCCGAGTTCCAACGACATCCGCAACACCTTGAACGCGGCCGTCGACTGGAGAGGACCGTGGGGCCTCGTGGTCGGCGCGAGCGGGAGCCTGCTTTCCTCGCCTCCGTACAACATCATCACCGGCAACGACGACAACGGCGACACCTACATCAGCGACCGGCCGGCCGGCGTCGAGCGAAATTCCGGCCGCGGCAACACGATGTGGACCGTCAACCTTCACCTCGCCAAGACGATCGCGATCGACCGGGTGAACCTGCAGCTCATCGTCGAGGCCTTCAATTTGTTCAACCACATCAACAAAACGAACTACATCGGCAACATGCAGTCGCCGCTGTTCGGGCAGCCCACGGCGACGGCCGAGGGGGCGTTCGGGCCTCGTCAGATACAGTTCGGCCTGAGAGTCGATCTGTGAGGCGCGGCGCTCGATTCGTTTCGGCGGTTCTTGTTCTCGCCGTTCTCTCGAGCGCGCGGCTCGGGGCATGGCAGGAGCCGCCTTCGTCTCGCAAGAGGCCGGTGGCGCCGGCCGCCCCGCCCCCGGCTGCGGCGTCCAAGCCGTCGACGCCCTCGACCCCGGAGACCCCGGAGATGACCGCCTCGGACGTCGGCGCTTTCCTCGACGGCCTCGTGCCCGCGCAGCTCGGCCCGGCGGACGTCGCGGGCGCCGTCGTGGTCGTCGTCAAGGACGGCCAGGTCCTCGTCGGCCGCGGCTACGGCTTCGCCAACGTCGAGAAGAGAGTTCCCGTCTCGTCGGAGACCACGCTCTTTCGTCCGGGCTCGATCTCCAAGCTCTTCACGTGGACCGCAGTCATGCAGCAGGTCGAGAAAGGCAAGCTCGACCTCGACGCCGACGTCAACAAGTACCTCGACTACAAGGTCCCAGAGGCGTTCGGCAAGCCCATCACGCTGCGCGATGTCATGACGCACACGCCCGGATACGAGGACTATGCGAAGGACCTGATCGTGGCGGACGCGAGCATGCTCGTCCCCCTCGGGACACACCTCCGGTCGCACCAGCCGCAGCGGATCTTCCCGGCCGGCTCGACACCCGCCTACTCGAACTACGCGACGTCGATGGCCGGATACATCGTGGAGCGCGTCTCCGGCAAGCCGTTCGCCGAGTACATCGAGGAGTCCATCCTGACGCCGCTCGGGATGACGCATTCGACTTTCCGGCAGCCCCTGCCAACTGCGCTCGCGCCTCTGATGTCGAACGGCTACAAGGTCGCCTCGGAGAAGCCGCAGCCGTTCGAGATCGTGGTGCCGGCGCCCGCGGGCGCGTTGTCCGCCGCCGGCGCGGACATGGCGCGCTTCATGATCGCTCACCTGCAGGACGGGCGGTACGAGGGCGCGCAGATCCTTCAGCCCGAGACCGCGAAGCTCATGCACGCGCGTCAGCGCGGAAAGTCGCCCGAGACGGATGCCATGTGTTTGGGCTTCTACGAGGAGTCGCGCAACGGCCACCGGATCATCGGCCACGGCGGCGACACCAACTGGTTCCACAGTGACCTGCACCTGATCCCCGATGCCAACGTCGGCTTCTTCGTCTCCTACAACAGCGCCGGCAACGGCAAGGGCAGCGGGCGAGCCCTTCTCTGGGAGCGATTCCTGGATCGCTACTTTCCGTACACGCCGCCGTCCGCGGCGCGCTCGGCGGATGCGAAGGAGCAGGTGAAGAAAGTCTCGGGCAACTATCTCGTGAGCCGGCGGGAAGACTCCAAGTTCCTGCGACTCCTGTATCTCCTGGAACAGACCAAGGTCACCCCGTCCGCCGACGACGAGGGCGTGATCGAGGTCGCCGGGCTCGCCGACTACAACGAGAAGCCGAAGAAGTGGGAGCCGATCGGCAACGGAGTGTTCCGTGAGGTCCACGGCCAGGAGAAGGTCGTGTTCCAGAAGGATCCGCTCGGCCGCGACGAGATGGTCACGGAGTACCCGTTCTTCGACTTCTTCCGGCCGCCGGCGCACCTCGACGCGAAGATCCTCCTCCCGGTAGCGATCGTGAGCCTCGCGGTCGTGGTGCTCGCCCTGATCCTGTGGCCGGTGGGCGCACTCGTGCGCCGCCATTACGCGCGGCGCCTCGAGCTGCCTCCCGGCGAGCGCCGCCTCCGCCTCTGGACGCGTCTGGTGTGCCTGCTCGAAGTGGTGCTGGTCGCCGGGTACGCCATCATCATCATCCGGGGACTCGACGACCTCAATCTCTTCACCCCGAAGCTGGACCCGTGGCTCCACGTCGTGCAAGTCATCGCCGCGCTGGCGCTGGTGGGGACGTTGATCGCCCTTCTCAACGCGGCCCGCGCCTGGGGAAGTCGGCAGCGCCGCGTCTGGAGCAAGCTCGGAGAGACGTTGATCGCGCTCGCGTGCGTCGGCCTGGCGTGGATCATCCTGGCGGGTCGGCTTCTGCACGTGGGTCCGTCCTACTGATGCGGATCCGGACCGCGCTCCTCGGCGCCTCGCTGGCCCTCGCTTCGAGCCTCCTCGCTTCCGCCGCCCCGACGGACACCCCGTACGACGTCGTGATCCGCGGAGGCACGGTCTACGACGGCTCGGGCAACCCGGGGCGGCGCGCCGACGTCGGGATTCGCGGCGACCGGATCGCCTCGGTCGGCGATCTCTCCGGGGCGGCTGCGAAGAGCGTCGTCGACGCCCGCGGCCTGGCCGTGGCGCCGGGATTCGTCAACATGCTCTCGTGGTCGGTGGACACGCTGATCGCCGACGGCCGCTCCCAGAGCGAGATCCGGCAGGGCGTGACGACCGAGATCTTCGGAGAGGGCTGGTCGATGGGCCCGTGGAACGACGAGCAGAAGAAACGGGCCCGCGAGGATCAGACGGACATCAAGTTCGACATCGAGTGGACGACGCTGTCCGAGTACCTCAAGTACCTCGAGAAGCGCGGCATCTCGCCGAACGTGGCCTCCTACGTCGGCGCCGCGACGGTCCGCGAAAACGTCCTCGGGTTGGATAACAAAGCGCCCACGCCCGCGCAACTCGAGCAGATGCAGGCCCTGGTCCGGCGTGAGATGGAGAACGGCGCGCTGGGAGTCGGAACCGCCCTGATCTATCCGCCCGGCACCTTCGCCACGACGGAGGAGCTCATCGCGCTCTGCCGCGTGGCGGCGGAGTATCAGGGCAAGTACATCACCCACATGCGCAGCGAGGGCGATCGCCTGAGCGAAGCGGTGGACGAGGTCATCCGGATCTCGCGCGAGGCCGGCGTTCCGGCGGAGATCTATCACCTCAAGGCGGCCGGCGTGGACAACTGGCCCAAGATGGACGCGGTGATCGCGAAGATCGAGGCGGCGAGGCGCGACGGCGTAAAGATCACGGCGAACATGTACACGTACACGGCGGGCGGCACGGCCCTCGACTTCTGCATCCCGCCGTGGGCGCACGAGGGCGGAACCGAGAAGCTCCTCGAAAGGCTTCGCGATGCCGCCACCCGAACCCGCATCGCCGGCGAGATTCGCGAACCGGGGAAGGGCTGGGAAAACCTCTATCGCGCGTCGGGGTCGCCGGAAAACATCCTGATCGACGAGTTCAACAACGAGAAGTTGAAGCCGCTCGCGGGGAAGACGCTCGCCGAGATCGCCCGCATCCGCAAGAAGGACCCGGTCGAGACCCTGATCGACCTCGTCATCGAGGACGAGGCGAAGACCGGCGCGTTGTACTTCCTGATCTCCGAGGAGAATCTCGAAAAGCAGCTCCGGCTGCCCTGGGTGTCGTTCGGGTCCGACGCCGGGTCGATGGCGCCGGAGGGGATCTTTCTCAAGTCCCCCACGCACCCCCGGGCGTACGGGACGTTTGCGCGTTTCCTCGGCAGATACGTTCGCGAGAAGAAAGTCGCCTCGCTCCCCGAGGCGATCCGGAGGTTGTCGGCGCTGCCGGCCTCGAACCTCGGCCTCGACCATCGCGGCCGGCTCGAGGAGGGGATGTTCGCCGATGTCGTCGTCTTCGATCCCGCGACCATCGCCGACCGCGCGACATACGAGAAACCGCATCAGTACTCGGTGGGCGTCCGGCATGTCTTCGTCAACGGCACCCAGGTCCTCAAGGACGGCGAGCACACCGGAGCCAAGCCTGGCCGCGCCCTCAAAGGTCCCGGCGCGAAGGAGAAGAGCGCCGGTTCGTCCGGCCGCTAGTCCCGGACCGGCACCACGGCGCGCTCGACTTCGCGCGCGGAGTAGGGGAGGCCCGGCGTCAGGATCTCGTGCCCGTCCTTCGTGACGAGGACCATGTCTTCGAGGTAGAAGCCCTGGCCGTCGACGGAAAAGATCGGCTCGAACGCAACGACCATTCCCTCGCGCAGCGTCTCCGGCGCGCCCTCGGCCGCCTCCAGGCCGACGCCGTGGATTCCCCACCACTTCAACCCGTCCTCGGCAAGAAGAACCTCGGCGGCTTTCGTGCCGAGCGGTGTGGCGAGCGCCGGCTGTCGCCGCCGAACCTCCGCGAGGCTCGCCGCGTAGACGTCGTCGCGGCGGGCTCCGTCGCGGAAGACGCCGAGACCTGCCCGATACGCGGCGATCAGAAGCTCCCAGGTCTCGCGCTGTCCCGCGTCGAAGTTGCCCGACACCGGCGCCGTGCGGCCGACGTCTCCCTGGTAGTGGAGCGCGTCGCAGCCGACGTCCACTCGCGCGACTTCGCCCGCCTGCATAGTCCGGTTCAAGTGTCGATAGTCCAGTAGCGACGCGAAGGGCGCCGGGAAAGCGCTCGCGGGTCCCGTCATCACCCAGGGCCAGAACGATGGTCCCTCCGCACCGGCGGCGATGCAGGCCGAGACGACCGCGGCTTCCGCCTCGCGCTGGGGACGGCCCGGGCGCAGGGCAGCCATGCCGGCGAGCAGCGCTTTCGCGCTCGCGCCGCCGACTCGGCGAAGCGCCTCGATCTCCGACGGGTCCTTGATCGCCCGCATGTCGGCGAGCATCGAGTCGGCTTTACGAACCCGTTGTGCGCTCCAGAGCTCCGCGAGCGCATGATTCCAGGCGGCATCCGGATCGTCGAGCGCGATGTCGAGCGGAAAGCCGTGCGCGTTCGAGACGCCGCGGGTATACAAGAGCAATCCCGGCGTCTCCTCCTGGCGCCGCGCGAGGAATCCGGCGAGCTCCTTGCGCTCGAGAACACGGTCCAGGCCCAGGCGCAAAGCGGACATTTCGCCCGGGGCAATCTTCGCGGTCGAAATCGAATTCGCGAGCCCGGGAAGTTTCACCGGGACGAAGAGGAGAGATTCCTTCGCCGCGCTGTCGATCGCGAGGACGGCTCCCGGCGAGGTCTCGATCCCGGTGAAGTAGAAGAAGTCCGGGTCCTGGAGGAAGGCGGAAGTCCGGTCCTGGGGAGACGAAAACCGGAACGGCGTCGCCGTCACCAGCAGGAGCCCGTCCGGCATGCGCCGCATCGCCTCGTTGCGCCGAGCGCGATGCGGGTCGTCTCGCGAAAGGGTCAGGACGTCGCCGGGTTTCGGTATCACCGGTATCACCGCGTTCTGGACGGGGTCGACCTTCTCGTCGGCGAGGTGGTGATACACGACCACGTGGCGCGCGTCGATCCTCGCCTTCGCCTTGCCCACGGTCGCGAGGAGCCACGGCGAGACGAACGCGTAGTCCAGGTTCTTCGCGGCGAGCAGCGCCTCAGCCGAGTCCGTGTCGCCCGTGAAATAGACGCGCAGGCCGTGCCAGGTGACGAGGTAGGAGTCGTGGTCGATGTCTCCGTGGGGCGTGCGGAAGGCCTCGATCACGATTCCCCGGTACTCCATCTTCGGGGCAAAGGGGATCACGCGGTCCGGCGGGAGTGTTTTCGAGAGCGCGGGCGGGGCGATGACGCGCGCGTTCATCTTCGAAAAGAGCGCCGCATCGAAGTGGTCGCGGTGACCGTGCGTGATGAGACAGAGAGCGTTCTCGGCTTTCGGAACGGAGCCGAAGTCGTAGCTCATGTAGCCGAACGCGCCCGACTCGTACGGAAAGTCGGTATACAGCGTCGTCGGGCCGTCGGTGATGGAGAAGGCCATGTTGCCGATGAACGTGGCCTTGAGAGGAGCGGGTTCGGAGGCGAGGAGCCAGGAAGTCAGCAGCGTCATCCCGAGCGAAGCGAAAGATCCCGTGCGTGTCAAGTTCGGGATCCCTCGGGCCTGGGGCCCTCGGGATGACATCGTGAGGGCCACATGCCTCACGATGTCATTTCTCGATCCCCACTTCCGTCAGGATGAACGCGTAGTCGAACGCGGTCTCCTTGAGGCGATCGTAGCGGCCCGACGATCCGCCATGGCCTCCGGCCATATTGACCTTGAAGATCAGGGGGTTCTTGTCGGTCTTGAGCGTGCGCAGCTTCGCCACGTACTTGGCCGGCTCCCAGTACATGACCTGGGAATCGTCGAAGGACGTCTTCACGAGCATCGCCGGATAGTCCTTGGCGGCCAGATTGTCGTAGGGGCTGTACGACTTCATGTAGTCGTACTGGTCCTTGACCTTGGGGTTGCCCCATTCCTCGAACTCGCCGACCGTCAGCGGCAGGGACTCGTCGAGCATCGAGTTGATGACGTCGACGAACGGCACGTGCGTGACGACAGCGTGGAAGAGGTCCGGCCGCATGTTCGTCACCGCGCCCATGAGCAGGCCTCCCGCCGAGCCTCCCTCGATGACGAGGCGATCCTTCGAGGTGTACTTGTCGGCAATCAGGGCTTCGGCCACTGCGATGAAGTCCGTGAACGTATTCTTCTTGTTGAGCATCTTCCCCTGGTCGTGCCACTTCTTGCCCATCTCGCCGCCGCCGCGGATGTGGCCGACCGCGAACACGACCCCGCGGTCCAGCAGGCTGACGCGGCTCGAGTTGAACTCGGCGTCCCACGGCGCACCGTAGGAGCCATACGCCGTCAGGAGCATCGGCGCCTTGCCGTCCGGGACGAAGCCCTTCCGGTAGACCAGAGAGATCGGGATCTTCGTCCCTTCGGAAGCGGTCGCGTAGCGGCGCTCGGACGTGTAGCGGCTCGCGTCGTATCCTCCAAGCACTTCCCGCTGCTTGAGGAGCTTCGCCGTCTTCTTGATCAGGTCATAGTCGTAGACGGAGGGAGGCGTCGTAAACGACTCGTATTCGTAGCGGAGCGTGTTCGTGTCGAACTCGGCGTTGGCGGTCAGCCCCGCAGAATAGATCGCCTCCGGAAAGTCGATCCGATAGTCGGCTCCCGTCTTGCGGCTGATGACGTGGATTCGGGGAAGGGCGTCTTCGCGTTCGGACAGGACGACCCAGTCGGCGAAGACGTCGTGGTTCTCGACCATCACGTTCTCGCGGCAGGGAATCATGTCTTTCCAGTTGGCGGGACCGGGGTCGGTCATCGGTGCCGTGACCATGCGGAAATTGCGGCAGCCCTTGTTGGTCCGGATGTAGAACGTGTCGCCGCCGTGGTCGACATCGTATTCGTGCTCGACCTCGCGAGGCGCGATCATCTTCAGCGCCGCCGTCGGCTCGCCGGCGGGCAGCCACTGCCACTCGCTGGCGGTGTGGGAACCCGAGCCCACGAAGATCACGGCCTTGCTCCGGGAACGGCCGGCGAAGAGCCGAAAACGCTCGTCCTTCTCTTCGAGCAGAAGGACGTCGTCCTTGGGATCCGTGCCGAGGACGTGTCGGTACAGGCGATATGGCCGCTTGGCCATGTCCGTCACCGTGTAGAAGAGGGTCTTGTTGTCGGCCGCCCACGCCACCGACGCGACGCGCGGGACCGACTCCGGAAAGAGCTTGCCGGTCTCGAGGTCCTTGACGTGAAGCGTGTAGTCGCGGAAGCCGGTGTTATCGGTCGTGTACGCGAGGATGCGGCCGTCGTCGGTGACGTCGCGCTGCCAGACGCTCATGAAGCGCTCGCCCTTGGCGAGCTCGTTGACGTCGAGGTAGACCTCTTCCTTCGCTTCGAGGCTGCCCTTCTTGCGGCAGTAGATCGGATACTGCTTGCCCTTCTCGGTGCGCGAGTAGTAGTACCAGCCGTCGTCGCGGTAGGGGACCGTCAAGTCCGTCTCCTTGATGCGCGCCAGCATCTCGTCGTACAGCGTCTTCTGGAAGGGCTCCGTGGGCCGCATCACTTGGTCGGTGTAGGCGTTCTCGGCCTCGAGAAACTTCCTCACCTCCGGGTTCTCCCTTTCGCGGAGCCAGAAGTAGTCGTCGTTGAGCGTGTCTCCGTGCAGCGTCTGCATGTGAGGAACCTTCTTGGCCGCGGGGGGAGCCGCGGCCGGCGTGGAAATGGTGACCGCGAGAGCCAGCGCGAGCGGACCCGAGGAATGAATCATTTCGAACCGGCCTCCTTGTTCGCTTTCGCGAAGTCTCCCGCCTTGACGATCGTCATTTTCGCCGGATCCAAGTACTTGCGCATCGCGGCCACGATCTGCTCGCCGGTCAGAGCCTCGACCTTCTTCTCGAAGTCGCCGTCCCACGCCATGGTCCGGCCGAGGTACAGGCCCGTCGCGAGCGACCGGGCCAGCGCCGGATCCTGCGCGCGCGTGACCTGGCGCGACTGGAGCCAGCCCGACTTGGCTTCGGCGATCTCCTTGGTTTCGTACCCGTCCTTCAGGACCCGCGCGAGCTCTTCCTGGAAGGCCTTCTCGAGCCGGGCTTCGTTCTGGGGAGCATAGATCGCGAAAGTCGCGAACGAGCCGGACTTGTCGAGGGGCGATGCCGAGAGCTGCGAACCGACGCCGTAGGAGAGGCCGTCCTTCTGGCGGATCCGCGTGGCCAGACGCGAGTTGAGGAAGCCGCCGCCCAGCATGTAGTTGCCGAGCACCAGGGCGGGGTAGTCGGGATCGTCGTCGCGGATGGCGAGATTCTGGCCCGCCACGAAGAAGGCGTTCGCCTTGTCGGGCGTCTCGAGGGCCTGATTGACCGGCGGCACGTCCTGGTACGGCTGCGGGACGCGGGTGAATCCGGACGGGCTCTTCCAGTCTCCGAAGAGCTCGGCCGCGAGCGCTGCGATCTCCTTTTCGTCGAAGTCGCCGACGACCGCGAGCTCGCCGTTGGATGCCCCGAAGTAGGTCTTGTAGAACCCCTTCGCCTCGTCCAGCGTGGCGCCCTTGTAGCTGGCGAACGATTCGTCGAGCGTCTCGACGTACCGCACGTCCCCCTTGGGATACGGGTTCATGTGGCGCTGGTAGAAGTTCGATCCAACCGAGTCGGGCTCGCTCTTCTGTTGCTCGATCGCGGCCAGGTTCTCCTGCCGCAGCTCCTCGAACTCTTTCTCGGGGAACACGGGCTCGCGGAGCACTTCCGCGGCCAGGCGGAGGACTGCGGGGAAGTTCTCCCGGATGGTCTCGATCGACAGGGTCGCCTGGCTGGCCCGGCCGCCGACGCTCATCCTCGCCTTGAGGCGGTCCAGCTCGTCCTTGATCTGCTGACGGGTGTGCTTCGTCGTGCCTCGCATCAGCATGTCGGCGGACATGTCGGCGGCCGTGGACTTGCCCACCAGGCTCTTCTCGTCTCCGAAGCGCAGCGTCATCACTGCGACGACCGTGCCGCCCCGGGTCTTCTTGGGAAGCAGCGCGACTTTCAGTCCGTCCCCAAGCTGCGAGCGCTTCGTCCGGGATTCGATATTGGCGGGAGAGGCATCGAACGCCTCGCCCACGGCGACGGCCGCGTCGCCCTTGTAGCCGTCGACGACGGAGGCCAGCGCCGGCGGAGGCGGAACGTCCGAGCGATCCGGCTTGGCGGTCGGCACGAAGACGCCGATCGTGCGGTTGGAGGGCTTCAAATACGTCGCGGCGGCCTTCTGCACGTCCTCGACCGTGGCCTTGCGGATGCGGTCGCGGTTGATGAAGAAGAGGCGCCAGTCTCCCTCTCCGATGTACTCCGACAGGTTCAGCCCGACGCGGTCGGCGCTGTTGAGCATCAGGTCGATGTTCTTCAGGAGCGTCGCCCGCGCTCGCTCGACCTCTTCTTTCGAGATGGGCACGGCGCCCGCGGCGTCGTCGAGAGTCTTGACCATCGCGGCCTTCGTCTCGCCGATCGGCTGATCCTGCCGGACCTCGGCGTTGAACATCACGAAGCCGGGGTCGTGGAGCGCCATGAAGTATCCGCCGACGGACGTCGCTTTCTTCGTCTCGACCAGTCCCTTGTAGAGGCGGCCCGACGGCGTGTCCGTCAGGACCTCCTCGAGGATGTCGATCGCTCCGGACTCGGGGTTGACGCCCGACGGCACGTGGTACGCCGCGGCGATCGCCTGGACGTCGCCCACGCGCTCGAGCGTGACCGAGCGCTCACCGTCCTGCGTCGGATCGAGCGTGTAGAACTTCGGCAGCGTCCGCGTCGGCTTCGGGATCTTCCCGAAGATCCGATTGACGAGGTCGAGCGTCTTGGCCTCGTCGAAGCGCCCCGCGATCAGGAGCACGGCGTTGTCGGGCTGGTAATACATCCGATAGAACGCCTGCAGGCGGTCGATGGGAACGTTCTCGAGGTCCGCCTTGGACCCGATGGTGGACTTGCCGTAGTTGTGCCAGAGGAACGCCGTCGAAAGGATGCGCTCCTGGAGGATTCCGGAGGGATCGTTCTCGCCCATCTCGAACTCGTTGCGCACGACTGTCATCTCGCTGTCGAGGTCCTTCTTGGCGATGAACGAGTTCACCATCCGGTCGGCTTCGAGATCGAGGGCCCACTTCAGGTTCTCGTCGGTCGCCTGAAAGGTCTCGTAGTAGTTCGTGCGGTCGAACCAGGTCGAGCCGTTGGGCCGCGCGCCGTGCGCGGTCAGCTCCTGAGGGATGTTCTTGTGGTTCGGCGTGCCCTTGAAGAGCAGATGCTCGAGCAAGTGGGCCATTCCGGTCTCGCCGTAGTTCTCGTGCCGCGAGCCCACCATGTAGGTGATGTTGACGGTGATCGTGGGCTTGCCCGGATCCGGGAACAGGAGAACGCGCAGGCCGTTGGCGAGCCGGTATTCCGTGATGCCTTCGACCGACGTGACCTTCTCGGGTTTGGCGAGAGGCGC
>Ga0075424_100001707_pt1 | contig 19475 bp, 16 predicted proteins | sample SoiMethybrSBSTD3_FD_75301 | JGI IMG/M metagenome (GOLD analysis project Ga0075424, IMG submission 75301) | Bulk soil microbial communities from a Populus tree surrounding site in Tennessee, USA - Soil MetaG P. TD hybrid SBSTD3 | ecosystem: Environmental > Terrestrial > Soil > Tree plantation... | reverse complement strand
TGTTACGACGCGCGCATGTGCGCTTTAGCGTACTCGAGCGCCATTCGCTCCATCTGATCTTTGAGCGCGAGTTTGCGTTTCTTGAGGGTGACTTCTTCGAGTTGTTCGGAGGTAGTGAGGAAATGTCGTTCGGTTAGCTGGTGCAGGCGGTCATCCAATTCGTGATGACGTTCGGAAAGCTGGCGGTAAACCTCGTTGCTCTGCAGCAAGAGGTTTTTTACCTCCTGTGCGTCCGCTGCGTTCATAGGCCGCACCCTCCTTTCATGAAGAAGGACGAGTCTCGTAAAACTACGGTAACACGACGTAGGAGCCGGGCTCAATCATCAATTCGGGTTAAGGGTTAACCTGCAGAGGTCAAACGCCTTAGGCTTCGTCCCGCCACAGGATGAGCGCATCCTCGACCGGATTCGTGTAGTAACGCGGACGCACCGATGCGATGTAGAAACCCAAACGCTCGTAGAGCCGCCGCGCGCCTTCGTTCGATGCTCGCACTTCGAGCGTGGCGCGCTTGGCGCCCATGCGACGAGCCTCGTCGAATACACGCCGCATCAACTGCGTGCCGATGCCCTGTCCGCGCAGCGCCGGCAGGACCGCGACGTTGTTGATGTGGATCTCGTCGAGCACGAGCCAGAAGGCACAGAATCCCACCACGGGCGTGGTGGGCGTGCGGACCACAAAGATGTGACACACGGCGCGGTTCTGCAGCTCCCACGCGTACATCTCCTTGGTCCACGGGTTGGTGAACGACTCCGCTTCGACGGCGAGCACACCGTCGAGATCGTCATCGCCTTCCAGCGGATCGATCCAGAACGACGGGCTATCGCGTGGCTCGCGCATCTCTGACCAGTTCCGCATCGGATCGCCGCACATACAGCGGTCGTATCGCATGCGGCGGCGGACCTTCGCCGCGACGTGCCGCTTCGTCGGCAAGACGGGCAATGGTTCCGGCGAGCAGCGGCGACACCGGCGTGGCAAATGTGGCCTGGTCTCCCAGCGTGCGCGCGATCTGCTCGCGATAGATCGCTGCGCCGTCGCCGATGAACCGTGTCGAGCCGCCGCGCAGCGCATCGAGTTCGTCGGCTGGATGCACGACGATTGGCCCACGCGTCACGCTCCCGTGCTCGTATACCGCTGCGTACACTTCCCCGCGCCACGCATCGATCCAGGTTGCGGTGCGTGCCGCGGCCGCTTCGCGCGCGAGCGCGTCGAAGGTGGAGACGCCGATGAGCGGCTTCCCGCCCGCAAACGCAAGCCCTTGCATGGTTGCGATTCCGATCCGCAATCCGGTGAATGAACCGGGACCGGTCGCCACCGCGAACACATCGACCGACGCGAGGTCGGCGCCCGCCTCGTCCAGGAGCACCATCAGATCTCGCGGCAGTCTCGACGCGTGCTCCGCCGTGTCGCTCGATTGCTCGAGCAGCACGACGCCGTCGCGTGCCAGCGCGCAGCTGCCCGCTCGAGTAGTGGTGTCGAGAGCCAGGACGACCATCAGCGGATGATAATAGAACGCCCACTCGGCCTCAGACGATGTCCTCGACGTCCACTTCGACTGCTACACCGGCGATGCGCCAGTACCTCGAGGCGAAGCGCCAATATCGCGATGCCATCGTCTTTTTCCGCATGGGCGATTTCTACGAGATGTTCTACGAGGACGCCCTCGTCGCCTCGCGCGCGCTCGAGCTCACCCTCACCTCGCGATCGAAGGACGCCGGCGGCAACGGGATCCCGATGTGTGGGGTGCCGTTTCACGCCGCCGACGGCTATCTCGCCAGGCTCGTGAAGAAAGGGTTTCGCGTTGCCATCTGCGAACAGGTCGAGGATCCGCGCAAAGCGAAGGGGCTCGTCCGTCGCGAGGTGGTGCGCGTGGTCTCGCCGGGAACGCTCACCGACGCCAGCTATCTCGAGGCGCGTGAGCCGGCCTTCTTGATGTCGATCGCCGCCGGCGGTCACAGCGAGCTCGGCGTCGCGCTGATCGACGTCTCGACCGGCGAGTTCACGGCCACCGAGTACGGCGGCGCCTCGGGGCTGCAAGCGCTTGCCGACGAGATCTCCGTCCTGCGTCCGCGAGAAGTGGTCGTCCCTTCAGATTCGAACGTCACCGAAACGCTCGCGAAGATATCGGGCATCCAGATACCGGTCACGACGGTTGACGGCTGGAGCTTCGATGCCGAGACCTCGCGGCGGACGCTGCTCGATCAACTCAAGGTCCATGGGCTGGAGGGCTTCGGTCTCGAGGGCCGCACGGCCGCAAGCCGCGCCGCCGGAGGACTGGTCGCGTATCTGCGCGACACACAGAAAGCCGATCTCGCGCACGTGCGATCGATCGCGTATCGCACCACGGCAGACGCACTCCTCATCGATCCCACCACGCTCAAGCACCTCGAGGTCGTCGTCGGCAGCGACGGCACGCCACAGGGCTCGCTGCTGCGGGAAATCGATCGCACGATGACGTCGATGGGCGCGCGGCTCTTGCGCGGATGGCTGCTCCGGCCGCTGTGCACGCTCGAGCCGATTCGCGATCGACTCGACGCCGTCGAGGAACTGGCGTTCTCCTCGACCGAGCGCGGCAAGCTGCGCGACGTGCTCAAGTCGGTGCACGATCTCGAACGCCTGGTCGCACGCGCAGCGCTCGCCACGGCGGGTCCACGCGAGCTCGTGGCGCTGCGTTATTCACTCGCCGCTGTTCCGCGCCTGAAGCTCCTGCTTCGCGACAGGCGATCGCCCCTCGTGCTCAGCCTGCTCGCCGAGCTCGACGATCTGACCGACGTGCGCGATCTCATCGAGCGGACGCTCATCGATGAACCGCCCGCGATCGCACGCGAAGGCGGCTTGGCGCGAGACGGCATCGATGCAGAGATCGACGAGCTGCGCGCCATCAGCCGATCGGGCAAGCAAGTCATCGCCGAGATGGAAGAGGCGGAACGGGCGCGAACCGGTATCAGCTCGCTGAAGGTGCGCTTCAATCGCGTGTTCGGCTACTACATCGAAATCTCGAAGTCGAACCTCCACGCCGTGCCCGCCGACTATCAGCGCAAGCAGACGATCGCCGGCGGCGAGCGCTTCACGACGCCCGCCTTGAAGGACTACGAAGAGAAAGTGCTGGGCGCCGACGAGCGAATCCTCGAGCGCGAGCTCGAAGTGTTCGAGGACCTGCGGCGCCGCGTCGCCGCCGAAGCGCCGAGGATTCAGGACACCGCACGCGCGCTCGCCACGCTCGATGTCCTCGCTGCCCTGGCCGAGACGGCGACGCTCTCCAATTACACGAAGCCGCATCTCCACGAGGGCGACGAGCTCGTCGTCACCGATGGCCGTCATCCGGTGGTCGAGCGCTACACCACCGATGCCTTCGTGCCGAACGACATCGATCTGAACGCCACGACGCGGCAGCTGGTCGTGCTGACCGGCCCCAACATGGGCGGCAAGTCGACGTATCTGCGGCAGACGGCGCTGATTCCGCTGCTCGCACAGGCGGGCTCATTCGTACCGGCGAGAGAGGCCAAGCTGCCGATCGTCGATCGCATCTTCGCGCGCGTCGGCGCCTCCGACAACATCGCCCGCGGCCAGTCGACCTTCATGGTGGAGATGCAGGAGACCGCGCACATCCTGCACGCCGCGACGTCGCGCAGCCTGGTCGTGCTCGATGAAATCGGCCGTGGCACCTCGACGTTCGACGGCTTGAGCATCGCGTGGGCGGTCGCCGAGTACCTCGCGACCAATAGCCGCGCGCGGCCGAAGACGCTGTTCGCCACGCACTATCACGAGCTGACCGACCTCGCCGACGCGCATGCCGGCGTCGTCAACTCACATGTCTCCGCGCGCGAGTGGAAGGAGGACATCATCTTCTTGCGGAAGATCGTGAGCGGCCGATCCGATCGCAGCTACGGGATTCAGGTCGCGCGGTTGGCCGGACTGCCGCCCTCCGTCGTCGCGCGTGCACGCGAGATCCTGATTGGCTTGGAACGCGATGAGTTGTCCCGCAGCGGACGACCGACGCTGTCGGTGGCGCCCGACAGCGGCGCGTCGAGCCAGCTGGGTCTATTCGCGGCGCCCGTCGATAGTGAGGCCGCGCGTCGCGGCGGCGCGATCCTCGATCGACTCAAGGCCATCGACATCGACGACACGACGCCGCGTCAGGCGCTGGAGCTCTTGGCAGCATTGAAGGAGCTCGCCGATGACTCGTAGAGCGCTTTGGATTCTCCAATTCGCCCTCGTCATTGGCTGCTCGGCGTCACGGCCGACCGATCCTTCTTTCATCACCGTCGCCGTTCGCTCGGGACCCACGACCTTCGATCCCCTTCAAGCCGCTGACGAGATCTCGCAGCGCCTTGGTCAACTGATCTTCGATCCGTTGATGCAATGGGGCGACGATCTTCGCGTGCACCCGGCGCTGGCGGAGCGCCTCGACAACCCCGATCCGCTCACCTACATCGCGCATTTGCGCCGCGGGGTGGTCTTCCACGACGGCCGCGCGTTCACGGCGCGCGACGTCGTCTACACCTTCAGCCCGTTTCTCGATCCGAGTTTCACGTCCCCTGTCAAAGGCGCGTATCGGCAGCTCGCGTCTGTCACGGCACTCGACGACTACACGGTTCGATTCACGCTCAAGGAACCCTTCGCGGCGTTTCCGATTCAACTTCCCCTGCCTCCGATCGTGCCTGACGGATCGGGCGATGCGATGCGCACGCGTCCCATCGGCACCGGCGCGTACCGCTTCGTCCGCTACGACAGCGACGATCAGGTCGTGTTATCCGCGTTTGATCACTACTGGGGTGGCGTTCCGAAGAATCGCGGCATCGTGGTGAAGGTGGTGCCCGACGACACGATGCGCGGGCTCGAGCTGCGCAAGGGATCGACCGATCTGGTGATCAACGACCTGCCCCCTGACATCGTGTATCAATTCGAGAAGACCGGGCGCTTTGCCGTGAATCGATCGCCTGGGCTCGACTTCTCGTATTTGGGCTTCAACATGCGCGACCCGGTCGTCGGCGATGTGCGCGTCCGTCACGCCATCGGTTACGCGATCGATCGCGACGCCATCATCCGCGACCTGCGCCGCGGGCTCGCGAGGGCGGCCGTGGGTCTGATTCCCGACCTGGGCTGGGCCTACGAACCCGACGTGCTGCACTTCACGCACGACCCCGCCTACGCCAAACGCCTGCTCGACGAAGCCGGCTATCGCGACCCAGATGGCGACGGTCCGTTACCGCGGCTGCGCCTGTCGTTGAAGACCTCAACCAACGAGGAGACGCGTCTGCAGTCGGCAGTGATTCAGGAAGACCTGCGGCGAGTCGGCATCGATCTCGAGCTGCGGTCGTACGAGTTCGCGACGTTCTACGCGGATGTCGTTCAAGGCAACTTCCAGATCTTCACGCTGACATGGACAGGCGGGGCGTTGGTCGATCCCGACATGCTGCGCCGTGTCTTCCACTCGCAGCAGCTGCCGCCATCGGGTTTCAACCGAGGTCGTTACCGCAACTCTGAAGTGGACCGTCTCATCGATCTCGCGACCACCGCGGTCGACGATGACGAGCGGAGGCATTTCTATCGAGAGGCACAAAAGCTGATCGCGGAGGATGCCCCGTACGTACCGCTGTGGCACCGCACGAACGTGATTGTCGCGCAGCGAGGCGTCGACGGATTACACGCGACGCCGATGGGCGACTTCACGTGGCTGAGGGATGTCAGCCGCATCGATCCGGCTCGAGCCGGACGCCACGACTGACGACGAAGCGCGTGGCAGCCACTCGCGCAGCGCACGAGCGAGGTCGCCCAACTCCACCGGCTTCGGCACGAAGTCGTTCATGCCGGCGATGAACGCGCGATCGCGCGAGCCTTCGATAACGTCCGCGGTCATGGCGATGATCGGCACCTGCTGATTCGGACCCGACAACTGGCGAATCTCGCTCGTCGCTTCGTACCCGTTCATCTCGGGCATCTGGCAGTCCATGAAGACCACGTCGTACGGGACCGTACGAAGCCGATCGACCGCTTCACGCCCATCGGCGGCGACATCGGCGCGGACCCCGACCTTTGCCAAGAGCAGCAATGCCACTTTCTGATTGACGGCGTTGTCCTCGACGACGAGCACGCGAGGGTCGAGCGATGCGAACTCGCCTGGCGATGGCTCTGCGACACCTGATTCCACAGGACTCGCAGCAATCGACGGACCAGCATTCGCCTGCTTCTTCGCCCACTCAGTGGTCAGCGTGTTCATGAGCCGCGAATGACGGACCGGCTTGACGAGACACACATCGACACTCGAGCCTTGTGCGTGCTCTTTCCAGTGCCCCACGGACGTCAGCATCACGAACAGCACGTCGGCAAGACCCGGATCGGCTTTGATCGCGGCGGCCAGGCCGGCGCCGTCGAGGCCGGGCATCCGATAGTCGGCAATCACGATCTGATATGGGTCGCCATCGGCGTGCGCTGCGCGCAGCGCCTGCAGTGCGTCTTCGCCGGTCGCGTAGCTGCCGTTTCGCATTCCCCAACTCGAGATCAGCTCGTGAATCACGCGCCGGTTCACAGCGCTGTCGTCGACGATCAGCACGCGTAGCCCGCGCAATCCGTTCGCAGACGCGGGCAGCACCCGCGGCTGATCGTCGATCGGCAGCCGCACTCGAAACGCGAATCGCGAGCCCGTGCCTTCCTGGCTCTGCACCTCGATCGATCCGCCCATGAGATCAACCAGGCTCTTGGCGATCGCCAGCCCCAGTCCAGTGCCACCGTATCGCCGCGTGGTCGACGTATCCGCTTGCGTGAATTTCTCGAACAGCGTGGCGATCTTGTCCTGGGGGATGCCGATGCCCGTGTCGCTCACAGCCACCGTGATCTCGGCGCTTCCGCTCTGACGGGCGGTACACTCCGCCTCGATCAGCACGTGACCCTGGTGCGTGAACTTCACCGCATTGCTCACCAGGTTGGCGACGACCTGTCGAATGCGATCGGCGTCGCCAACAAGGTGGGTCGGCACTGGCGCCGGATAGCGCACCAGCAGCTCAATGCCGCGCTCGCTTGCCTTCGGCCCAACGACGTCGGCTACCTCCTCGAGCAGGAGCCGCAGATCGAACGCATAGGCGTCGATCACCAGCTTGCCGGCTTCGATTTTCGAGAAGTCGAGGATGTCGTTGATGACGGCGAGGAGCGCATCGCCGGAGCTGCGGGCGATCTCACCGTAGTCGCGCTGCTGTGGCGTCAGCTCGGTGTCGAGGAGCAGACCGGTCATGCCGATCACGCCGTTCAGCGGCGTGCGGAGCTCGTGGCTCATGTTGGCGAGGAATTCGGCCTTGGCCCGCGCCGCGGCCTCCGCTGTGACGCGCGCCTCTTCCAGCGACAGCAGCATCTGCTTTTCTCGCGTCATGTCGGTGGTCGATCCGACCATCCGCCACGGCCGGCCGTTGCGGAACTGTGGGCGCCCCTGAATGCGCTGCCAATGCGTGGACCCATCTGCGGCACGCAGCTCGGTCTCGATCTGAAACGGCGTCCCGTCCTTGAACGCCTGGTTCGAAGCCGCTCGCACCGCAGTGATCTGGCCCGGGTCGGAGAGCTCGCGCCATTCGTCGAGTGTGTACTCGAGCGGCGATCCCGCCGGCAGCCCTTTGAGTCGCAGCATTCCCTCGGAAATCGTCACGCGATCGCCGACCATATCGACTTCCCAGATGCCGAAGCTACCGGCTTCCTCGGCGATCCTCAGTCGCCCGGCGCTTTCACGCAGACGGTCGACCATCTCGTCCATGCGCACGGCGTTGTCGCGCAACTGCTCGAGCAGCACTTTCTCGCGCGTGATGTCGATAATCGCACCGGTGATGCGGACCGGCTTCCCATTCACGCATTCGACCTGCGCCTCACTCCGGATCCAGATCTCTGTGTCGTCGGGCTGCAACACACGACACTCCACACGATAGGACTCGCCTCGTGCGATCGCGCCACGAATCGCCGCCCCCACACGGGTCACGTCGTCTGGGTGCAAGCGAGCGAACAGCTGCTCGCCGGTCACCGTCGTCGCCCCTCGCGGGAGTCCGCTGAGCGCTGCGGCTCCAGCCGACAGTGTCATCACGCCGCTGGCATCGGCCTCCCACACGCCGAATCGCGCGATGCCCTCCGCCAGCGCGAGGCGTTCGGCGTTTCTGGCGAGCTCTTCGAGAAGCAGCTTCTCGTCGTGAATATCGATAAAGGCGCCGACGATCCGGCCGGATCTGCCGTCCGAGTTCTCAACCCGCCCACAACTTCGACGCCACCGATACGTGCCGTCGGGCATCCTCACGCGGAAGTCGGAGTGGAACGCGCCCGCCGTGGCGACCGCGCGCTCGACGTCCCGGACGGCGGCGGTTCGCTCGTCGGGATGGATCAGCGCTTGGAGATCGGCCGCGCGTCGAGGGCCAGCCACAGCGGGCAGCCCGCTCAGGCGAGCGGCGCCGGCCGAGAGCACCACCATCTCGCTCGCAAGATCAGTGGTCCAGACGCCGAACGAGGCGGTTTGTTCGGCGAGATCGAAGGTGGCGTCGGTCGCCGCATGCGCGGCCGCACGGCGATAGCGGCGATACGTAAAGAACCACCCGGCGGCGCACACGCCCACGGCCGCGGCGAGTACGCCGACAATTGAGATCCACACCTTCTCCCAATCGGCATGGAGCGATGAGGTCTTGAAGGACGGTCAGCCTTTGAGGTTTTCGAGCTCGGCGCGCGCCTCGGCGGTGTAGGGCGAGTCGGGATGCTGGTCGACGATCTGCGTGAACGTCTTGCGCGCTTCGTCCTTGTTGCCTTTCTGCGCGTAGGCTTTCGCGAGCTGCATCAGGATCGCATCTACGGGCATCTCTTTCGTGTTGCCCGCGCTCATCTCTTTCCAGGTCGCAATGGCCGCGTCGAGTTGCCCGGCCCGCGCCTGTGTGTCGGCTTTGCCCAAACGCGCCATGCGCCCGTAGAGACTGTCGCTTCCCGCGCGCTTGGCGACGTCATCGAACGCCTGCATCGCATCCTGATTCTTGCCGATGGCTGAGAGCGCCCCGGCCAGGTGATAGCGCGCTTGAATTCCGGCGCTGCTGTCGGGATAGGCATCAGCGGCCGCCTTGAGCTTTGGGATCGCGGCGTTCAGTTTCGCTTCTTCGGTCGCGAACGTGCCGGTCGCGCCCAAGGTCGCGGCCGCAGGCACGTCGCCGGCGTCGGTCTTTTCCCCGGCCGGCACGACACGCGCGTTCAGGGCCACCATCGCCTGGGCGAGCAGCTCCTGACCGCGTGACTCGCTCTGCTGTCGGAACACTTTGTACCCAAGGAACGCGAGGCCGACGACGACGAGCGCGATGACCGCGCCGACGATCTGCCGCTGCCGCCCCTCGACGAACTGGCGCGCCGACTCAATCGTGTGGACGAGCTCGTTCTCTTTCAGATGATGTCGTTCTGTGCGCTTCATAACTTCTCATGTGGTCCACAATGGCCGCGATCTGTGGCGTCCCCGGTGCGACTTGAACGCACGGCCTTCCGCTTAGGAGGCGGACGCTCTATCCACTGAGCTACGGGGACTTGGGCCCATTGTACTGCGCCGGTTCGCGGTTCGATGTTCGACATTCGAGGTTCCGAACGCCGAACGTCGAACATCGAACCAGGAACCGCAGCTCTCAGTACTGCAGCACTGAGAATACGTTCTCTTCTGTCAGCTTCGCTCTTCCCTTCAAGAACCCCAGTTCGATCAAGAACGCGAGGCCATACAGCTCGCCCCCGAGCTTCTTCACCAGCTGCGCGGCGGCGGCCGCCGTCCCGCCCGTGGCCAGCACGTCGTCGACGATCAGGATCCGCTGTCCGTGCTTCGCGGCGTCATCGTGGATTTCGAGCGTGTCGGTGCCGTACTCGAGCGCGTAGCTTTCCTTCAGCGTGGTCGACGGCAGCTTTCCGGGTTTGCGGATCGGGATGAAGCCGGACTTGATCCGATGCGCCACTGCGGCACCGAGGATGAATCCTCGGCTTTCGATGCCGACCACCGCATCGATGCCTTTGTCCTTGAACGGCGCCGACATCATCTCGATGGTGATTTCGAAGCCCTCACGATCGCGGAGCAGCGTGGTGATGTCGTAGAAAAGAATGCCCGCCTTCGGGAAGTCCGGGACGTGCCTGATGTGTTGTTTGAGATCCATGCCATCTCGACCCTTCATTCGATCGTGAACGTCCGGTGCACCATCGCCGGATCTTCCTCGTCCACGAACACCTCGTCCACGCGAGCGCCGCGCGGACCGTTGCGCAGGGCCCGTTCGACGCGCGTCACCGCTTCGCGCTCTCCTTCGACACGGGCTTCGACTCGTCCATCGGCCAGGTTCCGCACCCAGCCCGTGACGCCTTCACGAAGCGCAACCTCGCGCGTGAAATAGCGAAAGCCGACACCCTGCACGCGACCGCTGATCACGAAGCGCCGAGCCACGCGCATGGGAACACCGGATTATACCGGGGCCGTCCGTCCGGCTGTGCCCCGCGGGCGCGTCGCGTAAGCGATAATGCCTGCCGCGGCGCCCTGCAGCCGCCAACCCCATGGATTCCCGGCCCGATCGCCCCGACGCCGACGCGACGCACGCCTCCCCCCGTTCGTTGATGTTCAGGGTTGGCGATGTGCTGTGCGAGCGGTTTCGCGTCACACGATTCATCGCCCGCGGTGGGATGGGCGAGCTCTACGAGGCCGACGATCGCGCGCTCGGCGAGCGCGTCGCGCTCAAGACCATCCGCCCCGAGATCGCCATCGACGAGCGCGCGCATCAGCGCTTTCGCCGCGAAGTGCAGCTGGCGCGAAAAGTCACGCATCCGAATATCTGCCGCATCTTCGATCTGTTCCGCCACGAACCGATCGCTGGAGGTCTGCACGATCCGCCGCCGGCCACCTTCGTGACGATGGAGCTGCTCGAAGGAGAGACGCTGAAGGATCGGCTGAAGCGCCAGGGCAAGATGACTCCGGAAGAAGCGCGTCCACTGCTTACGCAGATGGCCGACGCGCTGACCGCGGCGCATTCCGCAGGCATCGTGCATCGCGATTTCAAGAGCTCGAACGTGATGCTGCTGCCAGCGCGAGGCAGTCAAACCGAGCGCGCGGTCGTGACCGACTTCGGCCTCGCGTATCACCTCGACGAGCCGGCCGTGTCGGGTGCATCGATCACGGTGTCTGGCGATCTTGTTGGTACGCCTGAGTACATGGCGCCGGAACAGATCGAAGGCAATCCGGTGACACCGGCCACCGACATCTACGCGCTGGGCCTCGTCGCCTACGAGATGCTCACTGGTGAGCGGCCGTTCGCGGGCAACACGCCGATGGCCGTTGCGATGACGAGGTTGTCGCAACCGCCGAAGCCACCGCGCGCGCTCGTGCGATCGATCCCGGTGGCGTGGGACCGTGCCATCATCCGATGCCTCTCGAAGAATCCCGCCGATCGTTTCCCCTCGGCGCACGCCGTGATCGAGGCCCTGCAGCCGCACGCCTCGCCGGCGCCGATGGCGTGGGCCCGCTATACAGGGGTCGCACTCGCGACCGCAGCGATCATCGGCGTCGGACTGCTGTCATGGCGTGCCCTCGGCACGCGAGCTGCCGCACCAATCGCGCCGAGCTCCACGACTCCACACGCGGTCATCGATCGCACGCGGCCGGCGATCGCTGTCCTCGGCTTTCGAAATCTGGCCGGCCGCCGCGACAGTGACTGGCTGTCCACGGCGCTGGCGGAGATGCTGACCACGGAGCTCGCCGCGGGCGAGCGCCTGCGCACGATTCCGGGCGAGACCGTCACGCGTATGAAAACCGAGTTGGCGCTCGCCGACGCCGACTCGTACGCGCCGGAAACGCTGGCGCGCATTCGCCAGAACATCGGCAGCGATCTGATCGTGTCGGGGTCGTTCGTCACCGTCGGTGAGGGCACCGACTCGACGCTCCGCGTCGATATCCGGCTGCAGGATTCGCGCGCCGACGCCTCCTCACAGGCGTGGCTGGTCAGTGAAGTTGGACGCGCATCGGATCTTCTCGACGTGGTCGCGCGCGCCGGAAGCCGTTTACGTGAACGGCTCAGCGTCGACGTGCGTCCTGACGCGCTCGCCTCGACCAAAGCCTCGCAGCCTCATTCGCCTGAGGCGATGCGACTGTATGCCGAAGGCCTGCAGCGACTGCGGCGCTTCGATCCCCTTGGCGCACGGGCGCTGCTCGAGCGCGCGGTCGCGACCGATCCGGCATTTCCACTTGCGCACGCGGCCCTGGCGAGTGCCTGGTCGGATCTCGGCTACGACGAGCGCGCACGAGCCGCGGCCGCTGATGCCTTCGAACGCTCGAACAACCTGCCACGAGCGGAACGCTTGCAGGTCGAGGGGATCTATCGCGAGATGTCCAACGGCTGGAAGGAAGCGACGACGATCTGGCAGACCCTGGCGACGTTCTTCCCCGACGACATCGAGCACGCCCTGCGACTCGCCAATGCACAGACCACTGCCGGATCCGCTAAGGATGGCCTCACAACCATCGAGGATTTCAAGAAACGCTTCCCCGATGTTCACGACCCGCGTCTGGATCTCGCCGAAGCCGCTGCCGCCGATACGCTGTCAGACTTCAAGCGCGAGCAGGCAGCCGCTGCCAATGCGGCGGCCGCGGGCGCCGCGCAAGGCGCGCGGCTGCTGGTTGCCAGTGCGCGTCTGCGCGAAGGCGCCGCGGTACTCAGCCTGGGACAGACCGATCAGGCGGTGCGCTTGTTCGAGGAGGCACGGCGCATCTACGCCGACGCCGGCGATCGCGCCGGCGTGGCGCGCACGCTGAACAACCTCGCCAGCGCGATTGCCGACGGCTCCGAGCGCCAACGCGCCATCGCACTCTACGAAGAAGGCCTCGGCATCGCCCGCGCCATCGGTGCGCAGGATCTCGTCGCGCGATTCCTCAACAACCTCGCCATCCAGCAGCGGCGCGCTGGTGATCTGCGGGCGTCCCTCAAGATGAACGAGGAGTCGCTGGCGATCCGCCGCGAGATCGGCGATCGCGCCGACGCCGCCATCTCGCTCAACAACATCGGCAACGTGCTGCTCGATATGGGCGATCTGCAAGGGGCCTCGGAGCACTACGAGCAGGCCGCCGACGGGAGCCGCGAGGTCGGCGATCGACGCAGCACGGCGCGCGCGCTCTACAACGCCGCCGAGTCGCTCCGATTGCAGGGTGCGCTCACACGCGCGCGAACAGCGAGCGAGGAGTCGTTGAAGATCCGCCGCGCGATCAACGATCCCGCCGGCATCTCGACTTCGTTGTACGGCCTCGGCGTGATCGCCGCCGCGCAAGGCGACTTCCCCGCCGCCAAAGCGTCGCTGAACGACGCGCTCGGTATGGACCGCAAGCTCAATCGGCAGCGACCGATCGCCTATTCACTGTTCGAGCAGGCCGAGATCGCTCATCTCGAGGGCGATCTCGCCTCGGCGCGTCGCCTGCACCAGGACGCCCTGAAGGCCCGCATCGAGATGGGCGAGAAGTACACGCAAGCAGAGAGTCGAACGGCGCTCGCTGCACTCGCGCTCGAGGACGGTCGCGGCGCCGAGGCCGAGACGCTGGCACGCGAGGCGGTGACGCTCTTTGCCAGCCAGTCGGCGCCCGACAACGAAGCGATGTCGCGCGCTACGCTGGCCCTTGCGCTACAGGCGCAGGGGAAGCACGGAGCCGCGCAGGCCGAAGCGCAGCGCGCCGTCGGCCTCGTGCGCAACCCGCAGCATGTGCTCGCCCGGCTGCCGGTCACCATCGCCGCGGCTCGCGTGAAGAGCGCGACCGATCCAAAGGCGGCGCTGACCGACCTCGAGCGCGTGCGCGTCGACGCGGTCTCGCATGGCATTCCACGCTTTGAATTCGAAGCGCGGCGAGCCGCCGCCGAGATCGAAGGCCGGCGATCGCTGTCGGCCGGCGCGGCGTTGAGCGCCGCGCTCAGGAAGGATGCGCAAGCGCGCGGCTTCGGGTTGTTCGCGCGGTAAGGTTCAGGTCCAGCTAAAGCTGGACGCCACGTACGAGGCGGTCTCGCCGAAACCGCGGAACAGAGGACGCCCGCCGGGCATGCCGGGCCACGGGATCGAGAGCATCATGATCACCAGCGCGAGCGCGAAGAAGATCAGCGCCGACTTGTGACGGCTGCTCGCATCGGTCGCCTTCTTCGTTCGTGCGCGTCCGATGTGCACCAGCGCCACGGCGATGATCATCCCCGTGATGTGCTCGACAGCAAAGAATCGCAGCGGCGCGTTCTTCATCGCCGCGCCGAAGTCGCCGAATGCCTCGCGCGTGAACGGACTCAGGAAGAAATACAGCACCAGACCGAGCAGCATCTGCAGATCGACGCTGCCGGCGAACCATGCGCCGATCGACTGATCGGCCGACTCCCACTCGCGCCGACTCGCGACGCCGCGGATCGCACGCGCCAGCGCCACCAGCGCCAGGATCAGGACAACCCATCGAAGCGTGGAATGAATCAGCAGGAATGCGGCATACATAGCCGCATTGTAGTTGGCGGCACTGAAGCTCCGCTACGACACCGAGGGGCTTCGGCCTTCGCAGATGTCTAGCGAGCGATGTCGCCGTACATCGCGATGATGCTCACCCACGGCACCACAGCGAACGCCAGGTAGAAGACCGTGAGCGCGGCGACGGCACCGTGCCGGGCCTTGAAATACAGCACCGATCCACACGCGACGGCGAACAGCTTGATGATGGTGAAAGCCAGCGCCGGACCAAGGACGGCGGCGTACCACGCCACGAGCGGATTGCCTTCCATCCATCCGATGCGGTGAACGCCGACGTAGGACATCACGCCGTCGAGCACTTGCACCGCCACGAACGCGAGCCAGATCAGCTCAGGCCAGGAGAAGCGTCGTGACGGATTTTGTAATGCACGGACGGCGGACATGCTGACCTCGCTAGGCAAAGAAAACGCCAGCAAATTGGCGCGGGTTCGACGCTCGATGGCCGTCAAAAGGTCGCGCTGCGGCCGACTAACGTCGCCGCAGCGTGCGTTCTCCCGAGCCTGCGTTGGCGCCCGATCCTATACCGATTTGCCCGCCGAATGGTCCGCGTAGTACTCGCGATACATGCCCCGGCGGAACAGCCAACCGCCGAGCGGACCCAGCCATCCGAGCACGTAGTACATGTAGCCGAGATCCATCAGCTCGATCAGGTTCCCATCGAAATCTTTCGCGAAGAAGAACGAATGGCCACGCGGCGATCGTTCGGGACGGCTCACGCATTCGACGCCGCGGCTCTTGAGGTACTCGTACCAGCGCTGCAGGTTCCTGACATTGAACGAGATGTGTGTGAGGCCGACGCGATTCCACGGCACTGCGATCGGCGGCTGCTTCGGCTCGAACGCAAAGATCTCGAGCACGCCGCCACCGGGCACGCGAATCCATCCGATCTTGCACGACGGCGCCGGAGCCTCGACGCCGAAGAACGTGCGCACGCGCTCGGGCGGTGTGTCAGCAACGCCGACGAGCGGACAGCCGAAGACCTCCCAGTAGAACCGGACCGCGGTGTTGAAGTCGGAAACCGTGATGCCGACGTGACTGAACGATCGCGCTTTCATCGCAAGTCAGTGTCCTTGATGTGATCGGCAACGCGCAGCGCCTGCGCCACAATCGTGAGCCCGGGATTCACGGCTGCGGACGAGGGGAAGAACGAGGCGTCGACGACGAAGAGATTCTCCACATCGTGGGAACGGCACCAGGGATCGAGCACCGAGGTGCGCGGATCGCGGCCAAACACCAGCGTGCCGCACTGATGCGTCGTGTTGCCCAGGCCGAACGAGAGCGGGAAGATCCAACGGAAGCCGAGCTCCTTCAGGAGTCGGCTGAGCACGGTGTTCAGTTCGCGATGCGCGCGCAGGTTGCTGGGGCGATAGTCGAGACGAATCCGATCGCCGTTCAGCGTCACGCGATTCTCCGCCAGCGGCAGATCCTCGGTCATCGTCAGCCATTGAATGCTGTGGTCGGTCCAGTTCTTGAGCGACCCGGGAAATGTGCCGACGACGATCTTCAGCCCCAGCTTGAGCAGCGGTGGCGCACCGCCCCAGACCATCTCGGGATGAATCGTGCCCTGCGATTGAATGTGCCCGAGCGGGTACGGCCGCGATCCGTTCGCGCGATAGTAGTCGTTGATCGCGATCGTCTTCTGAAATTTGTGCGGCCCAGCGTCGACATCGTCCCACCGATAGGCGCTGAACATCGTCGCCACGTGAGCCATGTAGTTGCGGCCGACGAGCCCAGAACTGTTGCCGATCCCGGAGCGCAGGAGCAACGCGGCCGAATTCACCGCACCGCACGAGGCGATGAACAGACCTGCGTGGATGCGCGTCTGCACAGTGCCGGCCTCCCCGGTGCCGGTGATGACGTCGACGGACACGATCCGCTTTCCCGACGCATCGGTGTTGAGTCTCGTGGCGAGCGTGCTTTCGCGCAACTCGATGCAGGGGGACTCCTCGCGCGCCGGCGCGAGGCCGCACGTCTCGGCATCGCTCTTCGCGCCGATCATGCACGGGAAGGAGTTGCACCTGTCGCACAGCTCGCAGCCGCCATCCTCGCCAGGCCGAATGAGACCGAGCGGGAGATACGACGGGTGCAGTCCGCGCGTCCGCAGGCGATCGATCATCCGCTCCATGCCGACGGTGTGAGTGACGGCCGGATAGGGAAACGGCGCTCGTGGAGGATCCGTCGGATCGAGCCCGGCTTGTCCGTGCACGTGATACATCCGCTCGGCACGGTCGTAGTAAGACGCGAGATCCTGATAACGAATCGGCCAGGCCGGCGACTCGCCATCCACGTGCGTCCGGCCTTCGAAGTCCTCCTCGCGCAAGCGATACAACACACTGCCCCAGAACTTCGTATTGCCGCCGACGCCGTAGTGCGTGTTCGGCTGGAACTCGTCGGACTCCGACTTGAGCCAGCGCTCCTTGGCGCGATAGCGCTGTTCGATCCAGACCACGCCCGGATCCCAGTTGTCGGCATGACGCGGAAACGTCTGGCCACGCTCGATGACCAGAATGCGCCGGCCGGTGGACGCGAGCGCGCGCGCCATCGTGCCGCCGCCCGCCCCGCTGCCGATGATGACGATGTCGAAGTGCTCGGTGTGCATCAAAGAGACATGCGGCCCACTAGCGAACGCCTGCTGCCGCGACGCCCCGCTCCACCGTGGAGTAGACGCGGTCCATCAACAGGTGATCCTCGAGCGCACGTTCGAGGCTCATTTCTGGCGCTGCGCCGGTGCGAACCGAATTGAGGAAGTCACGATACATCGCGCGGTAGCCGCGGATGTCGATCACGCCGGGGATCACGAAGCGCGGAATGCCTCGGCCCCTCGCCCACACGCCGATACCGTTCGATTCGAATGTGATCACGCCCGAACGTCCAAATAGTTTCGAGACCCTCAGCCCGAGTAGCAGCGACGGGATCTCACGCGAGTAATACAACGAGCCGACGGCGCCAGTGTCGTACTCGAACGCCACCATCATGCTCTTGGCGCGGCGATCGGGGCCGTCCAGCGATCGCGACGGCCGAAATCCTTCGATCCGGACGATGCGCGGTCCCAGGCTGCCGGCCAGGTGCAGCCAATGGATGCCTTCCTCGAAGAACGCATCACCGCCAGCCATCCCTTCGTCATTGCGCCAGTCGTCAGGCGTCTTGAATCGTTTCGCGACCGTCACGAAATGCGCGAAGACCAGATCGCCGATCAGTCCGTTGCGGAGCATCGTCCGCAGCCGCACTGCCAGCGGTTTGTAGTGATCGTTCTCACCGACCAGCACCGTTCGCATGGCCCGGGTGCGAGCCTCGATCACCGCGCGATAGTCCTCGACTCCTACGAAGGCCGGCTTCTCGACGAGCACATGCTTCCCAGCCGCGAGCGCCTTCAGAGTGAGGTCGAGATGAAACCGCGGCGGCACAGCCACGATGACCGCATCCACGTTGGGACTCGCGATCGCGGCCTCGTAGCTGCTGAAGCTCTCGACGCCTCCGTACCGCTGACGAAACGACGCGGCCTTTGCGGCGTCGCGGCTCGCGTAACTGGCGGCGATCGCCGGCCGAAGCGCCCGCACGTGGCGGCTGTGCACGCGGGTAATGAACCCGCATCCGAGAAACGCGAGGCGAAGAGGATCCGGGACTGCCATCAGGGACGAACTCCATCATAATCGGCACGCGCCGCATCGTTTGTGCTAACGTGCGTCGCGGCCAGGCCATGCGACATCCCCGGTGTCTGCTGCTGTCCGTCGTTGCTCTCGCGCTGCCGGCCACTCTCGCTGCACAAACGTCCACACCGTCGGCAGCGCCGTCACCCTCGAAATGGACGGCTTCGCGCATGGCCGACGGCCACCCGGATTTTCAAGGCGTCTGGTTGGTCCATACCGCGACGCCGCTCGAGCGGCCCAAAGCGCTCGAGGGCAAGGCCCGGCTCACAGACGAGGAAGTCGCCGAGTTCAGGAGACGGGCCGATCGACTGTTCAACACCGGCAACAGCGATTTCGCCGTCGGCGACGGTGTATTCCAGGCGGTGATCGGAAACGGCGAGCGTTACACGAACCCCAACTCGACGCATGGCGCCAACGAGATGATCGATCTCGAGTTCGACAACCGCACGTCACTCATCGTCGATCCGCAGGACGGCCGCATTCCTCCGCTCACGCCCGAAGGGCGTCAGCGCCAGGCCGCCACTGCCGCGGCTGCGCAGCGGCCATCGACACCCGCCGATGTGGGCAACGCGAACCGCTGCCTCTCGTGGGGTGTGCCGCGCCTCGGCGGCCGCTATGGATCCGGCGATCTCAGCTACTACCAGATCGTTCAAGCGCCTGGCTACGTTGCGCTCTACATGGAGGCCGGACACGAGGCGCGCATCATCCCAACCGACAATCGGCCTCATCTCGCCGACGGTCTCCGCCAGGTGAACGGCGATTCACGCGGGCGATGGGAGGGAGACACGCTGGTCGTCGAGACGACCAACTTCTCTTCAAGGAGTTACTTCATGGGTGCGACGGCGAACCTGCGCGTGATCGAGCGCTTCACGCGCGTCGCGCCAGACACGATTACGTACGAGATTTCCGTCAGCGATCCCACCACGTGGACGCGGCCGTGGGCGGCGATGATGCCAATGCGGCAGCGCCACGAAACGCTCTACGAATACGCCTGTCACGAGGGCAACTATCACCTACTGAAAGGGATGCTCGACGGCGCCCGCGCGCAGCAGGAAGCCGAGGGATCCCGAAGCAATCGCTGATCGAAACGCGCGCGTTTACTCGACGGCGGCCACGACGAAAGTCAGGTCGTCGAACTGCTCGGCCTCGCCGATCCACTCGCGCATCCTGGCGGCGAGCGTGGCCGACACCGCGGCGGCTGACTCACCTACTGCGCCACGAAGCAGATCCTTCAGGCGGTCCTCGCCGAACTCCTCACCCTCGCTGTTGTGCGCTTCGGTCACGCCGTCGGTGAACGCCACCAACAGATCGCCCGAGCGAAGTTCGATCTCTGCGTCCGTG
>Ga0075424_100001706_pt1 | contig 19477 bp, 9 predicted proteins | sample SoiMethybrSBSTD3_FD_75301 | JGI IMG/M metagenome (GOLD analysis project Ga0075424, IMG submission 75301) | Bulk soil microbial communities from a Populus tree surrounding site in Tennessee, USA - Soil MetaG P. TD hybrid SBSTD3 | ecosystem: Environmental > Terrestrial > Soil > Tree plantation... | reverse complement strand
GAGGTCTTCGTGCCGCTGCAGCGCAAGCTCGATCCCGCGACGCGCGGATCGCATTTCATGGCGACCTACGCGCGGGTCAAGAAAGGGGTCACCGTCGAGCGCGCAGCCACCGAGATGCGTGCGCTCGGTCAGACGCTCGCCAGGGAATTTGGCAACAACCACGGCGTCGACGTGCGATCGCTCTACGAGGTCGTCGTCGGCAACATCCGCACGCCGCTGCGCGTGCTGCTCGGCGCGGTGTTCCTCGTCCTCCTCATCGCCTGCGCCAACGTCGCGAATCTCCTGCTCGCCGCCGGACTCGCGCGGCGCCGCGAACTGGCCATCCGGCTCGCGCTCGGCGCGGGTCAGCGTGAGCTCGCACGACAACTCGTGGCCGAGGGTCTCGTGCTGGCATTCGCGGGCGGTGTGCTCGGTGTGATGCTTGCGGTCTGGGCCGTCCGGACGTTCGTCGTGCTTGCGGGAAACCTGCTGCCCCGCGCGGCAACAGTACAGATCGACGCGCGCGTGCTCGCGTTCACGGCGCTCGTAACCGTTCTCGTCGGCGTGCTCTGTGGACTGTGGCCGCTGCTGCGCCTGCGCACGCGTGAGCTGGCGGGCGCGGTGCGTGACGCGGACACGCGCACGGGCAGCGGCACCGGCGGCCGGTTCGGAAACGGACTCGTCATTGCCGAGATCGCGCTGGCCTATGCACTGCTGGTCGGTGCCGGATTGCTCGTCAAAAACCTCGTCCTGCTCGAGGGGCGCGACGCCGGGATCAGCACTGCACGCGTTGTCGCGTTCGACGTCGCGCCGGCCGGCCCGCGTTACAGCGAGCCTGGTCGCATCACCGCTTTCTATCGTGATTTGCTCGAGCGCCTTCGGCCGGTCGGAGGAGTGGAGTCGGTCGGGGCCACGACCGGCCTGCCGATGTATCGGTTCGGCTCGAACAGCGAGATGACGGTTGAGGGGGGGAACCCGTGGAGTCCGGGCGACGCGCCGCTCGTGGAGTGGCGCTGGATCGCCGGCGATTACTTCAGCACGATGGGCATCCAGCTGCTCAAGGGGCGCATGTTCGACGAGCGGGACAAGCAGGGAGCACAGCAGGCGATCGTCATCAACAAGTCGATGGCCGACAAGTTCTGGCCGGGCAAGGATCCGCTTCGCAGGCACGTTTCCACGGGCGGCAGCAACGGGCCCTGGTTGGAGGTCATCGGCGTCGTGAACGATGTGCGCTCCTACGGCCTCGCCGCGCGGACGCCGTACGAGATGTACCGCACGATCGAACAGTCCCCCGGCGGTGGGATGACCATCGTCATTCGAACGACAGCGGACGATCCCGCGCCGGTCGTGCAGACCGCCCGACGGATTGTCAATACGCTCGACCCGACGCTTCCCGTCAGCCGGGTGCAGACGATGGAGGAGGTCGTGTCGGCGTCGATCGGCCAGCCGCGCCTGCTCTCGGCGCTCACGTCGCTCTTCGGAGGACTCGCAGGATTGCTGGCGATGGTCGGCGTGTACGGCGTCACTGCCTACAACGTCCGTCGTCAGCGGCGCGAGTATGGCATTCGACTCGCACTCGGCGCCGACTCGATTGCCGTCCAGAAACTGGTGCTCGCACGCGGCGTGATCGTGGCCGTCATCGGCGTCGCGCTCGGCGCGTTCGGGGCGTTCCTGCTGACGCGAACGCTGCAGGCGATGCTCAACGACGTCAAGCCGACCGATCCGATCGTCTTCGCCGCGAACGCGGCGATCGTGATGGTGGTGTCGCTGATCGCGTCCTACCTGCCCGGGCGCGCGGCCGGGAGAGTCGATCCTATGGTGGTGCTGAGAGACAACTGATCAATCCCTAATCCCTGATCCGGAATCCCCGATCATCGAATCGCTGAATCAGGAATCATCGAATCATGAATCGGGAATCCGGAATCGCTGAATCGGATCCAGAGATTCAACGATTCGCGGATTCAATGATTCGGATTTCCGATTAGGGATTCCCGATTAGGGATTCCCGATTAGGGATTAGGGATTGGGATTTTAGTTTCCGCCCCTTCCTCCCCGCCCCGCAGGTTGGATGACGTTCAACGTACCGTTCATCGTGCGCCAGTGCGCCGGGAACGTGCAGACGTACGGATATTGGCCCGGCGCGGTGGGCGCGCGGAACTGGAACGTGACGGTCTGGCTCGGTTCGAGCAGCTTGGTCGAGAACAGCACCTGCGGAATGTCGGGCACGTAGTTCTGCGCGAGGCCGGTTGGCGTCGCCGCGAGCGCGTCGCCCGCGTCCCCGATCGCGTCGAGCGATCCGGGGGCGCCGAGCACGAAGTTGTGCTGCATGACGTCGGGGTTCGTGTACACAATCTCAATCAGCTGACCCGGCGCGGCGTTGATCTCTTTCTTGTCGTACTCGAGCCTGCCCGGCACCGTGCTGAGACGAACGACGAGGTCCGGTGCCTGCGGCGCGACGGGCGGCAGCGATGCGCCGGCGCCGGCCGATCCTCCTTCGACGGTGAACGCGACGTGCGCGGCGAGCTGTCCCGGCCGGGTATACAGCGTCCCGGCGTTGGTCTGGCGCTCGACGCGATACTTCCACGTGCCGGCCAGCGGCACGTGCGCCGACCCGGCTTCGACGAACAGCTGATCCGGCGTCCCGACGAAGCCCCCTTCGTTGCGGCCGTTCTGTATCCGCACCGTGATCGTGTTCGTGCCCTTGCGGACGACCCCTTCGGGCAGCGCATACGTCGCGGAACCGCGGCCTCCGCCTGCGGGCGCGGCGGCGGGCGGCGCGCCCGCGCGGCCTGCGCCGCGACCCTCCGGCGCGGCGGCTGCGGGCGGCGGCACGAACGGCGCGGGCGTCACCGACTGCGAATTGATCCAGACCTCGCCGGTGTTGCGCAGCGGCCCCAGCGACAGCATCGCCGCATCGCCGGTGCCGTTCCATTCGAACGTACGCGTGAACCACACGACGCCGTCGAAGTCCGGAAGGCCGTGCGACTCCCAGTTGCCCGGCACCTGCATGTCGGTCCAGTCGCTCGCGATCGACTTGGCGTCTGGCGCGCGCCAATCCGGCTTCGTCGTGCCGAGCCGCACCGCAATCGGGAGCGCCGTGTACGGCAGCGCGCCGCGATCGGCGTGATAGGCGGCGGTGAACGTCTTCTGTTGACGATAGCCGGCGATGTAGAACGCGCGGCTCAGCCACCGATCGCTGAAGTTCTCCTGCTTCTGACTCTCGGTGTAAAGCGCCTGCCCGATCTCCGCCGACGCGGGCATGTCGGCGACCGTGAGGACGACGGCAAGCCGCGTGTGCAGGTCGGGATCGTGCACGACGCCCGACGCGAGCAGCGCCTTCGCCGCATCCGCATTGCGCGGCAGCACCATCGCCGCGGCCTTGCGCACACCGGCGGCGGGATGCTTCAGCGCGTCAACCGCCGCGCGGTACGCCTCCGTCGTCGTGGAATTGAGCTCGCCGAGCCCCTGCAGCGTCCAGAGCGCGTGCAGCGCGCCGCCATTCGTGCCGATGTCGTCGACGGACTGATTGCGCACCATCGCGATCAGCTGCGGGACGACGTCCTTCTGTCCGCGCTCGACGAGCATCCGCTGCGCGTGCGTGCGCCAGAACATGTTGTCGGAGCCAAGCGCACTGATGAGACCCGCGGGATCGTTCTTCGAGAGCGACCGCTTTCTTGCCGGCGGCGCTCCTCTGTAAACGACGCGATAGATGCGGCCGCGGAGATGATCGCGCATCGACGTTTCATACGCCGCGCCCTTGCCGGTGCTGTATCCAGCCGGCGTGGGATTGTGCTGCGCGATGAAGTTGTACCAGTCGGCGAACCAGACGGCGCCGTCCGGCCCGACCATCGACGCCACCGGCGCGAACCATTCCTCGGCGCTGGAGATGAGGTTCCACCCGTCGCGCGCGACGAACCCGGCGCCCTGACTCTCCATGACAGGCATCCCGATGATATGCGCCGTCGGTTCGTTCACGAGCGCCACGCGGTTCCAGAACTCCTTGGGAAATGCGCGCGCCGTGTACAAGTAATGACCGGCCGCCGCGGTGTAGCCGCCCCACACGTCGACCTGCCGGATGTACGGCGTGGTCGGGTGCACCGAATAGAAAGCGGCCGCGCTCTGATAGCCCGCGCCCGAGGCGGCGCCCCGACCGCCGACGCCCGGCAGGCCTTCGACGCCATCGAAATAGCGATTCGGAATCGCCATGAACCAGGACTGATCGTTGTTGGCGGTCGATCCGAACACGTCGAAGTTCTCCGAGAACCCGAGCCCCCAGGTGTTGTTGGTCGACTGCGTCATGTACTCGAAGTCGCTGCCGTCCGGCTTGAAGCGGTACGCGCCCTGCGTGAACTGCATCTGCTTGCCGTTGATCTCCCCGTTGAACCCCGAGTAGCCGACGGCGCCCCAGATGTAGTTATCGATGCCGTACTGGAGGTTCGACGGCCCGGCGTGCGTGTCGCGGATGCCCCAACCCGTGCTGAGCACCTGCCGCACGTCCGCCTTGTCGTCGCCATTGGTGTCCTTCAGGAAGAGCATGTACGGCGCGGCGGCCACAATCACGCCTCCGTTCGCGAACGTGAGGCTCGTCGGCAGATTCAGGTGGTCGGCGAATACCGTGAACTTGTCCGCCTTGCCGTCGCCGTTGGTGTCTTCGAGGATCTTGATCCGGTCGTCCCCCGGATTGCCGTTCAGGACTTCATTTGGATAGTCCTGCGCCTCGATGATCCACACGCGCCCGCGCTCGTCGATCGTGAAGCTGATCGGCTTGATGATGTCCGGCTCGCTGGCAAACAGCTCGACCCGGAACTCCGCGGGCGTCTGCATGAACTTCTGCGCCTCTTCGGGCGTGAACGGCATCTGAAACTGGGGCGGCACGGGGCGGTTCTCGTAGTTCGGCACGTTGAAGCCTTCGATGTAGGTCACGCCCGGCATCTCGAGCTGCTGCCAGCTACGGCGCGCCTGCTCGTCGATCGACCACACGATGCCCTTCTCGACCAGATTCTGGAACGCCGCGTTGCTCCACGTGCGCTCGTCATGCCCGTACCCGGTCCAGAAGATCCGTCCTTTGCCCTGTGTGCGCAGCCACGTCCACGGCTGACGGTCGCGCTCCATGACCACGGTGCGATCGCTCGTCGCCGCGCCGGCGGTCATCGGCTCTTCCCACGCCGCAAACGGCTGGACGCCCTGGAGCACGGGATTCGCCGGCTGCACGATCTCCGCGGTGAAATCGGAGCCGCTCTGCGACTGCGCCCGCGCGCCGACGAGCGCGAGTTCGCCGGCGCCATGAAGCGCGATCAGCCCGTGCCCTGCCTCGACGAAGTCGGTCAGCGCCTTCTCCTGCGCAGCGGTCAGGCTGAGCTTGTCGCCGTACACGGCGACCGCGTCGTAGTACGCGAGCTTGGCCGGGTCGAGCCCTTCGATCAGTTTCGTGGCGTAGGTGAGCTGGATGCCGCGCCGCGCGAGGACCGGCGCGATCGCCGACAGCATCTTCACCGGATCGTGCGGCGTCTGCTCTTCAGGTGCGAGGAACAGCACCGTGATCGGGCGCCCGGCCGGCGCGGCCGGTGCCCGGGTCGGCCGCTGCGCCGCGGGCCGCGGAGTCTGCGCGACGACCGAGAAGTTCGCCGCCGCGAGCGCAGCGGCCGCCACAATTGAGAAACGCGTGAGTGATCTCATCGGCAAGGCACCTTTCGAAGAGGAAAATCATACTGCGATTCGTTGACGCTGTTCGCGGAACCGTGTTACAAACCGCGCCAACATGCCCACCGACAGGAAAATCCGTGTGGCAATCGTCGGCCTCGGCTTTGGCGCCGAGTTCATCCCCATTTATCAGCGGCACCCGAACGCCGAGATGTATGCGATCTGCCGGCGCGGCAGAAAGGACCTCGACGAGTGCGGCGACCGGTTCGGTGTGAAGACGCGCTACACGGACTTCGAGGCGGTGCTGAAGGATCCGAACGTCGACGCGGTTCACATCAATTCGCCGATTGCCGATCACGCGCCGCAATCCATCGCCGCGCTCAAGGCGGGCAAGCACGTCGCGAGCACGGTGCCGGCGGCGACGACGGTGGACGAGTGCCGCGAGATCGTCGAGTGGCAGCGAAAGAGCGGCAAGGTCTACATGATGATGGAGACCGTCGTCTACAGCCGCGAATACCTGTTCGTGAAGGAGCTCTACGATCGAGGCGAGCTCGGACGGATCCAGTTCCTGCGGGGCAGCCATCAGCAGGACATGGAAGGCTGGCCGGGATACTGGGAAGGCTTCCCGCCGATGCACTACGCGACGCACTGCGTGAGCCCGTGCCTCGCGCTCCTCGGGAAGCACGCCGAACACGTCGTGTGCCACGGGTCTGGACGCATTGATGAGCCGTTGATTGCGAAATATGGCAGCCCCTTCGCGATCGAGACCGCGACCTTCAAGCTGAAGGACTCGGACGTCTGCGGCGAGGTGACGCGGAGCCTCTTCAACACCGCGCGCCAGTATCGCGAGAGCTTCGACGCGTACGGATCGAAGAAATCGTTCGAGTGGCAGCAGGTCGAGAACGAAGATCCGATCATCCACACGAGGAGCACGAAGGCGCATCCGCTGACCGAGCAGGAGATCCCGAAGCGGGTCAAGGTGCCGGACTACGCGCAGCTGCTGCCGGAGCCGATCCGGCGATTCACGCAGCCGGCCGCGATCCAGGACGCCGAGCACCTGTCGTTTCTGCAGGGCGGCGGCCATGGCGGGTCGCATCCGCACCTGGCGCATAATTTCCTCATGGCGTGCCTCGGCGAGAAGCCGCCGATGCCCGACGCGGAAACCTCCGTCAACTGGACGCTCGTCGGCATCTGTGCGCACCAGTCAGCGTTGAAGGGCGGGGAAAAGGTAGTCATTCCGACGTTCTGATCGGAGACGAACATGACGCGACGAATCCTCGTGCCGCTTGCCGTGCTGATATTCGCGGTCGCCGCGGTCGCGCCGCGCGCGCAGTCGCCCGCGACGAAGGGGCGCGCGATCGAGGTGCTTTTCCTCGGGCACAAGAGCCCGCACCACGATTCGAACAAATACGAGCCGATGCTGGCTTCGGCGATCGGGCCCGAGGGATTTCACTTCACCTACACGACGGATCCGGCGGATCTGAATACGCCGAACCTGTCGAAATACGATGCGCTGATGATCTACGCGAACCACACGACCATCACGCCCGAACAGGAGAAGGCGCTCCTCGATTTCGTGGAGGGAGGGAAGGGGTTCGTTCCGATCCATTGCGCGTCGTTCTGCTTCCAGAACTCGGAGAAGTACATCGCGCTCGTCGGCGCGCAGTTCCTCAAGCATGGGACCGGCGAGTTCACCGCGCGCATCGTGATGCCGAATCATCCCGTGCTCGACGGGATCCAGCCGTTCCAGGTGTGGGACGAGACCTACGTGCATACGAAGCACAATCCCGATCGCACGATCCTCATGGAGCGCGTCGACGAGAGCGGCGCGGAGCCGTGGACCTGGGTGCGCGAGCAGGGCAAAGGACGCGTCTTCTACACCGCGTACGGCCACGACGAGCGCGTGTGGGGCCACCCGATGTTCCAGCGGCTCGTGCGGAACGGCATCCTGTGGGCCGTCGGTCCGACCGTGCGGAACGAGTGGTCCGCGGGGAGAGCGTTCATCCCTAATCCCTAATCGAGAATTCCTAATCATCGAATCCGTGAATGCCGGATCCCGCATCCCTGATCCCACGGCTAGAATAGGCGCTTGCCTCAATCCCCCTCTCTTGAGATCTGGAAATTCGGCGGCGCGTCGCTCGCTGACGCGCGTGCGCTCGAACGCGCGGCCGGGCTGATTGCCGCCCATCGTGGGCCGCTCGTCGTGGTGGCGTCGGCGTTCGGCGGCATCACCGACCTGCTGCTCGACGGCGCGGCCGCCGCGATTGCCGGGAAACCCCAGGACGCCGCGCGCTCCGCCGCAACGTTCCTGCGGCGCCATCGCGAAGTCGTCCACGCGATCGTGCCGCGCGGCGCGGTGCGCCGGGCTCTCCTGGCGGCGATAGACGCCGCCGCCCGCGAGTACCACGAGCTCATCGTCGCGGTTGGTGTGCTCGGACATGCCCCGCCGCGCGCCAGCGATCTCCTCGTCTCGCGCGGCGAGCGGATGTCGGCACGCGTCCTGGCGGCGGCCGTCCAGACCACGCGCCGCCGCGCCGTATACGCGGACGCGCTCGACCTCGTCGTCACCGATGGGCAGCATGGCGGCGCGGCGCCGAACCTGGCGGCGACGTCCCGTCGCGCGCGACAGGTTCTACGATCACTGTTGACGACCGGGACGATTCCGTTCGTCCCCGGCTTCATCGGCCGCGCTCCGGACGGGAGCGTCACGACCCTCGGTCGTGGCGGATCCGATCTGACGGCAACCCTTCTCGCGCGCGCTCTCGGGGCGCGCCGCGTCGTGCTGTGGAAGGACGTGCCGGGCATCCTGACCGCCGACCCGCGCCTCGTCTCCGACGCGCGCCTGATTCCGCAGCTACACCACCGCGAAGCCGCCGAGGTCGCGCACTACGGCGCGAAGGTGCTGCATCCGCGCGCCCTCATTCCGATCGCCGGCACTCGAATCGTCCTGCACGTCCGTTCGTTCCTGGATCCGAGCCGCCCGGGTACGGAGGTCTCCGCGCGCCGTACGTCGACGGCGCACCCCGTGAAGGCGCTCGCGATCGTTCATCGCCAGGCGGTCCTCACCGTCGCGGGCAAGGGGATGATCGGCGTCCATGGCATCGCCGCGCGGACCTTCGCGGCTGTCGATGCCGAACAACTGTCCGTCTCGACGATCTTCCAGGCATCGTCGGAGAGCTCGATTGGCTTCACGCTCCCCGAGGCGGAAGCCGAGCGCGGCGTTCGTGCCGTGCGGAACGCGTTTCGCCAGGAGCTGTCGACCGGGTTGATCGACAACGTCAGCGCACGCCCGGGAATGGCTGTCGTCGCGGTCGTCGGCGACGGCATGGCCGGCACGCCCGGTATCGCGGCGCGCGTGTTCGGCGCGCTTGCAAGCGGCGGCGTCAACGTGGTGGCAATCGCCCAGGGATCCTCCGAGCGAAATATCTCGTTCGTCGTCACCGAGGACAACGCGCCGGCGGCGGTGCGCGAGATCCACTCGTCGTTCCAGATGTCGAAAATCGGCGGCGGCGGCGCGCCGGCGGCGCCTCGGACCGACGTCGTGTTGTTCGGCTTCGGGCGTGTGGGACGCGCGTTGGCGGATCAGATCGCCGCGGCGCAGGCGGATTCCGGCGTGCGGGTCGTCGGGCTGCTCGATCGATCCGGCTACGTGTTCGAGCCGCGCGGCATCTCACGCCGCCGGCTGCTCGATCTCGCGCGGGCGAAAGATGCCGGCGCGCTGCTCGCGCGGCTCGGCGGCCGCAGCGCATCTGCCGCCGAGGCCCTGACGACGATGGCGGGACACGCGGTGAGCGGGCCGATCCTCGTCGACGTCACGAGCGACGAGAGCGGCGACCTCCTGCGCGCGGCGCTCGGCCACGGCTTCAACGTCGTGCTCGCGAACAAAAAGCCGCTCGCCGGATCGGCAGACAGCTGCGCGCAGCTGATGACGGACGCGGCGGCGGCGCGGCGGCAGATCCGCTACGAGGCCACCGTCGGCGCGGGACTGCCGATCATCGACACGTACCACAAACTCGTCGATACGGGAGATCGGGTGCTGCGAATCGACGGCTGCGTAAGCGGAACGCTGATGTTCGTGTTATCGGCGATCTCGTCCGGCAGCCCGTTTTCGGAAGCGGTACGCGAGGCGGTCGACCGCGGCTACGCCGAACCCGATCCGCGGGAGGATCTGTCCGGACGTGATGCGGCGCGCAAGGCGGTGATCCTCGCGCGCCTCATGGGGTACCAGGGAGCCGCACCGAGGCCTGACAACCTCGTGCCGAAATCGCTCGCGCGCCTCACGCTCCGCGATTTCATGAAGCGGCTTCCGTCGGTCGACAAAACCTGGGCAGCACGCGTGACGCGTGAGGCCGCGCGAGACCGGGTGCTGCGGTACGTCGTGACAGCCACACCGCGGGCTGTCTCGGCACGCCTCACCGCGGTGCCGGCGTCGAGCGCGATGGGCGCGCTTGAAGGGACGCGCAACCTCGTCGCCTTCACGACGCGCCGGTACCGCGCCGAGCCGCTCGTCGTGAGCGGCCCGGGCGCAGGTCCGGAAGTCACGGCCGCCGGCATCCTCAACGACATCCACTCGATCGCCGGCGAAGCAGGACGCGGCTTCATGCCGAGCCTGCTCGAGCATTACTGGCGTCTGAAGACCTCGTAGACGACGCCGCGATCGAGCGACACCACGTAGAGATTGCCGTTCGGCCCGGTCTGCACATCGGTGCCGACGCCAAAGTTGCGGCCGATGAGCAGGCTCTCGCTTTCCGTGATGTCGAACTTCGCGTTGTTGTCCGCGACGCGATCGTCGAGACGCGGATCGTCAACTCCAATCTTCCGGCGATTCCCCGTCAGATTGAAGTGAAACAGATATCCCCCTTCGAGGGTCGTTCGCGCCGCGCCCATGAACAGATCGCCGTCGTACTGCGGCCCGAGCCCTGCCCCGTGCATGAACCCGATCCCTCCGGGCGCGACCGCCCACCGCCAGCTGAACTCAGGCTCGCTGTAGTGTGCGCCTGGAAGCATGAACAGGCGCGACAGCGCCTCCTGGCGCGTATCGGCCAGATTCGTCGGAGGCCATCGCAGCTGCTGCAGGCTGCGGCCGCCGAACGTCGTCTCGATGCCCTTGAACTCCGCGATTCGATCCGATGGTCCGATGATCTGGATCCATCCCGAGTTCTCTCCGGCTTCGACGCGCTCGATCTCGTCGAAGCTGTCGTCGCCGTTCATCTGAATCCACAGACCGCCCGACTCCGGATCGAAGGCCATGCCGAAGCTGTTGCGGATCCCGTACGCGAACACTTTCCGCAGGTTCGCGCCCACTTCTCCCCCGATGCCGGCGCCCGCCGCCGAGAACGGATTGCTCGAAGGCGTCGAGCCATCATCGTTGAGCCTGAGGATGACGCCCGTCAGATGCGCGTTATCAGGTGCGGGACCGCCGAATTGATCGTCGGCCGTCGGCGGTGTGGGGCCGTTCGGCAGATTCTGCAGCCACCCGCGCCGCCCGTTGTCGCCGATGATGATGTACAACCGCCCATCGGGGCCGAACCGGATCACTCCGCCGTTGTGATTCCCTGCAGGGCCCTGCGCGGAGTCACCCTGGCCCGGCGGCTCCGGCGCGCCGTCGGCCTGAAACGCGTGGAGCATGATCAGGTTGCGATCGTAGGCGAGGGTCGATCCATTCCAGATGAACCGATCGACGCGGTTGCCGCGCAGCGGCACCTGCAGGATGGCGCCCGTATCGGCGCCGAACATCATGCTGTCGTCGCAGTGCTCGAGGTCTGGCCTGAAGGGATCGACTGGGTTTGTCAGCGTCCGGCAGGTCCAATAGAGATAGACGTACGGAGACGCGGGAAACGCAGGGTGCAGCGCGATGCCGAGCAGCCCCCGTTCCGATGCGTTGTTCACGGCAAAATCGACAGCGGTGCCCTGCACCACGCCGTTGACGACGTGCTGGACGCGTCCCGTGTTCTTCTCCAGCACGAGCATGTCCTTCGCGCCGAGGAACGCGACCGAGACTGGCGTGACGAGCCCCGACGCGGCTATCCTCACGTCGAGGTTGGGATCTGTCAGGCTCGGTGCAGGCGGCTGCGCATCGAGCGGACGTGTGACGTACACGAGCGAAGCGGCCGCGATCAGTGAGCTCAGGATGAGGCGGCCTCGTAGCGTGGCTGTGTGCATGGTCCTCCTTGTTGTGTGAGTCGGAAAGCCACGCACGTCTGAGCAACTTCATTGCCCTGCGCCGATCCACCGATGTCGAAGAAAACCGTCCTCGCGTCACGCGGCGATTACGCGGCACGAAATGATCCTTACCGCGCGTGAAACTCAACCGCAGCGCGGGTAATTCGGACTCGCATGCAGCCTTGCACCGCAAGGTTCAGGTTGCTGCTATCCTCCTGTCTTCCGGAGGCGAAGCATGAGACGCGTCATATCGATCGGTGCGGCTGTCGTCGTGTTCGCCGGAGCGCTGCACGCGCAGTTCGCGCCGCCGGCGCCGGCCCCGCTGGATCTGTCGAAGCTGCCGCCCGGCTCGCCCGAGCCGAAGACGTGGACCGCTGACGACGATCATCGGAACATGATGGAGCAGCTCGGCATCAAAGCGCTGCGCCCGGGACCGAGCGGCAACGAGCAGGCCGCCAACCACGCCAACTACGACGAAGCGACCGCGAATCCGTTTCCGGATCTGCCGGACGTGCTGACGCTGAAGAGCGGAAAGAAGGTCACGTCCGCGAAGGTGTGGTCGCAGCAGCGGCGATCCGAGATTGTGGAGGATTTCGATCGCGAGGTGCTCGGCCGTGTGCCGAAGGACGTCCCGAAGGTCACGTGGAGCGTCACCGAAACGAAGCCGCTCGCCGTCGGGAATCGCCCCGTCGTCGGCAAGCGGCTCGTCGGACGGGTCGAGAACGCGTCGTTCCCGGCAATTGACGTCAACATCCAGATGACGCTCGTGACGCCCGCGGATGCGAAAGGCGGCGTGCCGGTGATGATCATGTTTGGCGCGGCGCGTCTGCCCGGCGATCCCGTGCCGCAGCGCGCAGGCGGACCACCTGCGGGATTCACGCCACCGCCGAATGCCGATCCACCGGCCACCGAGCAGTTGATCGCGGACGGTTGGGGATATGCATCGCTGAATCCAGGCAGCGTCCAGGCGGACAACGGCGCCGGCTTGACGCGCGGCGTCATCGGCCTGGTGAACAGAGCGCAGCCGCGCAAGCCGGATGACTGGGGCGCACTGCGAGCGTGGGCGTGGGGCGCATCGCGCGCGCTCGACTACCTCGAGACCGACAGGGCCGTCGATGCCAGGAAGGTCGGGATCGAAGGCGTGTCGCGATACGGCAAGGCGGCGCTCATCACGATGGCGTACGACACGCGATTCGCGGTGGTGCTGGTGGGATCGTCAGGCGAGGGAGGCGCGAAGCTCCACCGCCGCAACTGGGGCGAAGCGGTCGAGAACCTGACAGGCAGCGGCGAATACCACTGGATGGCCGGAAACTTCCTGAAGTACGGCGCGTCGGAGGCGAGCTTCGGCAGCAAGAACGCGGGCGACATCCCGGTTGACGCCCACGAACTGATCGCGCTCTGCGCGCCGCGGCCGACCTTCATCAGCTACGGTGTGCCCGAGAAGGGTGACGCGAAGTGGCTCGATCACCAGGGCAGCTTCATGGCCGCCATTGCGGCGCAGCCCGTGTTCCGCCTGCTCGGCGCGAAGGATCTCGGACGATCGGACGACTACAAGACGGAGAAGATGCCGCCGGTGAACGTCGCCCTGCTCGACGGCCAGCTCGCGTGGCGCCAGCATGATGGCGGCCACACCGATGCGCCGAATTGGAGATATTTCATCCCGTGGGCGGACAGGCTCTTGAGGCACAAGCGAGCAATCACGAATCCCTAATCCCTGATCACGAATCCCTAATCGTTGAATCGATGAATCTTCGAATCGCGAACCGCCCTTCGACGAAGCTCAGGGCGGCCCTGAGGCTCTCGAAGAGCCGCGAATCGCGAACCGCGGCTGCGCTTGCGGCGTGTCTGGCCGCCGCCGCGGTCTCCCTTTGCGCGCAGAGCCGCCCGCCGGCGGATCTTCCGGCGCCGCGGACGGACGAGAACTCGAAGATCGCCCACCAGCAGCTGCTCGAGAAAGCCGCGAAGGGCGGCATCGACGTGTACTTCGTCGGCGATTCGATCGCGCGCCGATGGGGCGCGACGGATTACCCGGAGCTGCTCGCGAACTGGAAGGAGAACTTCTTCGGCTGGAACGCGGCGGACTTCGGGTGGGGCGCGGATCGCACCGAAAACATCTTATGGCGGTTGCAGAACGGCGAGCTCGATGCCGTCAATCCGAAGGCGATCGTCATCCTCGCCGGCACGAACAACGTCGGAAACACACCCGGAGATGCCGGCAAAGTCGCGGAGATCACGCGCGGCGTCGCGGGCATCGTGCACACGTGCCGGCAGAAGGCGCCGGCGGCCACGATCATCCTGACCGCGATCTTTCCGCGCAACGACAACATGGCCGTCATGCCGGAGATCGATGCGATCAATGCAAACATCGCGCGGCTCGCGGACGACAGGATCGTTCGCTTCCTGAACGTGAACGACAAGCTCGCCGACAAGGACGGACGGCTGATCGAGGGCATGATGAACGCCCGCGACAAACTCCATCCCACGCTCAAGGGATATCAGGTGTGGGCCGACGGCCTGAAACCGTTGCTGCGCGAGCTGCTCGGTGCGCCCGCCACAACCGATCATGCGCCGCAGCCGACCGGCGACCCGAGCGCCGCGGGCCGCGGCCGCGGTGCGGGCGCGCCTTGAAAACGCTCCGCCCTACTCGGCTCGCAAGACCTCGATCGGCTCCCCGCGAGCCGCGCGGCGCGCGGGTGCCAGCGACGCCATAATCATCGTCACGAAGCTCCACTTGCTTACCGAGGGGAGTCGATGTATGCTCCCCTCGGTAAGCGAGGTTGATATGAGCAAACCGCCGGACCTGGTGCAGGGTACGCTCGACTTTCTCCTGCTGAAAATTCTCGCGCTCGAGCCGCTGCACGCGTTCGCCATCTCCCAGCGCCTGAAGCAGGTGTCGGGAGACGTGCTGCAGGTCAGCGACGGTTCTCTGTACCCCGCGCTGCACAAGCTCGAGCAGGAAGGGTGGATCGCCGCGGAGTGGAAGCCCACCGAGAACAATCGCCGGGCGAAGTTCTACTCGCTCACGCGCCCGGGACGCCGGCATCTCGAACGCGAAGCGGCGAAGTGGGACCGCCTGTCGGGCGCCATCACGCAGGTCATGAAGTTGAAAGAGATTTAAGGAGGCGCCATGCGCATCGAACGCTGGCGTTATACGCTGCCGCTTCGGCTGCGTTCACTGTTCCGCCGCAATCGGGTCGAAGACGAGCTCGACGAAGAGCTGCGATTCCACATCGATCGCCTCACGGACGAACACGTCGCGCATGGTCTGCCGCCCGACAAGGCGCGTCTCGCGGCGGTCCGCGCGATGCATGGCGTCGAACAGCGCAAGGAAGAGTGCCGCGACGCGAGAGGCGTGCGGCTCCTCGAAGATTTGGTGCAGGACCTCCGCTACGCCGGCCGGACACTTCGCCGGAGCCCGGGATTCACCGCTGCGGCCATTTCGACGCTCGCGCTCGGAATCGGCGCGACAGTTGCGGTGTTTACGGTCGTGAACGGCGTGCTGCTGCGCCCGCTTCCCTTTCCGGATCCAGACCGCCTCTTTGCCGTCACGCTGGCGCCACGCGGAATCCGTACCGCCGGACCCAGCATGGCGGACCGCGACTATCTTGCGTTCGCCGAGCGGACGCACGCCTTCCGGCACGTCGCGACCTTCTCGAGGTTCGGGGCAAAGCTCACGGGCGGCGACGAGCCGGCGCTCGTCGCCGCCGCGAGCGTGACGGGCGACTTCTTCGGCGTCCTCGGAGTACCGCCGGCAATCGGACGCACGTTCGCGCAGGGCGAAGATCTCCCCGGGCGTGACGCCGTCGTGATCCTCGGCGACGGCATGTGGCGCGCCGTTCTCGGCGCAGATCCGGCTGTCGTCGGCAAGACCATTACCGTCGACGGCAGTCGTCGAACGGTGATTGGCGTGATGCCCCCTGGGTTTGCCTTTCCAGGAAAGACGCAGGCCTGGACGCCGATGCGGATCGCGCCCGATCCCGGCAATACATTGCTGCGTCCGGTCATTGGCCGGCTGAATCCGGGTGTCACGCCAGCGCAGGCGCGCGCCGAGTTCGGCACGATCGCGCCGCACCTCTCCACTGACGACGGCGAATCGCTTCTGAGCGGCATCCTGCCGCTCGACGAGCTCGTCGTCGGCGACATCCGGCGGCCGCTTGAAATCTTCGCAGGGGCGATCCTGTTCGTCCTGCTGATCGCGTGCGCCAACGTCGCGAATCTGCTCCTCGCACGTGGCTCGGTGCGCACGCGGGAAATTGCCCTTCGCACTGCGCTCGGCGCCGGGCGAGCCCGCGTCGTGCGTCAGCTGCTCACCGAGAGCATCGGGCTCGCGGTTGCCGGCGGCGCCGGAGGCGTGCTCCTCGCGCGCTGGATCGTTCCGGCGCTCCTCGCGCTGGCTCCGGAAGGCCGCATTCCGCGGCTCGAGTCCATCGCGATTGACTGGCGCGTGCTGGCCTTCGCGCTCGTCATCTCGATCGTGACCGGTATCGCGTTCGGCCTCGCGCCCGCCATCCGGGTCACACGCACGACGGCGCGCGAATCGCTCTCGCCGTCGGGACGCACCTTCGGGCCCAGGCACGACCGCACGCGCGCGGTCCTCGTTGTCGTGGAGATCGCGCTCGCGCTGGTGCTGCTCGCGGGTGCGGGACTGCTCCTCCGCAGCGTCCTCCGACTCATGTCGGTTGACCCTGGCTTCCGGACCGACAACGTGATGGCAATGAGTCTCGATCTGGATGGCACGCCACATTCGACGCCAGAACGCATGCGCGACTTCCACACGCGGCTTCTCGATCGTCTCTCGTCGATCCCAGGTGTCGTCTCCGCGGGCGCGGTCAACTGGCGGCCCATTGGCGACGCGCTGATCCGCGGCGACTTTCACATCGAGGGCAGACCGGATCCTCAGGATCTCACGGTCGTAGACAAGCCGGCCGTCAGCCCCCGGTATTTCACGACAATGGGAGTTCGACTGCTGCGGGGCCGCGAGTTCACCGAGCGCGACGATGCCGCCGCACCCGGTGTCGCGATCGTGAGCCGCGCCGTGGCGCGTCTCTTTCCGTCGGAAGATGCCCTGGGCAAACGCATCACCCTCCAAACCACTCCGAAGCCGGAAGATTGGCTCACCATCGTCGGGGTCGTCGACGACGTGAAACAGGGAGGATTATCAGAGCCGCTGCACGCCGCCGTCTATCGGCCCTACAGACAGGTCTCTCACCCATTCTTCCTCGGCCACATGACGTACGTGGTTCGCGCCGCCTCGAATCCGGCAGGGATCGTCCCCCGCATGCGTGCGGCGCTGCGCGATGTGGACCGCAACCTGCCGACGGGCGCCATCGTGTCGATGTCGGACGTGCTGGAGCGATCCACCGCCGACCCGCGGTTCCAGGCGCGGCTGCTGGGAACCTTCGCGTCGCTCGCGCTGCTGCTCGCCGCGCTCGGCACTTACAGCGTGCTCGCGTATTCCGTCGTGCAGCGCACGTACGAGATCGGCATTCGCATCGCGCTCGGCGCCGGACGATCGGCCGTGTTGTCGATGATCCTCCGCCGCACGGCGGCGCTCGCCGCGGCAGGCGTCGCGATCGGCATCGCGGGAGCCTTGGCCGCGACGCGGGTGCTGGAGACGGCGCTCTTCGAAATCAAGCCCGGCGATCCAGAAACGCTCGCGGCCGTTGCCGCCCTCATCATGGCGACGGCGCTCGTCGCCGGGTTCGTCCCCGCCCTTCGCGCCACGCGCGTCGATCCGCTCGTCGCGTTGCGCCAGGACTGAAGGTGCGCCGGGGTCTGAAAACCCCGGCCTACCGGAGAGTCGACAGTCTGTAGGGCGGGGTCTTCAGACCTCCCGCCAACCTGCTGAAAAGTAAACTAATCCCGCGCAATTTACGTCTGAGAACCAGTCATGAACCTCAAGCTCGCCTTCCGTCGTCTGCTCAAGACGCCGTTCGTCAGCCTGATTGCGATCCTCTCGCTCGCGCTCGGAATCGGCGCCAACGCCGCAATCTTCTCGCTGTTCGACCAGACGCTGCTCCGTGCGCTGCCGGTGCAGAAACCAGCCGAGCTCGTCAATCTCGGCGCACCGGGTCCGAAGCCTGGCGGGACGTCGTGCAACCAGGCAGGCGATTGCACCGAGGTCTTCAGCTATCAGATGTTCAAGGATCTCGAGCGCGAGCAGAAAGTGCTGACGGGGGTTGCCGCGCACGTGACGTTCGGCGCGAACCTGGCATTCCAGGGGCAGACGGTCAATGGTCAGGGTGAGCTGATTTCGGGCTCCTACTTCCCGATCCTCGGCGTCCAGCCGGCGCTCGGCCGGTTGCTGACCTGGGACGACGATCGCAACATCGGCGGCCATTTCGTGACGGTCCTCAGCTACGACTACTGGGCCACGCGCCTTGGCGCCAATCCCGGCGTGCTGAATCAAACGATCGTCGTCAACGGTCAACCGATGACGATCGTCGGCGTCGCGCAGAAGGGATTCACCGGCACGACGCTCGGCAGCGAGCCGAAGGTATTCGTGCCGATCACCATGCGCAGCCAGACGAACCCGGGGTGGAAGGGTTTCGACAACCGCCGGAGCTACTGGGCGTATCTCTTCGGCCGCCTGAAACCCGGCGTCTCGATCGAACAGGCGAGGGCCGGGCTCAACGCCGTCTACAGGCCGATCATCAACGACGTCGAAGCGCCGCTGCAGAAGGGCATGAGCGATCAGACGCTCGCCCGGTTCAAGGCGAAGGAGCTCGTCGTCGATCCCGGCTACCGCGGACAGAGCTCTATTCATCGCGAAGCAAAGACGCCGCTGCTGTTCCTGATGTCGGTCACCGGCATCGTGCTGCTCATCGCGTGTGCGAACATCGCGAACCTTCTGCTCGCGCGCGGCGCGGGGCGTGCGACGGAGATGGCGGTGCGGCTCTCCCTCGGCGCGGCGCGGCGCCAGCTGCTCGGCCAGCTGCTGACCGAATCCTGCGTCCTCGCGGTACTCGGGGGGATCGCCGGCCTGCTGTGCGCCCGATGGACGCTCGCATTGGTCGCGTCGCTGCTTCCACCAGAAGCCGTGGCCACGCTCCAGTTCACGCTGCAGCCGCGCGTGGTGATCTTCGCCGCGGTGCTGTCGATCGCCACCGGCTTCATCTTCGGCCTCTTTCCCGCGCTGCACAGCACCAAGCCGGACCTCGTCTCGGCAATCAAGGCGCAGGCCGGCCAGCCGTCCGGTGCGCGCGCCGCCGGCATTTTCCGCAACGTCCTCGTCCGGGCGCAGATCGCGCTCGCGATGACGCTGCTGGCGTGCGCGGGCCTCTTCGTGAAGAGCCTGATGAACGTCAGCAAGGTCGACCTCGGATTGAGGATCGACAACGTCGTCACGTTCGGGATCTCACCCGGCCTGAATGGCTACGAGCCGAACCGCTCGCTGACGCTCTACCAGCGACTGGAGCAGGAACTGGCCGCTCTGCCCGGGGTGACCGGCGTCGCCACCGCTCGAGTTCCCCTGCTCGCGGGCAACAACTGGGGCAACTCCGTCTCGGTCGAAGGCTTCCAGAAGGGGCCCGACACCGACGACAACGCGCGGTACAACGAGATCAATCCCGGATACTTCCGAACGCTGGGCGTGCCGTTGATGTCGGGCCGCGAATTCACCGACGCCGACGTCGCGAGCTCGCCCAAAGTCGCCATCGTCAACGAGGCCTTCGCGAAGAAATTCAATCTCGGACGC
>Ga0075424_100001705_pt1 | contig 19478 bp, 17 predicted proteins | sample SoiMethybrSBSTD3_FD_75301 | JGI IMG/M metagenome (GOLD analysis project Ga0075424, IMG submission 75301) | Bulk soil microbial communities from a Populus tree surrounding site in Tennessee, USA - Soil MetaG P. TD hybrid SBSTD3 | ecosystem: Environmental > Terrestrial > Soil > Tree plantation... | reverse complement strand
TGTTGCGTCTAGAACGGGCCGCCGAGCGAGTCGTGGATCTTGCGAACCCCCGGATCGCCGCCCTGGATCGGCAGGTTCTCGTTGCTGCCGTGCGGGCGTCCGGGGAGATCCTCGCCGGCCACCATCGCGTCCGCATGGAACGACCGGTACCCGAGGTACACCCCTGCCAGAAGCGCGGGGATCCCCACCACGCGCAGGACGATGATCGCCCAGTCCACGCCGTTCATCCCGCCGTCGACACGGATGTGGCCCCCGTGCGCGGGCACCATTACGTCAGGAGTCGGGGTGAGCACGAGCGATACCGCAATCGCGACGGCTCCGAGCACAACGAGCGCCAAAGCCCTGGGATCGAGCCTGCCCATACGTCAAGTATGGCACTAGGAGATTCGCGCGTCCAGGGCGGCGGCGAGCGAGTCGCGCACCGTCTCGGAGCCGATCCGCTCGAGCACGGGCTCGAAGAAGCCGCGCACGATCGCGTGCTGGGCCTCGCGGCGGCTGAGGCCGCGGCTCATCAGGTAGAAGAGGTGCTGGGCGTCGACCTGGCCCACCGTTGCGCCGTGCGTGCAGCGCACGTCGTTGGCCTCGATCTCGAGGCCCGGGATCGGCGTCGCCTGCGCGTCGGGCGAGAGCAGGAGGTTCCTGTTCTCCTGGTAGGCGTCGGTCTTCTGGGCGCCCTTGTCGACGCGGATGACGCCGCGCCAGACGGCCCGCGAGCGCTCGTCGAGCACGCCCTTGAACGCCAGGTCGGAGGTCGTGTCGGGCGCCGCGTGCTCCTGGGTGGTGTCGTAGTCGACGTGCTCGCGCCCGGTGAGGTGATAGGCGCCCGTGACCTTGACGGACGCGCCGCGATCGGCGAGGTAGCTCTCCATGCGCGACTTGGCCCGTGTGCCGCCCATCGCCGCGGCGATCCACTCCAGGCTCGCGTCGCGGCCGACGGTCGCGCGGTGGGTGCCGAACTGGCGCGTCTCGGGGTGGTGGTTCTGGATCGTCACGTACTCGAGGTGCGCGTCGTCGGCGACCTTCAGCTCGACGACGACGTTCAGGTAGCCCGGCACGGCGGTTGAGAACTCCTCGATGAAGGTCGCGCGGGCGCCGCGCTCGAGGACGACGAGCACGCGGTGGTAGAGCGCCGTCCCCTCGGCAGTGAGCTCGAGCGCCGCCCGAAGCGGGGCGCCGGCCTCGACGCCCGCGGGAACGTGCAGCAGCACGCCGTCGGCCCAGCGGGCGGCGTTCCCGGCTGCGAACTTCTCGTCGCCGGAGACGACCGAGCCCAGGTGCGGCTCGATCAGCTCGGGCCGCTCGGCGACCATCCGCGCCAGGCTCCCGAACGCCACGCCGCCGGCCGGGTCGCCCTCGATCGTGAGGGTGCCCGGGTGCGGCTCGAAGCCGTCGGGGTCAAAGCCGCGCAGGTTCGTGAACCGCCAGGCCTCCTCGCGGTTCGTCGGCACGGGCAGCGTCTCGTACGTCGCCCGGGCAGCGTCGCGGGCGCCCGCCAGCCAGGCAGGCTCGGTCGCCGTCGGACTCACCATCAGCCTACGGAGCCCTCCATCTGGAGCTGGATCAGCCGGTTCATCTCGACGGCGTACTCCAGCGGGAGCTCCTTGGTGATCGGCTCGATGAACCCCGACACCACCATGGCCGAGGCTTCCTCCTCGGTCAGGCCGCGGCTCATCAGGTAGAAGAGCTGCTCCTCGCCGATCTTCGACACCGTGGCCTCGTGGCCGATGTCGACGGCGTTCTCCTTGATGTCGATGTAGGGGTAGGTGTCGGTGCGGCTGTCCTCGTCGAGGATCAGCGCATCGCACACGACCTTCGAGCGCGAGCCCGTCGCGCCGTCGTTCACCTGCAAGAGGCCGCGGTAAGAGGCCTGGCCGCCATCCTTCGAGATCGACTTGGACGTGATCACCGACGTGGTGTCGGGCGCCATATGCGTGATCTTGCCGCCGGCGTCCTGGTGCTGGCCCTTGCCGGCGAACGCGATCGAGAGCACCTCGCCGTGGGCGCCCTGGCCCTTCAGGAGGACCGCCGGGTACTTCATCGTGATCTGCGACCCGAGGTTGCCGTCGACCCACTCCATCGTGGCGTTCTTCTCGGCGACCGCCCGCTTGGTGACCAGGTTGTAGACGTTGGTCGACCAGTTCTGGATCGTCGTGTAGCGGCAGCGGCCACCCTCGGCGACGTGGATCTCGACCACCGCGGAGTGCAGCGAATCGGTGGAGTAGATCGGCGCAGTGCAGCCCTCGACGTAGTGGACGTACGCGTCCTTGTCGACCAGGATCAGCGTGCGCTCGAACTGGCCCATATTCTCGGCGTTGATGCGGAAGTAGGCCTGGAGCGGAAGCTCGACCCGAACGCCCGGCGGGACGTAGATGAACGATCCACCCGACCAGACAGCCGAGTTGAGAGCGGCGAACTTGTTGTCGTTGTAGGGGATGATCGTGCCGAAGTGCTCGCGTACGAGATCCTCGTGCTCGCGCAGGCCCGAGTCCATGTCGAGGAACAGGACGCCCTTGTCGGCGAGATCCTTCTGGAGGTTGTGGTAGACGACCTCGGACTCGTACTGGGCCCCCACGCCCGCCAGGTACTTCTTCTCGGCCTCGGGAATCCCCAGCTTGTCCCAGGTCTCCTTCATCCCGGGCGGCAGGTCGTCCCAGCTCTTGGCCTGCTCCTCGACCGGCTTCAGGTAGTAGTAGATGTTCTCGAAGTCGATGACCGAGAGATCGGCGCCCCACCGCGGCAGCTCGCGCTCGACGAAGTGGCGGTATGCCTTGACCCGGTACTCGGTCATCCACTCGGGCTCCTGCTTGTGGGCCGAGATCTCGCGCACCACGTCCTCGTCGAGCCCTCTGCGGGTCCGGAAGAACGATGTGACGTCGTCGTGGAAGCCGAACTTGTAGTCACCCAGGGCGGTTGCCTGGGTCTCCTCTGGCGTCAGGTCAGTCTTAGCCACCGACGATCGCCTCCTCTTCCACTCCATATGGGGCGTAGCCGTCGCGCTCGAGCTCGTCGGCCACCTCCGCACCACCGGTGCGGACGATGCGGCCGTCGACCAGAACGTGCACCACGTTGGGCTTGATGTACCGAAGCAGCCGCGAATAGTGGGTGATCACGAGGACGCCGAGCTCCGGGCCGGCCAGGCGGTTCACGCCGTCGGACACGATCCGAAGCGCGTCGATGTCGAGGCCCGAGTCGGTCTCGTCCATGATCGCAAGCTCCGGGCGCAGGATCGCCATCTGCAGGATCTCGACGCGCTTCTTCTCGCCGCCCGAGAACCCATCGTTCAGGTAGCGCGACGTCATCGCGCGGTCGATCTTCAGCACCTCCATGTTCTCCTGGAGGAGCTTCCGGAACTCGGGGATGCGGATCGGGTCCTCGCCGCCGTCCTCGGAGCGGCGATGGGCGTTCACGGCCATCCGCAGGAAGTTGGCGACCGTGACGCCGGGGATGGCGGACGGGTACTGGAACGCGAGGAACATCCCGAGCCGCGAGCGCTCGTCGGGCTCGAGCTCGAGGACGTCGGCGCCCTTGAACGTGACCTCGCCGCCCGTCACCTCGTAGGCCGGGTGGCCCATGAGCACGTGCGCGAGCGTGGACTTGCCGGACCCGTTCGGGCCCATGATGGCGTGGATCTCCCCCTTGGAGAGCTCGAGGTCGATCCCCTTCAGGATCTCCGCGCCGTCGATCGACGCGCGCAGGTTACGGATGACGAGATCGGGCAATGCACTCCTTGCGAAATCGCATGGTTTTCCTTGATGAACAGTGTAGCCACGACCCCCTCCCCGGGCTGCGGGAGGTCTGCTACCCTGGAACCATGCCGTTCAACCTTGGTCTCCCCGAGGTGCTGATCGTCCTCGTCCTCGCGTTGCTCTTCCTGGGGCCGAAGCGCCTGCCCGAAGCCGGACGCTCGCTCGGACGGGGCATCCGCGAGTTCAAGGACGGGATCTCGGGCAACGACGAGGACTCGCGCGAGGCGCGCAGCACGACCACGTCGCTGAACCCGCCGCCTCCGGCCTACACGCCGCCTCCGGCCTACACGCCGCCGGCAGAGCACACGGCCCCGCCGAGCGAGTAGACCTCCCGTGGCGCGTCCCCGCCGCGTCGGGCCGGAAGATCAGCTGACGCTCGTCGAGCATCTCGAGGAGCTGCGCACGCGGCTGATCATCGTGCTCTCGGCGCTCGCGATCGCGATGACGGGCTGCTACATCGAGAACGTCCGCATCTACCACTTCCTCCAGCGGCCGCTGGACGGCCACGTGAAGCTGGTGACGCTGGCGCCGACCGAGGCCTTCTTCAACGCGATCATGATCTCGGTATACGGCGGCCTCCTGATCACGCTGCCGGTCATCAGCTACCAGATCTACGCGTTCATCATCCCGGCGTTCGCCCACGAGACGCAGCGCTCGATCCGGCCGCTCCTGCTCATGGTGCCGGTGCTCTTCCTGACAGGTGTCGCGTTCGGCTGGTACATCGTCGTCCCGCCCGCGATCCACTTCCTGACGAACTTCAACTCGGAAGTCATCAACTACATCCCGCGCGCAAGCGACTACATCCGCTTCGTGATGCTGACGCTCCTGGCGATGGGGCTCGTGTTCCAGCTCCCCGTCGTGATGATGATGCTGGGCCGCGTCGGCATCGTCACCTCGAGCTTCATGCGGCGGCGCTGGCGGGAGTCGATCGTGGTCCTCGCCGCGCTCACGGCCCTGCTCCCGGGAACGGACCCCGTCACGATGATGGCCGAGTTCATCCCGGTGCTCGTGCTGTACGGGCTGAGCTACTTCCTGGTGCGCGCGGTCGAGCCGAAGCGGCAGTCCGAGGCCGCGCCCGAGCCGTCGTGATCATCGCCGCCGACTGGGTCGTCCCGGTCGACGGCCCGCCGATCCGAAACGGCGCCGTCCGCGTCGAGGGCCGTGCGATCGCCGAGGTCGGCCCGGGCGGCGAGGCGGCCGACGAGCGCTTCGACGGCGCGGTGATCCTCCCGGGCCTCGTGAACGCCCACACGCACCTGGAGTACGCGGCGATGGGCGGCTTCGGCGACGGCATGGCGTTCGGGCCGTGGATCGAGGATCACATCCGGCGCAAGGCCGCCACGGGGGCCGGGGACTCGCTGGAGCAGGCCAGGGCCGGCGCCGCCGCCTGTCTCCGCGCCGGCGTCACGACCATCGCCGACTGCAGCTACTCCGGAGCCGTCGCGGACGCCGCCGCCGAGGCCGGCCTGCGCGCCATCGTCTACCTCGAGGGGTTCAGCGACTGGCCCGACCTGCGGGCTCGCACCGAGGCCCGGCTCGACGCGGCGACCGCCACGGAGCTCGTGCAGCCGGGCGTGTCGCCGCACGCCCCGTTCACCGTCACGCTCGACGACTACCGCATGCTCGTGGACCTGGCGCGCGAGCGCGGCGTGCCGATCGCCACGCACCTGCTCGAGTCGGCTCGCGAGACGATGCACCTGGAGGAGTTCGGCGACATCCTGGGGCCCGACACGGTCGCGATCCACGTCGTCTACGCCGATCCGGCCGACATCGAGCTCATGGCGGGGCGCGACATCCCCGGCGTCCACTGCCCCCGCTCGAACGCCCTGCTCGGGTGCGGGATCGCGCCGCTCCCCGAGCTGCTCGAAGCCGGCGTGCGCATGGGGCTCGGCACCGACTCGCCCTCCTCCGCGATCGACTTCGACATGTGGGCCGAGATGCGCGCCGCGATCATGCACGCCCGGGCGCGGCTGGGACGGGCGGACGCGCTCTCTGCGCGCACCGCGCTCGAGCTGGCCACGGCCGGCGGGGCGGCCGCGCTCGGCCTGGGGGCCGCAGCGGGGACGCTGACACCGGGCAAGGCGGCCGACATCTGCGTGCTCGACCTCACCGGGTCGAGCTTCCTGCCGTGGGACGATCCGGTGACGGCGGCCGTGTACGGCGGCTCATGCGATCGCGTCGCCCTGACGATGGTGGACGGGGAGATACGCTATCGGCGCGGCTCCCGTCCGTCTCCGACGGCCGCCGCCGCCCGAGCCAAGATGATCCACGCCTGAGACCATGCTCTTCGAACGCATCCGCCGCGGTCAGAAACCCGTCTTCGTCTTCCTGGCGATCATGTTCGGGCTGGGCTTCGTCGCCCTGGGCGTCGGATCCGGCGCCGGCGGCATCAACCTGGGCGACATCCTGAACTCGTCAAGCGGTGGCAGCGCCTCGATCTCGGACCTCCAGTCCAAGACGCGCCAGCATCCGAACGACGCGCCCGCCTGGCGGTCGCTGGCCGGCGCCTACCAGGCCGACGGGCAGACCGACGCCGCGATCGGCGCCTACCTGCGCTACGTCGCCCTGCGGCCGCAGGACCAGAGCGGCCTTCTGGGAGCGGCGTCGCTCCTCGAGCTGCGGGCGCGGCGCACGCAGGCGGAGCTCACGAAGGCCCAGACCCTGGCCGCGCAGTACACGACCCCGGCCGGCGCGTCCGCCGTGCAGTCGCTGAAGCTCGCACCCGCCCTCACCCACTCCCTCCAGCAGGCGCTGGCGCAGCCATACACGACGCGCGTCCAGACGCTCCAGGGGCAGCTCAGCTCGGACTACCTCCAGGCCACGGCCATGCGCCAGAAGCTGGTCGGCATCGACCCCAAGAACGCGCCGTACCAGTTCGCGCTCGCCCAGGATGCGGCCGCCGGGCAGCAGTACCCGACCGCCGCGAAGGCGCTCAAGGCCTATCTCGACCTCGAGCCGAACCTCGACAAGGCGACCCGCAAGCAGCTCGAGCAGGCGCTGAAGCAGCTCCAGGCGTTCGCCGTGGCGCCGTCGAGTCCGTAGTTTCCCGCTGCGACAGCGGGATTTCCTCCGGATGACGGGGTACGGCTAGCCGTATTCCCCACATTTTCCCCGTATGGCACGATGAGAGCGTGCCGCTCACGGTACTGATCGTCGACGACCATCCCTCCTTCAGGGCTCTGGCGCGGACGGTGCTCCAGGCCGAGGGCTTCGACGTCGTCGGCGAAGCCGTGGACGGAGCTTCCGCGCTCACCGAGGCCGAGCGGCTGCGGCCCGAGCTGGTGCTGCTCGACGCGCAGCTTCCCGACACCGACGGGTTCGCCGTCGCGGCGCAGCTGACCAGGGACGGAGGCGGCCCGGCGGTCGTCCTCACCTCGAGCAGGGACGCGGCCGACTTCGGGCCGCTCATCGCCGAGAGCGGTGCGCTTGGCTTCGTGCCGAAGGCCGAGCTCTCCGCCGCGGCGCTCGCGGCGCTCCTGCCATGACGCGGTGGCGCACCCGCGCCGCCCTCTGGATCATCGCGGTGGCGCTGGCGGCGGCCTCCGCGACCGCGATCGCCTTGAGCGACACGGTGAACCACGGGTTCGTCGCGTTCGCGCTCATCGTCGGCGGGTCGTTCGTCGCGACGGGACTCGTGGCCCTGGCGCGCCGGCCCGAGAACCGGTTTGGGCTCCTGCTCTACGGGGTCGGGCTGGCGTGGTTCGTTGGGACGCTGTCGACCTCGAACAACGCCTACGTCTTCAGCGTCGCGCAGGTCTTCTCGACGGTCTACTACGCCCTGCTGGTGCACGCGATCCTCGCCTACCCGCGCGGCCGGCTGGAGTCGCGCCCGGCGCGGATCATCGTCGTGGCGGCGTACCTCGACACGATCGTGCCCAACCTGCTCGTCACGCTCGTCGGGTCGTCCCACGACCTCACGAACACTCCCGGGGCGCCGCGGAACGTGCTGCTCGTATCGCACCACCCCGACCTCGCCTCGGCCGTATCGAACGCCTCGGCGCTGATCGGGATCGGGCTCCTCGCCGCCGTCGTCTTCATCGTGATCGAGCGCTGGCGGGCCGCGTCGGCGGCCGCGCGCCGGGTGCTGGCGCCGGTGCTCGCTACGAGCGGGGTCGCTCTCGCGACGATCGCGGTCGCGCTTGTCGTGCAGATCTCGTCCGGCGACACCGTGGGGGCCGTCGCCTTCGTGATCTCGTCGCTGGCCTTCGCGAGCATCCCGATCGGGTTCCTGGTCGGCATCCTGCGGACGAGCCTCTCGCGGTCGGGTGCGCTGGCGGATCTGATCGACGAGCTCGCCCGCAGCCACGAGCCGGGCCGCGTCCGCCGTGCGCTGCGCCAGGCGGTGGGCGACCCCAGCCTCGAGCTGGCCTACTGGCTCGGCGACCTGCGGGTCTACGTCGACGCGGAGGGCCACCCGCTCGACCCGGCGCAGCGGCCCGACCGCGCGGTCACCATCGTCGAGCGCTCGGGCCGGCGCGTGGCCGCGCTCATCCACGACCCGGCTCTCTCGGACAACCCCGAGCTCCTCGACTCGGTCGGCGCGACCGCCGGCCTGGCGCTCGAGAACGAGCAGCTCCAGGCCGACCTGCGTGCGCGCCTCGGCGCCCTCGAGGAGTCCGAGCGGCGCTTCCGCGAGCTGCTCGAGAACGTCCACCTGATCGCGGTCAGCCTCGACCTCGACGGCCGGATCACGTTCTGCAACCAGTACCTCGCCGACCTGGCGGGGTACACACGCGAGGAGCTCTTGGGGCGACTCTGGGCCGACACGTTCAATCCCGCCGACGCGGCGTTCGTGGCCCGCGTGCGCGAGGGATCGATCCACCCGCACGAGGAGATGTTCATCCTCACGCGGTCGGGCGAGCGGCGTGAGATCGCATGGAACAACACGCTGCTTCGCGACGACGCCGGCCGGCTGATCGGCTCGACGAGCATCGGCGAGGACGTGACGGAGCGAAACCGGGCCGCCCGCCGGCTGCTGCTCCAGGTGCAGGTGGCGCGGGCGCTCGCCGGAGCCCCGTCGATGGACGTGGCCCGCCCGCTCCTGCTCGCGCACCTGACGGTCGCGCTCGGCTCCTGGCTGGGCGTCTTCTGGCGGCCGGAGCCCGACGGGTCGGCGCTCAAGGTGGACGGCGTCTTCATCACCGACCGCGAAGACGGCGAGGAGTTCGCGGCCGGCGTCCGCTCGATGCGGCTTCCGCCCGGCGAGGGGCTCGCGGGGCGCGTCTGGCGGACAGGGCAGCCGAGCTGGGTCTCCGACCTCACGACGGCCGGGCCGTTTCCACCGCTCCCACCCCGGCAGCGCGAGGGCCGCCGCGGCACGCTGGCGTTCCCGATCGTCTCGGACGGCGAGGTGATCCTCATCCTCCAGCTCTCGTCCGACGCCCCGGCCGCGCCCGATGACGGGACGCTGGAGGTGCTCGAGTCGACGTTCCAGAACGTGCTCCAATTCGCCGAGCGGCGCGAGGCCGAGGCCGCAGAGCGGCGCCTCGCGGCCGAGCAAGCCGCGCTGCGCCGCGTCGCCACGCTGATCGCGGAGGGCGCGGAGCCCGAGCGGGTGTTCCAGTCGGTCACGTCCGAGGTCGGCCAGCTCTTCGGCGCGCAGACCACCAACATGGTGCAGTACCGGCCCGAGGGCACGAGCGCGACGCTGCTCGGAGGCTGGACCGCGGGCGTGGCGTCGATCGAGCCCGGCACCGTGCTCGAGCTGGACGGCGAGGCGGCGATCTCGCAGATCCGCGAGACCGGCCGGCCGGTGCGGATCGACGACTACTCGCAGCTCACGGGCAACCTCGCGGCCCAGGTGCAGCAGCTGGGCGCCCGGGCGGCCGTGGCTGCACCGATCATGGTGCAGGGCTACCTGTGGGGCGCGATGATCGTCATCTCGAACGAGGGCCCGTTTCCGCCCCGCACCGAGACCCGCATCGCGGAGTTCACCGACCTCGTCGCGCTGGCGCTCTCGAGCACCGACGCGTACGCCCAGCTCACGGCCTCACGCGCGCGCATCGTCGAGGCGGGCGACGCCGAGCGGCGCAGGCTCGAGCGAAACCTCCACGACGGCGCCCAGCAGCGGCTCGTCTCGCTCTCGCTTGCGCTGCGCCTCGCCCGGGCGCGGCTCCACGCCGACCCCGACTCGGCGAACGCGCTTCTGGAGGCGGCTAGCGAGGAGCTCGCGACGGCCCTGGAGGAGCTGCGCGAGCTGGCCCGCGGCATCCACCCGGCCATCCTCACCGACCGCGGGCTCGCCCCGGCGCTCGAGGCCATCGCGGGCCGCTCGCCGGTGCCGGTCACGATCCACTCGCTGCCGGAGAAGCGCATGCCGGCCCAGGTCGAGGCGGCCGCGTACTACGTCGTGTCCGAGTCGCTCGCGAACGTCGCCAAGTACGCGGGCGCATCGCGGGTCGACATCTCGATCGTGTGCCAGAACGGGTGGGCGTTCGTCGAGGTGGGCGACGACGGCGCGGGCGGCGCCGACCCGGGGCGCGGCTCGGGGCTCCTGGGCCTCGCCGACCGGGTCGAGGCGCTGGCCGGGAACCTGGACGTCGAGAGCCCGGCCGGCTCCGGCACCCGCGTCCGGGCCCGGATCCCGCTCGGTTAACCCGGAGTAGGCGTTCGGCTAACCGCACCGCACACGCCAGGCCGCCGCACCGCGCCGCGGCCTTGCGCCCGGCACGATGCGCTCATGCCTCTTTCCCCCTCTCGAGGAGCTGTCATGCCACGCAAGAACCTCGCCGCCCGCATGGGTGGCTGGAGCGCGCATCACCGCTGGCTCGCACTGGGTCTCTGGTTCGCATTCGTCATCGCCGCCATCGCCGGCGGTGCGATCACGGGTCAGATCAACCTGAAGGAAAGCCAGCTCGGCGACGGCGAAGCCGGTCACGCCGCCCGCATCATCGACAACGCCGGGTTCAAGGACCGGGCGGGCGAGATGATCCTGATCACCTATCCGGGTCACACGGTGAACGATCCCGCCTTCCGCGCGGCGGTCGACCAGGCCGTGAACCGGGTGAGCACGTTCCCGCAGGTCACCAACGTCCGCAGCCCGCTCGCGACGAGCAACTCCGGTCAGGTGACCAAGGACGGGAGCTCCGCGCTCGTCCAGTTCGACATCACCGGCGACCAGGAGAAGGCCGCCGACAAGATCCAGCCGGTCATGAACGCGGTGGCCGGGCTGCAGAAGGCCAATCCTCAGATGCACATCGCGGAGTTCGGGCAGGCGTCCGCAGCACACGTGCTGAACGACAAGATCAACGGCGACCTGAACCACGCCCGGAACATCTCGCTGCCGCTGACGCTGGTCATCCTGCTGTTCGCATTCGGCGCAGCTGTGGCCGCGGGCATCCCGGTGCTCCTGGCGTTCTCGGCCGTCCTGGCCACCTTCGGGCTGAACTCGATCATCAGCCACATCTTCCCCACAACCGACGTCACTGCGGAGATCATCCTGATGATCGGCATGGCCGTGGGCGTCGACTACTCCCTCTTCTACCTCCGCCGTGAGCGCGACGAGCGTGCGGGGACGAAGACCGCCGACCGCAGCCGCGTCAAGGCCGCGAAGGTGGCCCTGCGCCAGGCCAAGAAGGCCGGCGATGCGGCTGTCATCGCATCCGCCAGGGGCACGCTGCGCGACGCGAAGCGCACCGCCGCCGGCAACCGCCGGTCGGCCCTCGACCTGGCCGCCTCCACGTCTGGTCAGGCTGTCCTCATCTCGGGCGTCACGGTCTTCCTGGCCATGTCCGGGATGCTGCTCGCCGGCGACCCCACGTTCGTCGCCATCGGCATCGCGTCGATGGTCGTCGTGTTCGTCGCCGTCGTCGGCTCGCTGACCGGCCTGCCGGCCATCCTCGCGCTGCTCGGGGACAAGGTCGAGCGCGGTCGCATCCCGTTCCTCTCCCGGCTCACGAAGAGCCAGGATCGGACCGAGAGCCGTTTCTGGGGCGCGATCATCGACCGCGTCCTGCGCCGCCCGGCCATCTCGGCCGGCGTCGCCGCCGGTGCCCTGGCCATCCTGGCCATCCCGGCGTTCAGCATCAACACGCAGACCCCGAGCTTCAAGTTCCTGCCTCAGGACCTGACGATCGTGAAGACCTACAAGCAGATCGAGCAGAAGTTCCCGGGTGGCCCGGCCCCCGCGGTGATCGCGTTCCAGGCGAACGACGTCACCTCGCCCGAGGCCAAGTCGGCGATCGCCGAGTTCAAGAAGCAGGGCCTCGCCTCCGGCCAGATCGGAAACCCGATCGAGGTCACCGTGAACCCGGATCACACCGTCGCAAAGATCACGGCCCCGCTGGCCGGCGACGGTGAGAACGCGAGGTCGGAGCAGGCGCTCTCGACGCTGCGGAACTCGCTCATCCCGACGACGCTCGACCGGGTCGCCGGCTCGGACGTCTCGGTCACCGGCGACACCGCGGGCTCGCACGACTTCAACGAGCTCATGAAGGTGCGTACGCCGCTCGTGTTCGCGTTCGTGCTCGGGATGGCGTTCCTGCTGCTCCTGGTCACGTTCCACTCGATCGTGATCCCGATCAAGGCGATCGTGCTCAACCTGCTGTCGGTGGGCGCGGCGTACGGGATCCTGGTCGCGATCTTCCAGTGGGGCTGGGGCGAGTCCATCCTGGGCTTCCACTCCACCGGCTCGATCGCGAACTGGCTGCCGCTCTTCCTGTTCGTGGTGCTGTTCGGCCTGTCGATGGACTACCACGTCTTCATCCTGTCCCGGGTGAAGGAACTGGTGGACGGCGGCATGTCGACCGAGGACGCGGTCTCGGCGGGCATCAAGGGCACGGCCGGCGTGGTCACCAGCGCGGCGATCGTGATGGTCGGGGTCTTCGGGCTCTTCGCCACCCTGTCGGTGCTCGACATCAAGCAGTTCGGCGTCGGCGCCGCCGTGGCCGTCCTGCTCGACGCGACCGTCATCCGCGCCGTGCTCCTGCCGGCGACGATGAGGCTCCTGGGCGACTGGAACTGGTACATGCCCAAGTCGCTCCAGTGGCTGCCGCAGCTGCAGCACTCGCCCGAGCCGGCTCCGGCCGAGGGCTAGGCAGAACACACCACGAGGTCCGGCTCCGCTTGCAGGGCGGGGCCGGACCTCGTACCCTGACGCGCCAGTGGCACGAACGCTCCCCACCGGCACCGTCACGTTCCTGTTCACCGACATCGAGGGCTCGACCCGGCTCGTGAACAAGCTCCGCGACGGGTACGCGGCCGTGATGTCGAAGCACCAGGAGATCCTGCGCGAGGCCTTCGCCCGGCACAACGGCGAGGAGGTCGACACGCAGGGCGATTCCACGTTCTGGGTGTTCCGCGGGGCACGTGAAGCGGTCGCCGCGGCCGCCGACGCCCAGCACGGCATGGCCGGCCACAGCTGGCCCGAGGGGGCCGACGTACGGGTGCGAATGGGCATCCACACCGGCGAGCCGGTGATCGCCGAGGACCGCTACGTGGGCCTCGACGTCCACCGGGCGGCCCGCATCTGCGACGCCGGCCACGGCGGCCAGGTGCTGCTCTCGAACACCACTCATGCGCTCCTCGAGGGCGACCTGCCCGACGGGACGAGCACCCGCGAGCTGGGCGACGCCCACCTCAAGGACCTCGACCGGCCCGAGCACCTGCACCAGCTCGACGTCTCGGGCCTCGAGACGGCCTTCCCGGCGCTCAACACGACCGGCCGGGCCGCGGGAACGCCGATCCGCGTCGTCCTGGCCGACGACTCCGTCCTCCTCCGCGAGGGCGTTGCGCGGATCCTGTCCGAGGCCGACTTCGAGGTGGTCGGCCAGGTCGCAAACGCCGACGACCTCCTGCGCCGGATCGGGTTCTCCAAGCCCGACGTGGCCATCGTCGACATCCGCATGCCGCCCACGAACACCGACGAGGGCCTCCAGGCCGCCAGGGCGATCCGGGAGCGGTTCCCGGGCGTCGGCGTGCTCGTGCTCTCGTCCTACGTGGAGCCCGGCTACGCGGTCGAGCTCCTGGGCGAGAACACCGAGGGCGTCGGCTACCTCCTGAAGGACCGGGTGGCGGACGTCGACGACTTCGCAGCCGCGGTGCGACGCGTCGCCCAGGGCGGCTCGGCGCTCGACCCGGCCGTGGTGGCCCAGCTCGTGGGCCGGCGCCGCTCCGACGACCCGCTCGACGAGCTCACGCCGCGCGAGCGCGAGGTGCTCGGATTCATGGCGGAGGGCCGCTCCAACTCCGGCATCGCCCTGCGGATGGTCGTCACCGAGCGGGCCGTCGAGAAGCACGTCACCTCGATCTTCTCGAAGCTCGGCCTGCCGGCCGCGTCCGAGGATCATCGGCGCGTCCTGGCCGTGCTGGCCTTCCTGCGGGGGTAGGGGTTCCCACACCTACGGAGACAGGGTCGCTCGACCGCGGCGGCGGCGTGCGGCGACGAGACTCCTCCAATCGTGATCAGCCCCACAAACACCCGCGAGGAGCCCAACATGACCGCCGTCGTCACCCACATCGCCCCGCTGCGCGAGCTGGCGCATCGCAGCTCGAACGGCGTTGACGTGACCATGCTGTGGGATCCCGCCACCGACCAGGTGCGCGTCGCCGTCGTCGACTTCGAGATCGGCGAGGCCTTCGACGTGCTCGTGGCCGACGCGAATCCCATGGACGTCTTCAACCACCCGTACTTCTACGCCGGCCTCGACCAGGCCGCGGCGTGAGGACCGTCATGAGGAATCGTCTACGGAAGCTGATCTGCGGCCACCACGTCGTCGTCCACGACGGCGCCCGGCCCCGCCGCTGCGCGGGCTGCGGCCACCCCGTCTGAGGCCGGCCCGCGTCCGCCCGCGGCCGTAAGGTGCGGCCGTGATCAAGTACCTCGGCTCCAAGCGCGCGCTGGCCGGCGCCATCGCGGCCGCCGCCACAGAGCTCGGGGCACGCTCGGCAGCTGACCTCTTCGCGGGCACCACCCGCGTCGGGCAGGCCCTACGGGCGGCCGGGATCGAGGTCGTCTCCAACGACACCGCCGCGTACTCCGAGGCGTTCGGCCGGGCGTACGTCGCCGCCGGGCCGGACGTGGACCGGCTCCACCTGGCGCGCCTCCTCCGTCACCTGGGCCAACTGCCACCCGTGGACGGCTACGTGACCGAGACGTTCTGCCGCCGTTCGCGCTACTTCATGCCCGAGAACGGGATGCGAATCGACGCCGCCCGCGACGAGATCGACCGGCTCGACCTCGATCCCGTGGAGCGCGGGATCCTGCTCACGAGCCTCGTCGAGGCCGCCGACCGGGTCGACTCGACCGTCGGCGTGCAGATGGCCTACCTGAAGCAGTGGGCGCCGCGCGCTCGAAACGCCTTGGAGCTGCGCCTGCCCGCCACGGTTCCCGGACCGCCCGGCTGCGTGACGCGCCTCGATGCGAACTACCTCGCCCCGGAGCTCGACGGGATCGACCTGACCTACGTCGACCCGCCCTATAACCAGCACTCCTACCTCGGGAACTACCACGTCTGGGAGACGCTCGTGCGCTGGGACGCACCCGAGCACTACGGCGTCGCATGTAAGCGCGTCGACTGCCGCGTCCGCAAGAGCCCCTACAACCGCCGCCCGCTGGCGCTCCCGGCCCTGGCCGACCTGCTCGACCGGATCGCGACTCCGTGGGTCGTCGTCTCGTTCTCGGACGAGGGCTTCCACCGGCCGGACGAGGTCGAGGCGCTGCTTCGCCGGCGCGGCCACGTCGGTGCGCTCGGAGTGGCGCGGCCGCGCTACGTCGGCGCCCGGATCGGCATCCACGACCCGGCCGGGCGGCGGGTGGGCGCGGTCTCGCACCTCGAGAACACCGAGCACCTCTTCGTGTGCGGCCCCGACCGGAGCCGGGTCGAACGCGCCCTCGTGTCGATTTCGCGTGCGCTCGTTCGTCATGATGGTGCCGACGGGAATTCGCCCGCAGGCCGAGCACCGGAGGGACGACATGCCGCAGTACATGCTTCTCATCTATGACGACGAGGCCCAGCGGGGCACCACGGAGCAGGACATGGCCGGGGTCATGCAGGAGTACTTCGCGTACACCGACAGCCTGACCCAGCGCGGAGCGATGAAGGAGGGTGCAGCCCTCGACCCGATCTCGACCGCCAGGACGGTGCGCGTGCGCGACGGACAGGCACTCGTCGTGGACGGGCCGTTCGCCGAGACCAAGGAGCAGCTCGGCGGCTTCTACATGATCGAGTGCGACACGATCGACCAGGCGATCGAGGCGGCCAAGATGTGCCCCGGCGCGAAGTACGGGTCGGTCGAGGTGCGCCCGGTCATGCAGGTCCCGAGCCGCGTCTGACGGCACTCGCGGTCTCGCCGGCCGCTCGCCTGGCCTCGGCCTCGTACGGGTTTCGCGCGTAGCCGCGGACGACGTACGAGAGCGGCATGGCGAGCGGCCGGTGCTGCATCTGCCACACGTGGCACAGCTCGTGCGTCACGAGGTCGTCCTGCTCGTCGCCCGCCACGGGCCGGCGCAGGAAGATCGCCAGGTGGGTCGCGTAGCCGTCGAAGCTGCGAAACCACGGCAGGCGGAAGAGGAGCGGCGCGACGACCACGCGGACGTGGCCGATGCGCACCGGCCGCGGATAGAGGTCGAGCGTGTCGAGCCGCGCTCTGGCCCGCTCGACCGCGGCGCGCGTCGCCGGCGTCATGTCGGCTACTGGCCGACGAGCGGGTCGAAGACGAGCAGGACGCCGCCCTGCTGGTCGGACGTGTACCGGAAGCGGTACAGGTCGGGCTCGGTGATGCCGTCGATCGTGGCCGCCTCGGCCGCCGAGATCGAGGCGGCAGGCGGAGGCGTCGGCTCCGAGAGGATCGCGTCGAGCGGCTTCGCGAGGATGCCCTGTGCCACGAACTGCGTGCGCAGGAAGAGGAACACGAACTGCGGCTGCTCGCCCTTCTTGGGCGGAAGGAACGTGACGACCGAGCCGACGTCCGTGTAGTGGAAGGTGTAGAGCGCCAGCTCGAGCGCCTCGCGACGCAGGAGCCGCCCGCGGTCCTGCGTGGCCTTCCCGCTGTTGATGGCGCACTTCGGCCCGAGGCCGCACATCTCGTAGAGCACGTTGTTCGAGCCGATCGGCACCGCCTGGTAGTTCACCTGGCCGCCGTCGTTGTAGGAGAGGACGTACTGGGTGATCTTCAGGTCGTTCTGGTAGACGGGCGGGATCGAGGCGCTCACCGCGACCAGCTGATGGTGCTTGGCGGTGCGGTAGCTCGCGCCCACGTGAAGTGCGATCTGCTGGATCCGGTCCTGCGTGAGGCCGGCCGGCTGGAAGTTGCCCCAGGTCTCGCCCGCAGCGGCAGATGTCTCGCCCGGCGTCGAGGAACGGTTCTCGATCGCGAGGAAGAGCACGGCTGCGGCGACCACGGCGACCACCAGGAGGAGGTAGGCGAGCCGGAACTTGCCGCGCGGATGCTGCTGGCTCAGACCTGCGGCCATACCGCGTCCTCCAGAAGATCCGTCTCGGGGACCTTCAGGGCGAGCGAGTCGAGCAGCTCCACGACCTCGTCGCCGTGCATCTCGCGACGCTCGATCAGGACTTCGGCGACGCGTTCGACCCCGGCGCGGTTCTCCTGGATGAGGACGTGCGCTGCCATGTAGGCCTGGCCAAGGAGCTGCGCTGCGGTCTGGCGCTTGTCGCGATCGGACAGCACACCGGAGATGGGGTCGGCGTCGAACGGCCCACCGGAGCCGGCCCGGCGCATGATCTGCAGGCCGATTCCCTCGAAGCGCTTCAGGATCTTCTCGCGACCCTCGTCGCGCTCCTCGTCGGTCTCGGCGTTGCCGTTCACGACGACGGGCTCGGGGCCCATCGCGCACGAACCGACCATCCACGCCGCCCTGGTCGTCGCGTGCTGGACGTCGCCGCCGACACCGGTCGAGTTCTCGCCGTAGAACACGCGCTCTGCGGCCATGGCGCCGAGCGACCAGATGAGCCGGCCAACCTCCTCGTGCCGCCAGGAGCTGAACCGCTCCTCCTTCTCGAGCGCCTGGTGGTGGCCGAGCGACTGGCCGCGCTTGCGAATCGAGAGCCGGGTCGACTCGACGCCCTTCATGTAGACGTGGCCGGCCACGGCGTGGCCCGCCTCGTGGATCGCGACGGCCCGCGTCTCCGAGGGGATGTACTCGACGTTGACGGCGGTGCCCGACTCGACCGTGGTCATCGCCTCGACGATGTCGTCCCACGCGAACGCCATCCGGCCGTCGTAGTGCGCGATCGTGAGGGCCATCGAGCACACCTGCTCGACCATCGCCGGCGAGTAGCCGTTCGTGATCCGTGAGAGCTCGTCGCGCCGCTTCGGCGAATCGAGATCCTCATCGTGCGTGACCTTGCCCAGGTACAGGTCGAAGATGTCCTTCCGATCGTCCTTGGTCGGGGTCCGGAACCACACATGACGACCCATCCGCCCCGGCCGGACGAGGGCGGGGTCAAGGGCCTCGAGCGGGGCGTTGCAGGCGCCGATGAAGTAGATCTGCTCGCCGGCCGGCCGGGGCTTCTTGAGCCGCAGCCTCACGCGGCCGATCCGCTGAGGGACGACGTAGGTCGCGTCGAGGAACGTGTTGAGCGTGCGGGTCATGTGCTTGCGCATGAACCGCGGCTCCCCGATCCCGTCCATCACGACCAGGAGCTGGTTCAGCGCGAGCTGACCGCCCCCGAACATCCCGCCCCCGCCACCCGGGAAGATGCGGTTCACGATCCCCCCGAGACCTGACCGGCCCTCGCGCGTGGCCGCCTCGCGCTCGGTGAAGAGCCGCTCTCGCCACGCCCGCGTCTCGAGCACGAGGTCGCCGGTCGGGGTGAGCGAACCTGTGGGGCCGAAGAAGCAGAGCTCCTCCATCGTCACCGGCCGGGCCGCCGTCATGCCGGCGCCAAGGCTCGACCGCCGCTGGCCCACGGCGTCGATCTCGTCGATGAAGACGATGCACTGGCCGCCCCACTTGGCTGCGAGCTTCTTGGCACGGCGGGCCAGGAGGCGCACCGTGATGGCGTCCATGCCGAGGAACATGCCGGCGAACCCGGAGCCCGGGATCGACACGAACGGGCAGTTGAATCCGGTGGCGATCGCCTTCGAGAGCATCGTCTTGCCGGTACCCGGCGCACCGAGCATGAGGAGGCCGCGCTCGCGCTTGCCGCCCGCCCGCTCGAACGCCTCGCCCGACTGCCAGAGCGTGACGACCTGGCGCACCTCCTCCTTGGCCTCCGCCTGGCCGCGCACGTCCTCGAGCTTCACGCCCCAGTCGGCGTCACCCGGCTCGTAGGAGCGGATCTGGCTCACCGCCATGAGCAGGAATGGGCCGAAGAAGATCGCGAAGTTGGCGAGGAAGAGGAGCGGCATCTGCAGGATGATCGGCAGGAACTGTGCGGCCGGGGTCGGGCCGAACACGGACTCGACCCAGTTGGCGCCCAGCCACGCTTCCAGCAGAAGGCCGATTGCGTAGACGACGATTCCGATCACGACCAGCCACAGGAGACGGCTGAACCACCGGCGCCAGAACCACACCCGCTTCCGCGCGATGACATCCTCCTCGCGCAGCGACTCCTCGGCGCCGAAGAGGCTCGGCCAGGGGATGAACCGCCGGAAGATGACGTCGATGAGGCCGCGGAACGCGATCACCATGACGAACGTGCCGACGAGCGACCAGCCGATGCTCCACCCGTGCATCAGGTGCAGCCACTCGAAGGCGACCGGGGCCGTCAGGACGGCGACGACCGTGGCGACCCGGGTCAGGCGGCGCCACTCCGACGCCAACTGCTCCGC
>Ga0075424_100001703_pt1 | contig 19485 bp, 14 predicted proteins | sample SoiMethybrSBSTD3_FD_75301 | JGI IMG/M metagenome (GOLD analysis project Ga0075424, IMG submission 75301) | Bulk soil microbial communities from a Populus tree surrounding site in Tennessee, USA - Soil MetaG P. TD hybrid SBSTD3 | ecosystem: Environmental > Terrestrial > Soil > Tree plantation... | reverse complement strand
ACCTCAAGGGCCGCCTGGATGATGTTGCCGAGTTCGAGAACATCGTCGTCAAGGTCACGGGCATAAATGGTGGACAAATCACCAGAATCCGCGACATCGGTCGCGTCGAGCTCGGAGCCCAAACCTACAGCGAATCCTTCAATCTCGACGGCCGGCCGGCAGCCGGAATCGCCATCTCGCTCCTGCCGGGCGCCAACGCCATCGCCGTGGCCAATGAGGTCAAGGCGAAGATGGATGAGCTCGCCAAGAGCTTTCCTGAAGGCCTCAGCTATCTGGTCCCCTACGACACCACGAAATTCGTGAGAGCCGCGATCGGTGAGGTTTATCTGACCCTGATCGAGGCCGGCGTCCTGGTGCTAGTCGTCATTGTCGTCTTCCTGCAGGATTGGCGGGCGATGCTAGTTCCAGCGACAACCGTTCCGGTGACGATCATCGGCGCGTTCGCTGCGATGGCGGCGCTTGGCTTTACAATTAATCTATCCACGCTGTTCGCCATGGTGCTGGCGATCGGCATCGTCGTTGACGACGCGATCGTCATCGTCGAGGGCGTGTCGCGCTATGTCGAACAGGGCATCCCCGGCCGCGAAGCTGCGGGCAGGGCGATGGATGACCTGATGGGTCCTGTCATCGGTATCACGCTGGTGCTCATGGCTGTGTTCGTTCCGGCCGCTTTCTTGCCGGGGCTGACCGGACAGCTCTACCGGCAATTCGCGCTCGTCATTGCCGCCACTGCCTTGATCAGCGCGATCAACGCCGTGACATTGAAGCCCACACAATGCGCCCTATGGCTGCGACCGCCAATCCCGGGCGAGCGGCGGAACCCGTTCTATCGCGGCTTCAACGCAGCCTTTGGCATCACCGAGCGGGCCTACGTGCGGATCGTCGGTGCAATGGTGCGCCATAGCACCGCCATGGCGCTCCTTGCGCTTCTTCTGGTCGGCGTTGCGGTCTGGGGGTTGGCGCGCGTGCCGACCGCGTTCCTGCCGGACGAAGACCAAGGCTATTTGATCGTCAACGCCCAACTGCCCGACGGCGCCTCGAAAGAGCGTACGGACGCGGTCATGGAGCAGATCTCAGGGATCGCCAAGAAGGTACCCGGCGTCGACCATGTCGTCACCGTCAGCGGCGTTTCCATCCTGGACAACATGGCAAGCCTCGCCAACTCGGGCGTCGCCTTCGTGGTCCTCAGTGATTGGGACGCCCGCCTCAAGCAGGCGGGACAAGATCTGAGCTCGATCAACCAAAATCTTAATCGCTCCCTTCAAGCCGTGACACAGGCCATTGTGTTCGCGCTTCTCCCGCCCCCGATCCAGGGCATCGGCAACGTCGGCGGCTTCACAATGCAGGTCGAGATCAGGAATGGCGATTTCGACTACACGTTGTTGCAGAACCTGGTGGACGCCATAATCAGAGATGGCAATACGCAATCGGCGCTACAGAGGCTGGGGACGACCTTCCGGGCCGGTGCCCCTCAGTTCAGAGTAATTGTTGACCGCGTCAAGGCCGAAACGCTCGGCATCACTGTTGGCAACGTATTTTCCGCTCTGTCGACCTACGTTGGATCTGACTTCGCGGCCCAGTTCAATAAGTTCGGGCACGTCTTTCAGATCTACACGCAGGCGCTGCCCGACTTCCGGGCGAACGCCGACGATATCCGTAACCTCAAGGTCAGGGCGGGAAATGGAACCATGACGCCGATCGGAACGGTGGTCGATGTAAAGGAGGTTCAAGGCCCCCTGCTGATCAGCCTCTACAATCTCTATCCCTCCGCAACAGTCGTTGGTAACCCAGCCCCCGGCTTCAGTTCTGGAGAGGCGCTCGACATCATGGGCCAGATTGGCGAGCGCACGCTGCCAACCGGAACAGGCTTCGAATGGACCGCGATGTCCTTCCAAGAGAAGGCGGTCGGCTTGCAGATCTATTTCGTCTTCGGCCTTGCCCTATTGCTCGTCTATTTCGTGCTGGCGGGCCAGTACGAGAGCTGGATCCTGCCGCTCTCCGTGATTTTCGGCGTGCCGCTCGCCCTACTCGGAACGGTCGGTGCCCTGACCGTTCTGGGTGCGGCCAACAATCTTTATACCCAGATCGGCCTCATCCTTCTAATCGCGCTGGGCAGCAAAAATGCGATTTTGGTCGTGGAATACGCGCGGCAGCGGCGGGCCGAGGGGATCGATATCGTCGCTGCGGCGGTAGAGGGAGCCCGGCTCAGGTTTCGGCCCATTCTCATGACCTCGTTTGCCTTCATCCTGGGCGTCTTTCCACTTGTCGTTGCGACGGGCGCGGGTGCTGGGGCGCGCCGTTCGATCGGTCTCGCGGTCTTCAGTGGCATGATCGCCTCGACCTGTCTCGTCGTCGTGTTCGTCCCTTCATTTTACGTTGTGATGCAGCGCATCGATGAGCGACGGACGCGCCGAGCCGCGGGGAACGACGCATCCGCCCCGCCTTCCCCTCAGGACGGCCTGGGCCGCAGGACTCCTACGTAGAGCCCCAATTCCGATCCCGGACCAACATCCGGCCCTTCGCGAACTCTTTGCGCGTGCGGTGCTGGGCGCCCACCGTTGGATGTTGCAATCGCATTCATCTAGACCTGCGCACACACTTGGGCGGTATGCATGTGCCCCCTTATACCGTACCCGTGCAGCTTCATCTCACCGCTTGGGTACAATATCCGAAGCTGCTGCGCCGCAACCCACGCGCTAGGACCGGTAGATATGGTCAGGCACTGCCGTTCACAACCGCTGAACCCTGGGCTGCAGCTGACGTGATAACTATGTTCGAACTCAACTAAGCGAGTGACCGCGTGTGGTCATCGGCTTGAAGCGGAGGTTACCCGTTCAACATTGATAAAACTACCCGAGCGAGGTCAGAAGTCAGTTCCACTAATCGGTCTGCGCCAGCCGCTTCAAGCTCATCTCGGCCACCATATCCCCAAAGCACGCCAAGACCGAGCATATTAACCGCATGAGCCCCGATGATGTCATGCCGGCGATCTCCCACCATAAGGCTGTGCGAAGCGCATATATTTTGTTCAGCTAGGATATGGGCGAGCAACTCGGGCTTATGATCCAGCTCGCCGCCCGGCACCGAGCCGTAGATGCCGTCGAAGTATGTGGCTAATTTCAGGTTCTCCAAAATGCGCCGAGCAAAGACTTCACGCTTCGATGTGGCCAAGTAGATTCGCACTCCGGCCCGCCGCATTTCTTGGAGGGCCACGCTGATTCCAGGGTAAGGCTCACTTCCGAGCAGACCACTTTCGCCGTAGTGGTGACGATAGGCTGCCACAGCTTCACCGATTCGGTCGTCTCCGTGCGCCTGTAGCAAGGTCTGCAACACATCTTCGAGAGGCGGCCCGATGACGTGCTTGATATCGAGCGCTTCGCCGGGATCGTGTCCAAGCGCACGCAGTGCAGCCAAGCAGCTTGCGAAAATGCCTGGCTGGGAATCAACCAGCGTTCCATCGAGGTCCAGTAGTACGGAGCGGGCTGGGGACATGCTCGAACGTACCTGCCGGGAGCAGACTAGCTGCTCATTAGAACGTCGGCCCTGGGTCATGAACACGCGTCCCCGCTTCTGCCTGCGTGCGAATGTAGGTAAGTCTATAACCGAAGGGATCGCTGCGCTGCGATGAACGGTCACTCTGCCATTGAACTTGCGCGTGCTTCTTAAGGCAAAGATCATCTGACTTCAATTCTCTCCTCATCGTCCTCCAGCGGTTCGAAACGCCCCTTAAGCATGTCGAAGGTGTTTCGGACGATGAGCAGGCTTCCGTCGAGATGCAAGTTGCGCTCCTCGATCCGCCGCCAGGCTTCGTCTTCCGGGCATTCAAGCCGATAGAGCAGCGTGCCCGCTCCCAGCGCCACAGCGGTCGACCTTATCTCATCCCGCTGTCGCCGCGACCAGAAACCGAGATCAAGAACGACATCCAGACCGAGCTCTATGCATCTTGTCCAGCAAGTGTCGATCAGCTTCGATACACGTTGGTGGAATTCCGGAAATTGATCGACGGGAGGATCATCGCCATAGAGACGCGTCATCCATTCGTCGTGACTGAAGCGAATGGCAGGCAACTCCTGCTCTAGCCGACGTGCAAGGGTTGTTTTTCCGACACCGATGTATCCGTGGATCAGGTGAGCGGTTGGCATTTTGCTGTCCCGTGAGGTCGACCTATTTGAGCCATGTTGCTGCCCAAATCCCTCGGGCGGCCCCATTACACAATGGCGCCGTTAGTACTTTCAATGATCTCGGTCGAGGCGTCCAATAGCAATCGCTGCACAGCAATAGCCAAGTCGGTTCCCCTGCGGCTCATGGTGCCATGCCGATCGACACAAGGCCCATGGCCGGAGCCTTGCGGCTGTCACACTCGCGCCAGATACTTCGCACTCTCATTAGTGAAATTGCGGGGCGGGGGGCATGCTTGCCGCGCAGTTGTGGCGCGCGACAGTGCGATTAGGTGTCCGATCGAGGGATGTGCTTGAGCCTACCCAGCTGCATTGCGATTTTACCGCGCGCGCGAGAAACAAAAAGCGAGAGCGACAAAAACTGTGAGCGGATATTTGGAGCAGGAAGGTGGTGCGTTGGTCTGTGGCACCACCGGTTGCTGCAATTTATCATTGTAGCAATCGTATATACGGGGGCAGCGGCGACAGATGGAACCTATCCCGCCGAAATCGTGCCGCAAATGGGACACCGAGCTCCGTGACATCGGTTGCGTTCTCGCTACTCCCCGCGGTCGGACGTCTTGGACGGCGGCTGGGCGCCGCCCCGTTCAAGCGCCAGCCAGATGGCGTAGGGGGCCGGGCGCTGCAATGAGTAACTGGGTCAAGACTGTGGTAAAATGCCGTTGGCGTGTCTATCATCTCTGCGCACCTCGTCGCGCGCGTAGCGGCCCAATAGGAGAGGGCTAAGAACTTGCAGCACTCGATACTTCACATTTGTTTATCGACGGCATGGGCCGCAGCCAACAACGGCGATTATCGCTGTCCGTCGCTCGACACCGAAGGCTTCATTCACTGTTCCACCGCTGATCAGGTCGTCGAGGTCGCCAACTCCCTGTTTCGGGGCCAACGCGGTCTTGTTTTGCTTGTCATCGACCCGGCGAGCGTGATCCCGAATATTCGATACGAGGACGCGGGCAACGGTAAGCTCTATCCGCACATATACGGGCCGCTGAATGTGAACGCCGTTGTCGGCGTCGAGCCTTTTGAGCCAACTGATGCCGGAACATTCGAACTGCCAGCTCGCCTCGCATAATCAGACCATACGTATGCGGAGACGGGGCAAGGCTTCCTGGCCCCTGTGCGTCGGATGACCCCACGCCCGGACCCGGTTTGCTCTGAATACTCAGTGAGGTCGCCATGGGCCAGATCCGGCCCTGAGCATCTGCAGCCCACTCGATCACTCCTCGGCGCGGGCCAGAAGTGAGGGTGGAATGGCCGGGTCCAGCGCCTTTGCGGCCTTCATGTTGTGCGCCGGTTCGAATTTCGTTGGCTGCTCGTTCGGCAAATCGGCAGGTTTGGCTCCCTTCGCAATCCGGTCAACAGACTCTGTAGCCCGCTGGCACATCCCAGTCATGCTTGGCCCCTAGGACAATAAACCGGTGTCCACCCACTCGCGAAAGGTAAACATCGGCGCGACGCGGTTGCGAAGGGCGAAGCCGGCAAAGCGTGTGCACTCAAGAAGAAGGAAAGGTGACGACATCACAAGAATGTCTTAGGGAAGGTGCGGCGTCGTAGTCATAGGGTTGTTCGCGCAATTCAACGCCTATTAGCCGCAGGGTGGCAAGCTGTTCCCGACAGACCGGGCTCAATAACTCGTACCAACGTTCGTACACATCAGTTCAGTTGATTCCAGCCGCTGGATCAGTGGTTTTCCCTGATGTCCCATATTGACGAAGGATGAGAGCATAGCGATCCCCATTGTTCGTGTGTCACCCGCTGTGCAAAGGATATGATCATGACGGACAATATTGTAACGTCGGTATCGCGCTTTCTGACGCCTGAGCTCATTGGAAAGCTGACCTCTGCGGCCAACCTCGACCGTAACGTTGGGCAACGAGCCACGGCTGCGATCGTGCCTGCAATCCTGAGCGGCTTGGCCAGTGTCGCCGGCACACCGGCTGGTTCGCGACAATTGGCAAATGTTGTGGCGCAGCAGCCCAGCGACATGCTGGGCAATATCGTGAACAGCCTCACCGGCTCGGCGCCGCAGATGGCCGCAAAGGGTACGGACGTCCTGTCAACGTTGCTCGGCGGCGGCGCGCTCGGACTGCTCACCTCTACCCTGTCCAAGTTCCTCGCCGTCGGGGAAGCGCCAACCCGCGGCCTGATGGGGTTGCTTACGCCATTGATCATGGGTGTTCTTGGCCAGCAGCAGAAAGCGACGGGTCTCGATGCCAATGGTCTTGCGCGCATGCTGACCCAACAGAAAGAAGAAATCACCGACGCCATGCCATCCGGGCTCTCCAGCCTTCTTCAATCAAGCGGCCTATACCAACGTATCAGCTCGCCATCACCAGCGAACCCGCCCGTCTACGAGACGCCGCGAGGATCAAGCGCGCAGGGGGTGGCGCGCAATGGGGCAGCGCGGGGTGCGACGTGGGCCTATTGGATCTTGCCCTTGCTCGTGCTAGCAGGACTTCTCTGGTACCTGTTGGATCGAGGCGGCGAGCCTGTCCGCACGACCAATGTGCCAAACGCCGCCGCGCAAATTACCTTTCTCGCCAAGGCGCCCAACGACTGGGTCTCTGCTAGCGATAGCGACTACACCAATCAAGCTGTCTACAATCGGTCTGGTGAGAGCCTCGGGACGATCAAAGGGCTCTTGAAAGGGCCAGACGGGAAGAATGCAGCCGCTGTTATCAACGTCAGCCGTATCCTTGGCATCGGCGATAAGGATGTGGCCGTGCCTTTTTCAGCTCTGAAGACAGAGCAGCTGGCGAGCGGGCGACGCATCGTTCTCGATGTCACAAAGGACGGACTGCAATTGGCGCCTGCATTCCAACATTAAGCCGGCATGGCCGGTGCCACTCGGCCGCTCAAAAAAGGTCTGGACAGCATCTTGAGTTCACCAAGGACGCCTTTAGTCCTAAATGCATTTAACTTGTGCCGTTCTGAAGGCCGTGGGGCGCATCGGGGAAGGCGTGCCAATTGCGGGTAGCGCCGGTTTACGCCGGCCAACTCGGGAGGTAGCGTCATGAGCAACGCCGGCTGGATCGTTCTTGCGCTTCTCGTGCTTGTCGGCCTGTGGCTGATGATGACCTACAACGGCCTGGTTGCGCTGCGCCAGCGCTGCCGCCAGGCCTTTTCCGACATCGACGTGCAGCTCAAGCAGCGACACGACCTCATTCCCAACCTGGTGGAGACGGTCAAGGGCTACGCAACGCACGAGCGGACCACGCTCGACGCTGTCGTTGCGGCACGCAACGCCGCAATGGCCGCCCACGGACCCACCGCCCAGGCCCAGGCCGAAGGCATGCTGCAGCGCGCTGCGCCAGCTGTTCGCCCTGGCCGAGGCCTATCCCGACCTCAAGGCCAACCAGAACTTCCTGCAGCTGCAGGCCGAGCTGTCGGATCTGGAGAACAAAATCGCGGCGGCTCGGCGGTTCTTCAACAACGCGGCGGCGGAGTACAACGCATCCCGCGAGAGCTTCCCGGCGGTGGTGTTCGCCCAGTCCATGGGCTTCGGCCCGCAGGACTTCTTTAACTTGGAGGAGGGCGAGCGAGCAGCCGTGCAGAAGGTGCCGGAGGTGAAATTCTAGTCCCCTCTCCCGGGAGAGGGGGAGAGGCAAGCGATGTTCGGCGCCTACGGTCTCTACAGCCACATCCGGGCCAACCGGCTGCGCTCCGCAATCCTGTTGGCGGGATTCGTGGCGCTGCTACACGCACTGCTGTTCTCGCTGCTCATGATCTGGAGCGCGCTTCTCGGCGGGACCTTTGGGGAGATCGTGGAAGGGGCATGGCGCCAGTTCCGCCAATCCTGGCCGGTGGCGATGATCGCGGCGGCGATCTGGTTCGTCATCGCCTACTTCATACACCAGTGGCTGGTACGCAAGGCGACCGGTGCGCGAGGCGTTACCAGGGCCAACGCGCCACAGCTCTACAACGCGCTGGAGAACCTGTGCATCTCGCGGGGCCTCGCAATGCCGGTGCTGCAGATCATCGAGACGTCGGCGCTTAACGCCTACGCCTCCGGTATGCGCGAGGGCCAGTACGTGATCGCCGTGACGCGCGGGCTCATCGATACGCTGGCGCCCGACGAGCTGGAGGCGGTGCTGGCGCACGGGCTCACTCACATCCGCAACCGCGACGTCCAGCTGATGGTGGTCGCGGTGATCTTCGCGGGCATCATCGCATTCTACGGTGATATGGTGCTGCGCACGTGGGACTTCCCGTACGGCTGGTCGCCCACTCCCCGGCGCCAGCGCTCGCCCACCGGCTGGTCGAGCGGGGACGACGTCGGCCGCGGCGGGCGCAGCCGCGACAGCGGCGGAGGCGGAGCAGCGCTGTTGGCGATTGCGATCGCCATCGCCGTGATCGTGATCTCCTGGGGAATCTCCACGCTGATCCGCTTCGCGCTCTCGCGCTCGCGCGAGTTCCTGGCCGATGCCGGGTCGGCGGAGCTCACTAAGAACCCCGACGCCCTAATCCGCGCACTCCGCAAGATCGAGGGCCACGCCCGCTTTGACGTGCCCTCCCGCATGGAAGCGTTCTTCATCGAGAACCCGGTGGCGGGGCGTCTCACCGGCCTGCTCGCTACGCATCCGCCCATCGCCGGGCGGATCGAGGCGCTGCAGCGCTATGCGGGGGCTCAGCAGGAGAGCGCAGAGGTAGCGCCGCGCTGAGGGCGCGCTGCAGCGCCGGCCGAACAACAGGGGTTGTGGCGCGCATTGGCCCGCTGCATTGGGTGGCCATCAGCGGAGTTCACGGAGTCCCTCGCGCGGGAGCGGATCGCTGGGGGCAAGACCATACAGGAGATCGGTATTAGGATCGAATAGGAGGTCGCGGTGGATGGCGACTTCTCAGAAGTGATCACGACCGGGCACCCGCCTGCGCGCGCTCGTATAGCAACCGAGTGAGCGGGCCAACCGGTGTGGAAGGTGACATCGACGCGCTTTCCGCATTTGCCGGCCAAAGCGTCGGTTTGGGGTCGAAGCTGCAACCTGCTCGCGACAACGTGCGGGAAATTGCGGAGGAAGCCAGCTCCGCGCTGCGTATGACATTAAGCCCCGGCGTCGACTGAGCGACAAGAACGTGGTCCGACGGCTCTTGGCCAATGCTGCACGGCGTCGTGCCAAGTACGGCCGACGCCTGATGTCGGGTGATGCCACATGAGAACCTTTTCTTGAGGTCAACAGGCTCCGAACGTTCGACGTCTTGATCCGTTCCGCCCAATCCCGACCTAGAGATAGGCCGCTTGAGAACCGGCTATTGAGTGGCATGAACTGCCAGTAAGCTCTAGTGTCGACCCGCTGGAGGCCTGATAGGTTGACCATGATCGGATTGAACGGAACGAACAAATGACGGCAGTCGCCGTTGCAGTGATTGGTGGTGGAATTGGCGGCACTGCTGCGGCGCTGTCACTGCTGCAGTCCGGGATCGACGTGCATGTCTATGAGCAGGCGAGAGAGCTGCGGGAGGTCGGCGCTGGCATTCAGGTGAGCCCGAATGCTTCGCGTGTCCTGCACCGGCTTGGCCTGGCCGATACATTGGCGCGCCTGGGCGTCAAGCCGTTGGCCTTTCATCAACGCCGTTGGCAGGACGGCCGGACACTGCTGCGCACTCCGCTTGCACAGGCGATGGAGGCAGCGTTCGGGTCACCCCACTACCAGATGCACCGCGCCGACGTCCTGAGAACCCTCGTCGCTGCCCTGCCCTCCCATCGCATGCATATCAGCCACCGCCTGACAGGCCTAATGGATCACGGCGATCGGGTCGAGGCGACGTTCGAGAACGGTGCCCGCATCAGGGCCGACGTGCTGGTGGGCGCCGACGGCATTCACTCCACAGTACGGCACATTTTATTCGGGCCAGAGAAGCCGCGCTTCACGGGCTGCATGTGCTATCGCGGTCTGGTGCCAGAGGAACGCCTCGCGCACTTGGAAATACCCGTCGAGGCGCAGATTTGGATGGGGCCGGACAAGCACTTCATCCACTACTATGTGCGCAACAGGGAACTCCTGAATTTCGTTGCCATTATCGATCAGGACACGTGGACCAAAGAGTCATGGACCGATCGCGGCGACCCGGCGGACGCCATCGCGGCCTTCGAGGGATGGCATCCTCAGCTGCGCGCTATTCTGCAAGCAGCGGATGAGACCTTCATCTGGGCGCTTTTCGAGCGGCCGCCAATGCCGCATTGGTCGATTGGTCGGGTCACACTCCTCGGCGACGCTTGCCACGCCATGTTGCCGTTCATGGCGCAAGGCGCGGCTCAAGCCATCGAGGATGGGGTAACGCTTGCCGCCTGCCTTGCAAAAGGCGGCAGACAAGATGTCGTCGACGCGTTGATGCTTTACGAGAGCCTGAGGTTGCCGCGAACGTCGCGCGTGCAGGCGGCGTCCTCCAACAACAAGACGCGGTTCCATTTGCCTGATGGACCGCAGCAGGTAGCGCGTGATGCAGAAATGGCCAAGGGCGCGACTGACTTTTCGGTGCATAGCGTGGCTTGGCTCTACGGCCACGACGCCTCGCAAGTCGACGTATAGATTACCTCGCGGCAGCTGCAGTTCCTTCCCGATAGGATCATCTTCTCCGTGCCAAGCGCCCACCGCAAGCTGCTGCGGTCAAAAAGCTGCTGGTCAAGCCCTGGTGGTCAGCGTTGCGGAAAAGTTGGGAAGATTAGCCCGGCAGGTATGGGTCAAGAGAGATGAGCGCAAGCGACCGGCATTCCTGCTGCTGAGCAAACGCGCATCTTTGAACAATTTCATCGAGTCGACAACTCACTTATCATCGCCTCGAGGCCGTGGACGGCGCCGTGAGCGTCACTAAGGCGGCTTCAGAGCGCCCCAACTCCTGCCCAATGTCATTCAGCTACCCGCGTTCGACGGCTATGACGCCATCGGTCGCATCAAAATAATTCTGCCACGACGCTTGCCGTGAGTTCGTGCACCATCGGCCTTCCGGAACAGGCGTGCGCTATCAGCCGGCGAGGAGGAACGGCAATGCGATCCGATGGAAAACCTCCGGTTCCTCGAGATGCGGGGTGTGCCCCGAACTCTCGAGTATTTCAAGCCGGGCACCACGGATCCGATCTCGCATCTCTGCGCCGTGCTCCGGAGTGCGTACCCCATCGTACCGTCCCTGGATGATGAGGGTTGGCACGTGGATCTCGCTGAGCCGTTCCAGTGTGCGCGACCTGGCATTCGAGCGAGCAGCTTCGATCGCCGCGGCCTGGGCGGTCATGGCCGCAATTTGGCGCAGGTGCGCAAGGCCAGGCTCTGGTGGCGTTCGCCAGAAAAAGCCATTGATGATCGGCGTAACGGCGTCCTCGCCCCATGCGGTTGCTGCAAGCGCATCGGCCTTGGCCAAGGCTCCTTCTGGATCTGCTGTGTAGGCACCCGTTGCGACGAGCAGCAGGCGTAACACTCGGCCGGGATGTCGTAGGGCGAAATGCTGGGCGACGACACCGCCCATCGAACCACCGACGAGCACGACAGACACGAGCTTCCGGCCGTCAAGGAACCGGGCGAGTGCGTCCGCCAATCCCTCCATGGTGTAAGGGCCAGGGTTGTTCGCCGACTGAGCAAACCCCGGCAGGTCAACAGCGATGCCCCGAGCGCCAAACTGCGCGAGGCGTTCAAGGGTAGGCTCCCAATAGGCCGCCGACTGGCAATATCCGTGAACACAGACAACCGCCGGTGGGCGACCTACCCTTTCGATCGCGTGCATTGTGTCCTCGGGCTTGATCCTCAGCTGGCCTTCTTCAGCTCCTGTGCTTTCTTGGCCGAGGCCTGCAGGGCCTCGAGTGGTTTCGCCCGCCGCAGGAGGGTGTTCTGAACCTGTGCCTGCATGAACCGATCCCACTCGTTGTACCAGGGCGCCTTGATGTTCTCCCGCGCCTTGGCGCTGGAGTATTGCTGAGCTCGGATGTCGGGATCGTATCCGGCTTGCTGTTGCGCAGCGATGATGTCTGGATCCTTGTCCATGGACTTGAACGCATAGCCAACGCCGTACTTCAGGTACCAATCCTTGGCCGTATAGTATTTGCCCTCGGCGTCCTTGCCGCCCATATAGTAGATAAGGCGCCAGGCAGCGTCCTTCACCTTTGTTCGCGAACCGATGCAATAGAGGCGGGACCACCCCACCGGCCCCCGGCCGACATCCTTGAGACCCGGAAACTTCATCATACTGATGTCGCCAGCACGTTTGGAATGCTGTGGATTGTTGGCGCGCGGCATGACGTTGCCCACGTTGGACGTGAACACGCCCTGGCCGCTCAGGTATATGTCGCGAGCCTGGGTTTCATCGAGCTCAAGACCGGTGGGGTCAAGGATCTCCCAAGTATGCATTGCATCGACCAGCCACTCGAGCACAGCCAGAGCAGTCCTGTCCTCGTTTGGGAACACAGGATCATTGGCCTCATTGAAAAGGCTTCCCCCGGAGGCAAAGACCATCGACCAGAACTCGGATAGCCCGTCGACGTTGGTCTTGAAGCCCTTCAGGATAGGATGCTTTGCGATTCCTGCCTTCTTGACCTCGAGCGCAGTCGCCTTGAGCTCGTCCAAAGTGACCGGCACCTTGGAAACGTTGGCCTTTTCGAGCGCCTTCTTGTCATACATGTAGACATAGATGTCGCCGTAATAGGGCGTACCATACTGCTTGCCCTGATAGAACATTGCGTCGAGGTTGAAGGAAAAAATGTCCTTGTTGAGTTCATCGAGCTTGGGTAGCCCATCGATGGGCTGCACCCAGCCGGCCTCGACCCAGGCGCCAAGATTGGTGTCGCGGACGTAGAAGCAATCGGGCTCGTTGCCGGCATTGAACAACGCGACCATCTTCTCATTGTAGAGCTGAAGATCGAGCGGTGTGTATTTGACGTTGAGGTCCTTGTTTTGCTCCATAAACCGCTTGACGTTAGCCTCGACAACTTGTGGTTCGAACGCCCAACCCCCAAAGGACACTGTGCTCTGCTGTGCCTCAGCCTGGCCAACGAAGCCTGGTCCAGCGAACCCGATGCCGGCAGACACCGCTCCATGAAGAAAGTTGCGGCGCGAGATTATTCGGTGGCTCCTCATCACGCTTCCTCCTAGTCCAAATTCGTGGTCCATGGCTCCTATCCCGTCACCGCTCCGCTACTCAAGCCTCGGACGATCAGCTTCTGGAAGATGAACGCGAGGAGCAATGGCGGTATAACTGCTAGAACACCGCTGGCAGCCATCAGCGTGCGCTCAGTCGTGACATCCGTGGCAAATCCAGCCACCACGACAGGCAGGGTTTTCGACGCGATCGTGCTCGTCAGGATAACCGCAAACAAATAATCGCTCCACGCCGTCATGAATGCGAACATTCCGGCAGCGATCAATCCTGGCGCGGCGACCGGGACCAGGATCCGTGCCACCATTTGCGGCCAGGTGCACCCATCAACGAATGCGGCCTCCTCAATATCGCGAGGGATGCTCTGAAAGTAGCTCTTCAGAAGCCAAATCGAAAACGGGAGCGTGAACGTGAGATACGTGCTCACGAGCGCGGAACGACTGTCGAGCAAGCCGTAGGTCTTGACCGCCAGATAGAGCGGAACGATGAGGGCGATACCAGGCACCATTCGCGAACCGACATACAGCAGAAGCAGAAAAACCCGGCCAGGAAACCGGATGCGCGCCAGGCTGTATCCTGCAAAAGCGCCGATTACTAGGTTGATAATTGCCGTCGCACCTGCCACGACCAGCGAGTTTACCATGCTCGGCAGTGTCTGCTCGGCCGCACGGCTGCCGACAACGGCTCGCGTCCCGGTCGGATGAAAGAAGGCGATATAGTTCTCGAAGGTCACATCGGTCGGGATCCACCGAGGGGGGACCGTTAGCGCGTCGCGCTCATGCATGAAGCTCGTCAGCACCAGCCAGCAGAATGGAGCGAGCACGTAGAGGACAACAAGAGCTCCACCCAACATGAGGAGGACGGTTCGCCGTGTCGACATGAACCTACGTTGTTCGGCCAATTGCCCTCTCATGCCTCGAATTCACCCTTACGATAGAGCAAACGAAAATAGACGAGCGCCAAGGCGAACGTCATCAGGCTGATGGTATAGGCGTAGGCGTTTCCCATGCCGAAATCGAGACTGTCGAAGGTCGTCAGATAGGTCTTCCACGACAGCGTAGTCGTCGCCGTTCCCGGCCCCCCGGCTGTCAGTACGTAGATGATATCGAAGGCGCGGATGGCCGAGATCGTCTGAAGAATGAGTACAATCAGCAGGGGCTGTGCGAGCCATGGCAGCGTGATGTAGCGGAAGTGTTGAAGCGCGCCTCCACCATCGACGCGAGCGGCATCGTAAAGCTCTGCGGGTATCCGCTGCAGTGCCGCGAGCAGCAGGATCACCGCGAGTGGGACCATGTTCCAGACATCCGCCCAAACGAGAGCCAACAGCGCCGATGTCGGGTTCGACAGCCAACCGCGGTATTCGCCGATCAGCCCTAGGCCGACGAGTAGACCGTTCAAGGCGCCCACTTTTGAGTCATAGATCCATTGCCACATGAGACCGTTGACGACCGGAGGAATCGCCCATGGCAGGAGAATTAAGGTCCTAACGAGGCCCGAGCCTGGAAACTCTTCGTTGAGCAACAGCGCAATCAGCAGCCCGATCGTGCTCACAAGCGTCACGACAAGGGTCGTGAAAACGACCGTGATCCACAAGGCCGACCAGAACTCGTCGGATTGAAGAATGGTGAGATAGTTCGTTAGGCCGACCAGATCAAAGACACGCGGCCGCTTCAAGCTGTACTTGTGCAGACTGACCCACGCCGAGTAGGCGATGGGATAGCCAATCAGAACGATGATCACGATCAGTGCCGGTGCATTGAGAAGGAGGGCGAACGGAGAGCTCTCATAGTTCACCCGCGCACGGACAGAACGATTGCGACGCAAAGAAATGCCGTTTTGTTCCTTTGCCGATACCAAGGGCACTACTCCTCGGATTTGCCTATGCGGAAATGTTTGCACCCGCCCTCAAAACTTGGCAACCGATGTGCGGTGGCGTATGCGCCTCGCTCTCTTCTGGCTGCCTGCTCTTGCAGAGCCCTCCGGCCGCGGCAGGCACAGCAGCGCGCCGATCCTATTACCGGCATTGACGGCTGCTGGGCTTGCACTGTGCGCCATCACGAGGCAGGCGCGCCGCCGAGCTTCGCAAACAGCGCAAACTCCTCGGCGGCCGTTCCCCGCAAATCCCGCAGAAGCGCCCCCGGCAAGGCTCTTCCTTGCCTTTGGCCCCTTCTGCTTCCGCGCACAGATGGTGAGCCTACGACACGGCGGCGCGCCGGGCGACCGCGGGACTTTTCCTCACGCGATCGATGCACCGGCGGGACGCGAGTTCAGACGTCGTGCGCAATCATCGGCGGTGGCTGAACAAGCCTCCGGCTGACGGCGCGGCCATGAAGGAAGCATTCGCTATGGCCTCGACTCGCCCCGTGTCGAGGTTGCTAGGAATCCATGGCACGGCAAAGCGGTCCTTCTTGGATCGTGCACATGCAAGATCGTCTTCATCTGCCGCACCAACGCGACATCTTCGGTGAACAATCAGGTCCTATCACGTATGCTGTCGCGCTGCTACGGTCCTGCTGTCACAAATGCGATGTATCGCATTGCTTCACGGCGCCGATTGCACACCAACGTGGCGCGTTGAGGGAGGTATAAATGCCCAGTCCGCGCAACCCCTATCGCATACTGTGTTTAGACGGTGGCGGGCGGTGGTCCCTGATCTCGATTATGGCCCTGCAAGCCATCTTCGGCGAGCGTGCAAAGGGTCATGACATCCTGAAAGGCTTCGATCTTGTCGCCGCGAATTCAGGTGGGAGCATCGTACTCGGTGGCCTCGCTGAGAACAAATCGCTGGCCGAGCTTTTAGACCTTTTTTGCACATCTCAGCGGCTCTTTCCCCGAGAACCCCTCTTTACGCTGGCTGGGCTCGCACACTCGCTTTCTCGTCGCTTTCTTCACTTTGGCCCGAAGTACGACACGGCAACCAAGTTGGACCGGTTGCAGGAGCTAATGCCGGAATATGGCTCCACCAACCTAATCGACGTCCCCGAGAGGCTTCAGCGGGCAATTGGGACCACCACGCATTTTCTCATAGTCGGTTTTGACTACGACTGGAAGCGCGCCAAATTCTTTCGTTCGAATGCGGAGAGCCTCGCGAACGCCTCAGGCCCGACGACGGCAACCTTGGCCGAGGCGGTCCACGCATCCAGCACGGCGCCAGTCAATTACTTCAATGCCCCCGCACGCATTGCCGGCCGCGTGAACAAGGGAAACAGATTCTGGGACGGCGCGGTGACCGGGCACAACAACCCGGTGCTCGCGGCCGTGACGGAAGCGCTTGCGAACGGACAAGGCTCCCTCCAGCACCGTGACATCCGGGTTCTGAGCATCGGAACTGGAACTGTCTCGCTGCCGGTGGTCGAAAAGCGGTCGCGCAAGGAGCGGGGACTGGTCAATTTGCCCGAAGCGTTAGGCCTTACCCACGATCTGATGGAACTGTCGGCAAGCATCCTCGACGATCCTCCAGACGCTGCAACGTTTGAAGCGTGGGTGATGCTTGGCAATCCAATACCAGCTGCTCACACAGACAAACTGCTGGCCGAGGAACTTCAGGGGCATCCGCGTCAAGTAAACCTCGTTCGGATGAACCCATTGGTGCGCCCTCGCTTGGATCCTACGAAGAACTGGATTCCCCCAGACGGTCTGACCCTGCAGGAGTTTCGGCAGCTGACTAACATCGAACTCGACGCCCGCGTGCCGGAGGACGTGAGCCTCCTTGTGAAATTCGCGCACGCCTGGCTGAGCGACCGAGCAGGAAACCAACTGATCCGGGAAAATCCTTATACCTTCGAGCCCCGCATAGGCCATACGATATTCTCGCAGGCGCGCGACACCTGGATGGAGCGCGAGCGCGTCGATCGAGCCGCTTGGCACAGCGACGCGAGCCGACTTGGCGCATGAATAGGCGTCTGAAGTCTGCTCGAGATCGATCGCCTTACCAAGCCTGTTGCTTGCATTACGCGTTGCCTGAGGAGCCGGTCCGCGGCAGACCACTCTGCCCACAGGGGCCATGGCAAAGGTGCGCCGGTTTTATGGACTGACAAAGCTCGTTACCAGCTCGTTGCGGTGCGGGTGAGGAGTTGGCTCAGGGTGGACCATCGGCGAACTCAGCATTTCTAGGCGATGCACCGGTAGACAGGCTGCCTTCTATGTAGGGAGGCAGATCGGTCAATCGCCAAGTGTGCCATGGGGCGCGTTGCGCTGCGCGCGCATGAGCCCTACTTCCGGGAAAACCCGACCCTTCGATGGGGATGCAAGCTGACGTTCGAGGGGGTGCCACGCTTGCGCGGCGATCGACCGATCAAGGGCCGACTCAAGAACGGGCCCGCGCGTCGAGCGCGGTCACTCCCGCTCATCGGGCGACAGACCTGGCACGACGATCCGCCTCGATGCACCCCCAGTGCCATGAGCGGCTGTAAGCAACAGCAGTAATAGCATGCACGGAATTGCTGTCCCCTTCAGCCCACGCCACGATTGTTTCTAGATCAATCGAGCGCCATTGTTGCCCCATATTCGCTATCGTCCATGCGCGCGAAGTCATATTGCGGATACACGTCCCTCGCCCGGCTGAAGAAGAACTCATCGAAAGCTTTCATGGCGCGTGGTCGCAAAGGATCAACGACACAACCGAAGGCAATCTGCGTGTAGTAAGGCTCTGCTCCGGGAACCTCGATGGACTCGAACTGGTCCGGGAATATCCGGGCCCAATACGAGACGAGGTGACGCCACGTGAAGGCGACGTCCGCGTAGCCGCGGGCGATCATCTCGGGAAGATCGCGATGCATAATGCCCAGACGCCCTGGGAAGGTTCCTACCTCGGCTGCGAATAGGGCGTTGGCCGCGGGTTCGCCTAGAAGGTTTTCCGCAGCGGCACGGCACTTGGCCCGCACATCACCCGCATCGGGCAAGGCGATCTGGACACCTGCGCGCACCACATCAGTGAGACCATGAATGCCGAGTGGATTGCCTTTGCGGACAAGCAGTGCGACACCGCGATTCTTGCAGAAGAATCGCGCCTCAGGGCCGATCACACCCCACCGTCGCAGCTGTCGCAAGGGCTCCGGGTAGCCCATGAATATATCCGGATAGAACCCGGAGCTTCGGCCAACGTCGAGTGTGAGATTGCCGAGGGCTACTCCGCCGGTCCGTATCATTTCTAACAGGATGGGTTGAGGCAGAGTGACAAGGATGATGTTGGTTAGATCCAGATCGGCGTATTGCGGCCGCGACTTGGCCCAGGTTGGAAACTCGCCGACAATGTCGTTACTCGACAACACCATGAGATGATTGCCTTCCGTAAAGATCACCAGGCTCGCCGGCGTTCCGATCCGACCGACCACGTCAAGGACGGTATCGGTGTGACCGCCGAACGATCGGATCTCCGGTTGCCGCTTCGCCGCATGCGGCCAAACCAACGGCCCAGCCGACAATTGGCAGGCCGGAGTTTCTGCTTTGGCCATTGCCACAAATCCTAAGACTCCGCCGACGAACCCGCGCCTGTTCATGAGTCCCGCCTCCGTTGACCTCGCCAATCGGCGTTACGGTACCCAGTGAGGAGGAAGAAAAAAAATACATAATAGGCCCGCTCGTATAAGCTCTAGTTATGGAACTTGAAGCCCGTTTGCGCGCGTTCGCGGCGCTTGCTCGCCGCAGGTCGTTCTCGGCGGCCGCCGCAGAGCTGCGCATCAGTCAGCCGGCTGTCTCAAAGCACGTCGCCGAGCTTGAGCGCATCGCGGGGATGAAGCTCGTCGAGCGTTCTCGACGAGGCGGCGTCCTAACAAGTGCCGGTGATTTCCTCGCCAATCACGCACTGCGCGCCGAGTCCCTTCTGGCGCAGGCAGCTTTGGGTATTGCTCAATTCCGCAAAAGCGGCAGCGGATCATTATCGGTCGTGGCAACCTGGCTCACCGGCACGTACCTTCTGTCCGAGATCATTGCCGACTTTCGGCATTGTCACCCGGCAATACGCGTATCGTTGCAGCTGGGAACCACTGCGCAGGCCATGGAGCTGCTTCGATCACATCGTGCCGAGCTAGGATTCGTCGCTGGCGCCATCGCGGCACCTGAGATCGAAGCCGAACCTCTCATGGAATACGAGGTCGTAGTCGTCGCTCGACCTGGGCTTGTGCCGCAGCGACCGACCCGCGAAAGCCTTGAAAGCGCAACCTGGATTTCGCGCGAGGAAGGCTCGGCGACACGCACGGCATCAGACACGGCGATAGCGCATTTGGGCATTGTCCCT
>Ga0075424_100001699_pt1 | contig 19500 bp, 23 predicted proteins | sample SoiMethybrSBSTD3_FD_75301 | JGI IMG/M metagenome (GOLD analysis project Ga0075424, IMG submission 75301) | Bulk soil microbial communities from a Populus tree surrounding site in Tennessee, USA - Soil MetaG P. TD hybrid SBSTD3 | ecosystem: Environmental > Terrestrial > Soil > Tree plantation... | reverse complement strand
CTTGCGCCCGGACCCACCCCAGCCGGAGGAGTCCTCGCGCCATGTCGAGGGGGGCGGGAGGCGCCGCAAGACCCGTTCCTGCTACTTGACATAACATCGCTTATCGTGCATTGGACTTGACCCGCAGGGGGTCGGCGTGTTTCGGTAGCGTCACCAGGCGGGAACGACGTCCAGGAGCGCCGTGTGAGGGGGATCCAGTAACAACCGTCGAAATCGAGTCGATTCTCGTCAGCGAGGAGCTCACGACGCTCCTCGAGGCGTCGGAGTCGAGCGGCCAGCTCAAGCAGGTCGAGCTGGTCGAAGTGCTCGAGCCGCTCGAGCTCGACCCCCTCGAGACGGAGGCCGTCTACCAGGAGCTCGATCGGCGCGGCATCGAGCTGCTCGTCGAGCCGGAGCGCGAAGCCGAGCCCGAGCCGCCGCCCGAGAAGACACCACCGCCTGTCGCTCAGCCGCTCGAGACGACAACCGACGCTCTGCAGCTCTTTCTGCGCGAGGCCGGCCGGCACCAGCTGCTGACCGCCGCGCAGGAGGTCGAGCTCGCGAAGCGGATCGAGCGCGGCGACGGAGCCGCGAAGCAGCGGATGATCCAGTCGAACCTCCGCCTCGTCGTCTCGATCGCCAAGAACTACCGCAACCAGGGTCTCCCGTTCCTCGACTTGATCCAGGAAGGCACCCTCGGCCTCATCCGCGCCGTCGAGAAGTTCGACTGGCGCCGCGGCTACAAGTTCTCCACCTATGCGACCTGGTGGATCCGCCAGGCCGTCGCGCGGGCCCTCGCCGACAAGGCGCGGACGATCCGAATGCCCGTCCACATTGTGGAGCGGATGCAGAAGATGAACCGGGCCGAGCGCACCCTCTGGATGGAGCTCGGACGCGAGCCGACCCTCGATGAGATCGCGAACGAGGCGTCGCTGCCGATCGAGCAGGCGCGCGAGGTGCGCGCCGCCGCGCGGGCCTCGGCGAGCCTCGACCAGCCGGTAGGTGACCAGGAGGACGCCGTGTTCGGCGACTTCGTCGCCGGCGACGAGCCGCTCCCGGAGGAGCGAGTCGAGGGTGCACTTCGCAGCCAGGCCCTCGCCGTCGCGCTCCAGGCACTCGGAGAGCGCGAGCGGCAGGTGCTCGTCCTGCGCTACGGGCTCGTCGACGAGGAGCCCAAGACGCTCGAGGAGATCGGCAAGCGCCTCGGCCTCACCCGCGAGCGCGTGCGTCAGATCGAGCTCGACTCCCTCCGCCGTCTCGCGAACCTCCGCGAGATGCAGATGATCTCCAGCTAGCCCGCGAGCTACTCGGCCCGAAGGTAGTGCTCGAGGCCCGGATTGGCCTGCCGCAGCTCGCGGAGCGCCCGGGTCTCCAGCTGGCGGACCCGCTCGCGCGTGATGCCGAGCTGGGTGCCCACCTCTTCGAGCGTCTGCGGAGACTCGCCGTCGAGGCCGAAGCGAAGCGAGAGGACGCGCCGCATACGCGGGTTCAGCTGTTCGAGCGCCTCGGCGAGCTCCCGCCCACGCGCCTGCTGGGCTGACTGCTCGTGCGGCGCGAGCGAGTGGACGTCTTCGATCAGGTCGCCGTAGAGGCTCTCGCCGTCGCCGACGGGCGTCTCGAGGCTGACCGGGTTCTCCATGAGCTCGAGCAGCTCGCGCACCCGCTCCTCGGACTGCTGCGTCTCGCGCGCTAGCTCCGCGAGCGTCGGCTCGCGGTTGAACTTCTGCGCGAGCTGGCGGCGAGCGCGGAGCAGCCGCCGCACCTGGTCGGCCACGTGCACCGGCAGCCGGATCGTCCTGCCCTGGTCGGCGAGTGCGCGCGTGATCGCCTGGCGGATCCACCAGGTCGCATAGGTAGAGAGCTTGAAGCCGAGCCGGTAGTCGAACTTCTCGACCGCACGGATGAGACCGAGATTTCCCTCCTGGATCAGATCCAGCAGGGGGACGTTGGCCTTCGTGTAGTTGCGCGTGATCGCCATCACGAGTCGTAGGTTCGACTCGATCAGCTGCTTTTTGGCCGCCTCGTCGCCCTCGTCCTTGCGGCGTGCGAGTTCCCGCTCTTCCTCGCGCGTGAGCAGCGCGCCGCCGCCGATCTGGCGCACGTATAGCTTGAGCGGATCTGCCGCCGTCGGTTCGTGCTCGGCGGCCGAGCCGTCGGCCGCAATAGAACTCTCCATCGCGGCTCCTTATCGGCTCCGTCCGCCTATGCCTTTAGAAAGACCTAACTCACTTGGCCTACGGTGGAAGGGTTCGAATACCGATAGGGAGAAAAGCTTTCCTACGACGATATGTGCGGCATTGCGGGATATAGCCTCTCGGCTCGGAGCGGCGTCGACCGGACGCTCGCTGCGCAGGCTCTGCTGGCCGGAATCGCCGATCGCGGCGCCGACGCAGTCGGATACGCGTATCGAGGCGGGCACGACACGTATCCGGTGATCACGAAGCAGCGGACTGCTGCGAGCCGGCTGCTCGACCGCATCGAGGTGCCCGAGCACGCGGACGAGCTCCTCATCCACGTTCGCGACTACACGAAAGGGCATCCCTCGATCCCGGCCAACAACCACCCGGTCCGGCACGGCCCGGTCGTCGGGATTCACAACGGGATCATCACCAACGACGACGAACTGCTCGCTCCCCACTCCTGCGCACGCGCCGAGCCGCGGATGACCGTCGACTCCGAGGCGATCTTCGCGCTCGCGGCGCACTCGCAGAACGATCCACGTGCGCTCGAGTCGATCGCCGGCTCAATGGCGACCGCCTGGCTCGACCAGCGCGAGCCGGGAACCGTCTTCGCCGCCCGCGGCGTCGGCCGGCCGCTGTGGCTCGGCCGTGGCCGCAACGAGGTCTTCTTCGCCTCCACGCGCAGAGCGCTCGAGATCGCTTCCGAGTACACGGGCGTCCGGCTGCGGATGAGCGAGCTGCGCGACGGGACGTTCCTCGCGCTGCGCGACGGCCACGTCGCTCGCAACGCCCGCTTCCGCCCCGATCGCAGCTACGTCGAGGAGAGCGCCCTCCCGGCGGTCCGGGCACCCGGCCAGAGCGCCTACTGTCTCGCGCGCCTCGCCGCGATCGCGGCCGCCGCTGCCTAGCTAAGCGCGCTGCAGCGTCCCGTCGCTCGCGACGTCCCGGCCCTGCTCCGAGAGTCGCTGGCGGACGAGAAACTGGAACGTCGACCAGGCTCCTCGCCGCGCGTCGAACATCCGATAGACCTGCCACTCCGTCAGGAGCGAGTCGTCCGCCCGCCGCGCCTCGCCCCAGTCGGCGAATTTCGGCAGCCGCCCGAGCTTCTTGGCCAGCGCAACCCCCTGGTCGACGGCTCGCTCGAGCCTCTCCTCCCCCACCGGCACGTCGAACCCGGCTTCGCGCAGCGCATTCGTAAGCGAGCCGAACGTGTGCCAGTAGAGCGACTTGGACGGGAGGCGGCCCTTGTGTTCGTCGATGTCACGCGCGGTCGGCGGCCGGCCGAGCTCCTCACCGAGCGTGCGCAGAAGGCCGAGCAGCTCCTCCCGGGTGGCGAACCGGCGCGGGACGAGCCCGGCCGCGCGCTTCGCCGCGTTCCACGAGCCGAAGTGCTCGATCACCGTCTGCGGATGCACCGCGGTCTCCTTGTCCGCGGCGAACTCGCGCATCGTCGGCGAACGTCCGAGCCGCTCGGCGGAGGCAACGATCTCCGCCACGATCTGCTCGTCGGTGTAGCGCTTGCGGATACCGGCCTGAAACTCCGCGAGCTCGTGCGGATCGATCGCGGCGAGCGCCCGATAGCGGGGCTTCTCGGCCATGTCAATAATTGTAGAGCAAGTTAGATAATCCGCAAGTAGTCCCGTGCAGGCCTGTCTCGGTACGCTCGCCGGATGCGCCTCCACCCCCCACTCGGGCTCGAGATAGCCGCTGCGCGCGGCGTCGCTGCGCTCTCGCGGCGCCTGGGAGCCGGCGGCGGCACGACAATCCCGGGCAAGCTTCTCGCCGAGCTCGACCGCGGCGCGATCGACCGTCTCGCCGCGCGGCTCGCGACGGGAATTGCGGTCGTGTCCGCCACGAACGGCAAGACAACGACGACCGCGATGGCGGCCGAGATCCTGCGCCCGCGCCACCGGCTCGCGCACAACGCGGCGGGCGCGAACCTCGTCTCGGGCGTCGCCTCCGCGCTGCTCGGGGCCGGTGATGCCGACCTGGGGCTGTTCGAGGTGGACGAGGGTGCCCTCCCCGAGCTCGTGGAACGCCTGCGACCGCGAGCGGTCTGCCTCGGCAACCTCTTCCGCGACCAGCTGGATCGGTACGGCGAGCTCGAGCTCGTGGCCGAGCGCTGGCGGGAGGCAATGTCCTCCTTGCCTGCGGAGTCGCGGCTCGTCTACAACGCCGACGACCCGCAGCTCGCCGCGGTGGGCGAGCCACGTACGGGCAGCGTCGCCTTCGGCCTCGACGACCCGCGTGTCGCTCGTCCGGCGCTCCAGCACGCAGCTGACTCGAAGTACTGCGTCCGCTGCGGCACGCCGTACGACTACGCCGCCGCGTACGTCGGTCATCTCGGCGACTACCGCTGTCCCAGGGGCCACCACGCTCGACCTCCGCTGGAGCTGGCCGCGAGGGACATCTCCCTGCAGGGGCTGGAGCATGCAGTGTTCCGGCTCGACACGCCGGAAGGCTCGCGCCGGATCGAGCTCCGTCTACCCGGCCTCTACAACGTCTACAACGCGGTCGCGGCGGCGGCGCTGGCTCGCGCCCTCGGCGCAAAGCTCGACGACACCGCGGCCGGGCTTGAGCGCTTCTCCGCGGCGTTCGGCCGCTTCGAGCGCGTCGAAGTCGGCGGCAAACGGATCCTCCTCCTCCTGATCAAGAACCCGGCCGGCGCGAACGAGGTCGTCCGGACACTCGTTGACGGCGCCCCACCGCGCCTTGTCGTCATCGCGCTCAACGACGAGATCGCCGACGGGCGCGACGTCTCGTGGATCTGGGACGTGGACTTCGAACCACTCCTGCCGGGCCTGGAGACGCTCGTCGCGAGCGGGGGCCGCGCCGCCGAGCTCGCGCTCCGCTTCCGCTACGGCGGGCTCGATGGGGACGAGATCGAGCTCGAGCCTGACCTCGCCCGGGCGCTCGACCGCGGGCTCGAGCTGACGCCGGATGGCGGCGAGCTCGTTGTCCTCCCCACCTACACGGCGATGCTCGGTCTGCAACGGCTCCTTGCCTCGCGCGGACTCGCAAAGCCGTACTGGGAGCAGTCGGAATGACCGCGATCCGCGTCGGCCACCTCTATCCGGACTACCTCAACATCTACGCCGATCGCGGCAACATCGCCGTGCTCACGCGGCGAGCTGCCTGGCGCGGCCACGAGCTAGAGGTAACCGCCCTCGGGATGGGAGACGCGATCGCGCCCGGCGAGCACGACCTCTACTACGTGGGCGGCGGCCAGGACCGCGAGCAGCTACTCGTCGCGGAGGACCTCGTGCGGAAGGCCGACGCGCTGCACGAGGCGGTCGATCGCGGTGCAGCCGCGCTCGCGGTCTGTGGCGGCTACCAGCTGCTCGGCCGCGGCTATCGCGGCTTCCACGGTGAGGACATGCCGGGCATCGGGCTTCTCCCGCTCGAGACCGTCGCGGGCGAGCGCCGCATGATCGGCGACGTGCTGATCGAGTGCGAGCTCGAGCCCGGCGAGAAACGGACGCTGGCGGGCTTCGAGAACCACGCGGGACGCACGCGCCTCGACCCCGATGCAGAGCCGCTCGGACGCGTACTCGCCGGCTTCGGGAACGACGGGGAGAGCGGCTTCGAGGGCTGCCGCGCTGGCCGCGTCATCGGCACCTACCTCCACGGGCCGCTCCTGCCCCGCAACGCGTGGCTCGCCGACTGGCTCCTCGCACGGGCCCTCGCGCACCGGCTCGGCACCAACGAGGCTCCCCGGCTCGAGCCGCTGCCCGACGAGCTCGAGCGCCGCGCCCACGAGGTATCCGCCGGTCGTGCCCGCGCCCGCGGCGGACGCTTCGACCGCTAGCCCGCCTGCGCGATCTTCAGCACCTTCTCGACAGCGACCCGCAACGGCTCCGGCACCTCGCCGTCGCCGCGGTAGCGCTGCCATGCCTTCTGCGGCTTGCGGCCGCGGGGACTCGCTCTTAGCCCGGAGACCGTCTCGAAGTCCGGCGTAAGCACGACTGTCCGCCGGCTGCCGGCGACCTCGCGGATCAGCCGGTTGACGACCCGCTCCGACTCGACCGGCCGCATGCCCCGCGGTGCGTCGCGGTCGTGGACGACGACGTACGGGATGCTGCAGGCATTGGCGATCCGTGCGAAGAGCGGCATGTTGCCCTTGCCGCCGCACTCGAGCACGAGAATCCCCTCCTTGTCGGCGTCGACGCCGAGCGCCTCGAACACGAGCGGGAAGGTGAGTTTCTCGGTGCGCCCCTCGACGAGCACGGCGCAGCGCGCGAGGAAGAGCTCGGCGCGGTCGCTGTCGAACTCCGAGAGCGCACGGAACGTCTGGGCCTCCGTGAGCGGCTCCGGCTGGAAGAGCGACGTCCCGCCGGTGGACGTGTGACGAACGAGCGCAAGCTCCTCGAGCTTGTCAACGCTGAGGAATACTGGCGCGTGCGTCGAATAGAGGATCTGGTTGCCCGCCTGCGCGAGATCCCGCAGAAGGCCGTAGAGATGGCGTTGGGCGTGTGGGCTGAGATAGAGCTCCGGCTCCTCGATCAGGAGGACGAAGTGGCGAAGATTCGAGCCGACGAGCCGCTCCATGCCCGCCACGAGCGCGAGTCCCCCGTCCGCCTTGGCCCAGTGGTGGTCGACCATCGGCGGCTGGAAGAGCTCGGCCACCTCGGCAGCGCCCCTCCCGGTGGCCGGTGCTACGAGCGTCCGCGAGCGGAGGTTCGCCGGCAGGAAGAGCACCGGCGGCGCCCCTTTGCGATTGAGGTTCAGCGTGTCGGGCGGCTTGGCGTCGAGGAAGATCGTGCCTTTGGAGACGTCCGCCTCGAGGCGGATCCGCCCGCCAGCCCCGTCGCGGGCAACGTCGTCGATGGTCGGCGGAGGCGCGGCGGCCTCGAGCAGCGTCCAGATCGCGGTCAGCACGGTGGACTTACCGCTCGAAGCCTCCCCGACGAAGGCACACACGGAGCCCGGCGTGAGTTCGAGCTCGCGGGCCGCGCGATACCCCTGGATCGAGACGCGTCTGAGCGGCGGCATCGCCCTTACGGTGCCCAGAGGGCGCCGAGATAGACCGCCGGGTCACCGGGTTGCCAGCGCCCAAGGAAACGCTGCAACGGTGGGTGGAGCACGATGCCGTGGAGCTCACCCGGATCGAACAGGCGATGACCGCGCACGGCCGCGTCCGTCGAAGTCACGCGCTCGAGCGAGCGTCCCGAAAGGTCGGCCGCGAAGATGATGTGCACCACGTGCTTGCCGACGAAGGCACGCTTCGGTGCGATCGAGTCGACGACGGCGACCGGCCCCTCGAACGTGAGATCGTCGCCGATCCCGACCTCCTCCGTGAGCTCCCGGCGCAGCCCCTCGACGAGGCTTTCGCCGCTGTTGACGCCGCCGCCCGGGAGGAGCCAGTACTCCCCCCGTCCCGACTTCTCGTGCCTGCACAGGAGGACACGCCCCTCCCAGCGTAGGACGGCCGAGACCCGGATGCGCGGTTCGAGCGGCATCAGTGGGCGGAGCTGCCGAAGCCTCTCTCGCCGCGGTCGCTTGCGGGAAGCTCGGTTACCTCTCTCGGCTCGGGCAAGACCACCGGGACGACGACGAGTTGCGCGATCCGCATTCCCGGTTCGACGACGAATCGCTCGTTCCGGTCGGTGTTGAGCAGCACGACCTTGAGCTCTCCGCGGTAGCCGGCGTCAACGAGACCCGGCGAGTTCAGCACTGCGATGCCGTGCCGCGCAGCAAGCCCCGAACGCGGCTGGACGAAGCCCGCGTGGCCGTCGGGGATCGCCACCGCGAGGCCGGTTCCGACAAGCGCCCGCTCCCCCGGTCCGAGCTCGACCCTCTCACTCGCGGAGAGATCTAGACCCGCGTCGCCCTCGTACGCCCTCGTAGGCAGCGTCGCCTCCTCGTGGAGGCGCGTCACGGGCAAGTCGGTCATGCACCCTTCCGGCGGCGTCTCGGTTCCTCCTCGGCGATCAGGTACGGCGCGTAGCGGTGCAGCTCGCGGCGCGGCAGGCGGGCGACCACGAGGACGCCTTCCGGTGTGTCCTCCCGCTCGTCGATCGGGGCACCGAGCGCGTACAGCTCGTTCAGGCGTCCCCCCTCCTCGTACGGCAGCAGCAGGCGCACGCGCTCGAACCGCTCGCCGAAGCGCTCGGCGATCCGCGCACGTAGCTCGTCCAGTCCCTCGCCGGTGAGCGCGGAGATCTGCAGTGCGTCCGGGTACCGGTTCGCGAGCCGGCGCCGGCCGAGCGTGTCCACGGCGTCGATCTTGTTGACCACAAGTTCGACCGGCAGCTCGTTCGCGCCGATCTCGCGCAGGACGCTGTCCACGGCTGCGATCTGCTCGACGAGGAGCTGCTCGGAAGCCGACCCGTCGACGACGTGGAGGACGATGTCGGCCACGAGCGTCTCCTCGAGCGTCGCCGCAAACCCTTCCACCAACTGATGCGGCAGGCGGCGGACGAACCCGACGGTGTCGGTGACGAGGTAGCGACGCCCTTCGTGCTCGAAGCCGCGCGTGGTCGGGTCGAGCGTCTCGAACAGGCGATCGCGCACCGAGACGCCGGCGTCGGTGAGCGCATTGAGGAGCGTCGACTTGCCAGCGTTCGTGTACCCGGCGAGCGCCACCGTCGGCGTCTCGGTGCGCCGCCGCTCCTTGCGCCGGACGTCGCGCTGGCGGCTCAACTTGCGCAGCCGCTCGCGGAGGAGCGTGACGCGGCGGCGCGCCAGGCGCCGGTCCGTCTCGAGCTGCGACTCGCCCGGGCCGCGGGTGCCGACCCCGCCGCCGAGTCGCTCGAGGTGCTGCCACATCCCCCGCATCCGCGGGAGGTTGTATTGGAGCTGCGCGAGCTCGACCTGGAGCTTTCCCTCGGCGCTGACGGCGTGCTGGGCGAAGATGTCGAGGATCAGCTGCGTGCGGTCGACGACCCGCGCCTGGAGCGCGTTCTCGAGCGCCCGCTGCTGGGGCGGGCCGAGCTCGTCGTCGACGATCAGGACCTCTGCCCGGGAGTCGCCGTACGCCTTCTTCAGCTCCTCGAGTTTCCCCTTGCCGACGTACGTGCGTGCGTCGGGGAGCCGCCGGTGCTGGACGACCCGGCCGACCGGCTCGACCTGCGCCGTCCGCGCCAGCTCCTCAAGCTCGGCGAGCTCGTCGGCGCCGTCGGCCCCTTGCGGGAGCACGGCGACGAGGAGCCCGCGCTCGGGCTCGGCCGCCCAGGAGCGATCGGGCTGTCTCACCGCCATCCGGCGGTCATTATGACTCCTGCCATGCCAACTTCCGATCTCGCCGCCCGGACCCTCGAGCTCGTGGATGTGCCCTCCGAGAGCCGCCGGGAACAGCCGGCGATGGAGCTCGTGCGAAGCCTCCTGCCTGGTGAGCCGCTGTACGACGACGGCGAGGCGCTCGTCTCGGGAGACGCAGCGGCGCCGGTCACCCTTGCGGGACACGTGGACACGGTGCCGGCACAGGGGAACCTCCCGGGGCGGATCGCCGACGCAGCCGTGCACGGTCTCGGCGCGAGCGACATGAAAGGCGGCGTCGCGGTGATGCTCGAGCTCGCCCGGGCGGCGGCGCCGGCTCGCTACGTCTTCTTCACGCGTGAGGAGGTCGCGCTCGAGGAAAGCCCGCTCCCCGCCGTCTTCGCGAGCGGCGTGCTCGCAGGCACCGAGCTTGCCGTCGTGCTCGAGCCGACGGACGCGATCCTCCATGCCGGCTGCCTCGGCAACCTGCAGGCCCGGGTCGAGTTCCACGGCGAGAGCGCGCACTCGGCACGGCCGTGGACCGGACGCAACGCGATCCACCTGCTCGCGGAGGCTCTCGCGCCACTGGCCCGCCTGGAGCCGCTCGAGGTCGAGCTCGACGGGCTCGTCTACCGCGAGGTGCTGAGCGTGGTCGGCGTCGAGGGCGGGATTGCGCAGAACGTGGTCCCCGCCCTCGCCTCGGCCGAGCTCAACTTCCGCTTCGCGCCCGGCCGCTCGCGCGACGAAGCCGAGGAGCGGCTGCGCGAGCTCGTGCCGGAGGGCGAGCTACACGTCCTCCACAACTCGCCGTCGGCGCCGCCCGCACTCGGGAACCCGCTCGTCGACCGACTGCGCGAGCTCGTTCCGGACGTCGCCCCGAAGCAGGCGTGGACGCCGGTGGCGCAGTTCGCCGAGCAGGGGATCGACGCGATCAACTACGGCCCCGGCGCGACGGTGTACGCGCACCGGCGGGACGAGCAGATCCCGATCGCGAACCTGCACGCGGTGTATGACACGCTGGCTAGGTTCCTGACTTCGGCTTGATCACGCGCCGTTAGGCGGAATCCGTGCCTACTCCGTGCCCAAACGCCGGATGGCCTCATCGATCTCACGCAGCGCGGCGGTGAGTCGATCATGGAAATCCCCGTACGTTTCGAGGCCCTCCCACTCCGTCTCAACGAGTGCAAGGACGTTTGGGTAGTCGCCCTGGAGTTGCGGAAGGAGGTCCGCCACTCGTCCGCAGAGGTCGTTGGCATCTCCGAACCTTGTGTTGCCGGCGGCGATGCCAGCGCGGGTCAACATGTCGCGCACTTCGCGAAGCCTCTCGTAGCGCACCGCCCTACGGGCGTCGGCATCTGTCTTCCGTCCGTAGACGATGGTCGCAATCACCGCACCGATAGCGCCGAGAGCCGCGACGACGCCAGCGATAGTCCCGACCACTACCCAGGTGTCAGCAGCGATCACACCGCCACCGAGTCATAGGCGTCGAGCTTGCCGCGGATGTATGCGTGCGCGTCCGGCGCGAGATGGCCATACGTCTTGTCGATCATCCTCAGCGACGTCCCCATGACGCGCGAGAGATGGAAGAGATCAACGCCGGCGAGGTGGCTGAAGAGACGCAGCCCTAACTGCTACGCGCGTTCGAGGAGGAGGACGAGTCGCCGTTCGTGGGGCTGAGTGCGGCGTCGAGCTCGAGGGGGGCGGCGAGTCGTCTGCTCGGAGCGGTGTCGGGGGCGGCGGCTCAAGCGGCTGCACGCCGAGGCGTACGCGGAGCGGGAGGCGGCAAAGGTGGAGCGCAGGCGCGAACGCCGACGACGGCTGCGGTCTGTTTGAAGTGTCCTGGTTGCGGTACTGACCGAGCATGGCGACTGCAAAATCTCTGGCTTCGAAGGTCAAAGACGTCCTGACACCGGACGAGCCAACCAAGGTCGAGCTGTATGCGGAGGCTCGGCGTCTCGGGATCAAGGGCCGATCGAAGATGAACAAGGGCGCCCTCAAGTCGGCTATCAACCGACGGAAGTAAGCCGATCGTCCGCACCGGCCGCTCGCCTGGGCCAGTGTTCAGGAATGACCCCCGAACGCGACGAAGCGAAACGACAGCGGCTCTACTGCAACTGCTGAAGCGAAAGGGTCACAGCATGCGCGCACCGGCCTTGACAGATCACGACAACGTTCCCGTCATGCACGACGTGTTCATGCCCGGTTGGATGCCCGGGAAGGAGCGTGTACGCGCTGTCCTGGGACGACTTGAAGACACCAACAAGTGGGGTGCCCCCTGCCGCTGTGAGCCATACGGCACCCGAACCCGGCGCAGGCGGGGGCTGCGGGGACTGCTTCTGAAGGGGGATCCCCTGCGCCGCGAAGGCGTTCTTGACCTGCGAGAGAGAGTGGTGGCCGAAGCCAGCCTGTCCGGACGAGCCACACGCCGTGGCGAGCGTCAGGGCCACTATTCCGATTGAGACAAGCTTGGCAACCTGCACGACCGGACACTACCCCGCCCCAACGCGAGAACGAACCGAACCGGGGATGGTCAAGGAATAGCTCTCTGGGCTGGGCCAGTGTTCCGGAATGACCCCTGAGCGGGGCTAACCTTCCCGTCGGTATGGCTCGGCTGGCGCTGATGGCGGCTGTCGTAATCATCCTCGTCGGCTGCGGTTCTGGCGGCAAGAATGCGAAATGCGGGGGAAGGGGCGATGTCTGCGTCACGCGGGCACAGGTGCGGCGAATCAAGATAGGGATGAGTGCGAAAGCAGCGTTTCGCTTGCTCCCCAGAGAATCGTCCGGCGGCCAGCGCACCGTGCAGCCGTTTCAGTACGACTATCCGATCTCGGGAACCGGCACGGGCGATCCCGAAGGTGTAGGCGAGGGGGTCAATCCCACCTACTCATGGTTGATTATCTGTGTAGTCGCCGGTCGGGTCGTGGACACGAATCGCCACCACTCCCTGTACCAGGGCGACGGCTGCCTCGTCCAGAAACGGAGCGAGTTCGTACTCGCAAAGCGCAATCATCCGCGCCCGCTTCCTCCTGAGTTCCGTACCGAGGCCGCTTGGCTACTAGCAGGCAAGCCGCGCTAGGAGTCGCCTTCGTCCGTAGCGGGCAGCTCGGTAAGCGTCCGCCTGCAGCATCAGGGAAGAGGATGCTGCTGTGGGCCAGTGTTCCGGAATGACCCCTGAGCAATAGGAGGAGCAAGGTGTCTCGGCGGCTGCGGTGGTTTCTTGCGTTCCTGCTTGTCGCGATAGTGGCCTTCGCCCTGGTGGTTATGTGGTTCCTGAGCTTCGTCGGGAGCCAGAACTGACGCTTGGGCCAGCGTCCTCTCACCTGACCCGCGCTACCCCGTTCGGTCGATGATCGCTCTCGTTTCCTATCGGCGGATCAGCACCTGGACGGTGCGGCTGCGCGAGCCGGTGTTCGTGCCGGCGCTGGCTATAGCGACGTCGGGAGGCGGGTACCCGGAGTAGTACGTGAGGGTGTGTTTGCCTGAGAGTCCGTGAATCGGAAACTGCTCGGTATTAGGCGTCGCGCGAACGCTCCGGCTGGCCACGATCGAGAGAAGAACGAAACTGGGGCGGCAGTCGTCGGGCAGCGAACGGAAGCTGTATTCGATGCGTATCGTGCGCGGCGATAGCGCTATTGCTTTCAGGCCCGGTGCAGGCGGCGAGAGTGCGGCCGGGCCTGGCCGCTTGTTGCTGCCCGACTGGTAGGCCACCCACTCGCAGCCGGCAGAGGGACGCTTCGAGTACACACGTGGCGGAACCGGGAGCGAGACAACCGCGCCGTTCGGTGTCGTGATCGGCGGGCCGTGCTTCGACGGTGGGACGACGACCGTGGGGTAGGGCGTGCCGGTGTTTCCGCTCGTGGTCCCGCCACAACCGGCGAGGATCAGAGGGCCGGCAACGGACGCTGCGAGCAGGAGCTGCCGACCTTGCACGAGGCTGAGCATAGGTTCGGGCGCGGCTGGCGGGTCGTGCCGCCGCCTACCTAGTTCGGCCGATGGTCGCGCCCGAGCTCGCGGCTTACCGTCGGGGTCGCCGGGGCGTGCCGCATTGGGCAAGCGCCTGGCGTTCGACTCGCCGCGCGCTCCGGCGGATAGAGTCGCGCTCGCCGGCCCCAACTTCGGCGATGACGAGTCAGGGCACGGCACACGGACGCTTCACCCGCGCGATCCAGCAGCGCAACCTCTGGGCCGCCGAGACGTCGCTTCGCGAACTCGGTGCCGTGTCGCTTGAGGGCGCGCTCGGCTACCTCGACCTCCTCGCAGAGCAGAAGCCGGAGAAGCTCGAACGCGCGTGCGTTCGCTGGCACGGGCGGCTCGAGACCGAAGCGATATTCCTGTCTCTCGCCGAATCTCAACTTGCGCTCGCCGCGCTGGCCAGCCTATGCGCTGGTGAACGCGACTCGATCTACGTGTTGCAGCGGCTGCTTCGGCGGGTCAGACCGGCGGGCCTTCCCTAGCGCTCTGAGCGCACGACCCAGCGGGAGAGCGCCAAACCTAAGCCGCCCGACGAGTGACTGGGAGTGGCCGATGTGTAGACGGCCAAGCGCGACCCGTTGCGTGTGCCGAGCTGTAATTGGTCGCCGGCAGCGCTAGCTGGGATTTGCCAGGTGCAGGTGACCGCTTCGACCTTGCTGATCTTTTCCGCTCGGGCCAGGCCAGCGGCCATTCCTGGTGGGGGCGAGGTCGTGAACACGTGTTGCGCGGCGGCCAGTGGACGGTTTCCGAGCGTGGCGTTGCAAGCAACGCGCTTTAGTGGCTCAATCCGCGGATTGACATCGATAATCGTGACCCCTGTGAAAGGTTGCCCCGCGACGGGTGGTTGACGGGTGATGATGGGCCAGACCTGATTTCCTCGGAAGGGTCCCCAGGAGCCGCGTGGCCAGGGGCTGTTGCTAACGGCTACACCGATTGCCGTTTGATGACTGGGCAGCCGGAGGATCCAGACTTGCATGTGGCGGTTGGTAACGAGGCTCCCTATGGGGGAGAAGGTGAACCGCGAGGTTCCATGCCTGGGAGTCTTCGTTCTAGTGCTCCCGTAGTAGCGGCCGCCCGTTATCGAGCCGGCGGGGCGATGAGCCCTTTCAAAGCGGGCGACCCGGGCAACCGAGGCGTGAACATGCCAGTAGGCGAAGCGGACGAACCCGCCTGACTTCTGCGGGTCGGTCCCCCAACCACCCGCGCGTGCGAGGATCTGCTTGACCTGGGGCCGATCGAAGGCCGGTTCGTATGCGACCCGCCGCGCTCCCGGCGGGGGCACGAACAGGCCGAGCATTCGCGCCTCGTCTCGATGCGCGGCAGCGACTGCGGCGGCGGTCACAGGTGGTTGCGTCGGGTCGCCTTTGAACGACGCTTGAACCTTCGACAGACTGTCGCCGGCCGAACCGTTGCCGCCGCTTTGCGATTGAGCCGGGCTGCCGCCTGGCGATTGAGCCGGGCCGCCACCTGGGGATCGAGCCAAGAGCACCGCGCCGGCCGCCGCCCCAGCGACCAGCGCGATGCCCACCCCGATCAAGACTCGCCTCTGCCTCGCCCGACGCCTTGCTTCCTTCATCAGCGGGTCAAGCGAGAACCGGCGAGTTGGAACCCGTGCGAGCATTGGTGCTATTTTGTCCAGCACGATGCTGGATGTCAAGATCGACCGGCAAGAACAGACCGACCTGTTCGAGCAAGTCGCCGCCGAGATCCGCCGCGCCATCGCCGACGGCGAAGCCAAACCAGGGGAGCGTCTACCCCCAGCCCGTGACCTGGCAGCCGTCCTCGGCGTGAACGCCAACACCGTTCTTCGTTCCCTGCGCCTCCTCCGCGACGAGGGGTTACTCGAATTCCGGCGGGGTCGAGGGATCCACGTCGCGGGCACACCGCAGCGCGGCGCCGTCCTCGCCCGTGCCCGCGAGCTCGTCCGCTTCGCCCGCCAGCAGGGCTACCGGACCGACGAGCTAATCAAGATCATCGAGAGCGTAGGCAACCCCTAGATCCGTTTCTAACCCCTCTGGCGGACGGTCGCTAAGGGTCTCCGCTGATAGCGTCGGCTCGCCGTCCGCGCCCCGGAAACGGAGGAAGCGTTGTTCAGGTACCGGGTTCACCTCGAGGATGGCTCAGACGCGGGCGAAGCGACCTACGCCCAAATGATCCACCTAGGCGACGAGATCCACCTAGTAGCCGGCCAACGGTTCCGCGGTGTCGACGTCGTCGAGTTCGACGAGGAGGACGAGTGGCCGCTAATCGGGCTCCTGCAGGTTGAGGCGACGTCGTCTTGACTGAGCGGCCCTATATGTCTCGAGCGGGTCGCCGAAGATCCCCGAGGTCTGGACCATTTCGAGAATGCGCGGCCCGAGGCCATGCTTGACGGTCTTGTCCGAAGCTTCCATGAAGAGCCCGTAGTTCAGTAGCGAGAGGACCAGGGCTTCAGTGGCAAGTTCAGGGTTCGGGCGGTCGAACGTGAGGTCGACGCCTTTTGCGGCGGCTTCGCGAATCTCATCGATCGCCGACCGGAGCGAATAGTGGACGTGCCCGGAGGCGCCGACGTAAACGCGCCAGTAGTGCGGCGCGAGGCCGAGTTCCTCCTTGATCAGTTGTCGGTCGTTGGGTATCGGTCGCACGTCCACTAGCTCGTCGAGCCGCGGCTGGAGTGTCCTCAGTTCCTCGGAGACGTCGTCGCCAAGCTCGCCGCGACCCTCTGCTTCGTGGATCTCGTCCTCGATCTCGCGTTTGAGCCAGCGCGCGAAGCGAGCCTCGCGTTCTGCCGGGTCAGCTGGCTGGTCGACCCAGATCGCCCGGGTGATCATCCCGAGCAACGAACGCGCGAGGATGGACGCCTCTGGGCCTGCTCCGACCGCAGCAAGGTCGCGGATGCTGCGCATCCGACGGTACGCCTGTAGGTAGGTGCCGAACATCGCCGCCCCCGCCATATCGCCGCGCTCGCCGCCGCCGCCAACATCGGTAGAACGGACGATTTCGAGGATCTCGTCGACGAGCCGAAGTTCCGGGGCTCCGACGTTCGGCGTCTCCATGCCGGCGAGCCTAGCGCTACTACTTGCCCGTGCCCAATCCGTGCCCAAACGCCGCAGGAACGGTCCGCAGAGACAAGCGGCAGGAGGCCCGGAACCCGTAGAGCGAAGCCACTTCGCGCCACTTGCCGGACCCTCCCGACACCCGTCCTCCAACTCTGGCTAGGTTCCTCTCGTGATCAATCCGGTGCTGGCCGAGATGGCCGTGTATCCGTTCACGCGGCTCGAGGAGGAGCGGCGGCGGCTCCTGGCCGCCGGCGTCGACGTGATCGACTTCGGCAAGGGCGATCCGAACGAGCCGACCGACCCGATGATCCGGCAGGCACTCGTCGATGCGCTGCCGGAGCGGGCGCCGTATCCGCTCGCGCAAGGGCTGCCCGAGCTGCGCGAAGCGGCGTCCGGCTGGCTCGAGCGGCGCTTCGGAGTGGCGGTCGACCCCGATACGGAGATCGTGCCCACGTTCGGCTCGAAGGAGGCGATCTTCTCGCTCGCGCAGGTGCTCGGGACCCGCGAGCGCGTGGTGGCGTTCGGCGAGCCGGCGTACCCGGTCTACGAGCGCGGCGCGCTCTTCGCGGGGGCGCGGGTGCAGACGTTGCCGCTACGCCGCGAGAACGGCTTCCTGCCGGATCTCGCGGAGCTCGACGACGATGTCGCGCTCGTCTGGGTCAACTATCCGCACAACCCGACCGGGGCGGTCGCGCCTCGCGAGTTCTACGACGAGCTCGCGGAGGCAGCGGAGCGCCACGACTTCGTCGTCGGGTCGGACGAGGCGTATACGGAGCTGTGGTTCGACGAACAGCCGCCGTCTGCGCTGCAGGCGGCCGACCGCTCGCGCATCGTGGTCTTCCAGACGCTGAGCAAACGCTCGTCGATGACCGGCTACCGCTCCGGATTCGTTGCGGGAACGCCCGAGATCGTCGCGGCGCTGAAGGCGTACCGTCCGACCGTGGGCACGGCGCCGCAGGAGTTCGTGCAGCGGGCCTCCGTCGTGGCCTGGAACGACGAGCGTCATGTCGAGGAGACCCGCGCGCGCTATCGCGCGAAGCGGGACGTGCTGATGCCCGCGATTGAGGCGCGCGGCTGGGAGATAGTGGCGAGCGAGGCGACCATGTACCTCTGGGTCGTCGGGCCCGACCCCGATGTCCTGCTCGAGCGCGGGCTCATCGTCTCTCCGGGCGAGATGTTCGGCCCAAGCGGTGAGGGCTACGTCCGCTTCGCGCTCGTGCCGACGTTGGAGGAGTGCGAACGGGCGGCGGGGATTCTTCGGGAGGCGGCCTGATGGACGTCGAGGCGATGATCGCGGCGCTCGACCGGGGTGAGGTGCGGGTCGCGGAGAAGGTCGACGGCGACTGGCGTGTGAACGAGGATGCGAAGGCAGCGATTCTCGAGTACTTCCGCGTCCGCAAGGTCGAGCCGATCGAGGTCGGCCCGTTCGAGTACCTCGACAAGATCCCGCTCAAGCACGACCATGCCGAGCGCGGCGTGCGGGTCGTGCCGCCGGCGACGGCGCGCTACGGCTCTTTCCTCTCCCCCGGCGTGATCCTCATGCCGAGCTACGTCAACATCGGCGCCTGGGTCGGCCCGAACACGATGGTCGACACGTGGGCCACGGTTGGATCGTGCGCGCAGATCGGGGCCGACGTGCATCTCGCGGGCGGGGTCGGGGTGGGCGGCGTCCTGGAGCCGCTGCAGGCGCGGCCGGTGATCGTCGAGGACGGGGCCTTCGTCGGCTCGCGCTGCATCCTCACGGAGGGCGTCGTGATCGGCGAGCAGGCGGTGCTGGCGCCGAACGTCTCGCTGACCGGTTCCGTGCCCGTCATCGACGTGACGGGACCGGAGCCGGTCGAGCATCGGGGCTACGTGCCCCCGCGCGCCGTTGTGTTGCCCGGCACACGGCCCAAGGAGTTCCCGGCAGGGACGTATGAAGTGGCCTGCGCCCTCGTCGTCGGGTGGCGGAGCGAGAAGACGGATCTCAAGACGAGCCTCAACGACGTCCTGCGCGAGTTCGAGATCGGCTCCTGACCCTGTCGCGGCCGATCGCGGGTCGGCCCAACGCCGCCACCCAAAGGGCGGGGTAGCTCTCCCTCCCCCCTCGAAGGCGACGATATCGGCGAACCGGCTACTGGTCCGTGTCGGCTTCCCGGCCGGGCACCGGCAATTCGTCGAAGGGCTCCGCCGGCCCCGTGAGCCAGGCCCGGCCTTCCTCGAGTCGCACTCGCAAGTCGCCGCCGGGGAAATGCACGACTACCTCGCCCTCGGAATGCGTCGCAGCCGCGACCGCGACCGCGCTCGTCCCTGAAGCCGCGGTCTCCCCCACCCCGCGTTCCCAGACGCGTGCCGTGACCTCACCCGGCCGTTCGACGCGGACGACCTGGACGTTCGTCCGCTCCGGGAAGCGCGGATGTCCCTCCAGGCGCGGTCCGAGGTCGCCGATCCGCTTCGGGTCGCCGAGCACGACTGCGTGCGGGTTGCCGACCGAAACCGGAGTCAGCTCGACGCCGTCCACGACCTCTCTCGCCCCCACCTCCACGAGCCCCAGCTCCGACTCGTAGAGGCCGTCTTCCGTTCGCCGCACGGCCACCGTTCGGGGCCCGACTTGGACGCGAGCTTGCGCCGAGCCGGTGCGGCTCATGAGCCAGGCGGCTGCGATGCGCGTGCCGTTCCCGGACATCTCGGCTCGGGAACCGTCAGGGTTGACGATGCCGACCGTCACGTCGTCGCCCTCGACCGAGAGCACCTCGACGGCCCCGTCTGTGCCGGACAGGTCGAGCCCGTCCACGGGGCCCTCATGGACGAGGTAGACGTTCCCGTGTGCGTGCCAGCGCGACGATCTCAGCGGCGGTCTCCTCCGGCGGTCGGTCGGCCGCGACGATAACGAGCCCTTCGAGACGGCGCAGCCACTTGCGCTGGTATGCGGCGTAGCGCCGGGTGCGCACGATCAGCGCCTCGATCGCCTCTTCGCGGGGCAGCGTCGCCACCTCGTGGAGGCCGATGATCTTCTTCGCGGTCGTGGACGGCTCAGCAAGGAGGGCGTTCCGCACTTCCTCCTCGACTCCGGCGTTGAACATTCGTTGCGTCCGTTCCGCGATCCTCCGGTCGAGCTCGGGCTTCGGCACCTCGAGCCCTACGAGTAGGGTCGG
>Ga0075424_100001697_pt1 | contig 19502 bp, 17 predicted proteins | sample SoiMethybrSBSTD3_FD_75301 | JGI IMG/M metagenome (GOLD analysis project Ga0075424, IMG submission 75301) | Bulk soil microbial communities from a Populus tree surrounding site in Tennessee, USA - Soil MetaG P. TD hybrid SBSTD3 | ecosystem: Environmental > Terrestrial > Soil > Tree plantation... | reverse complement strand
GTCTTCATCGCGTCGGGCATCGGCGGGTTCAGCACGATCGAGCGCGAGCACAAGGCGCTGCTCGAGGGGGGGCCGCGCCGCATCTCCCCGTTCTTCATACCGGCGGCCATCATCAACCTCGCGGCCGGCCAGGTGTCGATCCGGTTCGGCGCCAAGGGGCCGAACTCCGCCACCTGCACCGCGTGCTCGGCGTCCGCGCACGCGATCGGCGACGCGTTCGAGATCATCCGGCGGAACGACGCCGACGTGATGATCGCGGGCGGATCGGAGGCGGCAATCACGCCGATGGGCGTCGGCGGGTTCGCCGCGATGCGAGCGCTCTCGACGCGGAACGACGAGCCGCAGCGCGCGAGCCGACCGTTCGACAAGAACCGCGACGGCTTCATCATGGGCGAGGGCTCCGGGGTCGTGATTCTCGAGGAGCTGGAGTCTGCGAAGCGCCGCGGGGCATCGATCTATTGCGAGCTCGTCGGGTACGGCATGTCGGCCGACGCGTACCACATCACCGCGCCGTCGGAGGACGGCGACGGCGGCATGCGCGTGATGCGTGCGGCGCTGCAGCACGCCGGCGTCCGGCCTGAGCAGGTCGATTACATCAACGCCCACGGCACGTCGACGCCGTTCAACGACAAGCTCGAAACGCTCGCAATCAAGCGGCTCTTCGGCGATCACGCGCGGAAGATCGCCATCTCGTCGACCAAGTCGATGACGGGACATCTGCTCGGCGCCGCCGGCGGTCTCGAGGCCGGCATCACCGCGCTCGCCATCCGCCATCAGGTCATCCCGCCGACCATCAACTACGAAACGCCGGATCCCGACTGCGATCTGGATTACGTGCCGAACACCAAGCGCGCGGCGAAGATCGACTATGCGCTCTCCAACTCGTTCGGCTTCGGCGGGACCAACGGGGCGCTGTTGTTCAAGCGGTACGATGAGTAGGGTCCGCCTGAAGGCGGACGCTACGGATATCGGATCCGTAGGACATCGGATCCGTAGTGTCCGCCTTTAGGCGGACCTGGGAATGACGACTCCATGAAAATCGCCGTCTGCATCAAACAGGTCGTCACGCGCGAGTGGCAGATCCGCGTCAACGACGCGAAGACCTGGATCCGCGACCAGGACGCCAGCTTCGAGCTCAACGAGCCGGACGCGTACGCGCTCGAGGAGGCGCTGCGGCTGAAAGAGAAGCACACCGGCGACGTGGTGGTGTGCAGCGCCGGACCGGCGCGGGCCGCGCAAGTGATCCGCGAAGCGCTCGCGCGAGGCGCGGACCGTGCGATCCACGTCGAGTCGGACGCGCTGGCCGCCGCCGATGCCTTTACAGTGGCGGACGCGCTGGCGGGCGCCATCCGCGACGAGAAATTCGATCTCGTGCTCACGGGGCTGCAGTCCGACGATCAGGGCTTCGGCCAGGTCGGCGTCGTCCTCGCCGAGAAGCTCGGCATGCCGCACGCGACGATCATCATGGAAGTCCAGGGAGGACAAGGCACGCTCCGCGTCAAGCGAGAGCTCGAAGGCGGCTGGTTCCAGTGGGTGACGCTGCCGCTGCCCGCGGTGCTGACGATCCAGAGCGGGATCAACCAGCTCCGTTACGCCACGCTCAAAGGGATCATGGCCGCCAAGAAGAAGGAGATTCGCAAGGTGACGCCGGCGCCGGCAGCCGAGCCCTCGCAGCGCATCCTGCGCGTCTACTTCCCCGAGAAAGGCAAGAAGACGCAGATCATCTCCGGCACGCCGGCTGAAGCGGCGCGCGAGCTGGTGAAGCACCTGCGCGAGGACGCGAGAGCGATCTGATGGTCCTCGTCTTAGCCGAACAGCGCGGCGGGAAGCTGAATCGCACGACGTGGGAAGCGGTGGCGGCGGCACAACAGGCGGGGACGCCAGTCAAAATCGTCGTGCCGGGTTCCGGCGCCGATACCGTCGCGGCCGAAATCGCCGCCGCGGACGCGGCGGAGGTGATCCTCGCCGAGGCGCCCGCTCTCGCGGACTACACCGCCGACGGCTATGTCGCCGCGCTCTCCGCCCTCATCGCGCAAGAGAAGCCGGATCTCGTGTTCCTGCCCCACACGTACCAGACGCGGGATTTTGCTCCGGCGCTCGCCGGACGCCTCGGACGGGCGCTCGTCACGGACGTCACCGCGATCAAGAAGGATGGCGGCGCGATCGTCTACGTGCGTCCGATGTTCCAGGGCAAGCTGAATGCGGACGTTTCCGCGACCGGCCCGGCGCCGCACCTGATCACGATTCAGATCGGCGCGTTCCGCGCCGACGCGGCGAAGCGGGGCGCATCGCCGGCAGCCACGCGCAAAGTGTCGTTGGCTGTCGAGGCGACGGCGATCCGCCAGAAGCCCGAGGCCCCGTTCAAAGAAGCGAAACAGGCGGTCGACCTGTCCCAGGCTGAGCGCATCGTTTCTGTCGGCCGCGGCATCAAAGGGCAGGAGCACCTGAAGGTGGCGCAGGATCTGGCGGCCGCGCTTGGCGCAGAGCTCGCGGCATCGCGGCCGATCTGCGACGCCGGCTGGCTGCCGATGGACCGCCAGATCGGCAGCTCCGGCCAGACCGTCGCGCCGAAGCTCTACGTCGCGCTCGGCATTTCAGGCGCCATACAACATCTCGTCGGGATGAAGGGATCGCGCACGATCGTTGCGATCAACAAGGATCCGGAGGCGCCGATGTTCGAGGTCGCCGATTACGGCATCGTCGGAGATCTGTTCGAGATCGTGCCGGCGATGATTGCGGAATTGAACAAATGATGGCGGCTGGCGGCTGGCGGGAATTGACAGGTAGGGCGGGGTCTTAAGACCCCGCTCTACAGGTAATCACTTGCCTCGCGAAACGCTCGAAGTTGACGTCCTGATCGTCGGCGGCGGACCCGCGGGGATGTCGGCGGCGCTCCGGCTGGCGCAGCGGCAGAAAGAAAAAGGTGGCGAACCGCTCGCCATCGCCGTTCTCGAGAAGGCGCGGGAAGCTGGCGCCCACATGCTGTCCGGGGCCGTGCTCGACCCCTCGGCCCTCCGTCAGCTCGTTCCTGATTTCAAAGAGAAGGGCGCACCGCTCGCCGCCGAGGTTCACGCGGACCGCGTCTACTTCCTCACCAGCACGTCGAAGCTCAGATTTCCAATCACTCCGCCGCCGCTCCGGAACCACGGCAACTACATCATCTCGCTCAACCGGTTCGTGAAATGGCTCGCGGGCCTCGTGGAAGCGGAGGGGATCGACATCTTCACCGGCTTTCCGGCGGCCGAAGTGCTGTACGAGGGCAGCGCCGTTACCGGAGTCCGCACGGGCGACCGCGGCATCGGCAGGCACGGCGAGCGAAAGTCCACGTTCGAGCCCGGGGTCGACATCCGCGCGAAGGTCACCATTCTCGCCGACGGGGTCCGCGGCAACCTCACGAAGGCGCTCGTACGACGCCTGGCGCTCGACGAAGGTCGCGCGCCGCAGCTCTATGCGATCGGGATCAAGGAATTGTGGGAACTTCCCCCCGATCGGCTGTCGGCGGGAACGGTCATCCATACGATGGGCTACCCGCTCCGCATGGAGGAGTTCGGCGGCGCGTTCATCTATGCGATGCCGGATGGTCTCGTTTCGCTGGGGTTTGTCACGGGGCTCGACTACCGCGATCCGATGTTCGATCCGCACCTGGCGTTTCAGCGATTCAAGCAGCATCCGCTCGTCGCCTCGATGCTGCAGGGCGGGCAGATGGTGCGCTACGGCGCGAAGGCGCTTCCCGAAGGCGGATGGCACACGATCCCGAAGGTCTATACACATGGCGCGCTCATCGCGGGGGATGCTGGCGGGTTTCTGAATTCGATGCGCCTGAAAGGCATTCACCTCGCCATGCAGACGGGAATACTTGCCGCGGACGCCGCATTCGATGCGGTGCGAGCGGGTGATGCGTCGGAAGCGCGCCTGAAGGCGTACGCGGACGCGATCGAGCGCAGCGCGGTGCGGCGTGAGCTCTATCCCGTCCGCAACGTGCATCAGAGCTTCAGCTATGGACTACTGGCGGGGGTCGCCTATTCCGGCCTGTCGCTCGTCACCGGCGGGTGGTGGTATCGCGATCCGATGCCCGCGCATGCCGGCTACGAGCGCATGGCGAAGATCGCGGACTACTATCCGGCAGCGCGTCCCGATCCCGACGTGCCGGTTACACCCGTGAAAATCGACCGCCGACTGACGTTTGACAGGCTGACGAACGTCCACTATTCCGGCACACGGCATCCGGAGGATCAGCCGTCGCACCTGATCGTTCACGACGCGGAGATCTGCCGCACGCGCTGCCGCGCCGAGTACGGCAATCCGTGCACGCGATTCTGCCCCGCACAGGTGTACGAGATGGTGGACGCGGGGGATGGCACCAGGCGGCTGCAGATCAATGCTTCGAACTGCGTGCACTGCAAGACGTGCGACATCATGGATCCGTACCAGGTGATCGACTGGGTCCCCCCTGAAGGAGAAGGCGGACCTCACTACGAAGGCATGTAAGCGCCTGCATTAATGCAGAGAGAGCCGGTCCTCACGCGACGTCAGCGCATTGAAGCGGGCATCATCGCAGCCACGGCGTCCCCGGTCATCGCGTCGCTCGCCGCCACGCTGAGATGGAAGGTCGACGGCGCCGAGAACCTGGACGGCGTCATCCGCTCCGGGCGTCAGCCAATCATCACGATCTGGCACGGCCGCATCCTTCCGGGACTCTGCCACTTCCGCGACCGGCAGATCGTCGTGATCACGAGCCAGAACTTCGACGGCGAATGGATCGCGCGCATCCTGCATCGCTTCGGGTTCGAGACCGCGCGGGGATCCACGTCGCGCGGGGGCGCGCGGGCGCTCGTGCAGCTGCGTCAGGACCTTCGTGCGGGCCGTGCCGTCGCGTTCACGCTCGATGGTCCCCGGGGTCCGGCACGCGTGGCGCAGCCGGGCGCCGCGTGGCTCGCGGGCGCGACCGGCTGTCCGCTTCTGCCGCTTCATTTCGAGGCCGATCGGTTCTGGAGCCTGCGCAGCTGGGACCGCACGCAGATTCCAAAGCCGTTTTCGACGGTGGCGCTCGCGATCGGCGAGCCGCTGGACGTGCCGGGGACCGCCGAAGCGGTCGTGGAAGCCGCAAGACTGGCGCTGGAAGACAGGCTGCGTGGGCTGGAGCTGCGCGCGCGGGAATTGGCACACTCCTCGCTTTGATCGGGCCAGTTCCCCCAGCTCCAGGAATGATGAAGATCATCCGCCGCGCGATCTGCCTCGCCGCCAGGTTTTCCTACGATCTCCTGACGCACGCGTTCTAGGTTCGTTTTCGCACTTCATTCTTCTTCTCTTGATCAGCTCGGTCCGGGATCTGCCCGATCACACCTTTGTTCGCGCTTACGTAGTTATCTCCCGCTCCGAGAACTAAAGTCTTCCTCACGAGTGAATAAAGTTTTCATCGATATGCCCGAAACTCGCCGGATTTCGCGAAAACCGCGAATTCCTCAGATGGTACGGCGTTCGCCTACGAGGTGGCCGAAATACCCAAAGCCGAAGGCGGTGCCCGCGCCTTCTTAACCGATCGACGCTTCGAGACGTGCGCGACGGATGCGCGGGCGCTCGTGTCAGGAGAGGTACGCGCTGTGGCAATTCTCAAGGTTTCCCGATTCTGGTCGTCGCCGGCGCTTGCCCGGGCGGCGGCCCCCGCTGATGTCCTCGCCGTTCCGGCGGCCGCGGACGGGCTCGACTCATTCAGATCCGAAAACGATGATCCGGAGCCAGCGGCTCCGGCTGCTGCGGCGCCGAAGACGGCGAAGCAGCCTCTGCAGATCGCGTGGCTGCTGCCAGTGGCGATGTGGACACTCGTGGTGGCGATCAGCGCGGGGCTTGGCGCGACCGGTCTGCTCGGCTATCAGCGGCGCTTCGTGAGCCGCGCGACGAACGGGACCGTGACGCTCGTGACCGACCCGGCAGGCCTTGACGTGACCCTGGCCGGCCGCTCGCTCGGCAAGACGCCGCTGACGACGACGCTGCTGCCTGGCTCGTACGAGGTGCAACTGGGATCGGCGGCCACGGCGCGGAAGATTACGCTGAACGTCGCGGCGGGATCGTCGATCGTTCATCAGGTCGACTTCGTCGCAGGGCCGGAGCAAGTCCTGGCGGGCACAGGCGGCCTTCGAATCCAGACCGAGCCGGGGCACCTTCCGGTCAGTGTTGACGGCGTGGCGCACGGGTTCTCGCCGGTTTCCGTCGACGGCATCCAGCCGGGCAATCACGAGATCACGGTTCGAACCGCCGCCGGCTTCGTCAAGCGCACCGCGTCGGTGCAGTCGCACGAGACCGCATCGATGTTCATCGTGGCGACCGCGGCGCCCTCCGCAGACGCCGGCGCTGTTTCGGCGGGGTGGGTGACCGTCTCGTCGCCCGTCGCGCTCGACCTGCGCGAAGCGGGAAAGCTCATTGGGACGAGCGAAGCGAGCCGGCTCCTGCTTCCCGCCGGTGACCATGACATCGAGTTCGAGAACAAGCTCCTCGGCTTCACGGCCCGGCGCTCCATTCGCGTGGGCCCAGGCAAGACGACTCCCATCTCGATCGATCTTCCCAACGGCGTCGTGAGCATCAACGCGCTCCCGTGGGCCGAAGTGTGGATTGACGGCGAGCGCGTCGGGGAAACGCCAATTGGAAACCTGTCGCGTCAGATCGGCACTCACGAAGTTCTCTTCAGACACCCGCAGCTCGGGGAACGCCGCGAGACGGTGATCATCGGAGCGGGCAAGCCGGCGCGCATCGGCGTCGATCTCAGGAAGAAGTAGTCATGTTCACACGTTCAATGCACCCCATCACGCTGTCGGTCGTTCTTACCACGTGGGTCGTCGCATCGCCGCGCGTCGTGGCGCAGGACGCCCTGCAGACCGTCAAGGATCTCTATGCGTCGGCGGCCTACGAGGACGCGCTCACGGCCGTCGGGCAGCTTGGCGCAATCGCGCCGAGCATCGAGACGGCGCAATACCGCGTGTTCTGTCTCGTCGCGCTTGGACGGATGGTCGAAGCCGATCGCGCCGTCGAAACGCTGCTGACGGCCGAACCTGAGTACCACCCGGATCCGGCGCAGGCATCGCCGCGGATCGTCACGCTGTTCTCCAAGGTGCGGCATCGGATCGGCCCGGGCCTCGTCAAGCGGGCGTATCAGCAGGGACGGGCGGCGATGGATCGCCAGGATCGCGACGAAGCCGTCGAACAGTTCGAAGCGATGCTCCGGCTGGCTGACGATGCTGATGTGCGCGACGACGCGATGGTGACCGACCTCAAGGATCTCGGATCCGGGTTCCTGACCCTGAGTCGCGCGCTGCCGTCGCAGCCACGAACCGCCGCCGCCTCGAGCTCACCGGCGCCCACGACCGCCAGCGCGGCGCGAGCGGCTGTGATCACGCCCCCCGTCATCGTTCAGCAGAAGCTGCCACCTTGGATCGCGAACCCAATCAACAGGCGAGCGACGGAATTCCGCGGCTCGATCCGGGTTCAGATTTCAGCCGAAGGCAAGGTTGTTTCTGCCGAACTCGTGCAGTCCATTCACCCGGCCTACGACGCGATCCTCCTCCGCACCGCTCGCGGGTGGTTGTACGAGCCCGGACGCAAAGACGGTGTTCCGATCGCCATGGAAAAGACGGTCGACATCGTCGTGAGTCCGCCGGCCGGCAAGTAGAGCGTGCCCTAGGTCGGTTGACCTTTACCGGCACACACTCGCACCTCGTTCAACCAGGTACCGAAGGTGGTAGCCATTAGTTAATGGTTTGGTAGACATTAGTCTTCCAATCAGATGACTAATTTCCGACTAACGATCATGTTATCGGCAGGTTTTCATCTCCTGCGAAGAAGATCGGCCCGGATGGCGCCGCCGGCGCGGAGAAATGTCTCCGGTGCGATGGCGACTCCCTTGCACACTTGAGTTGCTGTTCCAAAACTGTAATGACTTTCAGCGACGTTCCTGAGGTCCACGCGCGCCCGAGTGACCCGTCTGAGGGGCGGCCGTCCGCGCCGGAGCTTGCCGGCACGCTGACGCTGTCACCGGTCACCGAGCAGATCGTGGAACGCATCAGAAACAGATTCGGCGTCGGGCTCGAAGTACTGGACGCGGGCCTCAACCCGGTGGTCCCCTCCGCGGGCGGCGATCTCCACCGCGCGATTGAGGGCTCGGCGGCCACGCGGCGCACGATTGCGGCCGCGATGAGCGCCGGACGCGGCCGATCGGTCGAGGCCGGCGGCGCGGTCTTCCTGATTCAGCCGCTGCGAGTCGGGCGTGCGTCCCGCAAGGTGCTCGGGCTGCTCGCGGCGCGTACGGTGTCCGGGTCCGCAGGCGACGCCCCCGAATCGTGGGAGGCCACGCAGCGGTGGGTCGATCTTCTGAGGGACGCCATCGAATCCGACATGGCCGCCGCGGAACGTCTCCGCGACGAGCGGCTGCAGGGTCGGCGCATGCTTGCGGTGCTGCGGTTCCTCGCACACCTGGCGACGCTGCAGTCCGAATCCGAGATCGCCGCCGCCGTCGTGCACGCGGCCGCGGTCTGGTTCGATGTCGACGCGCGCATCTACTCACGCGACCTGGCCGGCGATCTCGTGCTCCATACGAACTTGCCCGGCACGCCTGACGCGTCCTCGTCGGATCGACTGAGCTCGCTGCTCATTGACGACGCGCCGCGGATGAAGCGGTTCACGTCGACCGCCGACATCGACGGCCTGCGATGGGCGGTCCCGCAAGCGCTGCTGGTTCCGATTCCAGTCGAGGGCGGCGCGACGTGGGTCCTTGCGCTGGGCGGCGTGTTCACGCCTGAAGCGGAAACCGTGTTCCAGACCGTCGCCGAAACGATGGGGCTGCACCTGGGCCGTCTGGCAATCGCTCATGCGGCGGATTTCAGAGGCCGGCTCGAGGCTGTTGCGGCCGGTTCGAATCGCGCGTTCGAGCTTGCTGCGATGGACGTGCTCCGCCTGGTGATGCAGGAAACCGGCGCGGGATCCGGCGTCGTGACGTTCTTCGATGCCGGCGGCTCGCGGCGTGTCGCGGTGGTGGGTTCGGCGCCCGGCACCGACACCGTTCCTGTGGCGCCGCTCGTTGCGTCCGATCAGATCGTGTATCCGGTTGCGATCGGGGCCGGAGTCGACGCGGTGCTGGAGCTGATTCCGGCGCCCGATGCGGGATTCGGTCCACAGGTACGGCTCATCGTTCACGAGGCCGCATCCGTACTGCAGCGGGTCCTCGGCGCGACCGCCGTCGCCCCGGCCGCGGCACCGGATCGTCCGCAGGTCGAGACTTCGGAAACCACGACCGCTTTCGTGGCACGGATCACCGAAGAGCTCGAGCGCGCGAAGCGCTTCGATCTTGGACTGTCGATGCTGCTGATCGATCTGGCACCGCAGGCGGTGGCCGTGGATACGCTCGACGCGGTCGTCACGAATCTTCGGCAGGAGCTGCGCGGGTCCGATGTGTTGGGATTCGTGGGAGCCGGCCGCATCGCCGCCCTGCTCGTGCACACCGACGGCGCGGCGGTGGGAGTGGTGGTGGCGCGGGTGCGTCAGCGCCTGGAGCAGGTGCTTCGCGGCAAGGAACTGTCGGCCGTTCGTCTCGGCCGCGGCGTGTTCTCGCAGGACTGCAAGACGGCGTCGGATCTGCTCGCGCGTGCGAGCCAGGACGCGGTCGCGGTCGTGCCCAACTGAGCAACCGGGTCAAACCGGTCAACAACGCCCGTCTCGAGTGGTCGTTCGCGAGCGGTCGTACGGTGAGGTTCGCTGATGAAACGCAGGCTGGGTGATCGCAGAGGGCGTCCGAGATTCGAGATCGTCGGCGAATTGTGGGGCACGCTCGAGACCGTCATTACGATGCCGCTGCGAAACATCGGCCATGGCGGAGCGCTCGTGCAGTCGGTCATCGCGCTGCCGTCGCAGTCGGTCCATCACGTCGCGGTGAGCTGCAACGGGATCCTCACCCCGGCGAGCGTGCGCGTCCAGCATGTGCGGCCGATGGTGGGCACCGATGGGCGTGACTACTTTCTGATCGGGTTGGAGTGGGTCTCGCTGCCGGCCGAGCTGACCGCGCAGATCGAGTCGTGGATGGTGGGGGGCGGTTCCGCTCCCATTCCGGTGGTTTAGCCGTGCAGATGCAGCCAATTCAGACCGAGCGCCGCAAGAGTCATCGGATCGAGATGCAGCCCGACGAGGGCATCCGCATCGAAGTCCGGCATCGCGTCCAGCTGCTCGACATCAGCATGTCGGGCGCGCTGATGGCGTGCGCGGTGAAGCTGCCGCTCGGGACCCGCGGCCGCTTCCATGCGGGCCTCGGCGCGGCGCCCTTCAGCGCGGACGTCGTCATCCGGCGGCACCACGCGCGCTCCGCGCACTCGCAAGTGGGGCTCGCGGCGATTTTCTCTTCGATGGATCAGCGCAGCCGGGAGCACCTCGAGCAGTTCCTCCGACGCGGCAGCGACTAGGGGCAGACAACACGTGGACCGACTTTCAGGGCGAGGCAAGGCATGAGAGCGCAAGGCACGGCAGAGCTCATCGGAAAGAGCGCGGTGATCGTGGAACTGATGCAGGAGATCGAGCGAATCGCCCGATCCGACGCGAAGGTCCTCGTCACCGGTGAAAGCGGCGTCGGGAAAGAGCTTGTCGCGACCGCCATCCATCGTCGCAGTCCACGCGCCGCCAGACCGCTGGTCACGGTGAACTGCGCGGGGTTGCCCGAGACGCTGCTCGAATCGGAGCTGTTCGGGCACGTCAAGGGATCGTTCACCGGCGCGTACCGGGACAAGCAAGGCAAGCTCGAGCTCGCCGACGGTGGAACGATGTTCCTCGACGAAATCGGCGAGATGACGCTGCGGATGCAGGGTCTGTTGCTGCGGTTCATGGAGACCGGCGAGCTGCAGAAGGTCGGCAGCGACCGGGCGACGACGCGCGTCAACGTGCGGGTCATCGCCGCGACGAACCGCAACCTGCGCGACATGATCGGCCAGGGCACGTTCCGCGAGGACCTGTTCTACCGGCTGAACGTCATCCATCTGACCGTGCCGCCGCTGCGCGAGCGCCGCGAAGACATTCCGGAGCTGATCGAGCACTTCCTCGATCAGTTCACCAGAAACAACATGTACGTGACGAAGGTCGTGTCGCCCGAAGCGATGCGCCTGCTCTGCGAGTACTCGTGGCCCGGCAACGTGCGCGAGCTCGAGAACGTCATCGAACGGCTCGTCGTGACCGGCCGCACCGAATCGGTGCCGGCCGATGCGCTTCCGGCAGATGTCCGGATGCACAGCTCCGTCGGCCTGCGCCCGAAGCGTGAGCGTCGGCGCACCGTGGCCGACGATCTGTTCAAGCGGCTGATGGAGGAGCGGGAGTCGTTCTGGACTGCCGTCTATCCGCTCTACATGGAGCGCGAGATCACGCGCGGCAACGTGCGCGACATCGTCCGGAAGGGGCTCGAGGAAGCCCGCGGCAACTACAAGATCGTCGCGCGCATGTTCAACATGGAGCAGCGCGACTACAAGCGGTTTCTCAACTTCCTGCGCAAGCACGATTGCCAGGTGCCATTCAAGGAGTACCGGTGACAGACCGGGGCAAGGGAGCTATTGAAGTGACGACCAAACTGCGCACACTCGCGGCGCTCGCGCTGGCCATCGCCACCGCCTCGAGCGCCTTCGCCCAGGGACGATCGAATTCCGCGCCGCCGGCCAACGCGCCGAAGTCCTCGGGGGGGACCGTCGCGCCGTCTGGCTTCGTGACGCCCGACGATTACGTCATCGGGCCCGACGACGTGCTGTCGGTCGTGTTCTGGCGCGACAAGGACATGTCGGCGGACGTCGCCGTGCGTCCCGACGGCAAGATCTCGCTCCCTGTGATCAACGAAGTGATCGCCTCCGGCTTGACGGCGGAACAGCTTCGCGCGCGCATCGCCGAGGCGGCATCGAAGTTCGTCACCGATCCGACGGTGTCGGTCGTGGTGAAGGGCATCAACAGCCGCAAGGTGTTCATCACCGGCATGGTCGCCAAACCGGGTGATTACTCGATACCCGGCCGCACGACGGTGCTGCAGCTGATTGCGATGGCGGGCGGCCTGCACGAGTTCGCGGACGCCAAGAACATCTCGATCAACCGGTTCGAGAACGGGCGTCAGTTGAGCCTCAAGTTCAACTACAAGGACGTCAGCAAGGGCAAGAATCTGCGCCAGAACATCGAGCTGAAGCCTGGCGACACCGTCATCGTTCCGTAACGGGGCTCACTGCACTCGAGTACGACCATGTTGAAGACCTGGATCACCGCCGCCTGCATCGCCGGAATCGGCTTCGCCGTCCCGGCGGGCGTGTCTGCGCAGTCGAAGGCCTCGGCGGAGCCTGCCAGTGTCAGGCGGCCGTTCCGGGGAATCTTCGGCGCGCCGGCGAGCGAAGACTCGCCGCAGTCGCTCACGCTGACCGGGTCGCTCTTCGGGGCGTACGACGGCAACGTGCTCGCCGCGCTGAGCAGCCGCCCGGTGCGCGATCCGTTTCTGCAGAAAAGCGGTCCGTACGCCGGGAGCGACGCGGGCTTCAACTACCTGGTGCAGAAGACTGGCGATCGGCTGTCGTTCGGTGTGGCGAGCGCCGCGCAGATGCGATACACGCGCCGGTCGAGCGACAGGAGCACGACGGGCAACGCGTTCGCCGACCTGCACGCCGACTGGAAGATGACGGCCTCGACGACGCTGCAGATCAGGGAGACGGCGTCGTACTCGCCGCGGTACAACTTCTCGCTGACGCCGCTCGAAGGGGAGGACGTCGGGCACGACATCGCGATTCTCGACGACCCGGCGTTCGATCTGTTCGATCTGCGCGCGGCTCGCAGCTCGTCGACGGCCTTCGTCAGCCAGCAGATCCAGAAGGACACGTCGGTCTCCGTCGGCTACATCTTCCGCACGCTGCAGCTGTTCGACAACGGAGCGCAGCAGAACAGCCCGTTTCACAGCTATCAGACCAATGCCGGCTCGTTCCAGATCAATCACGCGCACCACATCACGCGGTACGCCGAGCTGCAGCTTGGATACGATCTCCGCGTGTCGGATCGCCATAGCCAGACCGGCGAGCCGTCCGTCATGCATCGCATCAACGCCGGCGTGAACTACTCGCGGCCGTTGTCGTTCTCGCGTCGCACGACCGTGAGCTTCAGCAGTGGCTCGGCGATCATCCCGCCGCGGCGCCGCCCCGACGGCACGATGGACGACCAGACCCGCTACCGGCTCACGGGCAACGCCAGCATCGTCCACGAGCTGGGGCGGACGTGGACCGCGCAGCTCTCGTACAACCGCGGCGTCCGTGCGCACGACGGGTTTGGCGAGCTCTATTACATCGATGCCGTCTATGCGAACGTCGACGGCCTGTTCACGCGCCGCCTGTCCTGGACGTCGACGGCGCGCTGGTCACTGTCGGCGCTCGACGGATCCGGATCCGGGGTCGGCCGGAACGGGCATCACGGCGAGTCCGCGACGGCGCAGGCCACGTTCGCACTGAACAGCGTCTTCGGCATCTATGCGCGGTACATCTACTACTCGTACCGCTTTGGCGACGGCGTTCGTCTCGATTCACGGCTGCCCCAGGCCCTCGATCGACAGGGCGTCCGCATTGGGCTGACCACGTCCGTTCCGTTGATTCGATAGGAGAGCGTGTGATACCCGGAAAAAAGTACAAGCCTGAAGATTTCCTCGCGATCGCATGGCGATACCGGTGGGTAATCGTCGTGCCGCTCGTGGTGTCCGCCATCGGCGCGTTCGTCTGGAGCGAGCGGCTGCCGAACGTGTACGAGTCGGAATCAGTCGTGCTCATCATCCCGCCGCAGGTGACGGAGAAGACGCAGCGCGGGGCGAACAACGACACGCTGCAGGAGCGGCTGAACCTGCTGAAGCAGCAGATCCTGAGCCGCACGCGGCTCGAGCGCATCATCGAAGAGTTCAACCTGTATCCGCAGCAGCGCAAGCACGAGCTGATGGAGCAGGTCGTCGAGCAGATGCGCAAGGACGTCGGCGTCAACCTGCCGAAGGTGCGGCGCAAGCAGGACCCCGGCTATTTCGTCGTCAGCTTCGACTCGGGGAATCCGCAGACCGCGATGCAGGTCACCGAGCGGCTCGCGTCGCTCTTCGTCAGGGAGAATCTGGAAACCCGCAGCACGAAGGCGGACACGACCAGCCAGTTCTATCAGAGCCAGGCCGATGAGGCGCTTCGCAGGCTGAAGGAGCACGAGGCGAAGCTCGAGGCGTTCCGTCGCGCGAATGCGGGACGGCTGCCCGAACAGGTCGACGCCAACCTCAAGATGATGGAAAGCGCGCGACAGGAGCTCCAGTCGCTGATGGATTCGATCAACCGCGATCATGACCGTCAGCTCACGGTCGAGCGGAACATCTCGGACGAAAACTCGCTGGGCCCGATCGTCACCGGCAAAGGCGCGAAAGACGGCGCCGCGGCGGAAGGACAGCTGAGCGCCGCGCAGGAGCTCGCCGCGGCGAAGGCGGGCCTTGCGACCTTGCAGCTCCGTCTGAAGGATGACCACCCGGACGTGCGGATCGCGAAGAGCCACATCGCCGAACTGGAGAAGAAGGCGGCGGCCGAAGCGCTGCAGCAGCCGGTCTCGGAGGGCGGGCAGCCCACGGGTCCGTTGACCGCCGCCCAGGCCGAACGGCTGCGCCGGATCTCCAGCATGCGCGGAGAGCTCGACAGCCTCTCGCGCGGCATCGAGCTCAAACGCCAGAAGGCGGACAAGGCGCAGGCGACGATTGCGGAGTACCAGCAGCGCGTCCAGGCGGCCCCCGTTCTTCAGACCCAGCTCTCCGAGCTGATGCGCGATTACGGCACGTTGAAGGAAACCTACGAAGGGCTCGTGAAGAAGACGCAGGAAGCGTCGCTGACGTCGAACCTCGAGCAGCGCCAGGTCGGCGAGCAGTTCCGCATCATCGACCCCGCGTCGCGTCCCGAGGCCCCGAAGAGCCCGAATCGCGGGCGGATAGACGGGATCGGCGCGGTGCTGGGCCTGTGTCTCGGTCTCGCGATCGCCGCGCTGCTCGAGTACCGCGACACGTCGCTCCGGACCGAGGACGACGTGCTGGCCGCGCTCACGCTCCCGGTCGTCGCGCTGGTGCCGAAGCTGTGGACCGATGCGGAAGTGCGGAAGGCGCGCCAGAGGCGGCTGTTAGTCGGATCGTTCGTTGCCGTCACGCTGGTCTTTTCGGCGGCGGCGATCGCCTGGAAGCTGCGTCTGCTTTCGAGCTGGGGCCTCTGATGTACGAGTCTTTCTTCGGACTGCGCGAACGTCCGTTCGACCTCGCGCCCAATCCGCGCTTCTTGCTCCTGACCGCGACGCATCGCGAGGCGCTCGCCAACCTGGAGTACGGGCTGACCGGGCGCAAGGGACTGACGCTGATGCTCGGCGAGGCGGGCTCGGGGAAGACGACCGTGATCCGCGCGGCGCTCGGCCGGTGGCACACCGCGGGGCACGTCGTCGCGCACCTGAACAACCCGACGCTGACGCGCAACGAGTTCATCGAGTTTCTCACGGACGCCTTCGGCCTGCCGGCTGCCGCGGCCACGTCCAAGACGCGTTTCCTGTCCGCGCTCACGGCGTTTGCGACGGAGCGGCACAGCCGCGGGCAGATCACCGCGCTGCTGATCGACGAGGCGCAGAGCCTGTCGGCGGAGCTGCTCGAAGAAGTGCGGCTGCTGGTCAACATCGAGACGGCGACGGACAAGCTGTTCCAGGTGATTCTCGCGGGACAGCCGGAGCTGGCGACACGGTTGAACGAGCCCGGCCTTCGCCAGATCAAGCAGCGCGTGGCACTGCGTTGCGCGTTGGCGACGTTATCGGTGTCAGAAGCGGCGGCGTACGTCGCCGGCCGCATTCACGTCGCCGGCGGCGTGGCGGCGAAGGTGTTCACGCGCGAGGCGGTGATGACGATTCACTCGTATTCGGGCGGCGTGCCGCGCGTGATCAGCGTGATCTGCGACAACGCGATGCTGGCGGGCTTTGCGGCGAACCGGCGGCCGATCACGAGCGAGACGGTCGAAGAGGTGTGCCGCGATTTCGATCTGCACCGGGCCGGCAGCGCCGCTCCCAGTGCCGACGCGCAGCCCAGTACGCCGGCTGCCGCACCGGAAACGGACACTTCGCAGAGCGTGGAACCAAAGCAGCAGACGGAGGCCGAGGCGCCTGCGTCGCGTGGAATGTTCGAACACTATTCGGCGCGGCCCGCGCGCCGATCGTCCTTCTTCTGAGGTTGAGAGGCACTGATGAGCCGTGTGAATGACGCCTTGACCCGTGCAACCGGCGAACGGCCGTCCCAGTCGGGCGGCGAATCGGTCGCGGTTGCGCCCGACTTCGGCGGGCTGCTGCATGCCGAAGAGGCCGCGCAACTGTGGCCGACCGAGCGCCACGGCACATCGCCGGCCGCAGAGCCCCAGAGGGTCGCATCCGAGACCTCGCAGCCGATTCAACCGCCCGCTGCCGAACCGCCGGTGCAGCCGCCGGCCGGTTTCGGAAAGGTGGAGCGTTCCACGTCCGGAAAGCTCGTGTTGAACGCCGAGCTCGAACCGAGCTCCGTGGAGCAGTACCGGCGGCTCGCCGCTCGGCTGCATCTCGACCAGGCGCAGCACGGCACGAAGCTGGTGATGGTCACCAGCGCGATCGTTGGCGAGGGGAAGACCCTCACCGCGACGAACCTCGCGCTCACGCTCAGCGAGTCGTACCGGAAGCGGGTGCTGCTGGTCGACGGCGACCTGCGGCGTCCCGGCATCCACGACATGTTCGCGATCCCGAACTTCACAGGCCTGAGCGATGCCATCCGGTCCACGGACGAACGCAAGGTGTCGGTCATTCACCTGACAGAGCACCTGTCGGTGCTGACGGCCGGACGTCCCGATTCGGATCCGATGGGCGTGCTCGCGTCCGAAAAGATGCAGCGCGTGCTCGGCGATGCGGCAGCCGCGTTCGACTGGGTCATCATCGATACCCCGCCGGTGGCGCTGCTGAGCGATGCGCACCTCCTGGCGTCGCTCGTCGACACGGTGATTCTCGTCGTGCGCGCGGGGGTGACGCCGCTCGAGGCGATTCGCACCGCGACGGTCGCGGTGGGCCGCGATCGGATTCTCGGCGTCGTGCTCAATTCCGCCGACCTGCCCCGTGGGAACCCGTATCACTACTACGGCACGCGTGAGACGACGGCGCTCACCGTGACGCAATAGCGGGAGCTGACAGCAGTGTTCCGACAGTTCAACTTCCGGACCGCCGGCCTGATCGTCTGCGAAACGCTCGTCATCGTGGCGGCGGTGTATTTCGCGGCGTATCTCCGTCTCGGCGAGCGGCAGTGGGACCTGCTGCAGTTCGAGCTCCCCAAGGCGCTCCTGATCGCCGGGGTCACGCAGCTCTGCCTGTATTTCGCGGACCTGTACGACCTTCGCGTGATTTCCGATCGGCGCGAGCTGTTCCTCCAGGCGACGCAGGCGCTGGGGGCGACGTCACTGATTCTCGCGTTCGTGTACTTCTGGTATCCCGATCTGATCATCGGACGCGGCGTGTTCACCATCGCCGCCGTCCTGGTGGTCACGCTGGTATTCGGCTGGCGGATCGCCTTCGAATGGACGACGCGGCGTGTCGGCCCGGTGGAGCGCCTGCTCCTGGTGGGCACGAGCGATGGCGCGGTGCGGCTGGCGCGCGAGCTCTACGACCGTCGTCGCGACCTCGGCGTCGAAATCGTCGGGTTCATCGATCCGGACCCCGCGCGGATTGGCGCGCCGGTCATCAATCCGGGCGTCATCGGCACGGTTGAAGACATTCCGGCCATCGTACGCGCCCGCGCGGTGGATCAAGTCGTCGTCAGCCTGGCCGACGCGCGTGGAAAGCTGCCGATGGACAAGCTGCTCGAGATGAAGATCGACGGCGTGCGCTTCGCGCACCTCGCGACCATCTACGAGAAGTACACCGGCAAGATCGCGGTCGAGAACCTGCGTCCGAGCTGGCTGATTTTCTCCGACGGGTTCCGGAAGGGGCGCGTGCACGATCTCGTGAAGCGCGCGCTCGACATCGCGTTCGCGGCGACTGGGCTGCTCCTCGCGCTCCCGATCATGCTGCTCGTGGCCATCGCGGTGCGGCTGTCCTCGCGTGGGCCCGCGATGTACCACCAGGAGCGCGTCGGCCAGTACGGACGGGTGTTCGTGCTGCACAAATTCCGCTCGATGCGCGTCGATGCCGAGAAGGACACCGGCGCCGTCTGGGCCCGGAGCAACGACGACCGCGTGACGCGCGTCGGTGGATTCCTGCGGCGCGCCAGGCTCGACGAGCTGCCGCAGCTCTGGAACGTGCTGCGTGGCGACATGAGCCTCGTCGGCCCGCGTCCGGAGCGTCCGGAGTTCGTGTCATCGCTGACGCGCCAGATTCCGTACTACGGCCAGCGGCATTCGGTCCGGCCCGGGATCACCGGTTGGGCGCAGGTCCGCTACGCCTACGGCGCGACCGTCGAGGACGCGCTCGAAAAGCTGCAGCACGATCTCTTCTACATCAAGAACCGCACGCTTTCGCTCGACCTGTTCATCGTCGCGAAGACCGTCAAGACGGTGCTGATGCGGAAGGGGGGACAGTGAGCGCCGCTCCCGTCCGCCGTCCGCTGAACGCGATGACGATTGACGTCGAAGACTACTTCCACGTCAGTGTGTTCGACGGCGTCGTCCCCCGCTCTCAATGGGAGCGGCTCGAAAGCCGCGTGGAACGGAACACCGATCGGCTGCTGCAGATCTTTGCCGACAGCAGCGTGAAGGCGACGTTCTTCGTGCTCGGCTGGGTCGCCGAGCGGCATCCCGGCCTCGTTCGGCGCATCGCGGCCGAGGGACACGAGCTCGCGTCGCACGGATTTGCGCACCGGCTGGTGTACGACCTCACGCCGTCGATGTTTCGCGAGGACATCCGCCGATCGAAAGCCGCGCTGCAGGACGCCGCCGGCATTCCCGTCCAGGGATATCGGGCCCCGAGCTATTCGGTGACGCCGCGCTCGCTGTGGGCGCTCGACGTGCTGATCGAGGAAGGGTTCCGCTACGACTCCAGCATCTTTCCGATCCACCACGATCGCTACGGGATTCCGGTGTCGTCGCGGCATCCATACCGGCTCGATCGGCCGGCCGGCTCGATCGTCGAAGTGCCCGGATCGACCGTTCGATGGGGTCTGTTCAACTTTCCGGTCGCGGGCGGCGGGTACTTCCGAATTCTCCCTTACCAGTGGACGCGGTGGGGCATCGCGCGGCTGAATCGCCTGGAAGCGCGGCCGGCCGTCTTCTACCTACATCCGTGGGAGATCGATCCCGATCAGCCGCGGCTGTCGGCAGGTCTTCTGAGCCGCTTCCGGCACTATCGGAACCTCGGCGAAACCGAAGCGCGGCTCAAGCAGCTTCTGGCCGACTTCGAGTTCGGGCCGATGCAGGCGGTGCTTCGCGACGTGCTCGCCCCCTCGGCGCAGGCGCCATTCGCCGCCCCTCTGCCGTATCTGTTCTGACCGGCGGACGCGG
>Ga0075424_100001695_pt1 | contig 19511 bp, 13 predicted proteins | sample SoiMethybrSBSTD3_FD_75301 | JGI IMG/M metagenome (GOLD analysis project Ga0075424, IMG submission 75301) | Bulk soil microbial communities from a Populus tree surrounding site in Tennessee, USA - Soil MetaG P. TD hybrid SBSTD3 | ecosystem: Environmental > Terrestrial > Soil > Tree plantation... | reverse complement strand
CGACTTTGATCGGCTGTCCATCGAGCGTCAGATCGATGCCTCCGCCTGGACCCGCGCCACGGCCGCCGAACGCGAAGTCGTACTCGGCATCGAGCGGGAACGTGTAGTGAATCAACATTCCGCCACGAGTGCCCAGCGGAAGTCCCTCGATGTGACGGTCCTGCGCAAGCCCGCCCGGCGGAGCGAACGTGACCTGCGCGGGGCTCATCGTCCGATCGCCGACGGCGAGCCGGCTGATCTTCATCGCCGCCGAGACGTAGCCTTGAATGAGCGCGGGCGACGCCGCCAAGGCTTCAGCGAGATTATCGAAGCCCTGACTCGAGCCGTCCGGCGGCAGCAGCGTGTTCACGTCGATGTCGAGCGCGAGCAGATCGCGAATGGCGTTGGCGTATTCGGTGCGATTCAACCGATGCAACGCCGGCGTCGACAGCGCGGCAGTCGGATCCGACGCGCGATCGAGACGCGACTCCAGCTCGCTGGCAAATGCATCGAGCGCCGATCGATCCGGCCGCTTCGCACCGCTCGGCGGCATCATGCCGGTGCGGATCTTCTTGACGACCTTTTCCCACGTCTCCGCATCGCCGCCGACCTTCGAGACGTCGAGCTGATCGAGCTCGAGGCTCGCCGTCTTGAGCCGCTGGTTGTGACAGGTGACGCAGTACTGATTGAGGAATGTCGCTTCGGCCGATGCCGTGGATGCGGGTCGCGGTGCCGCAGCAGCGGGTTGCCCTTGCGTCTCGACGCTGGCGCGGGCAATCACCACGACCAGCACGCCGACGAGCAACGCGACCGAGCGCGAGAAGTTCTTGGACATGTGTTATCGAGTGGGAGGCGCGGCCGTGAGTTGTTTGAGCAACTCGATGGTGCTCGGCTTCGGACGCGCGGGATGCGTGGCCAGGAACACGCCCTCGGCCCACATCAGCGGTGTTCGTCCTTCCTTGTCCTTGACGTCGACTTTCGCGCCCTGCGAGACGAGAAACTTGAGGATGTCGTCGGATCCGCGATTGGCCGCACCGTGCACGGCGGTCAGCCCCATCGAGTTGATGGCGTTGACGTCCATGCCGAGCTCGACGCACAGCTTCACCGCATCGAGCAGCGCGGCCTGACCCTCGTCGTACGTCTGATCGACGACCCAGTTCACGCCGGCCGCGGCCATGAGTGCAGTCGTCCCCGCAAACGTCGGTATGTTCGGGTCGGCGCCATGCTTGAGCAGCAACTTCATCACCGTGACGTCGCCGGCAAGGGCGGCGGTGATGAACGGCGTCTGACCGGTGAAGTCCACCCAGGAGAGCGAGGCGGTGATGCGCAGGAAATCATTACGGACAGGAGGTACTTCTTTCGTGCGTGCGTTCGGATCGGTGCCACGCTCGAGCAGCATCTGGATCAACTCGAGAAACGGCGCTCGATCGATGCTGTTCTCGAACGACGCGTTGTCCTTGTCCATGTTCCGCGTCTCGACCGCGGCCCACAGCGGCGTACGGCCGTACCAGTCCACCGCCTTGATGTCGGCACCGCGCTCGACCAGGTAGCGCGCAACGTCGGGATGGTTGTTGGTAATGGCGGCGATGAGCGGCGTGATGTCGTTTGCGTCACGCACATTGATGTCCGCGCCAGCGTCGAGCAGCATTCGCGCGGTCTCCATCCGACCATCGCGCGCGGCGTACATCAGCGGCGTCATTCCGCCTGGCGTTGGCGCCCGTCGTCCACGATCGGGCGAGCCGCCACGCACGATGCCGATGCCATGACCGAAGCCGGGCTGAGAATTCGGCAGTACCCACCCCGGTGTTCGTCCGATTCGCGTGCGTGCATTGACCGAGGCGCCGCGCGCGATCAGCAGCTTGACGATGTCGGGGCGGTTCTCGCGAACCGCCACCATCAAGGCGGTCTGTTGATAGGTGTTGTCGGCGAGATCGACGGTTGCGCCGCGATCGAGCAGCAGCGTGACGGCGTCGGCCTTGCCGACACGGGCCGTAATCATCAGTGGTGTTTCACCGGCGGGATCGAACGCGTTGACGTCGGCGCCGGCATCGAGCAGAACGCCGATCATCGAGGCGCTGCCGTTCGCCGCAGCAATGGCCAACGGTGTGAGCCCGTACCGATTGGCCATCGTCGCCTTGGCGCCGGCGCCGATCAGCAGCCGCGCCGTCGCGACATCGTCGACACGGACGACCCAATGCAGTGCGGGTGTGCCGTCAGTGCCGGGTGCGTTGACGTCGACCTTCTGCGCGAGTAACGCGCGCATCGCGGCGACGTCGCGCTTCATGGCCGCGTCGGCGAGACGAGTGCTCGAATCCGTGGCCGCCTCGGCGCAAGGCGCAGAGGCGATCAGGGCGGCGATCAGGCTCGCAACCGTCGCGGCCAGCGATAGGAAAACCCGCGGAGACACTCCCGCCATCGGACCTCCAAACAGCACCCTCTATTAGACGATGAGAGGCTGCGAGGCTCAAGACAGGAGTGCGCAAAAGTGACGCAAATTTCGGAGCAAACTCCCAACTCCACAACTCCCAACTCCCCAAACGGACCAGCCGCGTTTGGGAGGTTGGGAATTGGGCGTTGGGAGTTGGGGTCTAGAGCGACCTCAGGAACGCCAGGAGCTTCGCCCTGTCGGTGTTGCTGAGTGCTTGATAGGCCGCACGCGCGTCGGCGGCCTGGTTGCCGTGACGCTCAATCGCGTCCTCGATGTTCATGCTGAGCATGTCGTGCATGAACCGGCCTCGCGCGCGCAATCCCCAGAGCGGCGCCGTGCGCACTTTGTTCCGCGTAGCCGCGCCGCCGTTCTGCACGATGCCATCGCCCGTGCCGATGTCGTGCAAGAGGTAGTCGCCGAACGGGTGAATCCGTTTGCTGCCCACGGCATTGGCGACGATGAGCGCCCCGCCGTTGATCACGGTCCCCGGAGGATCCGTGATGATCGTCCGCGTGTGGCACACGTTGCAAGCGAGTTGATTGAAGATTGCACTGCCGGCGACCGCATCGGCCGAGGCCGCGCGCGCAGCGTCAACGGGCGGTGCTTTTGTCGATCGCATGAAGAGCGCGAACAGTTCGACGTCGATGCCGTCGTTATCCGGATCGGACGGGTGTCCGAGCGGTACGGTGTCGTAGGACGACACATCCACGCCGTTCGACGTGTTCTCCGTCCGCTGCATCGGGCTGGTGATGCCCATCTCGTTCAGATAGGCGTCGGCTGAAAACGACAACAGACTGGCCTGCTGGTTCTTCCATCCGAAACGCCCGGTGCGTGTGGCGCCGGGCTGCTCGAACACCGCCACGTTGATCACCTGGCCACGCATCGATGACGGTTGCAGGGCCGAGATCAGCGCCAGAGTGGGGCTGCCGATCGCCTCGACGAACCCATCGCCGAGGATGCTCTGCGATGCCCTCAGTGCGATCACGTTGGCCCTCGATGCGATGACTGTTTCCTGAATCGCCGCATCGATCGAGCGATCGTGGATCAGCGAGCCGCCGGGATGATCGACGAACCCGGTGGCAAGACTGAAGAATCCGGCCCGCCGCTCGACCACCTGGCTCGATCCGCCGAGGATCGGCGTCCCGTGGCACTCGCCGCAGCCCCTCGCGTTGTAGACCGGTCCGATACCCTCATCGTCTTCTTCGTGCTCGCCGAACTGCTCGACGGCCGAGTCGAAGCTGCAGTTCTTCCTTGGAATGTCCGGCGATTCCGTCGTGTTCGACAACTCGCCCTGGTTCGCACAGTACTCCTCGGCGAAGCCGTTGGACGCCCCATCGAATCCGGTCGGCGCGTCGGTGATCGGGATCGCGGTCGCAGTGGCCGTTGTCGTCGATATCCCTTCAGCGCGCGCCGAGAGACCGTTGTCGCCGTTCTGTTGTGACAAGACGCGGTCGTTGAACGTGATGGCGGCCGCGAGTGCAACCGCGCCGAGACACACGCCTACCGAGAAGGCATTGCGCATTGGAAAGCCCCTTTCCCCGCCGAGGCGAAGACAAACGCGTCGTGTCCGGCTATGTGCCGGACGGTGACAGATCGATCACGCGTGGGCGTCCGGGCGGCCGCCTTCGCGCTTACGCGCTTCGGCGAGCCAAGGGACTCACGTGATCATCGAATGGTGGGGAGCGTCACCAGTGGCGGCATTGTCCGCGTCCAACCAGACAAATCAAAGCGGGAACGCTTGCGGGGTCTTGATAAATGCTTGTCGAAAATTGACCGAGGTGCGCGTACTGTCTCGCAGTGGCGCACGCGCGCGCCTACGACTTGGAAACAGTCACCGGCGCATCGATCTCTTGCGGCGCGTCTCCGCGCAACGCGCCGATCCGGTACTCGGATGGCGTGACGGCGCAGACCTTCTTGAAGTCGCGCGCAAAACGGTTCGGGCTCGAGAAGCCCACATGCGCCGCGATCTCTTTCATGCACAACGTGGTCGTGGTCAGCATCCGACACGCGGCGCGCACGCGCGCGCGTCGCAGCAGCGCGACGAACGTGCCGCCGGTCTGACGCCTCAACACGCGACAGAGGTGCTCCGACGAGACACCAACTTCCCGCGCCAGCGATCGCAGGGTCAGCTCCGAATCCCAGTAGCGATCGTCGATGGCGCGTACGGCCTGCATGACTTGCGGATTGGTCCAGCTGGGGTGCGGCTCGTCAGCCCATCGCACATGACCGATCGGAGTACGCGACAGCACCACGTCGATCAGCTGATCCCCGCTTACCGGTTTCTCGAGGTACTCAGCCGCACCCAATCGACCCGCTTCGATCGCCGCCCCAGGCGAGGCGACACCGGTGACGATGACCGGCACGCCAGCGCGCTCGTCGCGAAACGCGCGCAGCAATTCGATCCCGCCGAAATCGGACAGACGCAGGTCCACCACGACGACATCCACGAGGACCCGACGGAAGAGCGTCAGCGCATGGAGCCCAGTGCTTGCGAGTGAAGCACCGATGCCTGCGCCATGCAGGATCTCACCGATGGCCTTGAGGGCGTCGTCGTCAGCATCGACAACGAGGACGCTGAGCATGACTCCTCTGGAGCTTTAGAGAGTGCGCGCAATTCTACAAGGCCCGGTGCAGTTGAGCTTTCACACTCGAGTTGAATGCGTGCCTTGACACGCAAAGATGTGATGCCACCTCAGCCCTGGCAGTCGTCGTGTCCGGCTGTCGTGCGCACGATCAATCCGCAGGTTCGATCTTCAACAACCCAGCGGCATCCTCTTCCGTCAGGACATAGAGCAAGCCATCGGGACCTTGGCGCACGTCGCGAATGCGTTGATGCAGATCGCGGAGCAGCGACTCGCGCCGCAGCTCTTCCCATTTGTCATTGAACACGATGCGCACGAGCTGACCCGTGCGTGCGATCTCGCCTTCACGCATGCCGCCGACGAAGAGATTGCGCTTCCAGTTCGGGAAGCGATCGCCGGTATAGAACGCCATGCCGGAGAGCGCGATCGATGGCGTCCAAAACAGTCGCGGCTCTTCGAACTGCGCGCCCGACGCGGAGGTCGGGAATCGCGGACCGCGATAGTCGGATCCGTAGCTGACGACAGGCCATCCGTAGTTCTTGCCGGCCTTGAGTACGTTCACCTCGTCGCCGCCGTTCGGCCCCTGCTCGCCGGCCCACACTTCACCGTTGAACGGGTTGATCGTCAGACCGAGCTGCGTGCGATGGCCCATCGTGTAGATCAACGGCTTGAAGCCGGCCTTACCGACAAACGGATTGTCCTTCGGCACGCCGCCCTCGTCCGTCATGCGGAGAATCTTGCCGGCGTAGTCGTTGCCGTGCTGCGGGCGATCGAGACTCGCAGGCGGACCCGTGCCCGGGCCGCCGATCGTCATGTAGAGCATCCCGTCCTGGCCGAACGCGATTCTCGACATTTCCATATCCACGTCGTCAGCGACGAAGATGTCCTTGACGTTGGTGAGCTGGTTGCCGTCCCACGTCCCGCGCAGAATCGAGTTGCTGGCCAGCGGAAAGTCTTTCCCGTCCACGCTCTTCCCCATGCCGACTGGCTTGTGGTACGAGATGTAGACCCACTTGTTCTCGGCGAAGCGAGGATGGAGCGCGATGTCCATCAGCCCCGCCATCGTGCTGATCGACACGACCGGCGGTGTGCCCGTGACCGGCGCGGCCTGCAGCACACCGTTGCGCACGAGGCGCAGGCGTCCGACGCGTTCGGTGATGAGCACGTCACTGGTCCCGAGCGCGGTGGAGGGGCCGCCAGGAATGAATGCGATGCTCCACGGATGTGACAGTCCTTTGGTGACCACCGATACTTTGATGTGCCGCTGTTCGTACGTCTCGAACGTCCACGGTCCATCGCCGAGTGGCGGACTGTTGTACGGAGGAACCTTCGGTCCCGGCGGTACCACGCCACGCATGTCGCGCACGTCGGGATAGGGGTACTTTTTCGGTGTTTGTTGCGCGACGAGCACGCTGCCGGCGGCGATACACAACGCGAGTACGTAGTGTCCGGCTTTCTTGGCCGCCGTAGCGCGTCGCGCGAAGGCGGCAGCCGGACCGGAACTAATCCAACGGAACATTTCCCGTATACCTCAAGATATAGAGCCCACCCTTGAATCGATCGTTCGCGTAGATGAGTCCCTTCTCGTCGACGATCGCATGATTGATTTGAATAGTCTTGCTGGGATTGCCAGGTGGCGCTTCCGGAATGTAGTAGCCGATCTCTTCGACGTGTGCCGGCGCATCAGGGACGCCCGCCGGCCCTGGCACCGCGCGGAACAATCGCACACCACCATTGAACCAGCTCGCGACGGTGGTGTTCTCGAGACGTGAATAGAGCGGCCCCGGAAAATTCGGATGCAGGTTGTGCGCGCCGAACCGGCCGCCGGCGGTGCATCGCTTGCCATCGTCGGCGTGGAGCGGCGCCGTGCCGATGATTACCGGACTCGTCTCGACACGAATATCGAGCAGCCACACCAGCTTCGGCGCGTCTTTGCAGTTGTCCTGCGTGTCCTCGTCCGATGCCCACGCGAGCTTGCGCGAGAACATCGGCTGGAACGTGTGTGTCCACGCTGGATAGGGCGGATGGAACTGCGCGCGGCCGAGCAAGCGCGGTGTGTACGTGCGCGCGCGTCCCGATGCGACCTGAGCCAGATCCGACACGTCGAAGATCATCGCGCCGCCATCGATGTAGGCCACGTACGCGCGGTCGGGATGATCGGGCCAGATCTCGATCTGATGCGGCCGATAGCCGTCGTCGAATGGCTTGTGACGCGGTGGAAGACAACCGGGTAGACAGCGATCGCCTTTGCGCGTCCCCGGCAACCACCATCGGCCCACTTCACGCGGCTGTCGCGGATTGCGGAGGTCGACAGTGACCCAGAACTGATCGTCGTTCGGATTGGTCGGCTCGAAGTCGGCCGTGCCGGTGGTGAGATGCGCGAACGCGCCGTCGACGAACCACAAGTTGTGCACACCGCGCGAATGCGGGCCCGATGTATCGAAGAACGACAGCTTCAGATCCTCGAGTGACTTCGCGCTCGAGACCCGGGCGAGGTCTGAGACATCGAGCACCCACATGCCCGCGGGCTTGCCGCCCGCTTTCGCGGCTTGATTCGCGACCGCGAGGACGTTGCCCGACAGCCCGAGTGAATTGCACCGTGTGATGCCGGGTGCAGCCGATCGAATCTGGTTGATGAGGCGCGGCGCTTCCGGCTTGGTGACGTCGATGATGCTCAAACAGCGTTCCGGCGCCTCGTGAGCGAGGTAGAGCAGCCGCCGCCCATCAGGCCATTGCTGCAGCGCCAACCCTTCGCCTCCATCGCCGTTGCCATTGAGGTCCCCCTCCGCGCCTGCGTCGCTACGGCGGGACAGGTCGTTGTGTCCGACGAGCACCATGTTGCGCGATTCGGCACCGGACTGTGCGCGGAGAGCGGCAGTCGCCGACAGCGCCGCCACCGTGAATACCCACATTGCGCGCGTCATGGGCGGCATTCTACGTGAATGAGGGAGCGGAGATTGCGGAGGGAACGGGGGAGGATCTCACACGGGGGAACGGGGATAACGGAGGTCTACAATCTCAGTGAGTGCTTTCGCTCCACTACGACCACAGCTTCGATATGCGGCGTATGTGGAAACATGTCGATTGGCTGGATCGAGGTGATCGCATAGCCACGTGCGGCGATCAATGCGAGGTCACGGGCGAGTGTCTCGGGGTTGCACGAGACGTAGACACCGGTCTTTGGCGCCATCTCGCCGAACACTGCATCGAGCACATGGCGGCGGCATCCTTCGCGCGGCGGATCGAGCACAACGGCGTCGGCCGTCATTCGCCGACGTACGACGCGCTCGACGGGCGAGGCAACGAAACGGCATCGGTCTTCTGAAATCCGATTCAACTCGCGGCTCGCGATGCCGTCGCCCACGGCAACCCGATTCTCCTCGACCGCGATCACGCGATGCCCTCGACGCGCGAGCGGTAGCGCGAACAGGCCGGCTCCGGCATAGAGATCCAGTACCGTGCTGTTGCCCGCGGGCACTGCAGCAAGGACCAGGCCTACGAGTGCTTCGGCGGCGCGCACGTTGGTCTGGAAGAAGGCTGTGGGTGAAATCAGAAACGAGACTCCGGCGAGATCTTCGCGAATGCGCGCCGGTCCGGCGATTCGACGCGTCTCCGATCCGAAGATATAGGCGTCGCCTCTTGGGTGTACGTTGATGTGGAGCGCAGTGGGCGCGGCGTCGCCGTCGATCACCGCCTTCGTCGCCGCTCGGAGCGTCTTGTCGCCAGTGTTCGTGACGACCACCGTCGCGAGCGTCTCGGATGTACTGGGCGCAACGCGCACGGCGACGCTTTTCAACGTGCGTCCGGCGCGTGCCGCGACGCACGCACGATGCAGAGCGAATGCGATGGCATTGCCGCGATCGTCGTGAACGGGGCACTGGTCCACGGAAACGATGCGTCGCGAGCCGCGCGCGTAGTGGCCGATGACGAGCTGGCCCCGAGCGAGCTCGCGATCACGCGAATCGAGGGGCGCGAATACGAAATGCACCTTGTTCCGGTACTTCCACGGATCGTCGGTTGGCGTAGCGGCGATCATCGGCAGCGGCGCCGGTGCTGACGGCACGGCATCGCGCACGAGCTGAGAGAGGCGAGCGGTCTTGATGCGCAGCTGCTCTTCATACGCGATGTGTTGCCACGCGCAGCCGCCGCAGGCGTCGCCAGTCGCAGGCGCGAAGTAGGGACACACCGGTCTGACACGGTGCGGCGACGACCGGATGATCTCGATGACCGTCGCCGCGACGCGGTCGCCGCGGCGAGGCTCGAGGCGAACACGAACGCGCTCGCCTGGAATCGTAACCGGGATCGAGATGCGCCGGCCTTCAAGGCGCGCCACGCCGTCGCCTGCAGAGTCGAGGAATTCGATCTCGACTGTCGTCGGGCGGGTCTTGGTTTGTAGACCCGCCTTCGAGCCGGGTCTAGAGAGCAAGACCCGGCCTACGAGAGATCGCTAACGGACATCCAACAATTCGACGTCGAAAAGGAGCGTTGCATTCGGTGGAATCACACCGCCAGCTCCGCGGGCGCCGTAACCAAAGTCGGGCGGAATCGTCAGCGTCCGTCGTCCGCCGACCTTCATGCCAGCGACACCCTCGTCCCACCCGCGGATCACCTGGCCCGCGCCCAGTTGGAAATCGAATGGCTCGTTGCGATCGCGCGAGCTGTCGAACTTCTTGCCTTTGTGGGTCGCGCTGCTCGCATCGTAGAGCCAGCCGGTGTAGTGCACGGTGACGCGCCGGCCCGCGGCGGCTTCGTTGCCGTTGCCGACCTGCTCGTCGTGCTTGATGAGTTCAGTGATGTTCGATTGCGCCACGCTCGTGTCCTCCGACTTCTCTTGACGATCGTTGAGCTCGTCCTGACACGCTGCACAGGACAGGAACGCGAGCACGACGAGAATGCTGAACTGGCGTGTCATGTGTTATGTCCGCGTGAAGATGAAAACCGAACATCGATTATAGGTCCACTAAAATAGCGAACGTCCGGCTGATCCAGAGATCGGCCCACTCTCGAGGGAGGCTCTCGTGGCTGCTCGCCGCGGTGTCCGTATCGTGCTCGTCTTCATCGGTGCTGCCGTGCTCGTGTCGATGGCCGGCATCGTCCTGATGTACGTGGCTGTCATGCGCGGTCCATCCGTCCCGGAGTCAGCGACGCTGGTGCTGCGGCCGGGCGGCGATTTGCAGGAAGTGGTTCCCTACGATGTCGTCGGCCAGGTGTTCGGGCGCGAGGCGAACACCGTGCGCGGCTTCGTCGAGATGCTGCGAAAAGCCAAGCGCGATCCGCGTGTCAAGACCGTGCTGCTTCGCCCCTCGTCGCTGCAGCTGCCGTACTGGGCGAAGGTGCAGGAACTGCGCGATGCAGTGCTCGACTTCCGCAAGTCCGGAAAGACAGTTGTCGCCTTCCTCGAATACGGCGGCGACCGCGAATACTACCTGGCGACCGGCGCCAGCAAGATCTTCCTGCTGCCCAGCAGTCCGCTCGATCTCACTGGTGTGGCGTCGTACGAGATCTTTCTTCGCGGTGCGTTCGACAAGATCGGAGCCTACCCCGATTTCATCCACATCGGCGACTACAAGTCGGCGACGAATCAGTTGACCGAGAAGGGCTTCACCAAAGCGCACCGCGAGATGACCGAGTCGCTCAATCGCGACACCTACGACCAGCTGGTGCGCGGCATCGCGCAGAGCCGCAAGAAATCGGAGGGCGACGTGCGCGCGCTGCTCGATCAGGGTCCGTTCGTGCCGGAAGAGGCGCTGCGGCTCGGTCTGGTCGACGATCTCGCCTACGAGGACGAGCTCGACGATCGCCTGCCGGCGCTGCACGCCCGCAGCAAGGACACGTGGATCGAAGGCTCCGACTACCAGCGCAGTGCCGGCGTGGGCGCGGTGGCGACGCGTTCGCGCATCGCAGTCCTGTACGCTGTCGGCACGATCACGTCGGGGAAGAGCGCCTTCGATCCGCTGAACGGATCGACGCTGGGTTCGGACACGATCGTCGAGCAGATCAGGCGGGTGCGGGACGATGACTCGATCAAAGCCATCGTGCTGCGCATCGACAGTCCTGGCGGATCGTCGATCGCCTCCGATGTGATCTGGCGCGAGCTGATGATCACGCGCGATCAAAAACCATCGCGTCCGCTGATCACGTCGATGTCGGATCTCGCGGCGTCGGGGGGCTATTACATCGCGCTGCCGGGACAGGTGATCGTCGCGCAGCCGGGGACGCTCACGGGATCGATCGGCATCTTCACCGGCAAGCTCGCCATCGGCGGCACGCTCGACAAGATCGGCGTCACGAGAGAAACGGTGATCTCGGGCGCGAATGCCGATCTGGAGTCGCCGTTTACGCCGTTCACGCCCGCCCAGCGCGCGAAGATGCTGCAGCTGATGCAAGGCTTCTACGAGGACTTCGTCGAGAAGACCGCACAGTCGCGCAAGACCACGCCCGAGCGCATCGATGCCGTCGCACAGGGCCGCGTGTGGACGGGCGAGCAGGCGAAGGCACACGGGCTCGTCGACACGCTCGGCGGTCTCGACACCGCGGTGGCGATCGCGAAGGAACGGGCGCACATTCCCGCCAACGAAGAGGTCGAGCTCGTCGAGTATCCGGGACGCCGAAGTTTGTATGAAGCGCTGTCGGAAGAGTTGGGCACGAACCGCGCGAGTCTGTGGAATCTACTGGCTGCCCGCGCCGACGCACGCGCAATGGGTGCGATCACCGCGCCGGTGCGGTTGTTTCAACGAGGAGAACCGTTGGCGCTGATGCCCTTTACCTTTGTTCGATGAGATCACGCCGGGTCCAAAGAACAGGACCCGGCCTACGAACGTCGGCAATCGCTGAGCGACTGTCGTAGGCCGGGTCTTGCACTTTAGACCCGGCGTGTTCTGACTCCTACGATCTCGTCGAGGTGAGACGACGTAGCACGTCGTTATTGACTTCGATGCGCACGCCCTCGCGCGCCTTGTTCATGTAGGCGTTGAAGAAGCGGGCGCGCCGCTCGTTGAGCAGCTCGGCGCGGAACGCCTCGCGCGCTTGACGCAGCTTCTCCGGCGTTGCCTCTTCGCGCTCGACGACGCGCACGATGACGGTGCCGTTGTTGGTCTGAATCGGATCGCTCACCGTACCGACCGGCACCGTAAACGCGACCTTGTCGACCTCGGGGCTCACGCCGATATCGGGCAGCGCCGCTTGACGCGGAACGAGCTCGGTGTCCTTGACCTCGACGCCTTGCGCCTTGGCGGCCGCCGCGAAGTTGGCGCCTGCCGACTTCAGTGCGCCGGCGATCGCCGCTGCCCGCTGACGACTCAACTCAGCGGCGCGCGCGCGAACCACATCGTCGTGCACCTTGGCCTTCACTTCCTCCAGCTTCGGCACATATGGGTCCTTCTTCTCAGTCACGGCGATGAACACCGGACCACGCGACGATCCGAGCATGCCGCTCACCTTGCCGACGTCGAGGCGGAATGCCTCCGCAGCGACTTCGGGTGCGGCACCCAAGCCAGGAACCGGATCGTTCTTCTGGAACAGGCCGGACTCCTGCGAGATCAGTCCGGCTTCTTTGGCCACTTTGGCGATGTCGTCCGGACTCTTGATCTGCTTTTCGATATTGCGCGCTTGATCGGTGATGCGCTGATCGGCGATCTCGAGCGCCAGCTGCTGCTGAATCTGCGGCCGTACTTCGTCGAGCGTGCGCGTCGACGCCGCCTTCTTATCCACCACCTTGATGATGTGGTAGCCGAACTGCGATTTCACGAGATCGCTGATCTGTCCCGGCATCATCTCGAACGCGGCCTTCTCGAATTCGGGCACCATCCGCCCGCGGCCGAAGTAGTCGAGATCGCCGCCGTTGCCTTTGGAGCCCTTGTCTTCGGAGTACTTCTTCGCCAGCTCGGCGAAGTCGGCGCCGCCTTTCACTTGCTTGAGCACATCCTCCGCTCGTTTCTTGACCTCGGCGTCGTCCTTCCCCGCAGTCTCGAACAGGATGTGGCTCGCGCGCACCTGCTCCGGCGTTTGATACTGCTGGATGTTGTCGTTGTAGAAGCGCTGAATCTCGTTCGGCGGCACGGTGACTTTCAAACGCGCCTGCTCGCGATCGAGGAGCAGGTATTTGATCTTCCGTTGCTCGCCAACGCGATACTCCGCCGAGTGCGCGTTGTAGTGCGCGGCAACGTCGGCATCCGACACCGTCACTTTGTCGCGGAACGTATCGGCGGTCACCGGGACGATTTGCAGCTTCACCTTCTCGTTGCGCTGTTTGTACTCACGCTCGACTTCGGCATCCGAGATCGCCATCCAGTCGGTGAGCGCTGCTCGCAGCTTGTCCAGCAGCATGCTCCGACGCACGCTCTCCTCGAACTGCGAGGGCGTCAGCGGCGGCGTCAGGCCCTGGAGCAACTGCTGATAGCGGTCCATGCCGATGAAGCGACCGTTTTCCTGCAAGCCGGGCATCGAATAGATCTGCTGGCGCAGTTCGTCGTCGCTGACGGAAATGCCGTTGCGATCGGCTTCCATCACCGCGATCTGCTCCTCGATCATCTGGCGCAGTACCTGCTGCTCGACGCCGAGCTGTCGCAGCAGCTGCGGACTGATGTTGCCCCCGAACTGCGAGCGATAGGCGTTGACTTGCGCGACATACCGCTGCTGGAAGTCTCCGGCTTTGAGCTGATGTCCGCCGACTTCGGCGATGACCTCCCGCGGGGCGGCTCCCGCGCCCAGCGGATTGTTCTGACCGAGGAAGTCAGGAACGTACAGCAGCACAAACGTGAGCACCACCAACGCCAGCGTCCACTTGAGGATGTTCTTGTGGCGGCGCATCCGGTCGAGCATCGTCATGAAAAGGCGTCCTCTTTCTCACTGAGGCCTGAGGCCTGGGCTGGAGCCTTCCACTCTACGCCACGAACTATTGAAGCTGCAACCAGTTGCACCAACGGCCGATAAGACGTCCAAGGGGGTCACGAGTCGACGGCGAGACGGCGCTGCATCAACGAGGTGGCCGACGGTCGTTGTGATATTATTTGACACAATCAAAAGGACTTAGCGCCTTTTGAAAGACGGCAGGTAAACAGCAGTCCGCGCGCGACCGCCACCCCCAAAACCGAGAAACCGTGAGATCGATGTCCAGCAAGCGTGACCCCGCGCCTCGTGCGGCGCGGAGCGCCCGACGGCCGGATCTGGCCGCCAGGGTGAAGGCTCGCGCTCGCGCGCTCCGGAGCCGACTCGATCGACGCGACGCCATCATCGAGGCCGTCCGCGAGGCGAACTCGCCACAGGATCCCCGGAAAGTCGCCGAGTGGCTGGTTCGCCAGGCACAGGAATGGGTGCCGGCCCCCTGCTGGGTCGTCGTGGCCACCGATATCAACGGCCTGCCCAACGTCCTGGCCGACATCGGACTTGGCCCCGGTCACAACCCCTCGTTGTGGTCGGCGGCGAATTGGGCGATGCGTCACAGCATGGAATTCCTGTCGGGCAACTTGGCCAACGATCCAAGGAGTGGACCCGGTGCCGTGGGCTCGGCGATCGCGTTTCCGCTCTTGAGCCGAAACCGAAGCATCGGCGCGATCGTGGCGCTCGATCCGCTGCCCTCACGAACGGCGCCATCGATGGGCCCGTCGCTCGTCATGGCGCTGCGAGCGCTGCTGGAGCCGTCCGCGATCGCGCTGGACAACGCTCTGGCGCTGCAGAAGATGGAGGCCTTGTCGGTCACCGACGACCTCACGCGATTGTCCAACTCGCGGCATTTGTATTCGGTGCTGCGGACCGAGGTGAAACGCGCGGTCCGCAACGGGCGAGCGCTGTCGCTCCTGTTCCTCGACCTCGACACGTTCAAGCAGGTCAACGACACCCACGGACATCTGTGCGGCAGCAAAGTGCTCGTCGAAGCGGCGGCTGTGATCAAAGCCTGCGCCCGAGAAACCGATACGGTCGCCCGGTTCGGCGGTGACGAGTTCTCGCTGATCCTGCCCGATACCGGAACCGACGGCGCGATCTCGGTGGCCGAGCGCATCCTCGAGCGGATGCGCGTGACGCGCTTCCTCGCCGACGAGGGCCTGTCCGTGCATCAGACGGCGTCGATCGGGGTTGCAACTTTATTCCCGGAATCGCCCAAAACTGCGGAAGAATTGATCAAAGAGGCCGACATGGCCATGTACCGCGTCAAGGCCGCCGGTAAGGACGGTCTTTACCTCGCCCAGGAGGACTCGTAGTTGCCCCTCGGTTCGTTCTTCTCACTCTTCTCCAGCGACCTGGCGATCGATCTTGGCACCGCGAACACCTGCGTGTACGCGCGCGGCAAGGGCATCGTCGTCAACGAGCCGTCGATCGTCGCCATCAACAAGGTGAACGGACGCGTCGAGGCCGTGGGAAAAGAAGCCAAGGACATGCTCGGCCGCACGCCGGGGAACATCGTCGCCATCAAGCCCATGAAGGACGGAGTCATCGCCGACTTCGAGGTCACCGAGAAGATGCTGACCTACTTCATCAAGAAGGCGCACAACCGCAACGTCTGGGTGCGCCCGCGGATCGTCATCGGCGTCCCGTCGGAGATCACGCAGGTCGAAAAGCGCGCGGTCAAGGACAGCGCGTATCGCGCCAAGGCCAGCGAAGTTCACCTCGTGGAGGAGGCGATGGCTGCGGCGATCGGCGCCGGCATGCCGATCACGGAGCCCTCGGGCAACATGATCGTCGACATCGGCGGCGGCACCACCGACATCGCCGTGATCTCGCTCGCCGGCATCGTGTACAGCAAGGCGGTGCGCGTCGCCGGCAACGAGATGGATGAAGCGATCATCCAGTACATCAAGAAGACCTACAACCTTCTCATCGGCGAGCGCACCGCGGAGCAGATCAAGATGGAGATCGGCTCGGCGTATCCGCTCGAAGAGAAGATGACGATGGAGATCAAGGGGCGCCATTTGATCGAGGGGGTGCCGAAGACGATCACCATCAGTGACGAAGAGATTCGCGAGGCGCTCACTGAAACCGTCAACGTGATCGTCGACGCCGTACGAGTGGCGCTCGAGCGCACGCCGCCGGAGCTCTCGGCCGACATCGTCGACCGCGGCATCGTGCTCACCGGCGGTGGGTCGATGCTGAAGAATCTCGACAAGCGTCTGCGCGAGGAAACCGGCCTGCCGTTGGCGATGGCCGAAGATCCGCTGTCGTCGGTCGTGCTCGGAGCAGGCAAGATGCTCTCGGATTTCAACCTGCTGCGAAAGATCTCGATCGACTGAGAAGTACCCGGTGATGGCTCTCCTCGATCTCCGACAGCGCACCGGCTGGCTTTTCATGGCCGTGACGGTCGGCCACATCCTCCTCATCTCCGCACAGGTGAACACCCGTCGCGGCGTGCCGCTGCTCGAAGCGGTGACGTTCGGCGCCTTCGCGGAAGTGCAGCGCGTGGCGACATCGGCGATCGGCTCGGTGCGAGACGGCTGGACCAACTACTTCGCGCTGCAGGAGATTCGTCGTGAGAACGTCGAGCTCCGCGACGAGGTGGCGAAGCTGCGCGTTGGCTTGCAGCAGGAGCAGGCGTTGTCGCAGCAGACGCGCACCCTGCAGCAGTTGCTGGATCTGCGCTCGTCGATCAAGCTCTCGACGATGGCGGCGGCGGTGATTGCCGGAGGCGCGAGCCCGGAGTTTCGTACGATCACGATCGACAAGGGCACCGGCGACGGGATCGCGACTGACATGGCGGTGATCTCGCCAGTCGGCGTGGTGGGGCGCATCGTGTTACCGACGTCGCGAGCGGCGAAGGTGCAGCTGCTGATCGATCGCGATGCGGCGGCTGGTGCGCTGATCGAACGATCGCGCGCGCAAGGCGTGCTCGTCGGCACCGGTACCGAGCGTCTGCGGCTCGATCACGTACCGGGCACTGCCGATGTCAAAGTTGGCGACCGCGTCGTGACCTCGGGGATCGAAGGGATCTACCCGAAAGGCTTCGCGATCGGTCAGATAGAATCATTCGAGCGTCGCGCCGGTGAATTCGCGGCGGTTATGATTCGTCCGGCCGTGGAATTCTCGAATCTCGAAGTCGTGCTCGTGGTGGTGACAGCGCCGGCCGACGCGGGCGGGCGGGCGAAAAAGACGGAGACGGCGCCATCGAAGGCAACCGGGGCTCCGTGAGGGCGGCCGGCGTTCTGATTGCGATCGCGTTAGCGCTGGCGCTGCAGACGACGCTGGCGCGCTTCGTGGTCGGTGGGACTGCGGCGATCGACCTCGTCCTCGTGGCGGTGGTGTACATCGCGCTCACGAGCGGGCCTGTGAGCGGGATGTTGTCGGGCAGCGTTGCGGGGTTGATTCAGGATTCGTTGTCGAGCGGTTTGCTCGGCATCGGGGGGCTGGCAAAAGCGACCGTCGGCTTCATCGTCGGGTTCCTGGGGCAGCAGTTCATCGTCACGGCGGCGCTGCCTCGGCTCGTGATCTTCGTCGGCGCAACGGTGGGACATCAGGCGCTGTTCATGGGGATCTACGTGCTGCTGCAGCAGCGCACGTTCCCGTCGCCGTGGAAGGCCGTGGCGACGCAGGCGCTCGGCAACGCCATCGTCGGCATGATCGCGTTCGCAGTGGTCGAGTCGTTTCCGGGGATGATGGAACGCAGACGAGCGGGCCGGCGCTCGAGGCACTGAAGAAAGACTTCGTATGGCGGTAGCAGAAGATCGCAGACGGATCGGAACGCGGTTGGTCACGCTTCAAGTGGCGGCCATCGTGGTGTTTGCCTCGCTCGGCATCTGTTTCTGGGTGATTCAGATCATTCAGGGCACGAAGTACGAGGAGATGGCCGAGAACAACCACCAGCGCACGCTTGCGCTGCGGGCGCCGCGCGGCGTCCTCTTCGATCGCAACGGCAAGGTGCTCGTCGAGAACCGCAATTCGTTCACGATCTCGATCGTTCGCGAGCACACGAAAGATTTGAATCGCACGGTCACGCTGCTGGCCAAGGTTGCCGGTCTCGACGAGAAGCAGGTGAAGCAGATCGTCGATCGGCATCGCGGCGAGCCGAGCTATCGGCCCATTGTCGTCGTCGAGGACGCTTCGCTCGCGCAGGTGGCGGCGATTACGGCGCGGCGGCTCGATTTCGAGCTGCCCGACGTGCGCGTCGAAGAAGTGCCGACGCGGAAATATCCTTCCGACGCGATGGCCGCGCACTTGTTCGGGTACGTCGGCGAGGCCAGCGATGCACAGGTCGAAGCGGGATCGGCGCAGCAAGGCGCGATCATCGGCCAGCAGGGCGTCGAGCGCGCGTACAACAACCTGTTGATGGGGACTGACGGCGCCAAGCGCGTGGTCGTCAACAGCATGGGCCGCGAGATCAGCACGCTCGAGGAGATCGCGCCGACCGAAGGCCGTCGCGTGCAGTTGACCATCGATGGCGATCTGCAGAAAGCGGCCGAGGACGGATTCCGCCACGCCGGATTCAATGGCGCGGCGTTGATGATGGATCCGCGCACTGGGGAAATACTCACCTATGTCAGTCTGCCGTCGTACGATCCGAACGACTTCGCGGCCGGGATCGATCGTGCGACGTGGGCATCGCTCAACACCGACAAACTCAAGCCGCTCCAGAACCGCGTGTTGCAGGGACGCTATTCACCAGGGTCGACGTTCAAGCTCGTCGTCGCGACCGCGGCGCTCGAAGAAGGTCTCGTGACGCCGTCGTACACCGTGAATTGTCCCGGCGGCGCGACGTTCTATGGCCGGTACTACAAGTGCCACCTCAAAGGCGGGCACGGCGTGGTCGACATGCGACACGCCATCGAGAAGTCGTGCAACGTCTACTTCTACACGCTGGGCAACATGCTCGGCGTCGACAAGATCCACAAGTGGGCCGAACGGCTCGGTCTCGCCGGCAAGACCGGCATCGATCTCCCCAACGAGCAGGAGAGCATCGTGCCGAGCACCGAGTGGAAGCAGAAACGCACCGGTGAACGCTGGTATCCGGGCGAAACCATCTCGGTCTCGATCGGGCAGGGGCAGGTGTCGGTGACGCCGGCTTCGTTGGCCGAGATGATCACGACGATCGCCAACGGCGGCACGCGCGTGACGCCGCATGTCATCAAGGCGGTGGACGAAGGGCAGGGATGGAAGCCCGTGCCCGCCAAGGCGGTTGCCGATCGCGTAGCGTTCCGCCCCGATACCTTGGCGGCGCTGCACGACGGCTTGTGGCTGGTCGTGAATGGAAATGGCACCGGCGGCCGCGCGAGAATCGACGGCCGCGACGTCTCGGGGAAGACCGGCACCGCGCAGGTGATCTCGAACGAGGGAAAGGCGCGCGCCAAGGGGACGACCGCTGATCTGCGCGATCACGGCTGGTTCGTGTTCTTTGCGCCGCGCGACAACCCGGAGATCTCAGGGGTGATTTTCGCGGAGCATGGCGAGCACGGGTTTCTGGGCGCCCCTATTGCCAAGCACGTGATCGAAACGTATTTTGCGAAGAAGGAAGGCAAGCCGCTGCCACAGCTGCCGCTGCTCCCGGGTCAGGCGGCTCCGCATGAGCAGGATCCCGATTCGCCGGGCGTGCTGGATGATTCCGT
>Ga0075424_100001694_pt1 | contig 19512 bp, 14 predicted proteins | sample SoiMethybrSBSTD3_FD_75301 | JGI IMG/M metagenome (GOLD analysis project Ga0075424, IMG submission 75301) | Bulk soil microbial communities from a Populus tree surrounding site in Tennessee, USA - Soil MetaG P. TD hybrid SBSTD3 | ecosystem: Environmental > Terrestrial > Soil > Tree plantation... | reverse complement strand
AGCACGCACACCGTCGCGCAGTGGGCACGGCACTCCTGCGCGGCGGCGTTCGTAAACGGCTGCGCACGTGCCATCGCTGGGGCGTTGCACCGGCGTTTCTGTGTGGTCTTCAGACTGTGATGCGCATACCAGCGGTACTTGTTGCTCTGCTCGCCTGCTTCCTCGGGCATGTCGGTGGAGCTGCGGCGCAGGGCCCCGCGCGCGCCTCGGAGCGCACCGCCGCGCTCAAGGTGTTTGTCGACTGCAGATTCACATGCGATGGAGACTTCCTGCGTCACGAGATCAACGTCGTCAATTACGTGCGCGACCGGACGGAAGCCGATCTGCACGTGATCCTGACGCGGCAACCGACGGGAGGCGGGGGGACCGAGGTTTCCATCAACTTCATCGGACTGCATCGCTTCACGGGCATCGACGCCGTCCTGACGTACACGGCCCCGCAGGCGTCGACGGCCGATGAACAGCGCGAGGGCCTGGTACGGGTCGTGAAGCGCGGGCTCGTGCGCTACATCGCCGATACTCCTCTTGCCGACCAGGTCATCGTGACGTTCAGCGCGCCGCGAGGGCGCGCCGAGGACGTCGATGACCGCTGGAACCTGTGGGTCTTCCGGACAAGCTTTGGTGGAAGCGTGAGCGGAGAGCGCGCAAACCAGGGACGCTCAATCCGCCTGACGGCGTCCGCCAGCCGCACGACGGCGGCATGGAAATTCACGACGTCAGGTGCGGGCGGGTACCGCGCGGACACCTATGCGTTGGGCGACGCTGAAACGTTCAAGTCCGTATCCAGGAATTTTGACCTGCGCGTTTCCGGCATCAGGAGCCTGACCGACCACTGGTCCGCAGGCGTCGTCGGCGAGGCACTCTCCTCGACGTTCCTCAACTATGACTTCAAAGCACGGCTTGCGTCGGGGTTTGAGTACAACGTGTTCCCGTACACGGACTCCACCACACGCATGCTCACAGTGCACTACACGGTCGGTGCTAACGACCTGAAATTCCACGAGGAAACCATATCGGGAAAGCTCTCCGACCGCCTCGCCGATCATGAGCTTGGAACATCATTGACCCTGCTGCAGCCATGGGGCACCGCATCGGGCGACATCTCCTTCGCGCAGTTCCTGCGCAGGGCCGACCAATACAGCGTCACCGCCGTAGGAAATGTCGACGTGCGGTTGTTCAAGGGATTCTCGTTCACCGTGTACAACAGCGTGAGCCGTACGCGCGATCAGATCTACTTGCCGCGCGCGGATCTCAGCGCCGCTGAGATTCTTGTCCGAGAACGTGAGCTGGCGACGACGTACCGGTACCTGATCACGTTCGGAATCAGCTATTCGTTCGGCTCCATTTTCAACAACGTGGTGAACCAGCGGTTCGGCGGAGTCGGCGGCGAGGCGACAGGCTTCTGACCGCGCGCATCAGAATGTTGCCGCCGCGACCGCAGGACTGTGAGCTCGCAGGATGTCGAGCTCGCGGACGCCGCGCTCGATCAGCCGCTGCACCTGCTCTTCGCGACGGAACTCGGACAGGAGCGTTCGCCTGTTGCTCGTATAGGCCTGGTCCATGACGTAGGCCAGCACGGTATCCATGACCGTCCCTTCTTCTGTGTTCGTGTTCCTGAAGCGGCGCCTGAAATCCGCCAGCACAGGCGCGAACGCCGGATCATCCCATTGTTCCGCGCCGGGCTCGAGGCGCATGAAGTCATCCAAAACAGCCAGATAGGACGGGCTCGGCGGCTGATGCCAGAATGCGACGTCAGGACCAAATCCGCCGACGTAGTACGGAAGATAAAGCGTCCCATCGGCCTGCACGCGCGCGACGAGTGCCGGATTGAACCGCTGCACCTCCGCTGCGGCGAGACCGGTTCGCTGCACGACTTCCGCAAGCGACATCGCGCGTGGCGTGCGCATCGCGTGGATCGACTCCTGCGGCGTCGACGCGATCAGATGCCTGACGTTGAACGTGTTGCCGAAGACCATTTCCGCGTAGAGATACGAGCGTGGCCCGTAGCTGTGATAAACGTCCTCGTATTCCCTGCCAGGCAGCGTCCGCAGGTCGCGCGCCAGCCTCGAACCTAACAGATATCGCTCCCGAACATCGTGCGCACCGAGCTGCTCGCCATTAATCAGCCTCCGACCAACGTTGGTGCCGCCCGCGTTGTGCTCTGAGAGCGCCGGAATGAAGGAACCGTATTTCGTGGCGAGGATAGACAGATAGGCGGCGCAGTACGGCGCCTGGCTCGTCTGGTTCCACGCTTCGATCGGCGTCGGTGAGAAATGGTTCAGTAACCTCCAGTTTGTCCGCAGCCATTGGCAAAACCCTACGGCATTTGCCTCAGAACGCCTCGTGCCGTCCAAGCCCGATTCGAGAATGACCTGTGCCAGGCCGATGTCCGCCGGCACTCCAAAGCGCTCGTAGATTGCGCCCCACTCGCCGACGAAGCGTCCATACCTCGGCGCGTTCTGGAGCAGGGCGTCTCCACGCGTGGAGTTGTGCATCACGGGCCCCGCCGAGCGCTCCAGAAGCAACGCCACCTGCTCCCGCCGTTCACCAACCTTACGGGCCAGATGCTGACCGTCGAGGATTCCTGCCAGTCCGGGATCGGTCCATCGGGCGTGGCGGGTCCAGTCACCTTTGACGGGAAATGCCGCGAGCAGTCTGCCGTCGACGGCACTGCCGAACGCGATTGATCCATCCGGCATGGTGAACACGTACCGCCAGAACTCAAAACCAGGTCTGAACTTCTGCATCGCCGCGAAATCGGCGCGCCTGCGCGCCTCGACAATCTCAGCAGCCGCCGTTCCCGGAGGCGCTGTCATGATGGCTGGATTCGGATAGCGGCCGCGTACGCCGACTGTCCACGCTGCAGCGATTGCAGCGAAGGAGACGGTGATTGCGACCATTCCAAAAGCGGTCGTCGAGCGTGCGATGACGTCGGCGAACATTCGGGTGCGCAGCGCAACGATGCGCGGGTTGAGAAGGGCCATGGGTAGAAGGAGGTTTAAGACAGCGATCGCGGCCGCGCGAACACCTGGACGTAGTACGGCCGACCGGTGCGATCGACTGCGTAGCCGGCGCCCATGTCGGTGAAGCTGGAATTCAGGATGTTCGCCCGGTGACCGCTGGAGTGCATCCAGCTGTCAACCACCTTCGCAGCGTTTGCCTGGCCGAAGGCCACGTTCTCGCCGACTGCGTACCAGCGATAGTTCGCCGCCGCGATTCGATCCACGGTGCGCGGATATCGCGCATGAGGGAGGACATGCGCCATTCGGCGGGCCTGCGCCATTTGCTCCGCCTGGAGCTGCGCCGCACGCATCAGGCGCGGGTTGGCTCGCAACGCTGCTCGTCGATGGTGGGTCCGCTCGATGTTGGTGAGCGCGATCACGTCGGCGGCAACTCCCGACGCGAGTACGGGACCAGCTGCCGCCTTCGCCCCTGCCTGCGCCGGCGGCGAGCAGATACCGACGATGCAGACGAACATCGCCAGGCTGAAGCCGTGTCGTTGGCGTGCCATGCGGCGAAAAGCTGCAACGCCTGCGCCCGCGCAAAACGACCGCGTACCCCGCCGATTCCGAACGGCAGTTCAGATTTGGATCACATGCGCGTAACGACTTTGAATCCCCGATCCGGAATTTGCCCGGTCGCGAACGGCCAAAAAAGTGAAGGGGTGTCGGCCACATTGTTGATGGTCTCTACAAGGATCGCTACACTCGGCCATCTCTGTCGGGCCTTTTCGACCTTTTTCCTACAGGCGGTGATCGTATGACGACGAGGATCCCGTTTCGGAGCGTGTTACTCGTGATGTGTGGCGTCCTCTTGGGTATAGCGGCCGATCGTGTCGGGTACCCGGGTGCGCTCTTTCCCACCGTCGCTGCGCAGCAGGGGCGCGCCGCAGCACCGCCGCCGACATTGGAGAGCCTGGCAGCGGACGTCGCCCAGTTGAAGGCGATCCAGCCGTCGAACTCGCACATCATGATGGACGTGCAGTTCCACTGGACCAATCTCTGGTTCGCGGCCCAGAAGAAGGACTGGGAGTTCGCGCAGTATCAGTTCAACGAGATGCGCGGCCACATCCAATGGCTGATGCGCAAGGCACCCATCATTCGCGGCCAGGACGGCATGGACGTCGACGTCAAGAGCATCTTCGACGCCGTCGACACGAGCAGCCTCGCCGACGTGAAAGCGGCGATCGAAAAGAAAGACAGTGTAAAATTCGCGGCCGCGTACAAAACGATGATCGAGAGTTGCTACTCGTGTCACAAGGCCGTCGGCCGGCCCTATCTGCGGCCGATGATTCCGACGGCGCCGGCGATGACGGTGATCAACCTCGATCCGAAGGCCACGTGGCCGAACTAGGCGGCCTGGATCTTGTGACTACTGGCAGCTGAAGTTCGCAGCGTCGTCGATGCTTCCCGTGCCCTGGTAGCGCGCGACTTGCGGATACGGGCAGAGCGGACGCGTACGGTCCACGATGCCGTTGGTGCTGTGCGAAGCCTCGATCCGCGTCGGCGGCTGTCCCTTCTCGACCCACTGTTCGAGCGGCACCATCATGTCGAAGGTGTTGGGTCCTTCGCCACCGCCGCAGTGTCCCATGCCGGGTACCATGAACAGGCGCATCGAGCTCGACACGGTGGCATCTCCGACGGCACCTTTCACGCTCCTGTAGAAGTTCACGCTTGCCAGTGGCGAGATGTCCTGGTCGCTCCATCCCTGATATGTCAGGAGTTTTCCACCACGTTTGAAAAACGGGCTGATGCTCTTCGGATCGATCGCGGTCAGGAGGCCGTGAAGAACCTGGTCTGCTTTCGCCAGATCGCGATCGACGTCAAACGTCCGCCAATCCCACTTCGGATCGTTGAACACCATGTACCTGAACTGATCCAGCGCCGTCTCATACGGGTCCGGACCACCGATCAGCAGCCCCCACGCAAGTTCGGTCCCCGGCTGGTAACCCGGAAAAATCTCCGCACCCGTGCTCGGGCTCTTCGCCGGACCCAGGATTGTCCTCACCGATTGAACCTGCTTCGGCGTCAGGCAGCCAGGTCCATCGCCTTCGTTGCACGCCAGCATCTGCGGATCGAAATGACAGGCGGTCGGATCCGAAATCAGCCCGTCCTTCAAACCGTCGAGCGCGTCGCACGAGTTGAGCACGGCCTGGTGAATCGCCGGATACTTTTCCTTGGGGATCCGCGTGTCGCGATCTTTCAGGGTCTCGAGTCCCATCCAGATGCGCCAGGTATCGAGATGTGTCTTGGGGTTCGCGGCCGCTCCGGCAATGATTCCGTCGAAATCGTCCGGGTATCGCCAGGCCTCGGTCAGTGCCTGGCGTCCTCCGGTCGAGCACCCGTTGAAGTACGAACGAGTCGGGGCGTTCCCGTAGAACGCATTGACGATCGCCTTCGCCCTGACGGTCATCTCGTGCTCGGACCGGTAGGCGTAGTCGGTTAGTTTCTCGGGATGTCCGAGGGCGAAACTGCCACCAGGCGTGCTGTGTCCGGTATCCGTGGAGGTCGTCGCGTAGCCGCGGGCAAGGGCTTGCGCCAGTGCTGGATAGCTGATCGTTCCGGCCCATCCGCCGTTGCCGACCGCCTCGAACTTGCCGTTCCATCCGGACGCCGGCATCCAGACCTCGATCTTTATGTCTGAATCCGTGGTCGGCTTCAACGTCGCCGCGACGCGGCAGAACGCCGGCAACGCCGCAAACCGGGACGCATTTTGGGCTGGATTACCGCCGGTTGGCGCCTTGAACGCGCCGGCCGGCACAACTTCGGCGAGCGTAACCGTCGCGTTCTCCAGCGTCAATTTCAGCAGGGTCTGGCACGAAGTGCCCGCGGCATTCACGTCGTCGCGCATGACGATCGCCAGCACTACTGCCAACAGGGCCGCGCGCAGCCTCTTCATCTCTTGTCCTCCCGGAGCGAGCGCATTCTAGTCCGGAAGACAGTGAAGTGTCGCACTCAGGCATCGAGCGCCTTCTTGTTCGCGGCCGCCGCGTCGCGCTCGGTCCGGCGCCGCATTGCTTCTTCGTACAGCTTTCTCCACCAGCCGGCTGATGCGCGCAGATCTTCGGCCTCTTCTTGCAGCGTCGCGATTTCCCGGCGGAGTTCGGCCTGTTGGTCGGATGTCATAGCGCGATTGATGCGAGCGAGGTCCGCCCCGCGAAGTCATCAGGTCTCCGCGAACCAGCGTTAATTAGTTGTGATGTCGCCGATCGGTTCGACTGGCTTTACGGCGATCTGCGACGGATGCGCGGCGGTCAACCTCCTCGCGCGGTATCGCAGACCAGGAATGCCCGCAGGAACGGCAATGGAGGATCATCTGGTTCGTTTCCACAATGCGGTCAACCTCAACGACGTCCTCCTGTTGGCACCGCTCGCACAGGTTCCGAACCGTTTCCATTACACGCTGACTCCGGTGTCCCGAAGCGAAGACGACGGAGGGTGCGGTTTGGTCACACACGTCCGGCGGCTGAGCTCGCCCCCCTATTCGGCGGACTCGAACAGTAGCCTCACTTCATCCGCGTCGGCAGGCCACCAGAGCGTTCGGTCATCGACCGTGAGCTCCGGGTCGTTCCACACGACGACGCGATCGACGCAGAGGCGGAAACCCTCGTCTGGCGCTTCGGTGACCAGAATCACGGTGCTGCCGTTCCGAATGATGTCGTAAAGCTCCGGTGGGGGATCCGCCTCGGGCGTATTTCTGATGAGGAGGGTACGCATAGGAGAATCGGTGCAACCAAAATGCCGGAAAAATTGACCGGGTATATGCTTGCGTTGATCGGGCTGGGGTTCAGTGATGCGGCAGAAAACAAAGATCGGCCTGGTGTTGGTCGCGGTGAGTGCGATCCTCGGCCACATCAACGTAGCTCTCGCGGCACCGGCGGGCCAGCACACCGATGGGCAGGCCGCCGGACATGCCCGGCCACGTCCGGCCGCCGAGCTGCCGCCGGTCGTGCCGCCGCCAGTCGCTCCGCAGGTGAATCAACCGGCTTCGGCCGAACCCAGGTTCCAGTCAACGTTGAAATTCGATCCGCGGCAAACCGAGAAGCCACAACGGAGCATCCCACTGCTGGTCGATCGTTTCGGATCTCCGTTTGGGTTTGTGACGCCGTTGCTCTCGGATCGAGCACTTCGGGTGGGCGGGATCGGTGCCGCACCGCTCGCATTTCCGCTGCCGAGCAGCGCTGCGCCTGGCGGAGTGCAGCTTGACGTTCAACCGTGGCGGGCGGAGGTGTATGTCGACGGTGTCTATGTCGGGATCGTTCGCGATTTCACCGGGTACTATCACCACCTCGAGGTCAGCGCCGGACCACACGTGATCGCGATGGTGAGTCCCGACTACGAGCCGCTCATCATCGAGATCTTCGTGTCACCAGGCCATGTCACCACGTACCGCGGCACGCTGAACGTCGCGTCCGGTCACTGATTCGAACGCATCGACACGTTCGGCATCCTGCCTGGTCCTGTCGCCTCTCCTCAAGTCCCAACCAGGCGTTTCGTACCCGCACGTGACGCACTGAAGCGATATACGTCCCTTGGCGAAGTGGCGTAGCGTGTCGTGACCGTGGAGGCCGCAGATGAACTGCCGTACTTTGTCGGTAACCATTTGGCGGCATTGGGGGCAAACGCAGCGCCAGAGGGGCGGTGCGATAAGGCATTGACGCTGCGCAACTTACATTCTCGGCATACACCAAAAATCTGATTAACCGGGAATTATCTGCTTCTTTAAGGAGACGATCGCAGCAGGATGCGTACGAGGTCCGCATCCGAGGGCCAACAGAGCGTCCACTGATCCACTTCGAGCTGCGGATCGTTCCAGACGACCACGTGATCCACGGACGTCGCCAGGGTCTGGGTCGGCGATTCCGTCATGCACAGGATGGTGCTCGCTTCACGCAGGATTTCGTAAAGCTCCTGCGGGGGCTGAGCGTCGGTGTGTCGAATCAGCAATGTCCGGATCACCACACCCCCCTTTGTTGCCGTCCCTATTCGTTGGGCAACATTGGTTCCGGAGACCCGGCGCAGCGGTCAGATCGACATCGAGGCCGTCAAAAGGCCGATGACGGGCGGCGATTGCAGAACTGTTCGGGGGTCTGGGCCTATTGTCGAGTTACCGCCCAATGCAGGGCTCGACTGAGTTTGATGCAAATGCCCAAATCCGCTCGACGGAATGACCGCCGTTGTCTGTCAGCGATAAGCCTTCAACTCGGCGTATACCTGGCGCACGAATCGGTCGCCGGTCATCGCGGCTTCCTGAATCTTCGGATCGAGGTCGGCGGTCACCTTGGCCGCAACGACTTCGTCTTCGCTCTTTCCCTGATCGACGAGCCGCGCTACGCGGTCGCGAACCATCATCGCAATGTCGCGATGCGCGATGACCGCCGTGCGGTCCACCGTCGGTCCGTGTCCTGGAATGATCTTCGTGTTGGGACCCGCGCGTCCAATCACCAGGCCGAGCCCATCAAGCAGACCTTGAAGTGAGCCGCCGTTGGCACGATCGACGTTCGGGTACTGAATCGACCGGTAGAAATCGCCGGTCATGATGACGTCGAGCCCCGGGAAGTACACCAGCGTGTCGCCGTCGGTATGCGCGCGCGGAATCGCAATCAACTGGATCTCCTCGCCGTTCATGCGCAGCGTCAGCATGTCGCGATAGGTCATCTTCGGCAGGCCCGCCGCGGGCATCGGCACGCCTGGTGTCCCGTTCGCATTCGGATTGGGATGTGCCAGCCGGTACCTCAGCTCTTCGCGCGAAATGATCGTCGCGCCGATCTTGCCGAAGTTCTCGTCTCCGCCGGTGTGATCGCCGTGCACGTGCGTGTTGACGATGAATTTGATTGGCTGGGGTGTGAGCCGCTTGATCGCAGCCGCAATCTTGTCGCTGAGCGGCGCAAACTGCGTGTCGACCATGAACACGCCGTCGGGGCCGAACAGCACGCCGATCGTCCCTCCCTGGCCGTCGAGCGTGTAAAACTTGTCGGTCACCTTGTTGGCCTTGATTTCAACCTTGCTGAAATCGGGCGCGCCCTGGGCGTGAGCCAGCACGGCGCACAGTGCGAGGGCGGCGGACGCGACGGCGATTCGAGCGAATCTCATGGACGCAACCTCCTGTCAGTAGCGGCGGAGGTTACCTCAAACGCAATGCAAAATTCAAAATGCAACACGCAAACGCGGCCGTCCGTCGCGACAAGGGGTAAACGTCCCTTCGATATTTACCCCGCCGCCGCAAACAACAGCCTGTTTGCATTTTGCATTTTGCATTTTGAATTGCGCTCGGGTGCGTGTTACCGAGAATCATCGGCAACACGCACCTGAGCGATTGGCTGCTAATTGAAGACCAGATTGTTCAGCACGGTTGCCGCTCCGCTCCAGATGAACTGCAGCGATGCGACCCCCTTCTTCTTGGTGGACAGCGGCACGCTCACCTGGAACGCGGCTCCCGGTTTCAATCCGTTCGTCACCGGGAAGTAATAGAACCCGGTTGCATCAGTGACCGCGGACACCGCCGCAATGCTGACGCCCGACAGCGTCACGGTCGCGTCCGGCACACCGACGTTGGCCGTCGTCACCACGTTCCCCAGGAGGGGGTTCGGAGCGGCGACGCCCAGACCCTGAATCAGCGCCTGGATGTCGGTCGTCAACACGGTGGCCGGGTTGATCATCTGCCCGTTGACCTCGCAGGACGACAGGAGATGTTTTCCGGATTGCGCATTCACCTGGTACTGCAGCGCGGCGAGCGTATTCGCCGCCGGTCGGATGCGTCCGACACCACTCAGCGTCTTCGCCACGAGCAATTTCGCCGTGAACGCGTTTACCACACCGGCATTGTCGATGCAGCCCAGGGCGCCGAAGGAGTTCACGGTGTCCATCACGCCGGTAATGCTAGCCGCCACATTCAACGTCACGGTGGCACTGTGCGTCAGGGATCCGATGGTGCCGCCGATCTCAAACGTGTGCGTGCCAGGCGTGATCGATGGCGCCAGCTGCACCGTCATGGTGGTCGTTGCCGATCCATCCGCGGGAAGGTCTACAGGATTGACCGTGAAGAACACGGTGTAGCCGCTCGAGGGAGCCGGAGCATCGAGCGCGATCAGACCGCTGAGCCCGTCAAGTGAATTCAGCGTCACGTCCGTCCCCGCAAATCCGCTGACATTGATCGCGATCGGGTCGATGGCCGAGAACGTGAAGTCCGGCAGCAGTTCGAATGCGCCGATGTCGTAGCCGCTGCCTGCCGGCCGCGCCACACCACGCTGATCGGTGGGCAGCACGATCGACGGGTCGTCGTCTGCGACGTTCAGCGCCGGGCTCGTGTACGACAGCGCCATCGTAGGCGTGTTGCCCGGCTCGTTGATCTGCAGCGGACCAAGCTGCGGGTCGGCGGTCGATACTGTCCCAGCGCAACCGTCGTTGGAGGTGAAGAGATTTCCACTGCCCTGAAGCGTGATTTCACCGAGGTCGTGGCCCGTGAAGCGGCACTCGCGGACCGCAGGCGCGCTGTTGGAAATGATCGTGTTGTGGATCGCGAACGTGCCGGAGTCGGTCTCCGTCGAGTGGTAATAGACGACACCCGCGCCCTCACCGGTGCTCTCGTTGTAGGCGATCGTCGAGTGCACGACGCTGAGCGAGCCGTCAACCGCGAAAATTGCACCGCCCGCGTCCGTCCCGTTCTGAGCGCCGGTTCCTCCGGCGACACCTCGAACGACAAAATTGCCGTAGAAGGTGCTATTGAGGACAGAGACGGTGCCGCGGTGGCTGAAGATCGCGCCGCCAAGGCCAGCGCCGCCGCCGCCATTCGATGTGCTCCCGTTGCCGGCGAAGGTTCCGCCTTCGCCGGGACCACCACTGATAAAGCCACCGTGGCCCGCGCCGCCGCCGGCGCCAAACCCTCCGCCGCCTCCATTTGGACCGAAGCCAGTAAACGTCGAATCTGAACTCGTCGCGCCGCCGCCGCCGCCGCCGAATCCGCCAAATCCGCCGTCACCGAAGAAGAACGAGCCGCCCGCTCCGCCACCGCCTCCGCCGTAGCCGCCGTGACCGCCATCTCCTCCTGACTTGCCGATCAGATCTTTTTCCGAGGTGCCACCGCCGCCGCCGCCGCCGGGGCCGCCGCTGCCGCCATGACCACCATCGAGACCGAAGGGAAAATCGCCTCCAGTACCGCCGTACTTGTAGCCTGGCGTGATTGAGTCGTAGCCCCCAGCGGTCAACTCGCCGCCATCCGTCAGCGTTCCCCCGCCGCCGCCGCCACGGCTGCCGATGCTGGTTGCGTCATCGGCGCGTCCTCCGTTGCCGCGTGAGCCACCACCGCCGCCCCCGCCCTTGAGTGCATCGGGTCCGCGCGCTCCGCCGTTGCCACCCAGTCCGCCACCGCCGCCCCCCGCGACGCCGGGATTGTGTGAACCGTTACCGCCGCCAGCGCCGTTGCCTTCGAACGTGCTGTTTTCGACTGTCAGAACGGCGTCATAGACGTAAATTGCGCCGCCTGCTCCCAGTCCACCGCCGCCGCCACCCGCGCCGTTGCCGCCCTTCGCGGTGAAACCTTTGACATGAAGATTCTTGATATACAGATTGCCGACGCCGTCACCGGGGATCACGACCTGGTTTAGCGGATCCACGAACGAGTGTCTCTCTACCGCGAATGCGCGGAAGTTCGGCAGCCCGCTGAAGTTGGCGTCTGGATTCGAACGGTTGAGGGTTGCGCCGTTGCCCTCGATGGTGATGTTCGACAACACAACGGGTGTTGCCGTCGGCCCCAGAGCGTTGTACGGATCGTCCAGAACGGACGTCATCTCGTACGTCTCGCCCGCCTGCAGCTCGATGACGTCGTCGCCGCTACCAGCTTCACAGTCCGGATTGTCGACGAACGTAATTGGCTTTAGCGCGGAAGGGACGCTGTTGTGGTCCAGATTGGCCGAGTAGATGGCCTCCTGCAACGAACAGTAGCCGTCGCCGCCGTGGATCCCCTGTGTCGTAGTGGTGACGTGAATGGTACTGCCTGCCGTTCGCGCAGGACGTTGAAGCGCGATGGTGACGAGCGCCAGCGTTATCAATGCCACGAGACAGCGGTGTGTCCGTAGGTTGACCCTCTTCATTGTCGTCTCCTGTACTGGACTGGCGGCCTGCGGGCCGGCTGGACGTTACGGGGCGGCGCCCGAGAATGCGGAAGCCCCCCTGATTGAAAGATCGGAATCGGAGAGGAAAAGACGACAGCCGGCGGCTAGTGGCGCGGCGCCGGGGGGACTGAAGAGGCGAGACTTGCGAGCGGATGCGCTGATCCCGCGTTGGCCGCGTCGAGCTCACGGCGGACGAGGGCGTTGCCTGACAGCTTGCGATCCCATCGCTGCCACAGTTCTAGCCGGCGCCGGTCCAGCGAGCCGGCATCCTCGTCGTGCTCGGCCCGGTGTTCGAGGCTGGCCAGCGACGCGTAGAGGCGTGACAGGTCCACTGCGTCCGCGAGATCGTCGTCTGGTGCGGGCTTGGATGCCATGACAAGCTCGAGGAGTGTCGTGTAGGTGCGGATGGCTGCTGGTACATCACCGCGGCTTGCCTCGAGATCCCCTTCCGCACGCAGCGCGTCATCGACCTCGGAACCAAGTTCCACCTGCTGGGCGGGATACAGCTTCATGTCCTTCAGCGTGCTGAGGGCGCCGTCGAGCCTCTCGCGTGCCTCGTTCAATCTCCCGAGGCGCGCCAACGGATACGTCGATGCGGCGAGAGCCCGCGCCTCGTAGCGGCGGAATTGCGCGTTGTTCTTGATTTCTCCCAGATGCAGGAGGAGATGATCGTACAGCGCCAGGGAACGAGTGGCGTCTGAATCGCGCAGAAGACGTGCGAGGATCATGACTGCGGGCTGCAGGTGTCCTCGGTTGAGCGAGTCGGTCGGGTCTTTGTGGGCGTAATCGTCCGAGATCTGAAACGACCGTTCCAGCGGTTTCACTGCATCTGCAACCTGCGCCAGACTGACGTGATCGATCTCGCCGAGGATTGCCCCTTCTCGGGAGAGAGCGAGCGCAAGGTTCGCCATTCGGCCTTGATCGGGGACTCCCGGCGCGGGAGCCGGCGTCAGCACCTGGACGGCGCGCCGAATATCGATCAGCGCTTCGTTCAACTCGCCTCTGTCGCGATGGATGTACGCGGTGTTCATCAGCAAGGAACCGCCTTGAAGCGGTTCCTTGAGTGTGCCTGCAAGGTCGATTGCTCGATAACCAAGCCGCAGCGCCTCGTCGTACTTGCGCTCGATCCGAAACCGGTTCGCGACATTGTTCATCGCGATGAGCACTTGCTGCGTTTCCGCCGGATCGACGGTTCCACTGTCGATATATCTCGCCATCCACGAGGCTGACTGCTCGGCCAGCGGCAACGCCTGGTCGTCGGGGCGGCGATTCCCCGCGAGAATCATCCGATCGTGAGCGATTTGCGCGATGCGCAGGAACGCCGACCGATTTCCCGGTTCGGCTGCGAGCACCGAGCGCACCAGCGCTTCGGCCGTCTGCAGATTCTGCTCGGCCTGCTCGGCCTGGCCGAGGTTCGGCGAAATTGGAACACCCTGCACGCGGGCGACTCGCATGTATGCGGTGCCGACCTCGAGCGCGAGGTCCGGATCCCCCTGCACCTCCGCGCCCAGACGACGCAAATAATCGAGTGCGGTGTCGACAATCGTCTGCCGGACTTTCGAGCTGCCGGGCAGTTGCCTGACGAGGGCGTCGACGTCGAACAGCTTGTTCGCGAGCTGCCGGACCTCGATGAATCGCCGCTCCGCAATCATCCGCTGGCGGTTGATTTCGAACAGACCGGCGCCGAGTGCGATCAACGCGAGAGTCGCGGCGATTACCGCCACCCTGTTTCGCCTCGCGAACTTCGCGGCGCGGTACGCGAGCGTATCGGGACGCGCACTGATCGGCTCGTGGCGAAGGAAGCGGCCGAGATCGTCGGCCATCGCCGTCACCGACGCATAACGCTCTTGAGGTGCCTTCTTGAGCGCTTTGCCGACGATGGTTTCGAGGTCGCGGTCGAACGCTCGCCCCGACGCCTGCGACATCCTGGCAGGCTCGATTTCAACGATGGCTTTCACCATCTCGGCGGTCGAACGACCCGCGTCTCCGGCCGGGTGACGTCCGCACAGCAGCGTGTACAGAAGGACACCCAGCGAGTACACGTCCGTTGCCGTGGTGATGCTCGAGCCGGTCAACTGCTCGGGCGCCGCATACTGCGGCGTCAACGCGACGCCAGCCTCGCGCGTGAGGCTCATCCCGTTGCGGGTGTCATCTTCGAGAAGCTTGGCGATGCCGAAGTCGAGCAGCTTCACGCCGCCATCCGGCGTCACGAGCACGTTGGACGGCTTGAGATCGCGATGGACGACAAGGTTCGCATGGGCGTGCGCCACGGCTGCGAGCACGTCGAGAAACAGCTGGATGCGCGCGGTGAGGTCGAGCGCCTTCCGCCCGCAGTACTGGTCGATGTGCTCGCCCGCGACGTGCTCGAGCACGAGATATGGCTGCCCCGACCGCGACACTCCCGCGTCCACGAGCTGCGCGATCAGCGGATGCACGAGGCGCGCGAGGATCCGTCCCTCACGAGTGAATCGCTCTTCGCCGCCGCGGCCGAGGACGGCTGGGTGCAGTAACTTGATGGCGACCTGCCGATCGAAGCGCCCGTCGCTGCGCTCCGCACGCCAGACGCTGCCCATGCCTCCCTGGCCCAGCGGAGCGACGATCGTGTACGCCCCGAACGTCTCGCCGGTGAGCGACGGCTGGATCGCCGGAAGGGGAAGGGGACCTTCGAGAAACCGCTCGTCGTCGAGAGCGCGGTGCTCGTCGATGAGCGAACGGAGATCAGCGGCGACTTCCGGTTGCTGTTGGGCGAGGATGTCGAGCCACTCCGTGCGCGCGTCCTCGGGCATCTCGAGGACTTCGTCCAGATATCCGCTGACCGCCTGCCATCGCTCCGGTTCGAGAATCGACATGCCTGCGCTATTGATCCAGTTGATTGGAACGGAGGCTTCGATGCAGATAAATGCGCGCCTTCTCCCACTGCCGCTGAACGGTGCGCTCCGATATCTGGTGCAGCGTGGCGATCTCCGCAAACGAGAAGCCGCAGAAGAACTTCAGATCGACGACCTCGGCCAGCGACGCGTCGCTCTGCGCGAGGGTATCGAGCGCCTGGCCGATGTGCGTGAGCTCTTTGTCATCCACGATGTTGTCGGCGAGATCGGTGTCGAGCGACGTGAGCTCGAACTGCCCCCCGCGCTTCATCGCGCGCCGCCGGCGCGCGTGATCGATGACGAGGCCCCTCATGACGCGCGCGGCGTATCCCATGAAACGCGCCCGGTCGGGAAATGAAGAGCCCTCGCGTCTCGCCATCTCGAGGTACGCTTCGTGGAGAAGCGTCGTCACGCTCAGGCTCACGGGCGCGCCCGGACGTGCGAGCTCGCGCCGCGCCATTCGATGCAGCTCGAGGTAGAGCGCGCCAAAAAGCGCGTCGCCGGCCGCCGTATCGCCGCGCTCAGCCGCCGCCAGGAGTTCGGTAATCGTCGCGAGCATGGCGCGTGACGTATTAGAAGCGGCCGCGGGTCCGCAATCAAGTGCGCGGCCGGGGCAGACAAAAGTCGCGAGTCCAGCTATGATTCGCGCCCGATTCCTGTGAGGATTAGTGCGATGCGGAGAACCGCCATTGTGAGTGCGCTCCTGCTCGTCGCGGCGGCCGCGACAGCGCAGACAGGCGCCGGGTGGAAGACGCTGTTCAACGGCAAGGACCTCAGCAACTGGAACGTCACCGGCAACGCCGACTGGCAGGTGAAAGGTGGCGTCATCGAGGCGACCAAGGCCCGCGGCTTCCTGGTGACGAAGGAGTCGTACACCGACTTCGAGCTTCGCGCCGACGTCTGGACGACGCCGGACTCCAACGGCGGTCTCCTCTTCCGCATCACCAAACCGGATGACCCCGGCATCGAGAACGGTTACGAGCTGAACATCAACGACAAGCGCGCCGATCAGACCGGACGCACCGGCTCGATCGTGAACGTGGCCAAGCCGCTCGTGCAGTTCGATGCCGGAGGCAAATGGGTCACCGCGGTGATCACCGCGAAGGGACCGCACATGGTCGGGACGCTCAACGGCATCAAGACCGCGGAGGCCGACGACGCGAAATACGCGCGCGGGCCGGTGTCGCTGCAGGCCGCCGGCGGGATCGTGCGGTACAAGAACGTGCAGATCCGCGAGCTCGAGTAACAGGATCATGCGCCGCCTCGCGTGTCTCGTCGGCGTTCTCGCGAGCGTGGCGCTCGTGTCTGCGCAGCGCGCCAGGACGCTCGACATCTACGTCGTAGACGTCGAAGGCGGCAACGCGACTCTCTTCGTGTCACCGTCGGGCGAAGCGCTGCTGATCGACACCGGCAACGCGGGCATGGGCGCCGCGCGCGACGCCGCGCGCATCGTCGACGCAGCCAGGGATGCGGGTGTCTCGCACATCGATCACGTGATCACCACACACTGGCACGGGGATCATTACGGCGGCCTCGCGGAGCTCGCCTCGCGGATCCCGATCAAACAGTTCATCGATCACGGCAGGAACATTCAGCCGACGGAGGCAACCGACGCGTTTCTCGACAAAACGTATCCAGAGCTCTACGCGAAGGGAGCGCATACGGTCGTGAAGGCCGGCAACGCGATTCCGTTCGCCGGCGTCGAGGCACGTGTGATCGCATCAGCGGGTCAAGTGCTTGCGAAACCGCTGGGGGGCGCCGGCAAGCCGAATCCGTTCTGCACCCCGATCAAGCCGGTTGAAGCGATTCCCGAAGATACGCAGTCGGTCGCGACGCTGTTCACGTTCGGGAAGTTCCGCGCGCTGCACCCGGGCGATCTGACGCGCGACAAGGAATACGACCTGATGTGCCCGGTCAACCGCGTCGGCACGATCGACGTGCTCGTCGGGCCGCATCACGGCCAGGACACGTCGAATTCCGAAGCGTTCGTGCACGCGCTGCAGCCGCGCGTCGTCGTGATGAACAACGGGACGCGCAAGGGCGGCTGGCCCGACGTAATGAAGTCGTTCTACACGTCTCCCCGGTTCGAGGATCTGTGGCAGATGCACTTCTCGCTGCTGAGCGGGCAGGAATACACGCCGCCGGGCGTGTTCATCGCAAACGGCGTGGACGATCAGCCCGGTGCGATGCCGATTGCGCCGATCCCGCTTCCACCGCCGGGGCCGAATGCGCCGCCGGCGCCCGTCCACAACGGTCGCGCGTACTGGGTGAAGATTTCAGCGCGCGCCGACGGCACGTTCCAGGTTACGAACGGGCGCAACGGATTCTCGAAAGCCTATCAGTAAGGCGGATCCAAAAGGACCCGCCGTCCACTACCGAGTCAGTCGGGCGTCTTGCCCCACGGACAAGTGGCGTGCTCGACCAGCTCGATGCGGATGCCGCCTGGCGCCTCGATGTAGGCCGTCCGGTGGCCGAACTGATTCGGCATGGGCGACGGCTCGGCTGTGAACTTGACGCCCTGCGTCTTGAGCATCGCCGCTTCTGCATCCATGTTCCGCGGCCCGAAGCCCAGATGATCGATCGATCGTCCCTGGCTTGGCACGGTCGCGTCCCCTTTGGTCACGACGAGATACGTGCGATCGTACCGCACGGCATCGCGGCCGCTGGTCTTGGTCCGCGTCCCGCCGAAGATCGACGTAAACCACCGCAGCGTCGCGTCGGGATCGGTCACGCGCAGCGTGACGTGATGAAATCCGCGTCCCGGCACGTCGTTGACGAGCTCGATCTTCGTTCCCCACGGATCGACGACGACGCCAGGCGCGACGACCTTCGCGCCTGCGCTCTCGAGCGCCTTCGTCTTCGCCGCGACGTCGGCGACCGAAAAGCCGATGCTGTCGATGACGCTGGCCGCGCTCGGCTTCGCATCCGCCGCGCGAAGAAAGATCAGCTGCACCGGCAGCGGCCGCTTGCCGGTGAACGGCTCGAAGATCACGCGTCCCGGGTTTTCGCCGGGCTGGCCATCAAGATTGCGGGTGTACCACTCGCCTGCCTTGTCCGGATCGGGTACCGCGAGATGAACGTGGTCGTACGCCATCGTCCTGACGGACTGCGCGCTGCCGCTGATTGCGAGCAGCGCGACCGTCAGGACGACGACAGCAGTAAACAGGCGCCGCACGGTGAGCCTGGCGTCAGGATCCGTCAGAACTCGTAGCGCACTCCGAGCTGCACGGTCGTCGGCACGGCGCCCGGCCGCAGCGTGGTGAGGCGCAGGAAGTCCGTCGCCCGCCGGTCGCCAAGCGGATTGTCGAAGTTCGCGCGATTGGTCACGTTGAAGACGTCGGCGAAGAGATCGACTGTCCGGCCCGCGTGCCGCGCGCGATAGCCCAGGCGCATATCGATCTGGAAGAGTCCAGGTCCCGTCGCCCCATTGCGCTCGCTCTTGTTGTGCGCCGTATAGGGATTGCGGCCCGTGCCCGTATAGGTGCCCGCGGGAAGCGGCTCGGTAAACAACCCGTTTCGATCGGAATCGAGGGTCGAATCCGTGAGCGTGAACGGTGCGCCGCTCACCGCGCGCGCGACCCAGCTGACGGCGATGCCTTTGGCCCGCGGCACCAGCGCCTGTCCGCTGATGACGAGGTTCTGGCGCCGATCGAAGTTGGTCGGCCCCTCGTTCAGATCCAGATGCAGATCGTCGAGCAACTGGAAGCCGCTCAACACAATGCCCTGACCCGGCGTGTTGCCGCGCGCGTGGCCTAGCGTGTACGAGACGCGGAAGGAGTAGTCGGCGGCGAACCGCTTCACGACCGCGGTCTCCAGACCGTCGTAGTCGATCTTTGCGGCATTGACCGGCTGGCTGACCTGCGCAGTGAACGCCGGGTTGACGCGCACGAGCGTCGCGGTGCGCGCCGTGCTGGCGCGAATGCCTGGATTCAGATCGCGGAGCATGAACTGATCGCGCGCCTGCGTATGAATGTAGTCGGCACTGACCGACAGATTGGGCCCGAGCTGCCGTTCGTATCCGGCCGTGAACTGATCCGAGTACGGAATCGTGCGATCCGGATTGTCGAGCGTCACCGTGCCGGTGTTCTTGATCCGCGACCCGGCGGGATAGAGCGACGCCAGAAGCGTCCGGTTCACCGTTGGACCGCCAGCCAGCATCGGATCCTGCGGCACCGTGCCCACGGACGGCCCCGGGTCCGCATTGTTCGCGGGGAAGAACGTGCTGAACGACGTGGCGAAGACGCCGGCGGTGAGGATGTTCGAGATCAGCTCGAAATGTGTCTTGTCGTAGAAGCGGCCGTAGCCGGCGCGCACCACGGAGCGGCCGTCGCCGCTGAGATCGTGGGTGACGCCGACGCGCGGCCCGAAATTGTTCTTCTCGATCGGATAGCGATCCGGGTCGGGAAACTGCGGATTATCCAGCTCGCGGAGCGGCTGTATCTCGATGTCGTACCGCAAACCGAGGCTGAGCGTCGTCCGCTTGGTGACCGTCCACTTATCCTGCGCGAACGCCGACGCGAAATGCGCTTTCTGGAA
>Ga0075424_100001692_pt1 | contig 19522 bp, 13 predicted proteins | sample SoiMethybrSBSTD3_FD_75301 | JGI IMG/M metagenome (GOLD analysis project Ga0075424, IMG submission 75301) | Bulk soil microbial communities from a Populus tree surrounding site in Tennessee, USA - Soil MetaG P. TD hybrid SBSTD3 | ecosystem: Environmental > Terrestrial > Soil > Tree plantation... | reverse complement strand
CCGCCTGGCTCGACGAGCATCATGCGGAGCGCAGTCGGCGGCTCTTCGAGAAAACTGTCGAGCGTGAGCGGGACGCGGACATCGGGCAGGACCGCGCGGCGCGACTGCTTGACCGATGCGAGCGCGACGCGCCGCCAGCGATCCACGCGCGCAGCTTTCAACAGCGTGGCGACGGTGGTTTCGGTCCGCTTCGTCACGATTGGCTGAATGGCGACGACGCCGAGCATCACGGCATCGCGCACCACGTCGTCCATCTTGTCGCCCTTGAGCACCGCCTGGACGAGCGTCAGCGGCACGGCCGGCTCGGCCGCCGGCTCGACACGCGACATCAACTGCACGCGGACGTCGCGCCGCACGGCGCTCGCGATCCGCGCGACGAACTCGCGTCCACGTCCGTCGAACACCGAGACGCTGTCGCCGACGCCGAGCCGCAGCACGCGCGTGAGATGCTCCCCTTCATCGCGCGGCAACAGCACGGTCTCATCGCCCGGATCGAGCGAGGGCGCAAAAAAGCGATGCACGCGACATTATTGACGGATTGACGGCACGGTGACGTTTATACTGCCGTGAAATGTTTTTCCGCGGTCAGATTATCGGGAAGTACAAGATCCTCTCGACGATCGGCAGCGGCGGCTTCGGAACCGTCTATCTCGCCGAAGATACCTGGATCGACAAGAAGGTCGCGCTGAAGGTTCCGCACAGGCAGGGCGTCGACTTCGGCGAGCTGCTGCGCGAGCCTCGCCTGCTCGCGTCCCTCAATCATCCGAACATCGTCACCATCCTGACCGCTGAAAAGCAGGAGAACGTCTTCTTCATCGTCATGGAGTTCGTGCCGGGGGAAACGCTCGAGGCGATCATCACGCGCGACGGCGCGCTCGACGTGTCGCGCGCGCTCGACTACACCTGTCAGATCTGCAACGCCATCGATCATGCGCACCGGCAGAACGTCTTGCATCGCGATCTGCGACCCTCGAACGTCCTCGTCGACGAGCGCGGTCTGGCGAAGGTCGCCGATTTCGGCACGTCGAGGTTCCTCGAGATCGCGGCGCACGGCACAACCGTGATCGGAAGCCCGCCGTACATGGCGCCCGAGCAGTTCCATGGCAAGGCGGTGTTCGCGTCCGATGTCTATTCGCTCGGCGTGACGATGTATCAGATGCTCACCGGAGACTTGCCGTACGAGTCGCCCTCGCCTGCCGATCTCGATCGGCTGATGCGGGGCGAGCTCCTCACCCCGCCGCGTCTGAGGAATCCGAAAATTCCGAAAGCGATCAACGACATCGTGATGAAGGCCATGGCGCCTGACATCCCGGCCAGATATCAGCGCGCGAGCGAGCTGCTCGACGACGTGCTCGCGGCGCGCGCGCCAGTGGCGAGGAGCCGTCGACGCACGCCGCCCACCCCTGAGCCGCCGATCGAAGCCACGCATGAGATCCAGTCGCGGCTGAAAGCGCGCGACACGCCGCAGGCGCGCTTCTGCTGGCACTGCCGCAAGCCGCTTCACGCGCGATCGGACCGCTGTCCGTTCTGCGGCGAATCGCAATGACGGCGCGGACGAAGCACGCAAAACCGTAAACCCGATCGCGCTTCGGCTTTCGTGTTTCCGTCCCAACCAGCTAAAATTCCTTCGAGGAGCTCAAATGGCGTTTCCGGGCACGGGCAAGATCTGGATGAACGGCAAGCTGGTCGAGTGGAAGGACGCGACCATTCACGTCGCGTCGCATGTCGTCCACTACGGATCCGCCGTGTTCGAGGGCGCGCGCTGCTACGCGACGCCGAAGGGGTCGGCCTGTTTCCGCCTGGACGCCCACATGAAGCGCCTGCAGCAGTCCGCGAAAATCTACCGGATGGAGTACGCGCTCGGCCTCGACGGCTGGATGAACGCCGTGCTCGAAACGATCCGCGCGAACGCGATGAAGTCGTGCTACATCCGGCCGATTGTCTACCGCGGGTACGACTCGCTCGGCGTCAACCCGTTCAACTGCCCGGTGGACGCGGCGATCATCCTCTGGGACTGGGGCACGTATCTCGGCAAGGACGCGCTCGAGGAGGGCTGCGACGTGAAGATCGCGTCGTGGTCGCGCATGGCGCCGAACACGCTGCCGGCGCTGGCGAAAAGCGCCGCGAACTACGCGAACTCCGGGCTGATCAAGATGGAAGCGCTGACCGACGGCTACTCCGAAGGCATCGCGCTCGACGTGAGCGGCGAGGTGAGCGAAGGCAGCGGCCAGAATATCTTCATCGTCCGCGACGGCGCGATCTTCACGCCGCCGCTCTCGTCCTCGATTCTCGGCGGCATCACGCGCGACTCCATCATCACGCTCGCGCGCGATCTCGGGTTCGCGGTCACGGAGACGTCGATCCCCCGCGAGGCGCTCTACATCGCGGACGAGGTCTTCGTCGTCGGCACGGCGGCGGAAGTCACCCCGATTCGATCGATCGACCGGATTCGCATCGGCGCCGGCCGCCGCGGTCCGATCACCGAGGCGCTGCAGCGCGCGTTTTTCGACGTCATCAACGGCGAGGTGCCGGACACGCACGCGTGGCTCACCTACGTCTATCCGGAAGAGTCCACACTCCGAGCGGCAGGTTCCGCGCCGCGCATCGCGGGTGCCCATGCACGTTAACGATCTCCTGAAACTGGCCGTCGAGAGCGGCGCATCGGACCTTCATCTCAAGGTCGGCAGCTATCCGATGATGCGCGTGCGCGGCCTGCTCGTCCCCGCGGCGGAGGAAAAGAAGCTCGATCACGAAGACGTCGTCGCGATGAGCGCCGCCATCATGTCGACGGCGCAGCGCCAGCGCTTCAAGGAGTCGCAGGACGTCGACCTGGCGTACAGCGTCCCCGGCCTCGGCCGTTTCCGCTGCAATATCTTCCAGCAGCGCGGCACGGTCGGCCTCGTCCTTCGCGTCATTCCGATGCGCATCCGCACCATCGAAGAGCTCGGGCTGCCGGCGGTGTTGAAGCACATCGCCCTCGAAGAGCGCGGCCTCGTGCTCGTCACGGGGACGACGGGCAGCGGCAAGAGCACGACGCTCGCCGCGATGATCGATCACGTCAACCATGAACGCTGCGCCCACATCATGACCGTGGAGGATCCAATCGAATTCCTCCATCGCGACATGCGCTCGATGATCAATCAGCGCGAGGTCGCGGTCGACACGCGGTCGTTCGCGCAGGCGCTGCGCAGCGCGCTGCGGCAGGACCCGGACGTCATCCTCGTCGGCGAGATGCGCGACTTCGAGACGATCGAAACCGGCCTGCTCGCGTCCGAAACCGGCCACCTGGTGTTCTCGACGCTGCACACGCTCGACGCCACGGAAACGATCAACCGCATCATCGCCGTGTTCCCGCCGCACCAGCAGAAGCAGGTGCGGCTGCAGCTCGCCAGCGTCCTGCGCGCCGTCGTCTCGCAGCGCCTGATGCCGAAGGCCGACGGCAACGGCCGCGCACCGGCGGTCGAGGTGATGATCAGCACGCCGTTCATCCGCGACTGCATCGTCGACAAGGAAAGGACGCACCTCATTCACGGGGCCATTGCCGCCGGAACGTCGCAGTACGGCATGCAGACGTTCGATCAGTCGATCTTCGGCCTCTTCCAGAAAGGGCTCGTCTCCTACGAAGAAGCGCTGCGCTGGGCGACCAACGTCGACGAGTTCAAGCTGAAGGTGCAGGGCATCTCCACGACGGCGGATGCCGCGCGCGATCAGATGGCCAAGACGGTCATCGGCAGCGCGCCGGAAATCACGCGGTTTGGCGGGTAGTCCCTACCTCGACGGCCTCAAGCTGCTCGCGCGACGCGAGCTTTCCGAACTGCAGGTGCGGCAGCGGCTCGCGCGCAAGGGTCACGACCCCGACGCGATAGACGCCGCGATCGCCAGACTGCGGGAGGAACGCGCCATCGACGATGCGCGCGTCGCCGAGGCGATTGCGCGAACTGCAACCTCGAGCAAGCGGCGTGGAAAACTGCGCGTCCGGATGGAGATCGAACGCGCCGGCATCTCGAAAGACACCGCGAAGCGCGCCGTTGACGAGGTGTTCCGCGGCGTGGATGACGAAGCGCTCCTCGATCTTGCGCTGCGGAAACGGCTGAGGGGTCGTGAGGCGATCGCGGACGATCGTGAGTTCCAGCGGCTGTATCGCTACCTGCTCGGCCAGGGATTCGATCCCGACCGCGTGCTGCACGCGCTCAACGCCAGACGTTCGCGTTGAAAGATCGGCCGTGGCCGAACACGGGCGGGATTGACATTTCGCCTTTTATTCGCCTACGCTCCGCGTCGTGCCGGACTTTTCAGTTCGAGGACAGGTGGCGCTCGTCACCGGCGCGAGCCGCGGAGTCGGTCGCGGCGTCGCGACGGCACTCCGCAAGGCCGGCGCAATCGTCTACGCGACCGGCCGGACGATCCTGCAGGCCGATCTCGACGAGTCGATCATCCGCATGCGTTGCGATCACAACGACGATGCGAACGTGCGGCGGGTGTTCGATCGAATCGAATCCGAGCAAGGGCGTCTGCACATCCTCGTGAACAGTGCGTGGGGCGGCTACGAGCAGATGGTGGACGCCGACGGACGTTTCACGTGGGTCGATCCGTTCTGGCAGCAGCCGGACTGGCGGTGGTCGCGCATGATGGACGCCGGCGTGCGGGCGGCGTTCGTCGCGAGTCAGCATGCGGCGGCGAGCATGGTGCGCGAGCGCCACGGCGTCATCGTCAACATCTCGCAATGGGCGGCGCAGAAGTTCCTGGGCAACACGATCTACGGCGTGTCGAAAGCTGCGACCGACAAGCTGTCCGCTGACACGGCACACGAGCTCAGACCGCACAACGTCGCGGTCGTCTCGCTGTATCCGGGACTCGTCAGCACGGAGGCGGTCGTCGCAGCCGGCGTGTTCGATCTGTCGACTGCCGAGACGCCGGAGTTCATCGGCCGCGCGGTAGCGGCGCTCGCATCCGATCCCATGGTGGTGGTGCGCTGGTCCGGACGCGTGGTGATCGCGGCGGCGCTTGCGCGATACTACGGCTTCACCGACATCGACGGACGGCTGCCGCCGGTGCTCACGTTGGACGAATTGTAGACGTGAAGAAGCTCTCGATCGTCCTCTTGTCGATGGCGTCGCTGCTGTTCGCGCAGACGCCGGACCGATACGACATCATCCTGCGGCACGGGACAATCGTCGACGGATCGGGACTGCCGCGATTCGAGGCGGACGTCGCGATCGCGAACGGGTTCATCGCGAAGATCGGCGACCTTGCCGCCGAACGCGCGCCCGCCGAGTTCGACGCGCGAGGGCTCTGCGTCACGCCGGGATTCATCAACATCCACAGTCACGCGTCCGTCGGCGCGCTCCCGCGCGCCGAGAACATGCTGACTCAGGGCGTCACGACTGAAATCCTCAACCCCGACGGCGGAGGATCGACCGACCTCGCGCGCCAGCTGCGGGACGCGAGCGGCGCGGGCCTCGCGGTCAACATCGGCGCCTACATCGGGTTCAACAGCGTCTGGTCGGAGACGATGGGACCGTCGGACAGGCGTGCAACGACCGCCGACATCGAGAAGATGCGCGCCGTGATCGTCGACGGCCTCCGGCACGGCGCATGGGGTGTGTCGTCAGGTCTCGATTACAAGCCCGCGTACTTCGCGCAGCTCGAAGAGGTGATCCGCGTCGTCGAACCGGCGGCCGCATGGCGCACGAATTTCACGAATCACGATCGGCTCACGCCCGAGTCGAACTTCAGCTCGCGCGTCGGCGTCGGTGAGACGATCGCGATCGGCGAGAAGGCCGGTCTCGCGCCGGTCGTCACGCACATGAAGGCGCAGGGTCTCGAGCAGGGAACGGCGGGAACGCTGCTCGAGATGATGAATGGCGCAACCCGCCGCGGCCACTACACCGCCGCCGATGCGTACCCGTACCTCGCCGGCCAGACCAGCCTCTTCGCGCTGCTCGTGCCGGCATGGGCGCAGGACGGCGGGCGCGATGCGATGCTGGATCGGTTCAAGGATCCGAAACTGCGCGCGCGAATCGCCACCGATATCGAGTCGGCGATGAAAGCGCGGTTCGGCGGACCCGAGGGAGTGTTCCTGCCGGCGACGAAGCAAGAGCTCGTCGAAATCATGCGCGAGGAGCAGGCGCCGGCCGGCGAGGCGGTCATCCGGATTCTCGAGCGGGGAAACGTGCCGGCGATCCTCAGGTTCGGCAGCGAAGCCGACCTTGTGAAGATTCTTCAATATCCGGCCACGTCGGTCGCGTGCGACTGCGGCGCATCGATCGACACGCGTCAGCATCCCCGCGCGTTCGGCACGTTTCCGCGCGTGCTCGGCCGCTACGTTCGCGAGCAGAAGGTGCTCACGTGGGAAGATGCGATCCGGAAGATGACCGCGCTGCCCGCTGCAACGATCGGCATGATCGATCGCGGACTGCTCGCCGCCGGGATGGCTGCTGACGTGACCGTCTTTGATCCGGCGACGGTCATCGATCGCGCCACCTACGAGGACGCCGGCCAGCTGTCGGAAGGCATTCGATACGTGCTCGTCAACGGACGCATTGCCGTTCGCGACGGTCGCGTTACCGGCGAGCCGGGCGGCCGCGTGCTCCTTCGCGACGAGCACATGCCGACGCGGCCGATGAACACAGTGGCAGAACGGCAACTGAAGCTGTCGGGGAAGATCAAGCCCGAGACGACAGTACGGTTCGCCGTCACGCAGTCGCGCAACGCGCGGCAGGCGCAAGGAACGTTTCGCTTGATGGCTCCGGATCTCGCGATCGAAGCGACCGAGTTCGGCGCGCTGCAGACCTTCGGACGCTGGGCGAGCTTCACCGCACTCGGGCGGACCCGGCCCTCGTCCGGCGGCCCGGGCGACGCTCGCAGCAACGTCGCGCTGACGGTCGTGGTCGACGGCGACGATCCGCTCGCCGCCACGCGCGGACGCGTCATCGTCGTCAGCGTCGACGGCGCGACGCGCGTGAGCGGTGTTCTACAATGAGACGATGACGTCGAACGAGATCCGCGCGTCCTTTCTCGAATACTTCCAGCGGAACGGCCACCGCATCGTCCCGAGCTCGCCCCTCGTCCCGGCCGACGATCCCACGCTGCTCTTCACGAACGCCGGGATGAACCAGTTCAAGGACGTGTTTCTCGGCCGCGAGAAGCGGGACTACACACGCGCGGCCACGTCGCAGAAGGTGATGCGCGTCAGCGGCAAGCACAACGACCTCGACAACGTCGGCCCCTCGTTCAGGCACCACACGTTCTTCGAGATGCTCGGCAACTTCTCGTTCGGCGACTACTTCAAGAAGGACGCGATCGCGTTCGCGTGGACGCTGCTGACCGACGTCTGGCAGATGCCGAAGGACCGCCTCGTCGTGTCGATCTTCAAGGGCGAAGGCGGCATCCCGCGCGACGACGAAGCGTACGAGATCTGGCGGAAGTTCGTGCCGCCCGACCGCATTCTTCAGCTCGGCGCCGACGACAACTTCTGGCAGATGGGCGACACCGGCCCGTGCGGACGCTGCTCGGAGATCTACTACGTGCGCGGCAGCGGCAGCGATCCCGAGATCGAAATCTGGAACAACGTGTTCATGGAGTTCGAGCGGAGCGAGGACGGCACGCTGACCCCGCTGCCCGCGCCGTCGATCGACACCGGCATGGGTCTCGAACGCATCACGGCCGTGATGCAGAACAGGGACTCGAACTACGACACGGATCTGTTCATGCCGCTGCTCGACGAGGTCGGCCGCCTCTCGGGCCACCAATATGGGCGGACCGCCGACAATCCGGAGGATATCTCGATGCGCGTCGTCGCCGATCATGCGCGCGCGACGACGTTTCTCATCGCGGACGGCGTCATCCCGTCCAACGAGTGGCGCGGCTACGTGCTGCGGAAGATCATGCGCCGTGCGATGCGGCACGGAAAGCACCTCGGTCTCACCGAACCGTTCCTGCACGAGCTCGTCGCGGTCCTCGATCGCCATATGGGCGACGCGTATCCGGAACTGCGGCGGAATCGCGAGATGATCGAGAAGACGATCCTCGCGGAGGAAAACCGCTTCGAGGCGGTGCTGACCGAGGGACTGCCGCGGCTCGAGTCGGAAATCGCGAAAGCGCTGACATCGCCGTCGCGCGTGCTCGATGGTGAGGTTGCGTTCCGTCTGTACGACACGTTCGGCGTCCCGTACGATTTCATCGAGGACACCGCTGCCACGCAGGATGTTCGCGTGGATCGCGCGGGGTTCGATCTCGCGATGGAGGCGCAGCGCGACAAGGCGCGTGCGCAAAGCGCGTTCGCCGGCGGAAAGAAGGGCGAGGAATTCGTCGTCGGCTCGGTGGATCAGCTGTCGGGCATCGGCGATCAGTTCGAGGGATATTCGACGACGCGTGTCACAGGGACGCCGATCGTGGCGCTGTTCGACGAGAAGCGGCAGCCGGTCGACAGCTTGCCCGCCGGCGCAGCCGGCTTCGTCGCGCTCGCGAAAACGCCGTTCTACCTCGAGGCCGGCGGTCAGGTGTCGGATTCCGGACGCATTGTTAACGGAGCGAACGGTGCGTCGGCCGCCGTCGAAGGCCTCGTGCGGATTCGTCCCGGACTTCCGCGCGCGCATCGCGTCCGCGTCACCTCCGGCACGTTGCACGTGCGCGACATCGTCACAGCCGAAGTCAACGCAGACGTGCGGAACGCGACGCGCCGCAATCACACGGCGACGCATCTGTTGCACGCGGCGCTGCGCGAGGTGCTGGGCACGCACGTCAAGCAGGCCGGTTCGCTCGTGGCGCCGGACCGGCTGCGGTTCGACTTCGTTCACTTCCAGCCGGTGACGCCAGAACAGATCGAGCGCATCGAGCGCATCGTCAACGAGCAGATCTATCGCAACACGCCGGTGACGACGGAAGTGCGGTCGACGCAGGAGGCGATTGCGGCCGGCGCGATGGCGCTGTTCGGCGAGAAGTACGGCGACAACGTGCGCGTCGTCAGCGTGCCGGGGTTCAGCATGGAGTTGTGCGGCGGTACGCACGTCAGCGCAACTGGCGACATCGGGTTCTTCGCGATTGTCGCGGAGAGCGGCGTAGCCGCGGGGGTGCGCCGTATCGAGGCAGTCACCGGTGCGGGCGCCGTGGAATGGGCGCAGCATCAGCGCGCGGCGCTTCAGCGTATCGTCGGGGCGCTCCATGTCAGTGAAGATCAGGCGGTCGCCGCGGTCGAGCGCCTGCAATCCGACGCGAAGCGGAGCGCGCGCGAGATCTCGCAGCTGAAGACCAAGCTCGCGATGGGCGGTGGCGCGAGCGCGGAGGCCGATGACACCGTGGAAGTCGCCGGCGTCAAGCTCGCGCGGCGGAAGGTAGCCGACTTCGACAAGGACGCGCTCCGCGGCCTCGCGGATTCGCTGAAGGAAAAAATCAAAAGCGGCGTGGTCGTCCTCGCCTCCGCGAACGACGGCAAGGTGCAAATCGTCGTCGCGGTCACGCCGGATCTGACGGGCCGCGTCAAAGCCGGTCAGGTCGTCAAAGAGATCGCGCCGATCGTCGGCGGCGGCGGCGGCGGCCGTCCGGATTTCGCCGAAGCCGGAGGCAAACAACCCGAGAAGATCGACGAAATGCTCGCGGCAAGCGAAGCCGTCGTCGCCAAGCTGCTCGGGTGAGGGTCGGTCGCCACCGCGGCACGATCGCGTCACCACCGCGGCACGCCCCCGTCACGATCGCGGCACGACCGCGGCACCACCGCGGCACGCCCCCGGCACCACCGCGGCACGACCGCGGCACGACCGCGGCACGATCGCGTCACCACCGCGGCACGATCGCGTCACCAACCCGTCACACCCCCGCACGAAGGCGTCAGCACCCTACAGCGAACCATCAACACCCTACCGCGACGCCGTCAGCACCCTACAACGAACGGCCAGCACCCTACGGCGAAAGCCCCCGGCACCCTACCGCGAAAGCCCCCAGCCCCTACAGCGAAGTCCCCCGGTCCCGCCTACTGCTCAGTCGCTGATCGACCGATATCCTAACTGTTGACCTTTACGATCCATCGCCTTTCGGCCGTCGTCTGGCGTAAACATCTGTGCTGTTTCGTTTTAGCCGCGTGCTTCGGCGTCGCGGCGCCGGCACGTGCACAGATTTACTCGTGGCGGGACGCGAACGGCACTCTTGTCCTCTCCGACAAGAAGCCGACCGGAGGCGAAAGTCAGGTTCGCTCGTTCGCGGTGCCGGAAGCGCCGGCGGTCCGCGTGACGCGATACGCCACGGCGGACCGCACGCGCCTGTACGACGACCTCATCGCCGAGCACGCGCAGCGACACGGGATCCGCAGCGATCTCGTGCGAGCCGTCGTCCAGGTCGAGTCGGCGTTCAACCCGTACGCGCGATCGCCAAAAGGCGCGCTCGGGTTGATGCAGCTGATGCCCGCCACGATTCGCCAGTTCGCCGTGCAGAATCCGTTCAACCCGGTCGAGAACATCCGCGCCGGCGTCGCGTACCTCCGCGAGCTGCTCGATCGGTATCAGAACAACGAAGAGCTCGCGCTCGCCGCATACAACGCGGGACCAACCGCGGTGGACAAGCACGGGCAGAGCGTGCCTCCGTACCGCGAGACGAAGAACTACGTCGCGCACATCAATCGAATGGCCGGTCGTCCGATCGAGATGCGCAACAACCGCATCTTCAAAATCACCGAGATCATCGACGGACGCGAAGTCGTTCGCTACACCGATCAGAAACCGACAACGGGAACCTACGAGCTGGTCGGGCGCTAGGCGCGTCACGCCCGGGCACGCCCCCGGCACGATCGCGGCACGCCCCCGTCACCACCGCGGCACGCCCCCGGCACCACCGCGGCACGACCGCGTCACCACCGCGGCACGCCCCCGGCACCACCGCGGCACGACCCTCGCGCTACTCGGCTCTTTCCACCGACGTGATGTCCATCTGATCGAACAGCGGACCGAGAATCTCGGTCCCTGCAGCGACGATGATCGCGACCGTGACCGTGCACGCGATCGCGGCGGGGATGATTGCAATATCGCCGACGATGCGGCTGAGGACGAGCCACAGGATTCCACCCGTGATCGCGCCGGGCAGAATGATGCCGATGACGCTGACCAGGACGCCGAACAGCATGATCAGCCGCTGCCCCATCGCGTCCAGACCGCGTGGACGTTGATCGCCGATCGGCACCCACGCCGGCAGCAGCACCGTAGCCGCCGCTAGCACGAGATATTGAGCCGTGACGAACGCCGGTAGCAGCAGCACGGCCGCGGACGCAACGGTGACGCGCCCCGTCAGCGCCACTGACGGAAAGGCCGCGAACGAGAACATCATCGCGCACGCGATCGCCAGCCAGCCGATCCCGACGAGCATTGCGGACGGCCAGAGCATCTCGCCGCGGATGACGTCCGCCGCGCGCAGCGGCCACGTCTTCAGCGTGTCGAGATGCGCGAGGTCGCTGCGCAAGTCGGTCCGCACCACCTGCGGTCCGAGGATCGCGACGAACATCGTCACCGCGACTGCGGTCATGAATCCCGCCGCCGCGCCGCCGCGCATGCGCAGCGCACCGAGCGCCACCGACGTCGCCGCTGTCGCGATGGCGACGAGCGGCACGAGATACCGAACCATCGTGACGCCGCCCGCGCGCAGCGTCTGCACGCCGTTCTTCCAGAAGAAGACGCCTTCGGGACGGCCAGCGGGTGCAAGCGTCAGTCCGGTCGCACGCGCTTTTATTGGCGCGACGCTGCGCGTCCGCCTGTCTCCGGCGCGCCGCGCCGCAGCGTGCGCGGCAGCCTCGTGCAGGGCGCTGTCGGTCTGCAGCACCCACGCGAGCGTCACCGCCAGCACGCCAAGCGCCCACGCGATCGAGATCGCGAACGACAGTCCCCACGGCGCGAACAACGGGCGCGCGAGCGCGAGGAACGGCCACAGCATCGCGTGCGCGGCGCCGGAGCCGAGCGCCGCCTCGACACGTGCCGCCAGATCCCTGATGTTCGCCGGTGGCGCGCCCGCGAATGCCGCAATCAGCGCCCGGCCCACGACCGCGACAGCGGCCGCGATCACCGCAATCGGCACCAGCGCGGGCTGACGCGCGCGTCCGCCGTCCCCAAGCAGCCTCCCGCGCGCGAGCGTCACGCCCGTGAAGTACACGCGTGACGTCGTCAGAATCACCCACATCGCGATCGCCCAGCGCACGCGGCCGAACGGCGTCGACGCCGGGAACACGATCGACATGATGACCGCGGTGAACAGCAGGCCGAGCTGCGAACGCAGCAGACGATGCACGATCAGGCTGCGCCGCGTCACGGGCGCGGGAAACAGGAACGCAATCTCCGCGTCGGAGAAATCGAGCATCGCGCTGTTGAAAGGCAGGATCCATCCGATGGCCGCGCCGACGAGAAACAGCGCGGCGACGATCCCGCTGCCGCTCTGCAGCAGTTGCGACACGGGGGTGGCGCGTCCGTCCGCCCCGCCGCGAGTACGGCTCAGCGCGCTACGCGACCGCAGACGCGCAAAGAAGCTGAAATACAAATATGCGGCGCCGACGATGGCGCCGACGAGATACCGGGGCTCGCGCAACCGCCGCATCCGCACGCGGAGGCGGTTCCGCGCGCTGCACGCCATGATGTACAGGCTCGCGGACAGCATGCCTTCAACCCGCGACGTCCCGGCCCGTGACGCGCAGAAAGATCTGTTCGAGATTCGATCCGGCTGCCGCGAGATCCGCGCGGCTCGCCAGTTCCGCGAACGTACCGTCCGCGACGATCCGGCCGCGATCCATGATGATCACGCGGCTGCAGATCTCCTCGACCAGGTGCAGCAGATGCGACGACAGCAGAATCGCCGCGCCGCCGCGGCCGCGCGCGACGATCGTCTGACGCATCTTTCGAATGCCGATCGGATCCAGTCCCGTCAGCGGCTCGTCGAACAGCAGCGTCGTCGCACTGCGTACGAGGCCGCACGCGATGACGACCTTCTGCCGCATGCCGCGCGAGAGCTCACCCGGCAGCGCGTTCTCCTTTCCGCTGAGCTCGAGCTCTTCGAGCAGCACTCTCGCGCGCTCGTCGACATTGGCGACGTTGTAGAGCCGCGCCGTGAGGCGCAGATGCTCTTCGACGGTCAGGTATTCGAACAAGTGCGGTTCGTCAGGCATGAATGCGAGCCTGCGCTTGGCCTCGAGTGGGTCGTCGACGATATCGTGACCGTCGATCCGCACGTGGCCGCTCGTCGGCCGCAGGATGCCGGCGAGCGACCGGAGCGTCGTCGTCTTGCCGGCGCCGTTGGGACCGATGAGACCGACGATCTCGCCCGCCCCGACGCTGAACGTCACATCGTCGACGGCAGTGAGGTCGCCGTAGGTCCTGCGGAAGCGCTCGACAGCGATCGCCATGGGCTGCTAAAATTCGGGGTTTGTGTCATCCGGCTTCGGCCGGAGGTCGATCTTCGGGAGGTAGTTGAGTACGTGGCTACACACGCATCCGCGCTGAAGGCGCATCGTCAGAGTCTAAAGAACCGCGAGCACAATCGCCAGTTCCGGTCCCGTCTCCGCAGCGCGCTGAAGAACGTCCGCGCGGCCATCGCCGGCAACGATCTCGCTTCCGCGCGCACCGCGCTGAAACAGTCGATCTCGCTCATCGACAAGATGGCGAGCAAGGGGATCATTCACAGGAACGCGGCCGGCCGCTACAAGTCGCGGCTCACCACGCGCCTCGCCGCACGGTCTTAGTGGCGTGTCTCTTCGGATTTTCCACCGGCCGCTCCGCTGTCGCGGCCGGACAATCGGGCTGGAACCCATCGGTGATTAGTACTGTTTCCGCCGATACGATGGTCCAATAGCTCGCTTCCCCGCACACAACTCGACGACGAGCCGTTCGAGCAGCACGCGCGGATCGCCGGCCGATCGCTTCAGATCGACGTCGGTGCGAAACACTGCGTCGATCGCGGGGCGGAGCTCGCCCGGCGCGATCATCGGAAACTTCGATCGCACCAGCCACCCGAGCTGACCGAGGATCATCTCCGGCGCGCCGCCCGCGTCGAGCAGCAGCGCCAGCTGGCGCAGCGCTTCGGCCGACTGCCCTGCTTCGACGGCGTTCGTCATCGCCCAGTGATCCTGCAGCGCCGCCGGTCCGGCAACCGCGCGGACGTCGTCGAGCGTGACGCGCTTCTGACCGAGCGCATACAGCAGCAGCCGATCGATGTCGCCGCGCAGCCGCTTCACGTCGCCGGTCCTGCCGTCGTTTCTCGGCCGATCGGGAAATCCGGCGAGCACGGCCATCGCGCGCGCCGCCGGCGGTTCGATCTCCACGCCGGTCGCCGCCCCTCTCGTCCGCACCCAGCGTTCGGCGCTCGCGACGTCCTCGGGCGCACCGCAGTCGACAAGCACCGCTGTTCTGCTCAACAGCTTGAAGATGCGCGTGCGCTTGTCGATGGGCGCCGCAACGAACACCAGCGTGGTCTGCGGCTCCGGCGACTCGAGCAGCGCCTCGAGATTTTCGAGCGCGCGCGACGCCGCCTCGCTCTCGCGCTTCGGCGTCAACAGGTTCTCCGCCTGGAACACGGTGACGATGCGCCGCGGCGCCATCATCGGCAGGGTGCGGACCGCGTCGATGAGCGACAGGACGCCTTCGGCGATCTTGTCGCCCGTGGTCGCCTCCCCCGCGTGAATCCGCTCGACGTTGAAGGCGCGGAGTCCTTCTTCGACGAGGTCGCCGAACTCGGCGGCGAGCGCCGACTTCTCGACGTCATCCTCGCCCTGCAGCAGATAGACCGGAGCAGGTGCGCCGTCCTTGATTTGCTTTCGAACCGCGGCGGCAGTCAGGGATGGCATCGTGTGATTGCGGATTGAGGAGTGCGGATTGCGGATTTATTGATGATTGGGGATTGCCGGATTGCGGATTTATTGATGATTGGCGATTGCCGGATTGACGATTGCTGCAAACTCAGAACGCCTCGAGGATTGCGCTGACGATCGTCCGCGCAAAATCGGTGCTGATGCGATCGAGCGCGGTGACGTCCTGCTGAAAGTACGCCGCCGGATCCGTCGCGCTTCTGCCGGCGGTCGCTTCGTATTCCTGCCGGAACAACAGGCTCGGGTTCTCCCACAGGACCTTGTTCTCGCGCAGATCGCGCAGCTCGATCCTCGCGGACATCGTCAGCACGTAGCGCGTCGCAAGCTGCTGCTGCGTGAAGCTCGCCGGCGCGATGTTCACCGACGTCACCTCGCCGGTCAGCAGCGCGTCGACGCCGGTGTTCTGCGGGAGGATCTGATATTTGCCGCGGCCGATGAACTCCGCGCGCACTTTCTGCGTGAGCAGCGTTTCCAGATTGAACACCGTCGTGCGGTTCGCGAACGTCGGCACGCCGATCGTGTGGATGTAGGACGGCAGGAACGTTCCTCGACCCGCGAGCGCGTACCCGCAGCCGCTCGCGGCACAAAGGACACAAAGGTTACAAAGGACACAAAGGAGACTCCGGAAGTTGCGAGAATTCACGAGCATTCCTTTGTGTCCTTCGTTTCCTCTGTGTCCTTGGCGTCGATCACTGAACCACCACACTGACGAGCGGTCCCTTGGCCACGACAACCTTCCTGATCGTTTTCCCGATCGTGTGTCCCTTCACGGCCGCGTCGGCGAGTGCGAGTTCGCGCAGCTCGTCTTCGGACGCGTCGGCCTTTGCGGTGATGCGCGCGCGGACTTTGCCGTTGATCTGAACCGGCACCACCACTTCGTCGGCCTTTGCCACCGCCGGATCGAACGTCGGCCACTTCGCCTTCGACAGCGTTTCGGCATGACCGAGCAGCTGCCACAGCTCTTCGGCCATGTGCGGCGCGAAGGGCGAGATCATGACGACGAGCGCATCCAGCGCTTCGCGGAGCGCCGCGATCGTCTGCGGGCGCTCGATGCGTCCGACCGGCGCCTCGCCGCGCGTCGGCATCCCGTGCGCCGTGCCTTCGCTGAAGTCGTACAGCTCGTTGACGAGCTCCATCAGCGATGAGACGGCAGTGTTGAGGTGCATGCGCTCTTCGATGTCGACCGTGACGCGCCGCATCGTCTCGTGCGTCTTCCGCCGGAGCTTGCGTTCAGCATCGGTGCAATCCTCGCCGCATGCCGGCATCCCTTCCCCGCCGACGGTCTCCGCCCAGTGATCGACGATGCGCCAGACTCGGACGAGGAACCGGAACGTCCCGTCGAGGCCGGCGTCGCTCCACTCGACCTCCTTCTCCGGCGGCGCGACGAACATCACGTACAGCCGCAGCGCGTCTGCGCCGTACTTCTGGACCATCTCGTCCGGATCGACGACGTTCCCTATCGATTTCGACATGACGGCGCCGTTCTTCAGCACCATCCCCTGCGTGAGCAGGCGCGTGAACGGCTCGTCGAAGTTCACCAGACCGACGTCGCGCAGCACGCGCGTGAAGAAGCGCGAATACAGCAAGTGCAGAATCGCGTGCTCCACGCCGCCGCTGTAGAAATCGACCGGCATCCAGTACGCCGCGTCGGAGGGCTCGAACGGCAGTTTCTTATCGTGTGGATCGGCGAAGCGGAGGAAATACCACGACGAGTCGACGAACGTATCCATCGTGTCGGTCTCGCGCTTCGCCGGACCGCCGCACTTCGGACATTTGACGTTCACCCACTCGGGCACCTGCGCCAGCGGCGAGTCGCCCCGGCCGGTGAACTGAGCCACCTTCGGGAGCTCGACCGGCAGGTCTTCGTACGGCACCGCGACCACGCCATCGGTCGGACAATGGATGATTGGAATCGGCGTGCCCCAATAGCGCTGTCGCGAAATGCCCCAGTCCTTCAGGCGGTACTGCACCTCGCGTTTTCCGATGCCGCGTTTTTCCGCGTCGGCGATCATCTTTCCGATCACGGCCGGCGCTTCCTGACCCGTATATTCGCCCGAATTCACCAGACGGCCGTAGTTCGTCGTCGCCACGGTGAGCGCGTCCTCGGAAGGCGGCGTCTCGGCGCTCTGCACCACGATCCGGATCGGCAGGTTATATTTGCGTGCGAACTCGAAATCGCGCTCGTCGTGCGCGGGCACGGCCATGATCGCGCCGGTGCCGTACTCGGCGAGCACGAAGTTCGCGATCCAGATCGCCACGTCTTCGCCGGTGAACGGATTGCGCGCCTTCCGGCCGGTGTCGAACCCTTCCTTCTCGATGGTGCCGGTCAGCCGTGCTTCCCGGTCGAGCGCGCGGAACTTCCCCACCCGATCGCGGAACGCCTGCGGATCGGGACTCTCGTTCGCAAACCGATCGACCATCGGATGCTCGGGCGAGAGCAGCAGGAACGTGGCGCCGTAGATCGTATCGATGCGCGTCGTGAAGATCTCGATCGCATCGGAACCGTCGGCCAGCGGGAACTTGATCCGCGCGCCCTCTGAGCGGCCGATCCAGTTCCGCTGCATCACGACGACCTTCTCGGGCCAATCGGTGAGCGTGTCGAGCCCTTTCAGCAGCTCGTCGGCGTACGCGGTGATCCGGAAGAACCACTGCTCGAGATCGCGTTGTACGACTGTCGATCCGCAGCGCCAGCACTGTCCGTCGATCACCTGCTCGTTGGCCAAGACCGTCTGGCAGCTCGGACACCAGTTCACGGTCGACCGCCGGCGATATGCGAGACCGCGCTCGAACATCTTCAGGAAGATCCACTGGTTGAACTTGTAGTACTCCGGCGAGCACGTCGCGATCTCGCGCTCCCACGCGTAGCTGATGCCCAGCCGCTGCAGCTGTCCCTTCATGTGGGCGATGTTCGCCAGCGTCGAGGTCTCGGGATGCGTGCCGGTCTTGATCGCCGCGTTCTCGGCCGGCAGGCCGAACGCGTCCCATCCGAACGGATGAAGCACGTTGTAGCCGCGCAGCCGCATCATGCGGGCGCGGACGTCGCCGATGATGTAGTTGCGGACGTGTCCCACGTGCGCGTGCCCCGACGGGTAGGCGAACATCTCCAGGCAGTAGAACTTCGGTCGCGTCCCGTCGACGTCGACCTCGAACGCCCGTTCGGCGTCCCACTGGTGCTGCCATTTCTTGTCCAGGTGCTGCGGCTTGTACTCGGTCATGAGAGGCTTTACGCTATTGTACTAATTCGCGCACAATCCTGATGATGCTCACCGCCCGGCGCCGGGTCGCCGCGACGGCATTCGGCGTCGCCACCGCCATCGTCCTCCTTGCCACCATCGCGCGACGGATCGATCCGCTGCCCGACGGTCTGCGCGCGCAATATTTCGCGAACGCCGCGTGGCAGGGTGCGCCGGCAATCGAGCGCGTCGAGCCGCCTTCGACCGGACACGTCACTGCCGCTGCCCGGGCGCTCGGCCGCGCCGAATTCAGCGCGTCGTGGACCGGATGGATCCTCGTTCCGCACGGCGGCGAGTACAGCTTCACCGTCAAGCCCGAGCCGTCTGCGTCGGTGTTCGTCGACGGCCGCCCGGCGGGAGCAGTGGACCTCACCAGCGGATCGCATTCCGTGCTGCTCCGCTCGGTGCATCGCGCAGGTGCGACTCAACTCGAGTTCCTCTGGGCACACGACGGTTCACCGCAGGAGCCGGTGCCCTCGTGGACGCTGCGGGCGCGCCGCATCTCGCCGACGCGACTCGTCGTCGACAGGACGCTGACGCGGGCCGCAGCATTCGCATTCGACGCGTGGATGGTCGTGTCGCTCGCGATCCTCGCGTATGCGTTCTGGCCGGAGATCCGCGTCCGCGCGCCGCGATGGCGGACGCCGTCGTTCGCCCGCGATCCGTCGTGGCGTTCCGTGCCGTGGGTCATCGCCGGATCGGTCGTCATCAACGTCATCGGCATCTGGTGGGGTCTCCCGACGGTCTGGGCCGGCGACGAGATGACGCCGCTTGCGGTCGTGTCCGGCATGGCGCAGCGCTTCTCGCACGGCTGGTGGTTCACGTACCCGCCCTTTCATTATTACGTCCTGGCGATCGCCTACAGCCCGATGCTCGCGCTGCATCAGTACGTTGCCATCGATCCCGATCGTTTCGATCTGATGCTGACGGTGATCGCACGGTGCGTCACCGTTGTGATGTCGGCGGTGACGGTTCTCGCGACGTTCCTGTGCGGACGACGCGCCTTCGGATCGCGGGCCGGACTCTGCGCGGCGGCGCTGCTGCCGCTCGTCGCGCCGTACATCTATTACTCGAAGACCGCGAATCTCGACGTGCCGTATCTGTGCTGGTTCGCGCTGTCGTTGATTTTCTACCTGCGACTGCTCGACGGCGGGGACGCGCGCGACGCGCTGTGCTGGGCGCTCTTCGGCACCATGGCGGTCTGCACGAAGGACCAGGCGTTCGGACTCTACGTGCTGATGCCAGTCGCGGTCGCATACGAGATATCGCGACAGAATGCCGAACGCGGGGTCACGCATCCGTTCTTGCGCGCGGTCGTCGATCGGCGCATCCTCGTGGCGGGCGCGACCGCAGTGCTGGCGTTCGCCCTGATCCACAACATCATCTTCAATTCCGAAGGCTTCGCCGCGCACGTTCGCAACATCACAGGGCCGGCAAGCCAGAACTATCGCGCGTTCGAGCCGAC
>Ga0075424_100001690_pt1 | contig 19548 bp, 9 predicted proteins | sample SoiMethybrSBSTD3_FD_75301 | JGI IMG/M metagenome (GOLD analysis project Ga0075424, IMG submission 75301) | Bulk soil microbial communities from a Populus tree surrounding site in Tennessee, USA - Soil MetaG P. TD hybrid SBSTD3 | ecosystem: Environmental > Terrestrial > Soil > Tree plantation... | reverse complement strand
CCGTGCGGCTCAGACGACAACCTCCGTGCGGCTCAGACGACAACCTCCGTGCGGCTCAGACGACAACCTCCGTGCGGCTCAGACGACAACCTCTGTGCGGCTGGGGCTGACGGGTGTGTCATTCCGAGCGCAGCGAGGAATCCTCAGGGTCCCGGTTGAGGGACTCTGTTCCCCGTTCCCAGTTCCAAGCCCTTCGGGTTCCCTCTATTCCCGATTCACGATTCCCAATTCCCGACTCTCCGGAAGACGCGTCACGCGGACGAAACGCCTGCCGTCGAGGAACCGGGAGCAGGATGATCTGAGCATTTTGAGAGAAACCTTCGTTGCGTCGTCAGCATGCTGGCCGATCGACTCGAGTGACCAGCCAAGGAGCGAATGCCACGCGAGCTCGCTCGCCCAATAGCCGTTGTCCTGCGAGTCGCCGCCGGCGTGTTCGACCGCCGCCTTTCGCACGTGGGCCGCCTCGTCGGCCGTTGGCCCCTGCGTCCGCAACCGCTCGACTTCGGCTACCGCGGTTGCGGCCAGCGAATCAACGCGATCCGGGGCAGCATTGAAGCCGATCGAAAGCGCGAACGACGGGCGCGGCCCCGGGAATACCTCGACCTCCACAGTCACGCCATACGTCCCGGCGAGCTCCTCGCGCAGGCGTTCGTAAAGCACCATCTCGACCAGCTCGCGCGTCGCGTGGAGCGCCGCGTCTGCTTCGGGCGTCATCGTCAACGTGTCGCTAAACACGATGCGGGTCGTGGCACTGGGCTCGATCCCACGCCGGAAGGACCGCACGGCGGTCGTCTGCGGACGCACGTAGCTGAAGTCGGTGGCATGCTCGGCGTGACCTTCGGGAATCGAACCGAGGTAGCGTTCGATGAGCGGACTCACCTGCCAGACCTCGAAATCGCCAACGAGCACGGCCGTGAAATTCGATCCGTTGTGAGCTCGCTCGCGCCAGAAGCGCAGCGCTTTGCGCAGGTCGAGCGCGGCGGCGAAGGCCGCGCTGTTGCGGAGCGCGCGCGGATCGCCGGGGCGCAGCGCGGCGGCGAGCGTGTCGGTCAGCGCCGCGTCGGGATCCGCACCCCGGTTGCGCGCGAACGCATTGAGGCGCTCGGCGTACCGCCGAAACGCGGTCTCATCCTCGCGCGGACTCGTTAGGTACAGGTGTGCGAGCTGCAACATCAGCTCGAGGTCACCCCGCCGTCCGCTGCCTGATACCTCGATCCGCCCGTCATCGACGGTCGGAGATACGGTGACCGATCGACCATCCAGCACGCGAGCGACGTCGGAACCGGTCAGGTCTCCAGCACCCGAAACCTCGATCAGCTTGTCCGCCATGTACGCGGATGCGTAATCCTCCGATGCTGCAAGCGACGCTCCGCCGGGAGCCACGAGGCGCATTTCCACCGCGTCGTCCTCGAACTCGGTCGGCTTCAGCAGGACGCGCATTCCGTTCCCCAGACGCCATTCGTAGACGCCGATCTTGGCGAGCGACTTCCGGGACTTCACGGTTCCAGGTGGCGGCAAGCTGGCCATGATCGTGACGCTCGCCGAGTCGGTCTGCTCATCGAGGACCCGGGAAGACGCACTATCGAGGGCGGCGAGTACCAGCCGCGGGTCGACGGTCAGCGCATCGCGATGAGTGGGACTCGCGATCATGATCGGGCGAGCACGATCCGGCGCGATCTGTTCGAAAAACGCGGCAACCTCTCTGTCGCCAATGCCGGGGAGCAGATCGCTCGTCCACTGAGTCGCTGTGGCTACGCCTGGCACTGGCTCCCCTCGGAGATGGTACGCGACGAGCGCAGCGGCGACGTCGGACGACTCCTCCGCGCTCGCTAGCTCCGAACGACCCGCTCGCAAGATGGACTCCTTGACGGCGACGAGCTCGGACGGTCGCGGGCCAAATCGCCGAAGTCGTTCGATCACGGTGCCGAGCGAGGCGATGCCTTCCGATGTTTGGCCGTCGACCAGCGTCGCGCCCACCACGTGAGCCTCGACCGGTCGAACGCGTCGCCTAACGGATACCCCGGCGGAGAGAAGCGGCGATCCGGCTCGAGCGGCTTCCCTCTCCAGGCGTCCGCGCAGGATCGCGCGACCGATCCGCTCGACGAGCGCTCGCCGATAGTCCGCGACGGTTCGCGGGCGCGAAGGCGCGCGAGGGAACCAGAACGACGCTGCCGTGCTCGTGACTTCCGGGTCGGCAAGGACGACCACACGATCACCGGGATCACCGGGGCGCTCCAGCACCGTTGGCGCCCGGGGCACCTTTCCGGGCGCAGAACGCGGAATGGCCTCGAGTTGGCGCCTCAAAGCGCGCTCGGTGGCGCGGACGTCCACCGCGCCGACGACGATGACCGCCATGCGCTCGGGACGATACCAGTCGTGGTAGAACCGCCGCATCCCGGTGACGTCGAAGCGGCGCAGCGTGGCAGTGTCACCGATGACGGGTCGATCGGCATAGCGCGAGCCGCGAAAGAGGAGCGAGTCGCGAGCGGCATCGACCCGGTCGTCGGCCGTCCGGCGGGTTCGCCACTCCTCGAACACGATGGCGCCCTCCTGGCGGGCAGCAGCCGAGTCGAACGTGACCGCGTGCGCCCAGTCGGCGAGGATCATGATCGCCGAGTCGATGACCGCACGACGGCCGGTTGGAATCGTTAGGCGATAGACGGTCTCGTCGTAGCTCGTCGTGGCGTTGACGTCTTCTCCGAGCCGCATGCCCACCGACTGCAGATAGGTGTCGATGGCTCGCCCGGGAAACCGTCTGGTGCCGCGAAACGCCATGTGCTCGACCGCGTGGGCAAGGCCGCGTTGGTCGTCATCCTCCAGCACCGAGCCTGCGTCCACGACGAGGCGGAGCTCGGCGCGTTCTTCAGGGTAGCCGTTCTCACGGATGTAATAGCGAAGCCCGTTGGCCAGCGTGTCGGTGCGAATCTCCGGGTCGAGCGAGATCGGCGTGTCCAGCGACACCGGCGCGACGCCGTCGTCGCGGTCGCGATCTTCGCTGGACCGATCGCGGCCCCAGGCCCACCAGGAAACCACGGCGGCGACAAGCACCGCGACGATGAACGCGGCCCTGGTTTCATTGTTTTCAGGTCTCTGCATCACTGAGCGCGGAGGGGGACGGGCGACGAACGGCCGGGGACGGGGGACGGGCGACGGTCAAACAACGTAAACCCTCGGGATGCTCATCTCGAAGTGAGAGGCATCCCGAGGGTTCGCGCTTTCTAAGCCGTCGCCCGTCGCCCGTCCCCGGGGTTATTGCACCGCGTTGATCATGTCGAAGATCGGCAGGTACATCGCGACGACCATGCCGCCGACCACCACGCCCAAGAACACGATCATGACCGGCTCGAGGAGCGACAACAGCCCGCTCACCGCCGCGTCCACTTCCTCGTCGTAGAAATCCGCGATCTTCGAGAGCATCTCGTCCAGACCACCGGTCTGCTCACCGACCGCGATCATCGAGATCACCATGGGCGGGAACACGGCCGACTTCTGCAGCGGTGCGGCGATCGTATCACCGCCGGCGATCGAGGCCCGCGACGCCATGATCGCATCCTGAATCACGCGGTTGCCCGCGGTCTTCGCCGTGATCTCGAGCCCGTCGAGAATGCTGACGCCGGACGAGATCAGCGTGCCTAACGTTCGGGTGAAGCGCGACACCGCCGACTTGCGGAGCACATCGCCCAGCACTGGCACCTTCAGCATCGCCTTGTCGATCTGCAGCTTGCCGTTCGGCGTCGCGTAGTACCGCTTGACCATGAAGAACAAGCCGCCGATGCCGGCGCCGATCAGGTACCAGTAGCCCTTGAGGAAGCGCGAGAGCCCGATCACGACGCGGGTCGGCAGCGGCAGCGCCAGGCCGACCGAGCCGAACATGGTCTCGAACACCGGGATCACGAAGATGAGGAGCACGCAGATCGCGATCACGGCGACGCTCATGATGACGCCGGGGTAGATCATTGCGCCCTTCACCTTTCGAACCAGCGCGTCGTTCTTTTCCATGAACGTCGCGAGCCGCATGAGGATCGTGTCGAGAATACCGCCCGCCTCACCGGCCGCGACCATGTTCACGTAGAGGTCGCTGAACGCATTCGGGTGCTTCGCCAGCGCGTCGGCCACCGTGTGCCCCGACTCGACGTCGAACACGACCGAGCGCGTGACGTCGGCCAGCGTCTTGTTCTCCGTCTGCTTGGCCAGAATGTCGAGCGCCTGCACGAGCGGAAGGCCGGCGTTGATCATCGTCGAGAACTGGCGCGTGAAGATGACGATGTCGCGCATCTTGATCGACCCGCGCGCCTTCTTGGCCTTCTTCGACTCCTCGTCGACCTTGACGACGCTCATGCGCTGGCGCCTGAGCTGCGCGACAACCTCTTCGCGTGATGGCGCGTCGATCGTCGCGGTCTTCAGCTCGCCGTTTACCGCCCGCGCGGTGTATGTGAATGTAGGCATCGTCTGCTCGTTAGGTGGTTTCTGGGGACTGGGGACTGGGGACTAGGGACTCGGCCGGGAAGCCTCGCTCGGCGTGGAGGCGTGCGCCGCGGGTGGCAGCCTTCCGGCCGAGTCCCCTGTCCCCAGTCCCCTATCTCCTGCCGGCTCCAGCCTTCTCCTTGTTCAACCCCCCAGTCAACGGGGGTCGTTCGCCTTTCTCGCCCGACCCATCATCCAGCGCCATCCGGCCGATCATCCGCAGGAACTCGTTCGGGTCGCCCGACACGCGGAGACACTCCTCGTCCGTCACTTCCCGGCTCATGTAGAGCTGGTAAAGCGCGTCGTTGAGCGTCTGCATGCCGTACTTCTTCCCCGACTGCATGAGCGAGTAGATCTGGTGGACCTTGTCGTCGCGAATCAGTGCGCGGATCGCGGGCGTCACGACGAGGATCTCCGCCGCCATCGCGCGGCCGCGGCCTTTCGCCTTCGGCAGCAACGTCTGCGTGATGATCCCCTCGAGCACGAACGCCAGCTGCGCGCGCACCTGCGACTGCTGATGACTCGGAAAGACGTCGATGATGCGGTTGATCGCCTCGGCCGCGGAGTTCGTGTGCAGCGTCGCGAACGCGAGGTGACCGGTTTCGGCGATCGTTAGGGCCGCCTGGATCGTTTCCAGGTCGCGCATCTCACCGATCAGGATCGTGTCCGGATCTTCGCGTAACGCGTACTTGAGCGCATTGGCGAACGACTTCGTGTCCGTGCCGACTTCGCGCTGGTTGACGATGCAGCCCTGATGCCGGTGGATGAACTCGATCGGGTCTTCGACCGTGATGATGTGGCCTTTGCGCTCGCGGTTGATCTTGTCGAGCATCGCCGCCAGCGTCGTCGACTTGCCCGACCCGGTGGGGCCTGTCACGAGCACGAGACCGCGCGGCTTCTCCGCCATCTTCGCGATCACGCCCGGAAGCCCGAGGTCCGTGAACGAGCGAATGTTGAACGGGATCTGTCGGATGACCATCGAGACACAGCCGCGCTGCTTGAAGCAGTTGCCACGGAAGCGCGCCAGGTTCTGGATGCCGAACGAGAAATCGAGCTCGTCCTCCATCTCGAAGCGCTTCTTCTGGTTCTCGGTGAGCACCGAGTACGCGAGCTGCAGCGTGTCCTTGGGCGTGAGCACGTACTCGAGGTTGGCGTTCGTGATGTCGCCATCCACCCGAAGCTTTGCGCGCTCGCCGGCGGTGATGTGCAGGTCGGACGCGTCGCGCTCGATCATTTCTTCGAGCAGCGCGCGCAGGTTCACATTGGTCGCGGAGTTGTTGCTGGAAGCGGGGCCGGTCATTGATTCGATGCGTGTGGCGTATACGGTGGTGCGGGAACGAGAGCGAGCACGCGGCTCACTTGCGTCCGCTTCCCTTCGAGCGATGCGACCCACAGTGCGCCGCCAGCATCTGGCGGCGGTCAGCTACCAACGAGACGGGCCGAAGCGCGCGCGCGTAACTGACTCGGAGGGTGTGCGTTAGGTCACTGCGCGCAGCCATCAGCCATCAGCCATCGGCCATCAGCTCAGGCTGCGAGAAGTCAAAGTGGGCCTTCCGTTCGCTTCCGCCTGTCAGCTGATGGCTGGTGGCCGATGGCTGTTAGCTGCGTTTATTGCGCTCCCGTCTCTCGAATCACCTGTTCCAGCGTGCTGATTCCCTTCAATACCTTGAGCCACCCATCCATCCGAAGCGTCAACATGCCTTCATCGATGGCCGCGTCGCGGATCTCGGCCGCCCCGACGTTCTGCAGAATCAGGCGGCGAAGCTTCGGCGTCATGGCCATCACCTCGTACAAGCCCTGACGGCCCTTGAGACCCGTACCACCGCACGTGTCGCAGCCCTTCCCCTTGAAGTAGGGGAGCTGGCCAATCGTCGTGTCGAGCGACAGCCCTTCGAGATGCGGCGCGGCGTCGGGCATCGCCTTTGCGCGCGCGTTGTCCAACGCTTCCTGCGTGAACTTGAGATCGCCGAGTGTTGTGCTGCGCGTCACCTTTGCGCCGGAGAGCTCACTGTCGTCGGGTGTGTATTTCACCCTGCACTGCGGGCACACCCGCCTGACGAGTCGCTGCGCGAGCACCAGGTTGAGCGCTGACGCCACGTTGAACGGCTCGAGTCCCATGTCGAGCAGACGCGTCACCGTCTCCGGCGCGGAGTTCGTGTGCAGCGTGGAGAGCACGAGGTGACCCGTGAGCGCGGCCTTGATCGCGATGCCGCCCGTCTCCAGGTCTCGGATCTCACCAACCATGATGATGTTCGGGTCCTGGCGCAAAAACGCCTTCAGCGCGGCGGCGAACGTCATCCCGATATCGGTGCGCACCTGCACCTGGTTGATCCCGAAGAGGTTGTACTCGACGGGATCCTCTGCCGTCATGATGTTGACGTCGATGTTGTTGATCTTCGACAGCGCGGAATAGAGCGTCGTCGTCTTGCCCGAACCCGTTGGGCCGGTGACGAGCACCATGCCGTACGGGTTCTGCACGGCCTCCATGAGCTCCTGTTCGGCGCGCGTCTCGATACCGAACTTCTCGAGGTCCAGCGTCAAGTTGCCCTTGTCGAGAATTCGGAGCACGACCTTTTCGCCGAACAGCGTCGGCAGCGTCGAGACGCGATAGTCGATGACCTTGTTCCCGAGCTTCAGCTTGATGCGCCCATCCTGCGGCACGCGGCGCTCGGCGATGTTGAGCGACGCCATGATCTTGAAGCGCGAGATGAGCGCCGCCTTGAGCTTGGCCGGCGGCTTCATCACTTCGCTCAGTGCGCCGTCAACTCGGTAGCGAACGCGCAGCTCGTGCTCGAAGCACTCGAAATGGATGTCCGACGCACCGCGCTTCACGGCGTCGGTCATGATGGCGTTGATCAGCTTGACGACCGGAGCGTCATCCACCGCCGCGGCCATCGCCGCCGCGCTGACCTCGTCGTCCTGGTCCTCCAGCAGCTCGATGTCGCCGAGCGCATCGGCAGCGATGTCTTCGAGGAGCGCCGCCATCTGTACGTCCGACGCTTCGTAGTGCTTCTCGACGAAGTTGCGGAGCGTGAACTCCCCGGCGAGCACCGGGAAGATGTCGTAGCGCGTGATGAACTTGAGGTCATCGATGACGGCGATGTTGCTCGGGTCCGCCATCGCGACCGTGAGCGTACGACCGTCGCGCTTGAGCGGCAGGATCACGTGCTTCGTCGCGAGGTCACTCGGAACCAGCTTGAGGATACGCTGGTCGACCTCGAACCGCGCCAGGTCCACCGCCGGCATGCGGTGCTGGCGCGCGACGAGCTTGGTGAGCTCGTTCTCGTCGATGAAGCCGAGCTTCACGAGACAGTAGCCGAGTCGCATGCCGCTCTGCGTCTGCTCCTGGAGAGCACGCGAGAGCTGTTCCTTCGAGATGAGCCCCTCGCGGAGGAGCATCTCCCCGATTCGATCCTGGGTCGCTACCGGAGCTGCCACGTTAGGCGTGTCGCGGGATGAGTGAGCGTGGTGACGCCGTTGTGTTCACTTCCGACATGGAGCGGCGCGTCATGGCGCTCGGTTGCTCGGCATGATTACTGACTGCGCCCGCGACGAGCCGACCGCGATGACGATGGAGCGCTCCTAAGTCGCGGATCCACAACTGCATTGCTAGGACGCGCCGTGCCCGAAAACGTCACCCTGTTCCTCAGCAGTGTGGCGAGACCGGGACCGACTCCGCGAACGCGCTGCAATCCTTCGAGAGACCCGAACGGTCCGTTGGCGGATCGGTCACCGACGATGCGACGCGCGAGCACACTGCCGATGCGCGGCAGCGACTCGATCTCGCCCTCGCTCGCGACATCCATGTCCACGATCGCTCGCGGATCTGACCTCACGGCATTCACTTCGCCACTCGCCGCGCTGAGCGGCTCGCGCACCCACCGCTCCGCCGAATCCGCCCAGGCACCGGAATCCACAGCGGACCGGGGCCGCGCGCGTCGTGTCGCGCTCCGCCGCTCGACGGACCGACCGCTCGCTTTAGTCGACTGGCGAGATCGGGTCTCGCTGCCGCGGGCCGAATCGACCGCCGCGAGCTGTCGCGCGAGCGCTTGCCGATGCACAGCATCGGATCCTCCATCATCTCTCGCGGCGCGCACGACACGTACGCTCGCCCCCACAACGATGACACCAGCGAGGAACAGAAGCGCTTTGCGCTCGGCGACCGTTGGCATGTGGAGAAGATCACATCGCCGATCGCCGAGTGAGTCATCTGTTTATTTCACACTCGGCTCTTTTTACGCGCGTACTCGATTATGTTAGTCCGCTGGCGGTCGTGACTGAGCGCGAGCGCCGACGATGATGACCGACCGCGCGCTTCAAGATCGATGATCGCATTATCCGCTCGCGACGCGGCGCGGATGCTTGCCCTCGCCGCGGCGTATGCCGTGACCGCTGCCGTCGGCCTGCAGCTCGGCGCGACGTCGCACGATACCCCACCACTCTGGCCCGCCGCGGGGATCGCCGTCGCCGCGTTATGCATCGGCGGCGTGCGCCTGTGGCCGGGCGTCGCCCTCGGCACGCTCATCGCGTTCGGCCCACGCGGTCACGGCGCGTTCCTCACCGGCGCGATCGTGACATCCACGACGGTAGAAGCCGCCCTCGGTGCCTTATTGCTGACCCGAGTGGCGCGCTTCCAGCCGGGGCTTCGCCGTACGCGGGACGCGAGCGCGCTGGTGCTGGCGGGAGGAATCGGCGCCCCCGCCGTGGGGGCATTCGTCGGAGCGGGCGCGTTCGCCCTGGCGCACGCGATACCGGCAACATCGTTTGTCGGCGAGTGGCTCGAGTGGTTTCTCGGCGACGCCATCGGCGTGATCGTGTTCGCGCCGGCGCTCCTCGTCTGGAGCCAGGCGCAAACACCGCGACTCGGGCTTCGAATTCAGGTGACGGCCGTGGCAGTGCTGGCGATCGCGGTCGGGATTGCCGCCTCGATGCACGTCGGGCCGTTCCGCGCGGCGGAAGTCGGCACACTCGCGCAGGGCTACGTTGTAGCCATTGCCACGACGGCGCTTCTCCTCGCCGCATCCGCAGCCGAGCGCCGGGACGCACTCGATCGGTTGACCGAGAGCGAAAGTCACCTGTCGCTCGTGTTCGACAGTAACGCGGACACGCTGCTGCTCTTCGCGGTCGAAGGGGTGGACAAGTACCGGCTCGTCATGGCGAACCGCGCCCTGACCGACATGCTCGCGCGCGTCCGGCCCGCCACGGCGGGTCGCGATATCCGTGGCATCCCGATGGAGTCGTTCATCACCGATGTGCTCGGGCTTCCCGCCGACCGCATTCCGAAAAACCTCGAGGTGTTCCGGAGCGCGATCGCGACGAAGGCACCACAGTCGTACGAGAACATCGACTGGAATCGGCCGGACGAGGTGTCGGAAGTCACGCTGGTTCCCGTTTTCGATGCCGCCGGGAACTGCACGCACATCCTCCGGTCGTCGCGCGACATCTCGACCCGCAAGCAGGCGGAGCAATCCCTGCGGCTGCACGACTTCGTTATGACGAACTCACCGTTAGGCGTCCTCATGCTCGATGCGTCGCATCACGTCGTTCTGGCGAACGACATGGCGTGTACGCTGCTGGGTCACACGCGCGAAGAGCTGCTGCGCACGCCAATGGATGCGCCGGGTCACCAGGGGTTGGCACTGCACTGGAATGAGCTGCTCGAGGCGGGGGCTCGGTCTGGTCACCAAACCCGCGAGGTCGAGCGCGTGGGCGCTGATGGCGCCCGGTATCCGCTCGAGCTTTCGGTCGCGCATCTCGCCTACGCCGGGCAGGACATGTCGTGCGTGTTCATCCGCGACATTGCCGAGCGCCGGCGGGCGGAGGTCACCCGGCGCACGCTCGAAGCGGAGCTGTTCCACGCACAGAAGATGGAAGCGGTCGGCACGCTGGCGGGCGGCATTGCGCACGACTTCAACAACATTCTCGCGGCGATCGTCGGCAATGCCGAGATGGCCCAGATCGACCTTCCGCACGGCGCTGCGGCGCGGCAGGACATCACCGAGGTGCTGCGCGCCGCGCGCCGGGCTCGTGCGCTCGTGCAGCAGATCCTCACGTTCAGCCGCAAGCAGGCGCCCGAGCGCCGGCCGGTTCGCACCGCCGAAGTAATCGATGATGCGTTGCGACTGCTGCGCGCGACGATCCCTTCGACGATCGAGCTGCGGTCGCGGATCGCGGAGCCGGCGCTGCAGATCTTCGGGGAGCCGACACAGCTGCATCAGGTGGTGATGAACCTCGGCACGAACGCGGCGCAGGCAATCGGCGATCACCATGGGGTCATCGAGGTCCGTCAGAGCCGCGAGGATGTCGGCGTGGATGCGGTCCACCCCGACCTGCTGCCGGGCCAGTACGTCTGCCTAACGATCGAGGACTCCGGCGCGGGCATGGATGGGCAGACGCTGGAGCGCGTGTTCGAGCCGTTCTTCACCACGAAAGGCCCGGGCATGGGCACGGGTCTCGGCCTCGCGGTCGTGCATGGCATCGTGAAGAGCCACGACGGCGTCGTCCTGGTGGACAGCACGCCAGGGGGCGGCACGACGTTCACGATCTACTTCCCCGTTCTCGCGTGTCAGACACCAGGTGACTCGCCACGCAAGTCCGACGTGCCACGCGGCGCGGGCGAGCGCGTGCTGGTGGTGGACGATGAGCCGTCGCTTACGATCGTGACGCGCCGGATGCTCGAGCGCCTCGGCTACCAGGTCGTGGCGCACGCCTCGTCGACTGAAGCGCTGGCGGCCTTCCGCGCCGACCCGTCAGCGTTCGATGTCGTGATCAGCGACCTGACGATGCCCGACATGACGGGGGCGCAGCTCGCGCTCGAGATGCGGCGCGTACGCGCGGACGTGCCGGTGATCCTCTCGACCGGCTACCTGGACCGACTCGATGCGGACGCCGCCCGCGCCCTCCACGCCCGAGAGCTGCTCATCAAGCCGTACTCCACCGAGGACCTGGCTGCGGCCGTCCATCGAGCGCTGAGCGACGCCGCTGCCTAACGGTCAGTCCTGTGCGCCCGTGATGAGCGCGTACGCCACATCCCCGACGATCTTCAACGACTGCGCCGACACCTTGTCGAGCGTGTCGTTCGGCGTGTGGTGGTAGTTCGGCTTGCCCGAGCCCGGCGGTCCGAGGTAGTCGAGATCGATCACGTCAATCACCCGCAGCCCTTGTCGAGCAACGGAATGTGGTCGTCGGTCACCGCGTAGCCCGTACGCGGTGGGAAGTAGCGCTGATAGCCGAGCTTCGCCGCCGTGTCCCACACGCGCGAGACGACTTCCGGCGCGCGGTCCAACGAGTTGGACTCCTGCGGAATCGACAGGTCCGCGTCGCCGATCATGTCGAACAGGACGCCGAAGATGGGCTGGTACCCAGCCGGCATGTTGGCCGCGAAGTAGCTCGATCCGAGCAGCACGTCCACGTCAGGCGGGCCGAACGTGCCGTAGTCCTCCCCGTCCACGAACAGCAGGTCCACGCCTACCGTCGGCGGAAACTTCTTCAAGACGTCACCGAGCGCGATGAAGAGCCCGACCCCGGACGCGCCGTCGTTTGCGCCCGGGACCGGGAGCGAACGCTGGGCCGGGTCCTCGGCCTGATCCGACACCGGGCGCGAATCCCAATGCGTCACATACAGGATTCTCGTGGACGCCTGCGGCCGAAAGCGCGCGAAGATGTTCCGCAGCGGAAGCGTGTCGCCTTTCGCGGTCACGTGCTTCCAGCGCTGCTCGATCACCGTATCGGCGCGCTCGCGCATCTGCGCGACGATCCAGTCGCCGGTTTTGCGTGCGGCTTCGGTACCGGGAACCCGCGCGCCGAAGTCGAGCTGCGTCTTGACGTAGCCGCGCGCTGTCTCCCCGTCGAACGGGGTCGTGCCCTTGGACGCGGAACGATCGCACGCGCCTAACAACAGCAATGCGCAGGCGAGCAGGTTCATGCTCACCTCAAGTCTCCGGCAAAAAACTGCATCTGGAGGACGGCGGTGACGACGGTCTGGGTCACGCGGCGGTTCAAGTTGCGGTCGAAGTTCACGATCCGTGCACCCTGGATGCTGAAAGTGGCGTTTTCGGCGACGTCGGTGTCGGCATTCAGCGTGAATGCCTGCCGGCCGTTGTCGGTGAGACGGCTGCGATTCAGCGCGGCAAAGAGATTTTCAACGTAGCTCTTGGTGTGGCTCTGCTGGAAGCCAAATCGTGTGCGAAGACCGCTCTTGAATCCCCAGTCGGCCGGCAGCCTGAACGAGCGCCCTACCTCCGCGCTCGCCTCGGCAGCGTTGCCATTCGTCACGCTCCCCGGCAGGGAGTCGACCTGGGTTCGATAGGAATAGCCGGCGGTGGTCGTGAGATCACCCGGTTCCCAGGTGAATGACGCGTTCAGCGGGAAGGCCCGCACGCGGGTGGCTCGCTGCTCCGGCTCTGCCCCGATGACCACCGGCGGAACGACCAGGGACTGTCGCGTGAGCAGGAACCGGCCGTTGAAGGCGGCTGCCTTCACCACGCCACGGAACAGCGGACCGCGCGGGCTCCACCGGACGTTGAGGTCCGGGAACACGATCTGATCTCCGTCGATCGTCGTCTGATCCGACTCGAGGCGCTTCGCCCAGTTGGTCGTCGTGGTTCGCTGCACGCGGTTCGTGAACGTTATGGCGAGCGGCAGATTCAACCCGCTCGTGACGGCGATCTGGGAGCTCGCGCCAGCGCTGTTGGCGAGCCCGCCGTTGAGCTCGCGGAACCCATTGATCGTTCCGATGCCGAGCTGGTATCCGAGGCCCGGGGATTCCGATGCCGCGTCATAGGAGCTCAGGATGCCGCGAGTGGCGGACACGTCGATGGGCTGAACGTATTGCGTGAGTCGCGCGACGAGCGATGACGGGGCCGCATACTTCGCTCCAGCCTTGGCCACGTCGAACCCCGCGCCGAGCGTAACGGTCCTCGTGTTACCCAGACGCACGGCGAGATCGCGCCGGATGGTGTCGGGCGGGGCCGCGAGGGAGAGCGAGGTTGGAAAGACGAGCGGCGCGTTCGGGTCTCTGCTGAGCACGAAGCTCGACGCGAAATCGACGCGAGGCCGCAGCCAGCCGGCGATCTCGGGGGCGTAGGTGATCGAGCTCGCGAGCTGGCGTTCGCGCTCCATGCCGGTGTCCATGCCGAGGAACGTGCCGCGCGCCGCGTCGGCCGCGGCCCCGTTAGGCGTCGTCGGGTCGTAGTTGCGCAAGTCGCGTGTCACGACCACGTCGGCGCGCGCGGTGAGGTGCGCCATCGGCTGAAGCTCGAGCGATCCGGTGTTCCGCCACAGGTTCGTCTCTCCCGTCGCCACCAGGCCCGGATCGTCAGGCGCCTCGGCGGGCTTGAGGAACGACGCGCGCCGCTCATCGTCGCGCGCGAGTCCGCTCGTGAACCGGAACGACGTCGGGCGAAGGTTGAACGCCCCCGGTGCCTGTCCCGTGGTGGAGAGCCAGGACGGCATGAACGAGCGAAGACCGCGTGGCACGGCGTCCGGCGTCCCCACTACCGGCTGCGTCACGAAGTAGTCGCCGACGAGGCTGAATCGATGGCGGCTCCCGTCCTGGTACTCCGACCGGTTACCTAACGCCAAGTACGTGCCCGTGACCCCCAGATGATTCACGATCGGTGCGTACCACGGCCCGGAGAGCGGCTCCGATCGCCTCACCGAAAGCGAGTAGGTGGTCGCTGACGTGCGCGGTTTCCGGAGCCCGTCGATGGCGTCGCCCGCGACGTCCGATTGCGCAAGGAAGGTCGGATCGATCGTCGCCGTCGTGTGACCGATCGTGAGCGGCAGCGAGAGCCCGAGTCGTGGCGGCAGGAATTGATCCAGCCGGAGGGTGGCGGAGATATCCAGGTCGTTGTTCGTGGCGAACGAGGGTGCTTCGGCCAACTGGCGGAAGTTCGGGTCGCGTCTCGTAGTCGAAATCCGGAACGTGCCCAGATTGCCTAACGCTACGGACACGCCGATCTGGCCCGCGAACCCCGTCGCGCTGACGACGTCCGCCAGCCGGATGTCGTCGACCCAGACCTCGAGCGTGTCGCCCGGCGCGATCGGCGACGCGCCCGTCGCCGAGTCCACGCGCACGATGCCGACCGCCAGCTCCTGAACGCTTCCGAGGTTCGGCGGCGCCACCGCCGGATCGGTCGTGTACACCATGTATCCCTGATCACACGCCGCGAACCGGTTGATCGCCGCCCCGGTCGGCAGCCCCGATCGCGCGATCAGCGCGGAGTCCACGCCCGTACACGTCACCGAGTCGCGCGCCGAGCGAAGGTAGGCGCTCTCGAGCCTCGCACGGAGGGCGAAGAATTGCTGGAACAGGACGCGGATCTCGGGCAGCCACGCCGCGCGCGACGACCCCGAGCTGATCGGCGTGCGATACATGTAGAAGTTGTTCGGGTCCCGGCCAATCTTGACGAAGAACTGCAGCTCGCCGTCCCTGCCCCACCCGTTGCCGCGGCCGCGTGCCCACAGGCGAAGCTCCTTGTAGCCGAGATAGCTCTTCTGGCCCTCGGGAAACCGCTGGTATGCCTCCGCCCTGTCATACGTCTCGAGACCGCCAGCCTGGAGTCGCAGCGAGCGCTCGTTGATCTGCACGCGGGTTGGATCGAACGGCGTCTGCAGGTTATCCGGCTCATCGGTGACCCCTGGGGGTGGCTCGTAGACTAGGCCACGCGTCGAGTCCCGACTCTCCGTGCCGATCAGCGCCGAAATGACGTAACCGTTGCCGGTGGTCATCTGCTCGCGATCTCCGGCGATGCCAGTGAGTGGGTGGCTGCTTCGCTTGAGCCATGGCGCGCCCACGAATGCCAGCCGTGCAATCGCGGTCGTGATGAACGCCCCGTCGCTGGCGACGGGCGGCGAGATGGCGGTCACACGCATCGCCTGAATACGCCGTACGATCGGGCCGCCGTTCACGGAATCAGTCGGGGCGGCGAAGGGCAGGCGCACGTGCACCCAGCACAGAGTGCTCGTCGGCGGCCGTGCGCCGTTGGGGTCATCGACGCGCGCACCGCATTGCCCGCGGCGATCGTAGCTGGTCGTGTCCGTGAGATCGACGATGTACCGAAGGAGGCGTTCGTCGGTGCGGAGCGCGTTGTCCGCGTCGAGATCCTCCTCGTCCAGATGGCTGTTGGCGACGGTGCAGTTCACACGGGCATCGCCTAACGCGCGCTGCCGCACGTCGCCGCGCGTACAGATGCGGACGCCGGTATCCGCCTTGGCGACACCGCCGCTCACGACGACGAGCGTGTCCACGACGTCCCCCGGCAACCCCGTGTCGTTGACGTCGACGTTGAATGCCCGAGAAAACGGGTCGCGCTCCGAATCGAGTCGCCCATAACCCTGCGGTTTCTTTCCACTGTAGGTGCTATCGAATGCACTGTTCCCGGCCTGTCCCGAGCGCAGCGAGGGATTCCCGACCAGCAGCGTCTCTGGCGCGAACGCCACCGAGTTCTCCGATACATCGCCGATGTCCACGACGAGGATCGGATTCGTCGCGCGCCTGGCCGAGCTCGTGTCCATCAACGTCCAGAACTCGATCGTCTCCACGCCGGTGAGGTCCGCGCCCGACGGGCCAAGGGAGGTGCGGATCGAACGCCACCGCCGGCCCGGCAATGGATTGGCCACCGTCCAGCGATACTGGCCGGTATTCGGATCGCGCTGGCCGCCGATACCGAGCGGATAGAGCGTCAACCACAACAGCGTCTCGGGCGACGACACCCCGGTCCCGACGAGCTCCGTCTGCGGGTCGATCTGCTCGATGGTGAACCTCAGCTCGTTGCCATTCCGGTCGGTGCCGTTGGTCTGCCACGCGAGCGTCGTCCCGCGCTCCAGGTCGAGCCCGCGCGGGCCGACCAGCCCCGCGAGGCGCGTGCCTAACGTCGGTTGGCTGCTGTAATACCAGTCCCGGTCCAGCAGCGACACCGGGGTCCCGCCCTGGCCGTCGAACGCCTCGATGTACGCCTGCCCTTGCGAGTTCGGACGCGGCCGGCTCACCGCGAACTCTCCCTGCAGCTCGATCGTCGACGGCCCGACAATGCTGTCGCGAAACGGCAGTGCCCTCCCGATCAGCCGCCCAAGCGGCGACGCGTCGAACGCGAACGCTCCGTTCACGCCCGCGACGACCGCCGATGCCGGCTCGAAGCCGAGTGGCGGTCGCGTGAACGTCGTGTGCTGCGACTGCCCGATGGCGGTGAAGTTGAGGGCGCCGTGCTCTCCGGCGAACTGCGTCGTGACACCGAAAATGGACGTCGGGATCGTCGTGAACAGCGGGTTCTCCTCGTATCGCACGCGCACGCGTCGCGCGAAGGGGAAAAGTGCCTGCGGGTTCATGAACGTCACTCGGCCCAGCTCGTAGTCGATCTCGTAGTCCACGCCCCGCACGAGCTGGCGTCCGTCGATCGTGATGCGTTCGGACCCCGGACGCAGCTGGACGGCATTCAGCGAGAGCGCACCCACTTCATCGCCAACCTGCGACTCGTAGCTCACACGAAGCCGGTAGAACGACTGCGGGTGTCGCGTCGAATACAGGTATTCGCCCGGAGTCCGATAGATCGAATCGTTCGCCGGGTTCTGCAGCGGGCCCACGAGTCCCGCCCTCGCGAACGGCTGCACGGACGGGAAGATGAGGAAGTGGTCGCGGAAGACGTCGGCCATCCCGCCGCCTTCGGCGACCAGACGGTTCGGATCGTTAGGCCTCGGCCACAGCCGGTTGTCGTTGTCGAACCGTGCGTTGTTCGTCGGCTCGGCGATGCGGAGCTGCTGGATGTACGTGTCCGCGCCGCCGGCCGACGGCTTTTCCTGGTTCGCGCTGCCGCCGGTGAAGATCTGCAGTTGAACCGTCTCGCGGCGAACGTCGCTGCCGCCGATGCGATAGACGGAGCGGATCTCGCGCCGGAACGCGGGATCGTCCGGCGTGTTGCGCGGGTCCCAGAGGAGGTTCGCGAACTGATCGCGCGCCGAGACGAACTGCAGGTCGGGCGTCCCACCCGTCGTCGCGATCGTCGTATCTCGTCCGTTGATGCGCACGTTGTACGCGACGACGAGCCGTTCGGTGTTCTGGCTGAGCGGGGCGACGAGCGCAACCCACAGGAGCGACGGATCGATGTAGTAATCAATGCGCTCCCGAAGCAGCTCGTAGATCTGCCCGCGCTGCGACGTCGGGTCGCCGATGATCTTGAACTGCGGTCCGTTGGGGTTGCGCGGCTGGCCGCCTAACAACAGCCGGTACACGAACACCTTGGATGGGCGGACCGAGTCGGGCAGCGACGCCGCCAGCGCCGTGAGCTGGCTTCGGTTGAGAATATCGATGTTCGGAAACGCCGCGCCGAACAGCAGCGGGTCCACGGTGAAGAAGAATCGCCGTGGCTCGATCTGATAGTCCTCGATGTCCCGGGTCTGCTGCTGGACCGTGTGGTCGCCAACAATGAACTCGACGTCCTGCACGACGTTGCCTTTCTGTTGCGCGGCGATGGCCGAGAACCGCATCGGTCCAAAGTGGCCGGCGGCCTGAATGCCGTAGTTGCCGCTCGGGATGCCCGACGTCATGAAGCGTGAAGTGGGCGGCGCGAAGGACACGTTCCCGACTTCGAGGCGTTGGAGGACCTCGCTTTCCTTCCCTTCGTACCGGATGGAGATGGTGTTCGAGGCGTCGAACTCCCGTTGGGTGTCATAGTCGACGTCGACGTGCACGCGATCGGCGACCGTGCCCTTGGTCAGCAGGTTGAACTGGAAGTTGAAGGCGGGCTGGAAGGTACCCTGGCACTGAAAACCCGAGGCGAAGAGCTGCACCGACCCGCAGCGGTCGTTCTTGACCTGCTCACCCTTGGCCTCGAGCCGCGAGTTCAGCCGCAGATCGAGCTTCTCGAAGCCGGGAGGCAGCGACCCGGCGAGGTTGCCCGCGCTGTCGGCCCGGGCTCGGGTGGTATCGCCAGGGGCCCGGGGGGCGCGAATCGTATCGCGAGGCTGGCGCGTCGTATCGGCTGGAAGCCGTCGGGTGGTCGTGTCCCGCCGCGTCGTGTCCTGGACCACCACCCACGGCCTTCCCGTCCCCATTCCCCGCGCCGCCGATGGGGCGCATGCGAAGAGGGCGGCGACACCAACCGAGAGGGCGCGCACCAAATGACGAGACGAGGGTAGCAGCTAAGGCATGCGAGTTTGGAGGGAACCGACCCCGGTAGCGTGGCGCAGGTCGGACCTTGAATTCCCCCTCTGAGCGGGTGGAATATTCTGGCTGCCCTCCGCCCTTCTACGACAGGGGGCTGAGTCAGGTTCCCTGCGGGTCCGGTATCCTTGCCAGCCACACTGAAGTCCGAGCGAGCTGATCGGCCGACGTGAAGATAATAAACAAGTATGTGACGCGAGAGCACGTAGGGCCGCTCATGTTCGCCTTGACGGCTCTGACTTCGCTGCTGCTCCTCAACTACATCGCCAAGCGTTTCGGCGACCTCGTCGGCAAAGGCCTCGGCTGGCGGGTCATCGGGGAGTTCTTCATGCTCTCGGTGCCATTCACCGTGGCCATGACGCTCCCGATGGCCGTTCTGGTGTCGACGCTGTACGCGTTCAGCCGACTGGCCGCGGAGAATGAGATCACCGCGCTCAAGGCGAGCGGCGTCGGCATGGCGCGCGTGCTCGTCCCCGTGCTCGTGGCCGCGAGCGGGATCGCCGCGTTCATGCTCTTCTTCAATGATCAGGTGCTCCCACGGGCCAATCATCGCCTGAGCACCCTCCAGCAGGACATTGCCCGGAAGAAGCCCACGTTCGCGCTGCGCTCGCAGGTCATCAACGAGGTCTCGCCGGGCCGGCTGTCGCTCAAGGCCGACTATATCGATCAGGCGACCAGCTGGCTTCACGTCGTCACGATTTACGACATGTCCGATCCCGTCCGGCGGCGCACGATCTACGCGGACAGCGGCAAAATGGAGCTCGAAGGCGACGATCTGGTCCTCACGCTCTACAGCGGGACTATGCAGGAGGTGCCCAAGAGCGACCCGGTGCAGCTGCAGCGCATGTTCTACGACATCGACCGTGTCCGCGTTGCGAACGTGGTGAACGGACTGACTCGTACGGATAGCTCCAACACGTACAAGG
>Ga0075424_100001684_pt1 | contig 19570 bp, 17 predicted proteins | sample SoiMethybrSBSTD3_FD_75301 | JGI IMG/M metagenome (GOLD analysis project Ga0075424, IMG submission 75301) | Bulk soil microbial communities from a Populus tree surrounding site in Tennessee, USA - Soil MetaG P. TD hybrid SBSTD3 | ecosystem: Environmental > Terrestrial > Soil > Tree plantation... | reverse complement strand
CGGCTCGAACCGATCGACAATCCCTTCGGTCCGAAAGTGTTACCTATGTCTCCGGAATGAACTGTCACCCATGTGCCCGGAATGGACCAAAGGAGAGTGGCTCCTCAGGCTGGATTCGAACCAGCAACCCTCCGGTTAACAGCCGGATGCTCTGCCGTTGAGCTACTGAGGAATATGGGTGAGTTCGCCGCGATCCAGGCCGATCGCTACGAACTGGAACGCGACGGGAACGCGAAAGCCAATCGTAACGGATGGCCGAGACCCGGCGCAAGGCGCGCCGGGTCCTCGAGGATCGAATAGTTCCCGCTCAGACGTTCGCCGTCAGTCGGGCCTGCGTGGGCCGGCCCATCTCGAGCGCGGTCACCACGTGATCGAGCGTCACCGGCGCGCGTACGAACACCTCGTCACCAACCGCCGCGGAGATCGCATTCAGCACGGCGCAGCAACCGGCCGCGACCGGAGGCTCGCCGATGCCGCGTGCGCCGACCGGCGTCTCCGGATCCGGCAGTTCGACGGCCGCCCACGCCATGTGCGCGGGCACGTCGAGAATCGTCGGTGGCTTGTTCTGATAGAACCTGCGAGCCAGCGGCACGCCGTAGCGCTGGTCGTACACCCACCGCTGACCGAGGGCGTGCCCGATGCCGAGAATCGATCGTCCGAGCACTTGGCCGCCGAGCGACGCAGGGTGAATGACGGTCCCGACGTCGGCCACGCACAGATAGTCGAGGATGCGATAGACGCCTGTCTCGACGTCCGCCTCGATTTCCGCGAACGCCGCAACGAAGGACAGCGTGGTGCCGTCGCGCGGGTACTTGTCCTTCGCCACGCCCATCAGCCCCTGCCCGGCGAGCGCCGCGGCAGATCGCTTGGTGAAGGCGTTCACGTCATCGGGCACTTCGTGGCCGTCGTAGATCCCTCCGAGCTCGATGGCGCGCTGCGCGGCATGCGCGAGCGTCATGCCTCCGCCTCCGCCCCGGCGCGCGACCCGCTCGTTCGCGACCACGTAGTCCTCGGGCCGGCCACCGAGATCCTTCGCCGCGATCTGCTGCAGCTTTTTCATGCCGTCGGTCGCGACCGCATGCGCAGCACGCGTCATCGCGTGCGTCGTCTGGCTGCCGCCAGACACGCAGCTCCAGGGCAGGTTTCTCGAGGTATCGCCCCAGGTGAGCACCACTTTCTCCCAAGGCACGCCCATCATCTCGGCGGCGACGCGCTGACAATCGGAGAACGATTCGGTGCCCAGATTGCCGATGCCGGTCTGGATGTACATCTTGCCGTCCGGCTTGATGACGAAGAGGCCATCGAAGCCGACCGAGCCCGCGTTGTACGCGCTGATCGCGACGCCGCTGCCACGAACCTTTGTACCCTCGCGCACGCCGCTGCGCGCTTTGCGCTCGTTCCAGTTGAACATCTGCGCGCCCTTATCGAGCGCCTCCCTGACGAAGCAACTGGTCGAGTACGTCCGGTTGCCTCGTGCATCGGCGGGGCCGAACTTCGCCTTGCCCGACGGCGCGTTGATCTTCCGGATCTCGACCTGATCGATGCCAAGCTTGCGCGCCGCCTTGGCGATCACCGGCTCCATCAGCACGATGCCCTGCATGCCGCCGGGCTGACTCTGCGCCCGGCGAGGCGGCGTGTTGGTGATCGCGGTCACACCGCGCCACCGCATCGCCTCGGGTTGAAACAGCAACGAGGCAAAACGGCTGGCTGTGTTGCCATCGTTCCCCGGCCCGTACGCTCCGCCTTCGACAACGGTAAACATGTCGAGCGCGGTGATGCGCCCCTCTTTGGTCAGCCCGATCTTCATTCGCCCGTGCACCGCGGGACGCGCGCCGCCGATGCCGTGCTCTTCCTCACGGCTGACGCGCATCATGACGGGCTGCCCCGCCTTCTTTGCGAGAAGCGCGGGGATGATGTCGGTGACCGATCCCGTCCCCTTGCTGCCATAGCCGCCGCCGCAGTACTCGCTGACGAGCACGACATCTTCCGGCTTCAGATCGAGCCAGCGGACGACGGACATGACCGTCTGTATCGTGCTCTGCGTCGACAGATGGATGAACAGCTTCCCATTCTGCCAGTAGGCCATCGACGTGCGGCTCTCGAGGCACTGATGGCTCGTGTTCGGCGTGACGAACGTCTCGTCGAGTACGAGGTCCGCCTTCTTGAAGCCGGCCTCGAGGTCGCCGTACGACCAGCTCGGATCGGTGTCCTTCCCCATCGGCAGACGGCCGGCGTTGTATTCCTCGACTTCCGCCTGCGTCCACTTCAAATCGATCACTTCGGGAATGGGCGCCGGCTGTCCGGGCGGCGCTGTCGGTCGAATCCAGACATTGCCCTCGGTGCGCGCATTCGGCGCGCCCGGAAGCAGCGACGCGACCGGATCGACGCTGTGCGGCAGACGTTCCCACTTGATCTTGATCCGTTCGATCGCCTCGGCTGCCGTCAGCTCGTCGACAGCGGCCACCGCAAGCACCGGTTCGCCCTGATAGAGCGGCTCGTTGGTCAGCGCCTTCTCACTTCTCGGGTTGGCTCGAATGAGTACGCCCGCGTCGCTGACCTGATCTTTAGGACCGGGCACATCGTCGGCCGTAACGATCGCTCGCACGCCAGGCATCGCGAGCGCGGCGCTCGCATCGATGCTCCTGACGCGTGCGTGCGGGAACGGGCTGAGCAGGAGCTTGGCAAACAGCATCCCCTCGGCGCGGAAATCCTCCGCGTACTTCGAGCGGCCGGTCACCTTCGCCCGCAGGTCTGGCGTCGTGTAGTCCTGTCCGACGAGTTTCTTCTCAGCCATGCTTCACCTCGCCGCTGTCAACGACCCAGCGCTCGGGATCGTGATGTCGGAGAAAATCCTGACGGCTGATGTCGCCGAAGATCATGCCTTTGGTAATCCACTGCTTCTCGGGCCGGATCGCGAAATAGACGTGCGCGATCGTCAATCCCACCAGCCCGATGCCGGACAGCCCATGGAGGACGTACATGATCCCCCACGTCGTGTCGCCGAACAGGTACGGATTGCGCGTAAAGAGCGGCGTCTCCACGCGATTCATCATGAGCAGCCCTGTCGGCACCGTCGCCAGCGCCGAGAGCACGATCGCCGTGTGATACATCTTGTTGTCCCACGGATATTTCGCGGCTTTGCGCGGCGCGGGCGCGCGCTGACCGATGGCGCGCTTGAAGCGCGTGATCGCCTCGCGCGCGTCTTCCCTGTTCAGCCAGATCGACCAGAAGTCCAGCCAGAAGCTCGCGTGGATGATGTGGTAGACGATCGACACGGTGAGCACGAGTCCCGCGATCCAGTGGATCTCGACCCAGTTGAACCTGAAGCCGAGCACCGGCGCCGACGCGGTGCCGAGCAGCGTCAGCATCGAGGCGGCCATGATCCAGTGGAACGTGCGCGCGGCCAGCGAGTGCCGCGCCACGCGCGCAGGCACCTTGGCCGCGGCTGCATCGCTGACCGAAGCGGTCGCTGGTCCGTCCGGTCTCGGCCAGAACTTGACAAACAGCGTGTGCGCCAGCATGAAGCCGACGCCGAACGCGAGCGCGATGTAGACGAGCGCCCACTGCGCGTGGATCGGGGTGTCTTCGCCCCAGGGGTTGATGCCCCACTGCACAAGGAAGTTCGTCATACCTGTGCCTCTCCCCTGATGGCGCGTTTCACCAGGTTCCTCACGAGCGGGATCTTGTACCCGTTGTGCGCGAGCGGCCGCGCACCCTGCACGGCGAGCGCTCCGGCCATCGCGGCCGTCTCTTCGTTGCGCGGCTTGCCGGCCACGGCGTCTTCCACCGCCGTCAGCCGCATCGGACGCGCGGCCACGGCGTTGACGACGAAGCGCGCGCCGCGGATGGTGCCGCTCTCGACCTTCAGCGCCGCGGCGATGTTGACGAGCGGGAAATCCCACACCTGGCGCTCGCGGATCTTCTCGAAGTAGAACTCCGCCCCCGCCCACGCCGCCGGGATCCGGATGGCCGTCAGCAGATCGCCCGGCTGCAGCACCGTCATCCGCGTGATGTCGATCGACGGTCCGATGAAGTAGTCCTGCGCGTTGACGACCCGCTCGCCATCCGACGAGCGAATTACCATCTGCGCGTCGAGTGCAATGAGCGCCGGCGCCGTATCCGACGGATTCACCGCCACGCACCGGTTCGCGTCGAAGATCGCATGTTCGCGATTGATCGCTGACGGCGTGTCCGCGTAGCAGATGTTGCCGCCGGCGCGATAGCACGTCCACCCGGAACGGTAGTACCAGCAACGTGTATCCTGCGAGACGTTGCCGCCGAGCGTTCCCTGATTGCGAATCTGCGGCGAGGCCACGAGCGCGGCCGCCTGCGACAGCAGCCGATAGTTCTGCTTGACGAGCGGGTGATTGACGACGTCGGTGAGCGTGGTGGACGCGCCGATCTCGAGCCCGCCATCGGCGGTCTTCGTCACGCCTCTCAACGCGTCCACGCCGCTGAGATCGACGACGACCTTGCGCCGCTTGTTGCGGTCCTTGAACCAGTCGAACGTGTCCAGGCCGCCGGCCAGGACCCACGCGTCGCTGCCGTAGGTGTCGAGCAGCGCGAGCGTGTCGGCGACGGTCGTCGGCTGAAACAGCTCGAAGACGGGCATTACGTCGTGAATGATTGCCATCTCCGATCTCCTTAACTCACCAATTCAAAATGCAAAATACAAAATGCAAACAGTACGCGTTACGCAGGACATGGGTGAAAGCGGTGCGACGTTCACTCAGATGCTGCGAACCACATCGTGTTTGCATTTTGCATTTTGCTTTTTGCATTCCGAATTGCACCTTTACGTCGAAGCCTTCTGCATATACGCGGCGCCGCGCATCATCGCGCGCAGGATCTTGTCGTAGTCGGCGCACCGGCACAGATTGCCGGAGATGCCGTGCGCCAGCTCTTCACGCGTGGGGTTCGGATTCGTCTTGAGAAAGCCGACCGCCGACATGACGAATCCCGACATGCAGAACGCGCACTGGAAGCCCTGCTCGTCGAGGATCGCCTGCTGCACCGGATGCAGCGTGCCGTCGGGCCGCTCGAGCCCTTCGATCGTCTGAATGCGCCGGCCGCGCACGGTGTGCGTGAGCACCGAGCACGAGTAATGCGGAACATCGTCGATGAGGACGGTGCAGGCGCCGCATTCCGACCGGTCGCATCCGAGCTTGGTGCCGGTGAGGCCAAGCTTGTAGCGCAGCGTCATGGCGAGCGTTTCCTGCTTCATCACGTCCACGCGCCGCATCTGACCGTTGACGTTCAACGTCATCAGGCGCTCCACCGCGCCGGGCAGCGACCCCTGCCCGATAATCGTGGAGCCGCGGAACAGGTACGCGGAGGCGGAAACGGCTGCGCCGCTGGCAATCACCATCTTGATGAATGCGCGGCGTGAAACGCCGGAGGGTTCCAATGGCGTTTGCTCCTGGGTACTCATAAGCGATCACCTCGTCGAGACGACCCGCACGCGCCCCGCGATCAGGAACAAAAAACGGAGGGATATAGTCGTGTGGGGCGCATCCTACTGCAGACACGCAGCCGCGTAAACAGGTTTGTATATCCGTATAATCCCCGGCGTGAACCGCACGCTCTGCGCTCTCCTGGCAGCCGGATGTGTCGCCACCTCTGCCTTCGCCCAGACAACGATCTACCAGGGGGCGACGCTGATTCGCGGTGACGGCACCCCCGCCATCGAAGATTCCGCCTTCATCGTCCGGAACGGAACGATCACGCGCGCCGGCCGTGCCGAGGACGTGAAGGCGCCCGCGGGCGCCGTGCGCGTCGACCTGTCCGGCAAGACGGTAATCCCGACGCTCATCGATATCCACACGCATACCGGCTTTCAGAAGGGCGCCACCTACATTCCGCAGAACTACGGACGCGAGACGATCATCGGCGACCTCAATCGCGCGCTCTGGTTCGGTGTCAGCGCGGTCGTGTCCGAAGGGATCGATCCCGGCGATGCGGCGTTCAGGATTCGCGAGGATCAGGCGGCCGGACTGGGCGGCGCGCGCCTCTTCACAGCCGGACGAGGCATGGGCGCGCCCAATGCCGGTCCCGGCGCCGACACGTATCGCGGCATCGCGTACGACATCACGACCGAAGAAGAAGGCCGCCGCGCCGTTCGCGAACTTGCCGGGCAGAAGGTGGACTTCATCAAGATCTGGGTCGACGATCGCAACGGCCGCGCGCCAGAGTTGAGCCCGGCGCTGTACCGCGCCATCATCGACGAGGCGCACAAGCACGGCATCCGCGTCAACGCACACGTCTTCTATCTCGCGGATGCGAAGGGCCTCGTGGATGCGGGCATCGACGGCTTCACGCATCTCGTGCGCGACAAGGAGATGGACGATGACCTCGTGCGGGCGATCGTCAGGCGCCGCGTCGTGATCATGCCGACGCTGCAGAACGCCGAGCGCGGCCGCAACGTCGAGCCGCCGCCGGCCCTCGCCGCGTGGCTGAACGGACCGGCGCGCGACGCGATCGGCGCGCCGCTGGTCGCGAAGGTTCTCGCCGCGTACGGCGGTCGCACCGCGGCGCAGGCATCGGCCGCGCGCGAGCGCTACGCGATTCTTCAGCGAAGTCTCAAGAAGCTGTCGGATGCGGGCGCGCGCATCGTGCTCGGCGGCGACACCGGCCTGCAGGACGATCCGTTCGGTTTCGCCGAGCACCGCGAGCTCGAGCTGATGGTCGACGCCGGCATGACGCCGATGCAGGCGATCGTTGCCGCGACGAGCAGCGGCGCGGAGTACCTGCATCTGAAATCGACAGGCATACTCACCCCGGGTAAACAAGCCGACTTCATCGTCCTCGACGGCAATCCTCTCGACGACATCACCAATACGCGGCGCATTGCATCCGTGTTTCTGAAGGGGCGGCCAGTTACCCGTTGACAGCGCGGACGGGTGGCTCTAATGTCCCCGCGACTCCTGCAATCTCGATCGGCGGCGTGGTTCCCTTTGCAAGTTTCCAAGGAGGACTCGATGCGGACCCTTCAGCGGTTTTCGCTGTGGATAGTCATGTGCTCCATCCTCGGCGCAGCGGCGCCGGCGCTCGCCCAGGGCGGGCGAGCAGAAATCAACGGCACCGTCATGGACGTTCAGAAGGCGGTGCTGCCGGGCGTGACCGTCACCGTCACCAACGAGGACACCGGCCTCATGCGCGAGGCCGTCACCGACGCCGAGGGGCGATACGTCATCCCGCAGCTGTTGCCCGGCCCATATACGGTGAAAGCGTCGCTGTCAGGCTTTCAGGAGATGGTGCGCAACGGCATGGTGGTGCGAGTGGGCGAGGAGCTGACGGTCCCGCTGACGCTGGCGGTCGCGGGCGTCGCCGAAACGCTGGTGGTCACCGCCGAAGCGCCGCTCGTCGAATCCACGTCGAATCGCATCGGCACCAACATCACGAGCAGCGAGATTGACGCGCTGCCGAGCGCGAATCGCAGCCAGTTCAGCCTGATGCAGACCATCCCGGGTCTGGTGCCCGTACTGCAGCCAGGATCGTTTGAAGGCGGCCAGTTCAGCGCCAACGGTCAGGCGACGACGAGCAACCTGTTTCTCGTCGATGGCCAGAACGACAACGACTCGCGGCGCGGCGGATCGCAGGGGACGCAGGCGCGCATCGCGCTCGATTCAATGGCCGAATACCAGGTGCAGACGCACCAGTACGGCGCGGAGTACGGCGGGTCGACCGGCGTCGTCGTCAACAGCGTCACCAAGAGCGGGACGAACAGGTTCGCCGGCCGCGTGTTCGAGTACTTCCAGGACAACTCGCTGGCCGCGACCGACTACTTCCTGAAACAGGCGGGCGAGAAGAACGGCGACTTCGGCAGCAACGTCTACGGCGGCAGCATCGGCGGGCCGATCGTGAAGAACAAGGCGTTCTTCTTCTTCAACTATGAAGGGACGCGCGCGCGCGAGGCGGCGAACCTGAACTTTCCGCCGCAGGCGGCGCCGCTCGCCGTGTCGTATTCGACGACGACGGCCTTCAAGGGCCCCAACACGTTCCTACGGCTCGACGAGCACCTGAACGCGAACAATCAGCTCAGTTTCCGCTGGACGCGCGAAGCGATTCTCACCGAGCGCGACACGATTGAAGACGACAAGGCGATCCTCGATGCCGCACGCTACGAGAACGATGCGGGAGACCAGGTGTTCAGCGGCTCGCTGGCGTCGGTGCTGAACAACCGCACGACCAACGAGGTGAAGATTGGCCATGTGCGCGAGAGCCTGCTGCAGGGACCGCGGCAGCTGTTCGACAGCAACTGGAAGTTCATCGGCTTCCACGGCCACGACCCCTTCGATACGGGGTCTCAGAACACGCATCCCGACTACATCGCGCAGTCGCGAAACAACTACACGCAGGACCTGATTCGCGACATCACGTTCGACGACACGCTGACGTGGGTTGCCGGGTCACACAACCTGAAGACCGGCGTCGCGTGGAGCCGCAACGGTGCGCTGCCGCAGGGGACGGCCGCGAACTTCATCGGCCTCATCACGTTCCCGACCGACGCGCCGTTCAACGTCAACGATCCGCGCACCTACCCGTTCCGCTTCGGCATCAGCATGGGGCAGTTCGAGTTCACGCAGATCGATCACCGCGCCAGCGGCTTCGTCTCCGACAAATGGCAGGTCGCGAAGAACGTGACGCTGAACGTCGGCGCGCGCTATGACCGGCAGAAGGCCACGCCGAAGACGAAGGATGCGATCGGCCCGCGTCTCGGCGTGGCATGGGATACGTTCGGCGACGGGAAGACGGTCGTCCGCGGCGGCGTCGGCAAGGTCTATCAGTATCAGCAGCTGTCGATCCTCGCCACGCTCGAGCAGCGCTCGGTGATCGCGCCGACGCTGGCGTACGACACGACGCAGGTCGCCTCGCCGGCGACGACGGGAACGTTCCCGTCTCGACCGGGGGACGCCAATGCGACGGCGTGCCTGAACCCGGTTCCGGGCGCGACGGCGGGCGAAGCGGTGATGAGCCCCGCGTGCCGTGCGTTCCTCGTCGGTCTTCGCAACCAGGTGCAGGCTGGCGGCGTCATCAACAACACGACGACCGGCCCAATCGTCGACGGCGATCGCCGTATGGCGTACACCTGGGCGTTCAGCACGGGCGTCAAGCGCGAGGTCGCCAACAACATGGCGGTCTCGATCGACTACGTCGGCAACCGCGGGCGCGACAACACGGCAGTCATCGACATCAACGAAGGTCCGGTCGATGCGACGGGCCGCGTGACACGGCGAGGCGTAGCCGCCTTCGACCCCAACGGCCTGCTCGTGCCGGCGGTGGGACGCAGCACGACGTTTGCTCAATTCAACCAGGAGCAGACGCGCGAGCTCGGCAGCGCGCTCAACTCCGACTTCAACTCGCTGGAGCTCGAGCTCGAAAAACGGATGGCCAACCGATGGTCGGGCCGCGTCAGCTACACCTACGCGGTGTGCCACGACGTCGCGAACATCATCGTGGACAGCAATCCGCGGCTCGATTACGGGCGCTGCGACCGCGACAACACGCATGCGTTCGCAACGAGCGCGAACGTCGATCTCGGCCACGGCCTCGGCGCCGGCATGGTGTTCCGCACCTACTCCGGTTATCCGATCAACGAAACGACGGGCGTCGACAGCAACGGCGACGGCACGTCGAACGACCGGCCGATCAAGGGCGTCAACGACCTCACGCTGCCCATCGTGTCGGCGCTCGACTCGCGCGGCGTCGCGGTTCGCAACGGCATCAGCGGCCAGCGCAAGACGATCCTCGACAGCCGGTTCCAGTACGTGCAGCGGATGGGACGGTACCAGGCAGGCTTCTTCCTGGAGGTCTACAACCTGACCAACCACGCGAACTTCGGCAATCCGACTGGCGCGCGCAACTCCGCCAACTTCCTGAAGACGATCGTGACGGACAACCCGAGGACGGCGCAGCTCGGGTTCAGGCTGTTGTTCTAACGCTGGTCAATTCCCAACTGCCAACGCCCAACTTCCAAGGTGCCCGCGTGGGTGCCTTGGAAGTTGGAGTTTGAGAGTTGGGAGTCAGCTTTTCTTCTTCCGCTTAACGACCCGTCCCTTTTCTCCGCCAGTGATGCCCGCCTGCACCGCGGCGCCAAGAAGGCTGAGAAAAATCCAGACGTACACCACCCAGCGCTGACCGGGCGCCGGGTTCAGCGGATACGCCACCCAGACGTCGCCGCTCGTTGCCGCCTTCAGCGCGGTGCGATCGCCGACGAGCGCCATCGCGCCGACGATCATCGTCCACGCGCCGCCAAACGCGGTGCCGACGATGATGAAGTAGCGCTGCAGATAGGTGGCTGCAATGCTCCCCGCGATGGCGAACAGGACCACGACGAACACTCGCGGATCCCGGCCACCTGTGGAAAAAAGCAGATGCGCAACTGCAGCGCCGAGCGCGGCGCCCATGATCGCGACGCCGACGAAATAGGCCACGATCAGGATGAAGGCGCCGATCAGGCCGCCGACGACCCACGCGGCCAGCATCATGGTCGTATTGCTGATGCCGAACACCGAGCTGGCGAGCATCCCGCCGAGGATGAAACCGAATATCCCGAGAACGGTGCGGAAGAGCCGGTAACCAAGGAAGCAGGCGATGGCCCCGCCGGCAAGGAGGAGCCCGGCGTAGGGCAATTGATACGAAACGGGGAGCATTCGCCGCTTTAGTGAATCACACCTCGCGTCTGCCTTCCATAGCTCGGGTCATCGTGACTTCGTCTGCGTATTCCAGATCGGACCCGACCGGAATGCCCATCGCGATGCGTGTCACGCGGACGCCGAGCGGCTTGAGCAGCCGCGCGAGATAGAGCGCCGTCGCTTCACCCTCGACAGTCGGATTGGTGGCGAGGATGATTTCCTCGACGCCTCCGGCCGCAACCCGCGACAGCAGACCTGTGATCTTCAAGTCGTCTGGCCCGACGCCGTGAAGCGGCGAGAGCGCGCCCATCAGGACGTGATAGGCGCCGCGGAATTCACGGGTCTTCTCGACGACCGACACGTTCTGCGGCTCTTCGACGACGCAGATGACGCGCTGGTCGCGCGACGGGTTGGTGCAGAACACGCACGGATCCTGATCCGTAATGTTGTTGCACGTCGAGCAGTACGTGACGCGCTCCTTCACCTCTCGGATCGCGTCGCACAACCGTTCGGCCTCGTCGCGCGGATTCTTCAGGATGTGGAACGCGAGGCGCTGCGCGCCTTTCGCGCCAATGCCGGGCAGCTTCTGCAGCTGTTCAACGAGCTTCGCGAGAGGATCGGGAAGCATTGCCGGCTAGAAGCCGGGAATCTTGAGGCCGCCCATCAGACCGGACATCTGCTGACTGAGCTGCTCGTCGACCTTGCGGTGGGCGTCGTTGATGGCGGCGAGAATGAGGTCCTGCAGCATCTCCACATCGTCTTTGGAGACGACCTCGGGGTCGATCTTGATGGACTGCAGCTGCTTGTCGCCGCTCACCACGACCGTGACCATGCCACCGCCGGCGGTTGCCTCGACGCGCAGGTCGGCCATCTGTTTCTTCAGGCGCTCCTGCATCTGCTGCGCCTGCTTCATCATCGCCTGGATGTTCATGGAGTTTCTTCCACGTCCCTGATTTCCGCAGGGAACACGTCGAGCATCGCCTGGACCGTGGATGAGGACATCGCCTCGGCTTTCAAATCTCGGGGCGGCGTCTGCGGGTTTGCCGTTCGTGATTCGAAGTTCGGGGTTCCGGCCTCGGCCGCCGGGCTCGGCGTAACGGCCTCGCCTTGCGCAGTGCCGACCGCAATCTTCCGGCCCGCAATCCGCTCCGCGGCCGCTTCGAGCCATGCCTTCTGCTGATCGAACCAGCCGCGCAGGGTGGATTGCGCCGGGCCGAACACGAACGTGACGCGCTCACCGGTCACGTCGATCCGCTGCGCCTGCGCGACGACCGTGTTGTAGAAGGTCGTCTTGCCGGAACGGATCTCCGCGAGCAAGGCGTCCTTGAGGTTCGAAGATTCGGTGGTTCGCGGGTTCGCAGATGCGCTGGTTCGCGGCTTCGGCGGTTCGATTCGTGCAGACGCCGCCGCCGCGGCGGGCCTGGTCGGCGCGGGCAAAACGGTCGCGGAGCCCCTGCCTCCACCTGAAGCCAGCAGATCTACCAGCGGCGTCAGCTTGCGGGTATGCATCCACTTCAGGAGCAGCATCTCGAACTGATAGCGCGGATGCGAAGCGGTGCGAATCTCCTGTTCGGCGTTCGACAGCAGGTCGAACGCGCGCATCAGGTCTTCGCGCGAGAAGCGCGACGCCAGCTGCGTGAGGCGCTCGCGCTCCCCTTCGGCGAGCTCGCCGTCGCTGGTCCGCGACGGATCGACCGAGACGATCATCAGGTCGCGCACGGCACGCGACAGCTCTCGCAGCACCAGGCGCAAGTCGTGTCCCGCTTCGACCGCTCGGTCGGCGAGCGCGAACGCAGCGGGGCCGTCCTCTGCAAGCACCGCCTCGATGAGATCGAACAGCAGGTCGCGGCCGACGAGGCCGAGCACCGTGGAGACGTCATCGGACGTGACGGTGTTGCCGGCGAAGGCAATCACCTGATCGAGCGCGCTCTGCGCGTCGCGCATGCTCCCTTCCGCCGCGCGCGCAATCAGCGAGAGCGCCGCATCCGCGGCCGTGATGCCTTCCGCGTCGACGATCTTCCGCAGCTGCGCGGTGATGAGACCCGTCGGAATGGTGCGGAACTCGAACACCTGCGAGCGCGACAGGATCGTGTCCGGAATCTTGTGCAGTTCCGTCGTCGCCATCATGAAGATGACGTGCGGCGGCGGCTCCTCGATGGACTTCAGCAGCGCATTGAACGACGGCGTCGAGAGTTGATGGACTTCGTCGATGATGAAAATCTTGTAGCGGTCGCGGACGGGCGTAATCGCGAGGCCCGAGATGATCACCTCGCGGATGTTCTCGATGCCCGTGTGGCTCGCGGCGTCGATCTCGAGCACGTCGATGTCGCGCCCCTGCGCAATCTCCACGCACGCGTCGCACACGCCGCACGGCTCTGCGGTCGGCCCGTGCACGCAGCTGAGCGCCCGCGCCAGGATGCGCGCGGTCGTCGTCTTGCCCGACCCGCGCTGCCCCGCGAAGACGAACGCCTGCCCGATGCGCCCGCTGGTGAGCGCGTTGCGAAGCGTACGCGTGACCGCCTGCTGGCCGATGACATCATCGAACCGCTGCGGCCGCCACTTTCGCGCGAGAACCTGGTAGGCCATAAGTGAAAAGGTGGAAAAGTGACGGGCCGTACCGCAGCCCGGTGCACCTGCGGCACACCTCAGGGTCTGTTTAGCGCTGCTGCCTTCCGGCCCTGACGCGGTTCGCAGGCTGAAGTTGCACAGGGTCCGGGCCGCGGTGCGACCCGCCAAACATTCAGTTTATCACCCTCCTCCGACTCGCTTCGCTCGCTCAGGATTCCGCGAGAAGCTGGCGCGCGATGCGCGCGTACAGCTCAACCGCCTGATTCAACTCATCGATCGAGACGTGTTCATCATCCGCGTGCGCCACATGTATCGAGCCGGGGCCGATCAGCAGCGGTGTGCCCCATCGCGTCAGGAGCGGAATGTCGGTGGTGTACGGGAACACGGCCGTCTCGAAGCCGGGCAGCGTGTGCATCCGAACGGCGGGGATATCGAGCACCGGTTCGACCGACACGAACTGTTCGATGACCGTGAGCGCCGCGCGCACCGGCGCGCCCTCGCCGACGATGCGGAACAGAATCTCGGCCGAGGCGTGCGGCGAGACAACGTTGGGCGCGACGCCGCCTTCGATCAAACCGACCGTGTAATGTGTCCGTCCCAGAACGGAGTCTTCGGGCAGCGCGACGCCGCGAAGCACCATCAGCGCGTCGAGCAGCTTGTCGATCGCCGAGTCGCCGAGCTCGGGAAACGACGAGTGCGCCGCCCGTCCTGCCGCATGCAATCTGACGCGCAGCACGCCGCGGGTGGCGACGCCGAGACGGTTGTCCGTCGGCTCTCCATTGATCAGAAACCGTACGCCGCCTGGCGCGCGATCATTCGCGACGCGAGCGCCATCGCTGCCGCGCTCTTCGCCGGCGACAAACAGCATGGCGATCCGCGACTCGCCCGCCGCGCGGAGCCGTTCCACGGCCATCACCTGCGCCGCGAGAATCCCTTTTGCGTCGCACGAGCCGCGGCCGAACAGAATGCCGTGCTCCTGCCTGAACGGCACGTACGGTGGAACACAGTCGAAATGCGTCGAGAACACGACGAGAGGGGCCGCCTCGAGCTGCGCGAAGACATTGAAGCGGCCGTCGGAGACCGGCTGTTCGCTGACGCGATAGCCCCGGTCGCGCAGAAATGCCGCGAGCCAGGCGCCGACGTCGTGCTCGCGTCCGGTCGTGGAATCGATGTTGACGAGCGCGCCGGTGAGATCCTCGACGGTGGCTACCGCAGCCATCGTTCAAGCTCGGTCCGGGCGTCGGTCCGTTCGTCGCGATACTTGACGATGACGGGCGTGGCGAGCGAGAGGCCCCAGTCTTTGCCGGCGCCCACCGTGACCGCGCGTGAGCCGGGCACGACGACAGCGCCTTCCGGGACGATGAGCGGCTGCCCGGTCTCGGGCCTGATGATGCGGCCGTTCGGCAGATCGTAGAGAGGCGTCGAGCCGGTGATGATCGTGCCGGACGCAAGCACCGCACGCTTCCGGATGATCGCCCCTTCGTAGACACCGCAATTGCCGCCAACGAGTACTTCGTCTTCCACAATCACGGGCACGGCACCCACCGGTTCGAGCACGCCGCCGATCTGCGCCGCCGCGCTCAGGTGGACCTTCTTCCCAATCTGCGCGCACGAGCCGACCAGCGCGTGCGAATCGACGAGCGTCCCCTCGCCGACGTACGCACCGACGTTGATGTACATCGGCGGCATGCAGATGACGCCGGGCGCCAGGTAGGCGCCTTCACGAATCGCGGATCCGCCGGGGACGACGCGCACGCCGCTCGCCGGATCGATCCGCTTCATCGGCAGCGTGTCCTTGTCGAAAAACTGCCAGCGGCCCTTCGCGACGCCCATGTCGACGACGTCGCCGAAGCGGAAGCCGAGCAGGATGCCCTGCTTCACCCACACGTTGACCCGCCAGCCTGTCGATGACGCCGCGTCAGGCTCCGCCGCCCGCACCCTGCCGAGCGATAACTCGTCACGCAGACGCAGGAACGCGTCGCGCGCCTCATCTCGAGGCGCGTCGCTTCCCTGCCCGAATAGTCGTGTGATGGTTTCCTGGAGCGTCATTGGACCGGGCGCGCCTGACAAGGCGGGCCCTACCGGGCCTGCGCGGCCGCTCCAAGCATCTTCAGGTTCTGCAGCACGCGCACGATCTTCTCGCGAGCGGCGGCGCTCGGCGGCACCAGCGGGAGACGATAGTTCTCATCGAGAAGCCCCATCGCCGCCATCGCCGCCTTGACCGGGATTGGATTCGACTCGACGAAGTTCACCTGCAGAAGCGGCAGGAGCCAGCCGAACAGCCGGCGCGCGGCGGTGTAATCACCCTTTTCGGCGAGCTCGACGATTTGCGACATTTCGGACGGCGCCACGTTCGACGCAACGCAAATGACACCGCGGCCCCCGACCGCCATGATCGGCAAGGTCAACGCGTCGTCGCCGCTGACGACGATGAAGTCATCGGGAACGGATGCGACAATCTCCGCCGCCTGGACGACATTGCCGGACGCTTCCTTGACGCCCACGATGTTTGGAATCGACGACAGGCGGACCGTCGTGGCCGCCTCCATGTTGACGCCGGTGCGGCCGGGAACGTTGTACAGCACGATCGGCAGACGCGTCGATTCGGCAATCGTCCTGTAGTGCTGGTAGAGGCCTTCCTGCGTGGGCTTGTTGTAGTAGGGCGTGACGGAGAGGATGCCGTCGGCGCCAATCTTCTCGATGTCCCGGGCGAGCACGATCGTCTCGCGCGTGTCGTACCCGCCTGCGCCTGCGAGCACCGGCACGCTGCCGGCGCTCTCCTCGACGACCAGCTCGATGACCTTGAGCTTCTCGCCGTGCGAAAGGGTCGGCGCCTCGCCGGTCGTACCGACCGGCGACAGGAAATGGACGCCTCCGTCGATCTGACGACGGGCGAGCCGCCGCACCGCTGGTTCGTCAATCGAGCCGTCTTTTCTGAAGGGCGTGACCAGTGCGGTGCCGACGCCTGTAAATGGACTTCTCATAATGCTCAACGCTCAACGCTCAATGCCCAATGCTCAATGAACGATCAATGACGTCGGGCATTGAGCATTCGGCATTGCGCATTGTGCTTTAGGACGCGCGCAGCACGTCCGTCATCGAAAACCACCCGCGCTTGCCTTGAATCCACTGCGCGGCCAGCAGCGCGCCCGACGCGAAGCCGCGGCGGTCGCGCGCCGTGTGCGTCAATTCGATCGTATCCGACGGGCCGTCGAATCCGACAGTGTGGATGCCTGGAATCGCGCCGGCCCGCGTGGACGACATATCGATCGGCCGATCGTATCCGGCGGCGGTTATCACGTCACGCAGAAGCAACGCCGTTCCCGACGGCGCGTCGCGTTTGGTGGCGTGATGGGCCTCATGAATCCAGGCGCCATACTGCGGATGCTGACGCACGATCCGCGCGGCGTCGGCGACGATCATCTCGAACAGATTGATGCCGATAGAAAAGTTCGCCGAGGCGACCACACCAAGGCCCGCCTTGTCCGCCTGCCGGCGAAAATCCGGCAGCAGCTCAGCCCACCCAGTGGTGCCGATCACCGCGGGCAGCTTCTTTTCCACGTAACGTGGGAAATTCTCCTTCAGCGCAGCAGCCGTGGAGAAATCGATCGCGACGTCCGCCGGCGCGGACCAGTCGCCGCTGCCGACGTCGATGCGCGTGGCGATGTCCATCCCCTGCGCAGCCGCCAGCTCTTCGACGAGCCGCCCCATCTTGCCGTAGCCCACGAGGAGGATCTTCATCTCGTCGGCTCCCGAAGGACACAAAGACGGAGTGAACCACATCGTCTTTGTGCTCTTGACCGATCATCCCTCACCCAAAGAACTCCTCGTGTAACCGATTCATCGCGTGCTGCAGATCCGCCTGCCGAAGAATGACGGTGATGTTACGCCGCGAGGCTGCCTGAGAGATCATCCGCAGCGGCACCTCCTCCAGTACGCCGACGGCACGCGCGGCAATCGCGGGCTCGTTGCGCAGCCGATCGCCGACCGCGCAGAGCAGCGCCATCTCATGGTCGACCGACACCTGCGAGAACTCGGACAGCGCTTCGACGATGGCTTCGAGATGCCGCCGGTCGTCAACGGTTACCGAGACCGTCACCTCCGACGTCGTCACCACATCGACAGCGGTCGTGTAGCGTTCGAACACCTCGAAGACGCGCCGCAGAAAGCCGTACGCCATCAGCATGCGGCTCGAGGTGATGTCCACGACCGTCACATCGCGTTTGCACGCCAGCGCCGTGAGCGGAGTCGAGCCGGGCGGCGGCTCCGCGGTAATCATCGTCCCCTCGCCGTCAGCCTTCCTGGAATTCAGGATGCGAACCGGGATGTTGCGCTCGACGGCCGGCAGAATCGTGCTTGGGTGCAGCACTTTCGCGCCGAAGTACGCCAGCTCCGCGGCCTCCGCGAATGACAGCTGCGGCACGAGCCGCGGCGACGCGATGACGCGCGGGTCCGCCGTGAGCATGCCGTCCACGTCCGTCCAGATCTGAATCTCGCGCGCGCCGATGCCGGCGCCGACGATCGCTCCCGAATAGTCGGACCCGCCGCGCCCCAGCGTCGTCGTGTGCCCCTCGACGGTCGATCCGACGAAGCCGCCGAGCACCGGCACACGACCGGCATCAATCGCCGCCAGCACCGACGCGCGAAGTGCAGCCTCGGTTTCGGCGGCAAGCGGCACCGCGCGCGTATGGTCTCCATTGGTGATGATGGCGCGTCTTGCGTCAATCCACTCCGACGGGATCCCCGACTCGGTCAACGCGGCCGTGATTATGCGCGAGCTCAAGAGCTCCCCTGCCGCGGCAACGACGTCGAGCGAGCGGGGAGAGACTTCGCGCAGCACGCCAAGCGCACGCGCCAGCGCCACGAGGTCGTCGAACTGCGTGTAAATGTGGCCGCCCAGCGCACCTTTCGATTCGTTCGCCGCCACCGCACTGGCGGCGGTGAGGTGCCGCTCGCGCAGCAGCTCCAGCCGTGTCAGCGCATCGTCCACGCGGCCCGCGCCGGCGGCCGACGCGATGGCCAGCAGCGCATCGGTGACGCCGCTCATCGCAGAGACGACAACCGCGGGTCCGCGTCCGTCGCGCGATCGCGCCGTGCGAACGATCTGAATCAGCCGTTGAATCGCTTCGGGATCAGCGACAGAGGTACCGCCGAATTTCTGGACAACCACAAACAGGAGATTCTATACGGAAGACTGGGGTTGACCCCAAAGCCGCGGCGGCGTGATTGGCGGCGATTCGTGGTGGTTCAGCGATCGTGCTCGTCGTGATCACGCCCGACGATGCGATCGTTGCGGCGAGAATTCTCGATGATTTCGTGAAGCCGGCGAGTCAGTTCGTGCGCTTCCTCGCGTTCACGATCGAATGCCGCGATCGTTTCCTCGTGCTCGTATGACAGCGGCCTGCTTTGTTCTCGCATCAGTTGATCCGTTCGAGCTCGACTTCCGTCCACGTCTGAGGGTGCAAGCGATACGCCAGTCCGCGTAATTTCTACTTCCCGCTGTGCCAGAGCTCGGCATCGCGACATCACGCGAAACTATTGAGTTCGAGGGGATGTTTACGGATGACCTGACAACGGCGGCCGCGGCACTTCGCTTGGACCACAAGCACACGGAGCTGATGTACATGCCGCCCGTTGTGCTGATCATCGAGCCGCGGCAAGAAGTCGCTGCGGCGCTGGAATCGGCGATCGCCATGTCGAATCTTCCGACGATCGTCGTCCAGCATCTCGAGCGCCTGAGCGACATTCCTCATCAGGTCGCCGCCATAGTCGTCCGTATCGCCTTCGAGGGTGTAGGTGACCCTGCGCATGCGGCAATCGATCGGCTGCCCCGCGATCGGCGTCCGCCGGTCGTGGCCATTGCGTGGGAGGAACTTGAGGTGGCGGAAGCGCGACGGATGAAATGCGATGTCGTGCTCCACGCGCCGCACGACATCAGTCGCTTGTGCGACACGCTGGCAAAGCTCGTCGGAAGCTAGCGCGTCCGTCTTGACGTGCTCTTGCGCTTTCGCGTTCCGGAAAGGTGCTGCTTCTGTCCAGCCCGCTGCTCACCGAGCTGACGAATAACTTCCTTCCTGAGCCTCGCCGCCTCGGCGAGCACCTCATTCAGCCGGTCGAGCACTTGTTTGAGATGTTCGGAATCGATCGGGGTACCGTCCGCCATTCGTGCCGTAAAGACTACGTAATCGCGTTGCGAGCGTAAAGCTCTACTGCTGGAAATCCACCGCTGCCGGTTTCGCGCGCTTGTGGGCTTCGAGCGCTTGCCGCAGTTCGTGGATCAGGTCGTCGAAGTGAAACGGCTTGGTGAAGACGACGAGGTCGCCAAGCTCGTCGTGCCGGCGTGTCGCTTCGGAAACACCCGTGACGAC
>Ga0075424_100001683_pt1 | contig 19581 bp, 21 predicted proteins | sample SoiMethybrSBSTD3_FD_75301 | JGI IMG/M metagenome (GOLD analysis project Ga0075424, IMG submission 75301) | Bulk soil microbial communities from a Populus tree surrounding site in Tennessee, USA - Soil MetaG P. TD hybrid SBSTD3 | ecosystem: Environmental > Terrestrial > Soil > Tree plantation... | reverse complement strand
CGTCCCGGCTGGATGCGCGACCGCGTCGGTCGCGCGGTCCGTCGGGGAGGAGTCGGCGTGCGCGAACGAGCTTCCGTTCGGGCAGGCGGGCGCGGGCGGACACGGGCGGCGCCGGCCGCACTCCCGAGCCTCGTGAGCTTCCCGCCCCGGAGCTCCATCCGGCCGGCGCCGGACACGCCGCCGTCACGGTTGGGTGCCAAGGTGGGGCTTCACCTTCTTCCACCCCTCCTGGAGCGTGGTGGAGGTCTGGTCCGGGGCGGGGGTGGAGGCCGGCGCGTCGGGCACGGTGAGGTACGTGGGAACGTCGCCGTCGTGCACCATGCCGAGGGCGGCCGCCCGGTAGCCGATGGCCGCGGGCGAGGACTGCTGCGCGTACTGGAGACGCAACTGCTGGTATTGCTCTTGTGCCGCCGCGGTCTGGCGCGCCAGCCGGTCCAGCTCGAGCTGGCCCTGGGCGAGCTGCACGTGGAAGGCCACCGCTGCGAGCAGCGCCACGACGACCAGCGCGCCGAGAAGCCAGGCGACGAGCCGCACGCGGCGCGTGCGGGCACGGGCGGCGGTGTCGACCACGCGCAGGCGCGGCCTCTGTGTGCTCGACGGAGTCCGAAGCGTGGCCGGCCGCGCGACGCGCGACTTCGTTGGCGTACGTCGCGCGGCCGGACGCGCTCGGAGTGCGGTGGCAGAGCTGCTCATGACGTTCGGATCTTCTCGGCGGCCCGCAGACGCGCGCTGGCCGACCGGGGGTTCTCGGCGACCTCATCGGCGTCGGGCCGGCGCGGCCGTCGCGTGAGGAGCCGCACCAGTGGGTTGCGCGGTCTCGTCACGGGCATGCCGGGAGGTTCGGGGTCGTCGCGTCCGGCCCAGGTGGCGAATCGCCGCTTCACCAGGCGGTCCTCGAGAGAGTGGTACGCGATGACGAGGACGCGCCCGCCCGGCGTGAGCAGGTGCACCGACTCGTCGAGGCCGGCGGCGAGGTTCGGCAGCTCGCGGTTGACCTCCATGCGGATCGCCTGGAACGTCCGGCGCGCAGGATGGCGGCCGCGTCGGCGCGCCGGGGCCGGGATGCCGGCTCGGATCGCGTCCACCAGCTCGCCGGTGGTGCGGAGCGGGCGGGCGGCGACGATGGCGCGGGCGATCCGCCGGGCGAATCGCTCCTCGCCGTTCCCGGCGATGATCGCGGCGAGGTCCTCCTCGGCGTAGGTGTTCACGACAACGGCCGCAGTCAGCTCCTGGCCGCTGTCCATGCGCATGTCGAGCGGCGCGTCGGCCCAGTACGAGAAGCCGCGCTCGCTCCGGTCGAGCTGCGGGCTGCTCACGCCCAAGTCGAACAAGATCCCCACGATGTTCCCCTCGCGTTCGGTGCTCACGATCCCGGAAAGGTCTTCGAACCCGCCCCGCACGATCCGGGCACGCGGCCCGAATCCCGCCAGAGCGTCCCGGGCGGCCGTCACGGCGTCCGGGTCACGGTCGATGCCGAGGACGCGCACGTCGTCCCTGGCTTCCAACACGAGGCGGGCGTGCCCGCCGCCGCCGACCGTCGTGTCGACGATCAGCCCGGGCGGGACCGGGCTCAGGAGCTCGACGACCTCCCGGCCCATCACCGGCTGATGTACGAACTCCGGCACCGCGTCCCCTCGTGCGCTCTCGGGCCTACGACCAGCCCCCCGGACAACGAGCGCCGCTCGGTTGTCTCCCCGAATCGACTCGGTTGGAAAGCGGGCGGAGTAGGGGCTCTCAACCGTGTCGCCCAGGGGGCTGGTGGCAGGCCCAAGAGGACCTCACCATTGGTTGTCAACTGCTCTGTGTCGCTCGTGCCGTCCTCGCGCCCTCGTCAGATGCCGAAGTCCGGCAGCTCGTCCGACTCGTTGAGGCTGTGCTCACCTTCTCGATCGCGCTCCTGCCAGCGACGCCCGTCCCAGATCTCGACCCGGGAGAAGACCCCCGCCACGACCACGTCGCGGTCGAGGCCGGCGTACTCGCGGAGGTGCTGCGGGATGGCGATCCGGCCCTGCTTGTCCGGCGTGACCTCGGCGGTGCCGGCGAAGAACGACCGGGCGGCATCGAGCTCCCGCCGTCCCCGCTTCGAGCCCTCCCGCACCCGGTCTGCCACTTCGCTGAACTCCTGCGCCGCGTACACGGAGAGGCAGCCGCCTCTCCCCTTGGTCACGTAGGCGCCACCCGACAGCTGGTCGCGGTACTTCGAGGGCAGGATCACCCGCCCCTTGGCGTCCAGGGAGTGCTGGTACTCCCCGAGGAACATCTGGCTCCCTCGCCCGTCGGTTGTCGCCCCGAAGACGGCGAATCGCTCCCCCGTCCTCCACTTCGCGCCACCCTACGCCCCGCTCCCCCACAGGTCAACCCTTTGGCCCCCACTCCTCACCCCGATCGGCCCTCACGAGGCACGTCTCCTGCGGGCGCCCGGCGCCCCACTGTTTCCCTCCCCGCGGAGCGAGCCGCTGTGCGCGCGCGGGCTCGACGAGTCGAGGGTGGAGCAGGGCGAACCGGCGCTACGTGGAGGCCGCCGTGCCGAAGGGTTCAGCGATTAAGCAACGACGCGGTCGCCGTCCGGGAGGTAGGGCTCCCAGAGGGGGTCGATGGATCCGACGGTCGCTATCAGCCAGAGGGATGCGTGAGGCGCGCGGGGGTGGCGACGGAGGGACAGGCCGCACTCCTGGGGGAGGCGGTCCTCCTTCCGGGCGTTGCAGGCGCGGCACGAGGCGACGACGTTGTCCCAGGTGTGCTCGCCGCCCCGGGACCGGGGCACGACGTGGTCGATGTTCTCGGCGCCGTGGTTGCAGTACTGGCAACGGTGGCGGTCGCGCGCGAAGACGGCTCGCCGCGAGAGCGGGACGCGGTTGCGGAACGGCACCCGCACGAAGTGCACGAGGCGGATCACAGAGGGAATGGGAAGGGCGGCGCGCTCCGAGTGGAGCTCACCCCCGTTGCGGGCGACGATCTCGGCCTTGTCCTTCAACACGAGAACGACCGCCCTGCGCATCGGCACGACGCAGAGCGGCTCGAAGCTGGCGTTGAGCAGCAGCGCTCTCCCCAAGCGTTCGAGACCTCCTTCTCCGGCTCTCGCCGTGCGGCGGCAGTTTACCGGGGAGCGCCACGTCGAAGACGCGTCATCTGACGGCACCATTCGAGATACGTGATCACGTCGTGAGGCTCGGGCTCGCGGTCCCGGCCGTACTGCGTCTCGAGGCGGTGGCAGAGGTACTCGCGGTGCGGTACGGGGAGGAACGGCGGCCGGCGCCACCAGCGCGGGCGGGCGAGCCTTCCAGCCTGCGCGGCCGCGGTCGCCCACAGCCGCGGGTGGCGCGCCACCGCGAGGGCGGCGCCGGTCCAGAAGCGAGGCCCGCCCGTCATGCGCTGATTGTGCCGGGCCGGGCCCGGCTGTCGGTGCCCACCCTTTAGGCTGATCGCCGTGCAAACCGCCCCGGCTCCGCGCCACACGTCGTTCGGGGCCCTGTTCGACGCTCTGCTCGCCAACGTCGAACGCGTCATCCAGGGCAAGCGGGAGCCGGTCCGCCTTTCGCTCGTGTGCCTGTTCGCCGAAGGTCACCTCCTCATCGAGGACGTGCCCGGCGTCGGCAAGACGTCGATGGCGAAGGCGGTCGCCCGGTCGATCGACGGGACGTGGAGCCGCATCCAGTTCACGCCCGATCTGCTGCCGTCAGACGTGACGGGCGTGTCGGTGTGGAACCGCGTCGCCAACGAGTTCGAGTTCCGCCCCGGCGGCGTGTTCGCCGACGTCGTGCTCGCCGACGAGATCAACCGCGCGTCCCCCAAGACGCAATCGGCGCTGCTCGAGGCCATGGAGGAGCGCCAGGTCACCGTGGACACGCAGACCTACGGCCTCCCCCGCCCGTTCATGGTCATCGCGACGCAGAACCCGATCGAGCTCGAAGGCACCTATCCCCTCCCCGAGGCGCAGCTCGACCGGTTCCTCATGCGCATCCAGATGGGCTACCCGAGCAACGACGCCGAGCGCGCCATCCTCGACACGCACGGCAGTCATGCCAGCGTCGAGGAGATCGCGCCGGTGACGACGGCGGCCGAGGTGGTGGCGGGCGCCCGCGCCATCGCCGACCTGCACGTCGACGACAACATCAAGGCGTACATCGTCGACCTGGTCACCGCGACCCGGCAGCATCGCGACCTCGCCCTCGGGGTCAGCCCCCGGGGGGCGCTCGCGCTCCAGCGCGCTGCCCGCGCGCTCGCAGCCAGCATCGGGCGTGATTACGTCGTGCCCGACGACGTGAAGCGCCTCGCCGTTGCCGTGCTCGAGCACCGCCTCCTGCTCGCTCCCGACGCGCAACTGCGGGGAGCGGCGCCCGGCGACATCGTGCGCGAGCTGCTGGCGTCGGTGCCGGTGCCGGGCGCGACCGGCTGAGGTCGATGCGCCCGACGCCCCGCGTCCTCACCCGCCGGGGCTGGAGCCTTGCCGGGGCGGCGCTGGGCCTGGCCGTGGCGGGGCGCCTGCTCGGAACCGTCGAGCTGTGGATCCTCGCGACCGGCATCGCGCTGCTGCTCATCACGAGCGCAGTGTGGGCGCGGTCGCGCCGCTACGACCTCGTCGCGCTGCGAGCGGTCCGACCGGGGCGTCTGTACGTGGGCGGCGACGGTCGCGTCGATCTCACGATCGTCAACCGCTCTGACCGCTCGACGCCCCTTCTCACCGTCACCGACGTCTTCGACGACGGCCATCGCGCCGCGCGCTTCGTGCTCCCGCCTCTCCCGCCTGGCGACACGGCCGAAGCCGCCTACCGCCTGCCCACGAACCGCCGGGGCCGGTTCCGCGTCGGTCCCCTGGCTGTGTCGGCATCGGACCCGTTCGGCTTCGCCCGGCGCACGTGGACGCTCACGTCGCCGAGCGAGGTGCTCGTGTGCCCGCGTGTGCACGACGTCCTCGCCCCGCGCCAGTCGGGCGGCCGGCTGGTCGCGTCGGTCGAGACGGCGCACGCCCGCGCCCAGGCCGCCGACGGCGAGGACTTCCTCACGTTGCGGGAGTACGAGGTCGGGGACGACCTGCGTCGCGTCCACTGGCGCTCGACGGCACGCGTCGGCGATCTCATGATCCGCCAAGACGAGGCCCAGTGGCGCGCCCGTGCCATTGTCGTGCTCGACACGCGGCCCGACGCCCACGACGCCCGGTCGTTCGAGACCGCCGTCGAGGCGACGGCGTCCGTCGTCGACCGTCTCACCAGAATGCGCCGCCGCGTCGAAGTGATCGCAAGCAACGGTCAGTCGCTCGGCGCGCCGACGGCGCGCTCGGGATGGGCGGTGATGGACCGGCTCGCGACGATCCAGCCCGGAGGTGAAGACCGCCTGGCCGGCTTCCTCGCATCGCTGCGTGCCCACCGGAGCGCGGCGCTGGTCGTGGCCGTCGTCGGCTCCCTGGGCGCCGTCGAGCTCGACGCACTGGGCGCGCTCACGGCCCACGGCACGGTCGTCATGGTCGCCACCCGCCCCGGCACGGAGCCGCCGCCCGCGCTCGTCACCTGGTCCGGGCTCGCCGCCGTCGACGCGTCCCGGACGCCGTTCCCGACCGCCTGGAACCAGGCAATGACCCGATGGCATCTCGCACCTCCACCGCGCTCGCCACGCTCGCGCTCGCCGCGCTGAGCATCGCGGCCGTCCTGACCCTCGGACGCGTCTTCCAGTCCGGGCGGTTCGTGCTTCCCGTGGTCGGCGCGGTGCTGCTGGCGCACCTGCTCGGCTTCGTGGCACGCAGGCGCGGCTGGTCGCTCCTCGACGGCCTGTCGCTGTCGATGACCGGACTGGCCGCGTACCTGATCTGGGTGCTGGCGCCGCACACGACGCTCTACGGCATCCCGACCGTCGACACGTTCCGCGTCCTCGCCGACCGGCTGGGCGACGGTGTGCACGAGCTGCGCACCGCGGTCGTTCCCGCGCCGGCCACGGACGGCGCGATCGTGCTCTCGGTCCTCGTCGGGTGGGTCATGGCCGCGACCGCGGATGCCCTGGCGTTCTGGCGACGCGCCACGATCGGCGCCGTCGCTCCCGCGCTGGCTGTGTTCGTCTGGGCGTCGACCCTGGGGACCGATTCGCTGGCGACCCGGACCACCACCGGCTTCTTCGTCGCCGCCCTGTTGTTCCTTCTGGTGCAGCACCAGTCGCTCCTCGGGCGCGGCCGGGTCGCGTTCTCCGGCGGGCGTGTGCGGACCGGCACGACGGTCGTGACCCTCGGCGCACTCGCCGGCGCCGTCGCCGTGGTGGGCGGGCTCGTGCTCGGTCCGGCGCTCCCCGGGGCCGACGCCGCGCCGCTCATCGACGTGCGCGGTCTCGGGCCGAAGGACCGCAGCTACCGGGTCGAGCCGCCGCTGGCGCGTATCGGCGAGGACTTCGTCGGGCGCGGGCGGGTCGAGGTGTTCACGGTGCGCTCACCGCGCGAGGACTACTGGCGTGTCGCGGCGCTCGACCGGTACGAGAGCACGAACGGTGGGCAGTGGACGCTCGCGGCACAAGGTTCGGGCGAGGTGCAGGACGGGCTCCACGCACCGGTGGACAGCACCATGCTGCGCCAGGAGTTCCACATCACCGGCCTCGCGGACCGATGGCTCCCGGCCGCCTACGAGCCGGTGCAGCTCGAAGGGGGCGACAACCCGCTCGTCGTGAAGGCGTCGAGCACGATGGTCTCGAACCGGTCGGACGTGTCCGACCTGACGTACAGCGTCAGCTCGCGGCAACCGCCGGAGACGCTCACCGGCGCGCAGATCGACGGCACCAACGCGCCGCTCCCGTCGGAGATGCGCGGCTACACGCGGCTTCCGTCCGACTTCCCCTCGGACGTGCGTAACACCGCGCTGGCGATCACGGCCGGCGCCGCCAACCCCTACGAGCGCGCCCGTGCCCTGGAGAGCTTCTTCCTCGACCCGGCGCAGGGATTCCACTACTCCCTCGACGTCGACCTCACCGCCGACGCGCAGAGTCAGAACGCGATCAGCCAGTTCCTGCAGAGCCGCACCGGCTTCTGCGTGCAGTTCGCGAGCAGCTTCACCGCGATGGCGCGCGCCGTCGGCCTTCCCGCGCGCGTCGCGGTCGGCTACACGCCGGGCCGCTACGACAGCACTTCCGGCGTCTACCGCGTGACATCGGAGGACGCACACGCCTGGGGTGAGGTCTGGCTCGCCGGCGTCGGCTGGACGCGCTTCGAGCCCACCCCCAACTCCGACCTTCCCGGCGGCACCCGAGGAGTCGCGCGCTTGACGACCCCGGCGTCGCCCGCCACCGCCGCGCCGGCGACGAGCGCGCCGGTCGCATCCCCGACCACCGCGGCCTCCGTCCCGGCGCCGCGCGGCACGGCGCAGGTCGACATCAACGCGCCGGGGACGGGGGGCGGTCGGGGAGGTTTCACGTTCGACTGGATGATCGTCATGGTGCTGGTCGCGGGCGCGCTCGTCGGCGCGGTAGGTGTCGCCGGCGCGATCGTGTTCGCGAAGCGTCGGCGCCGCCGTCGGCGTCGCGATGACCCGGACCCCGCAGCCGCGATCACGGGCGCGTGGGAGGAGGTCCTCGACCGCCTGGGTGAGGCGGGCGTCGAGCGCCAACCGGCGCGAACGCCGCTCGAGCTCGCGGAGCAGGCGCCGGCCCGCCTGCCCGAAGCCGCCGCGCCGCCGCTTCGCAATCTCGCCGAGACCTACAGCTCGGCGCGTTACGGATCGGTCACGCCGGACGCCGAACACGCCCAGCAGGCGTGGCGTGACGCGAGCTCGGTCAGCGCCGCGTTGCGCGCCGGCGCGGGCGTCCGCGAGCGGTGGCGCCGCCGGCTCGACCCGACGCCGCTTCGCCGGTAGCCGGCCGGTCGGTCGCCCCGGTCGCGTCGGCGCCGGTCCCGCCTTCCCGCAGCCCGTTCACGAACTCCCGACGTTCGTCGTCGAAGGCGCGGACCTCGGCTTCCAATTCGGCCGTGACCCGGTCGACCGCGAGGAAGAGCGCGATCTGGCCGTGGCGCAACGCGTCGAGGACCTGCCCGTCGTCACGGCACGCCCACACCCTGTCGCCGTCGGTCACGAGCGAGAGGCGCGCGACGTCCTCGCCTGATTCGACGAGATAGTCGACGGCTCGCCGGATGCGGGCGAGGCTGAGGCCGGCGTCGAGGAGCGAAGCCACGACCCGGAGCGCGACGAGTTCCTGGAAGGTGTAGCGGTGCGTCCGGTCTTCGGGCGGCACGACCAGGCCGATCCGCTCCCACGAGCTGAGCTGCGACAGCGAGCAGCCGGTCAACCGGGCGGCCTGCGCGGCCGTGAAGCCCACGGCGACGGCGGGTCAGGACGGGTCGTCGCGACGCCAGCGCTCGCGCCAGCGGCGCCCGGCGTTGCCGAACACGTTCTTGAGGGTCCCGGTGCGCATCGAGCTGGTGAGGTTCTCGAGGCCGGCCTTCCCCAGCTTCCGGACGTTGCGCTCGATCACCAGCAGGCACCCCAGCATGACCAGGAAGCCGACCACCCCGAGGAGCAGCACCCGGGTGAACGTGAAGAGAAGGAGGGCGAGCCCGGCCACGAAGCCGAACACCGCCCACTTGATCGCCCGGGCCGAGTGCCGGTACAGGGTGGTCTCGGAGACCTCTTGGACCAGGCGGGGATCGGTCTCGTTGAGGTTGGCCTCGATCTCCTTGAGGATCCGCTGCTCGTCTTCCGAGAGTGGCATGCAATCGCCTCTTGCGCCTCAGCGCATGGTGCTCCGCCGATTAGGTGTGCAGATCATTGTCGCGCGCGGTCCAACCCCCCTCAACGCGCCTGCGTTCCATGATCATCCGGGCGAGGATCGCACGGGACCGGTCGACCGCCCGCAGCTGCCGACTGGTAGGCCCGGTCGACGAGCCGATGCGCCGCGATCGCGATACCGGCGTCGGGATGCCCGCGGGCGCGGGTGCCATCTCGGGCCAGCGCGTCGAGGAAGGCCTTGCTCGGCTCCGCGTACTGCGCCAGCGGCTTGGCGAGCGCCTCGGCGAGCTCGAACCGATCGATCCACGGCGGCGGCGCGGACGCGACGAGCTCCTCGCCGTCTCGCGTCTCGACGTGGAGCGGTCCGAGGTAGTCGTCGTCGGCCCAGAGCAACGCGTCCTCGCAGAACACCTCGAGGCGGCGGCGGGAGCCGCGGGTGAGGATCTGGTGCCAGACGCTGACGATCGTCGCCGTCGACCCGTCCCCGAAACGGAACGTGACGGTCGTGGCGTCGTCGATGCCGGGGTGGTCGAACATCGACGCCGTGCGAGCCGCGACTTCCTGGGGCTCCCCGGCCGCAGGACCGAGCACCCAGCGCAAAACGTCGACGTCGTGGATCGAGTGCTCGAGCAGCGTCCCGCCTCCCGCCTTCTCCACGTCGGCGCGCCATGCCGACGCGTAGAAGCCCTGGATCGGGAAGTACTGGTCGTCCCGGAGCACGGTCGTGAGAGGTCGACCGTACCTACCCTCGGCCACCAGCTCGGCCGCGGCGCGGAAGACGGGAGCGTGGCGGAGCACGAGCCCGACCTGGTGCGGGACGCGAGCGAGGACGCCGGCGATGCGCTCGGCGTCCGCCAGCGTCGGTGCCAAGGGCTTCTCGCAGAAGACGGCGCGGGATCGCTCCCCCGCCGCGCACACCGCCTCGAGGTGCGCCGCCGTCCACGTGCACACCCACACGACGTCGACGTCGGTGAGCAGCTCGTCGAGCTGGTCGTACGGACGGGCGTCGTGATGGCGGGCGATGTCGGCCGCGCGCTCATAGTCGGCGTCGAAGGTCCCCGTGACGCGCGCGTCGACGAGGCCCGCGTCGCTCAGCTGACGGAGCGCGAAGGAATGCACCGTGCCGATGTGCCCGCACCCGACGATCCCGATGCGGATCACGCGCCGGATCCGCGCTCCGGCTCGGCGTGCGCGCTCCGATCCAGCAGCGCCGCCGGGCTCACGGCGTCGTCTCCGAAACGCCGCCGCACCGCGTCCATCGAGTCCTCGACGGCGCGGCGCCGCTCGTCGCCGCCGCGAGCCGCGCCGCCGTCGATGTCGAGCGGCAGCTGGTCGTGCGGGCCCGTGTCGCCGTCCTGCCCGTCGAGCGCGTGCAGTTGCTGCATCGCCACACCGAGCAGCCGAATCCCGTCGCCGATCTCCACGGCGTCGAGCAGCGAACGCGCGACGGCGCCGATCTCGGCCGCGAGATTCGTCTCTTCGGGCAGCGTGCGGGACCTCGTGATCGTGCGGAAGTCCTTGTAGCGCAGCTTGAGCTGCACGGTTCGTCCCGCCCGGCCAGCGTCGCGGACCCGTTCGGCGACGCGCTCCGACATGCGCAGCACCTCGCGCCCGAGCACGTCCCGCTCCGTGATGTCGGTCGGGAACGTCTCCTCGTGGCCGATCGACTTCACGGCCCGTTCCGGTTCGACTGCACGGGCGTCGCGGTTCCATGCCAGCGCGTGCAGGTGACGACCGTGCGCGTCGCCCAGCGTGTGCACGAGCGTCTCCTCGGGAAGGGCGGCGAGGTCGCCGATCGTGCGCACACCGAGCTGCGCCAGCCGCTCCCCCGTCTTCGGCCCGACGCCCCACAGCCTGCGCACCTCCAGCGGGTGCACGAAGTCGATCTCGGTGCCGGCTTCGACGACGAGCATGCCGTCGGGCTTGGCGAGATCGCTCGCGAGCTTGGCGACGAACTTGGTGCTGGCGACCCCGACCGATGCCACCAATCCCGTCTCGTCGAGCACGCGTCGCCGCAGCGCGACGGCGATCTCGGGCGCCGAGCCGTGCAGTCGCCGGGCGCCTCTGACGTCGAGGAACGCCTCGTCGAGCGCGAGCGGTTCGACCAGCGGTGTGACCTCGCGCAGGATCGCCATCACCGATCGGCTGGCGTCGCCGTAGGCGTCGAAACGCGGCGCGAGGAAGACGCCGTCCGGGCACGCCCGCCGGGCACGGCCCATGGGCATGGCCGAGTGGACCCCGTACCGGCGCGCCTCGTAGCTCGCGGCGGCGACGACTCCTCGCCGTCCGAGCCCGCCGACGATGACCGGCCGGCCTCGCAGCGACGGATCGGCGAGCTGCTCGACCGACGCGTAGAACGCGTCGAGGTCGACATGGAGGATCGCGAGGTCAGTCGCGGACGGCGCCATTGCGGTCCGTGCGTGTCACCTCGAAGTCGGCGCGCGCCGTGCCGCGGACTTCATAGGAATAGCGGCGCACGCTCTCGGGCCCCCATTGCTCGGCGAGCCATTCGGCGATCGGCTCGCCCACCCACGGGTGGCAGCGCTCGATCATCGCGGCCGCGTCGGCGGCGGTGACGAACGCTGCTTCCACCACGATCCCGTCGGGGTCCGCCACCTGCAGCTCACCCTCGAAGTCGAGGGCGCGGTGGACCTCGCACCGCATGACCCATCCGAGGTCCGGTGCGACCGCCTCGACCTCGTACAGCGGGCCCTCCCAGCGGGTGACGTGCAATCCGGTCTCCTCTTCGACCTCGCGGGTCAGACCGTCGAGCAGCGAGCCGTCGTCGGCGTCGATGACGCCGCCCGGCGTGCTCCAGTCCTCGGAGCCGCCGCGCCGCTGGTTGCGCACGAAGAGCAGGCGACCATCGGACTCGACGAGAGCGCCGGCGACCAGCCATTCGCGCACGGTCCCGGCCATGTCGTCAGTGTGGCACGCGCATGGTTGGCGAGCAGTCGACCGCCGTACGATCCCGCTCATGGAAGACGAGCCGACGAGCAACGGTGCGGGCGACGACCCGGCTGAGCCCGGCGACTCGCTCGTTCCCGCCGGGCTTCCGTCCCGGAGCGCCTACGTCCTCGCGTTCTTGAGCGTCGTGCTCGCCGGCGCCTTCGGCGGGATCATCGGCTACGGCCTCGTCGACCTCGGCTGCTCGGGGGACTGCGGGCTCGCCGTCGTCGGCGGCCTCGTGGTCGGGGCGCTCGCCGGCGCGGTAGGTGTCGGGATCGTCGCGGTGCTCGTCTTGCGGGCAATGGCCGAGTGGCAGCGCGGCGGGAAGCGCGCGCGGTAACTCAGCCGCCGAAGCTCAGGCGACGGAACCCTTCGGCGTAGGCGACACCGGCTTCACGCCCGGCCTCTTCGGCCCGGTCCCGCAGGAACTGCCGGAACCACTCGCCCGTCTCGGTGAGCTGACTGGCATGGCAGAAGAGCGCGTCGATCTTGCGCTCGAGCGTGTCGCTGATGTCGACCCAGCAGTTCGGCTCCAGCGTGCCGGAGAGGTAGACGGCCTGCACGGCGTGTACGGCGAGTCCCTCTGCGAGGTGGTCGGCGAAGTAGTGCGGGTTCCCCGCCGCCGGCGCGACGGCGTCGAGCGTCGCCCAGCCTGTGACTCGATGGTCGTGGTGGTTGTAGTAGCGGTCGCCGAAGAACACGGCCGTCGGGTCCGGGCAGAGCACCACCTGAGGTCGGAGCTCTCGCACGTACCGGGTGATCGCGGCGCGCAGCGCCTGATCGTCCGGCAGCTCGCCGTCGTGGTAGCCGAGGTGAAAGTGCCCGGTGAAGCCCAGCAGCGCGGCGGCTTTCGCGGTTTCCTCCACCCGCAGACGGGCCAGCTCCGCGAGATCGGCGTCGGGATCCTGGGTCCCCTTGTCGCCCTGGGTCGTGATGAGGACTGCAACGTCGGCGCCCGCCTCGGCCCAGGACGCCAGGGTGCCACCCGCCGAGATCTCGGGGTCATCCGGATGCGCGTAGACGGCCAGAGCGCTGGCCGGAATCTCCGCGTCGGTGGGCATCCAGTACCCAGGGTACCGGGCGGCGCGCTCATACCCGATGCGCGACTACCAGGTGAGGTCGAGCGCACCTCGCATCGTCGCCTCGAAGGTCTCGTCGTCCATCGTGCTGCGCGCGGACAGCACCATGTCGGCGTCGGTGCCGATCGGCCAGCGCAACCTCTGCTCGGTGCCCTCGACGGCGTCGGCGATCACCTGCGCAACCGGTTCGGCGCCCGGCGCGGGACCATCACCCTGGAGCTTCCCGAACGCCGTCTGCCATTGCCGGTCGAGCTCGTCGTACGGCGGCTCGTCGAGACCGAAGCGCGGCTCCTTGGCCTGGAAGTCGGTCTCGAAGAACCCGGGCTCGATGAGCGCGACGCGGATGCCGAAGTGCCCGACCTCGTAGTGCAGCGCCTCGGACACCGCCTCGAGCGCATGCTTCGTCGCCGAGTACGCGCCACCGGTCGGCGGGGTCACCAGGCCGGCGAGCGACGTCACGTTCACGATGGTGCCGCTGCCCCGCTCGCGCATCTGGGGCAGCACGGCCTGGATCATGCGCACGGCGCCGAGGACGTTCGTCTCGAACATCCGCCGGAACTCCGGCAGTGGCACGTGCTCGATCGGGCCTGTGATCCCAAAGCCGGCGTTGTTCACGAGCGCGTCGACGGTCCCGGCGCTCGCCACCGCGTCGGCCACCGACGCGTCGTCGTCGACGTCGAGACGCAGCTTCTGGGTCACGTCGAGGTCGTCCAGCGTCTCAGGGCGCCGGGCCGTCGCGAGCACCTCGTGGCCTCGCTTCGTGAGCTCGACGGCGGCGGCGCGACCGAACCCGGTCGAGCAACCGGTGATGAGGACCCGTCCCATGGCTCTCCCTTTCATAGTCGCCGTCGCAAGCTCCGGCTCTGCGGCAACGGTCGGCAAGGCCGCCGCTGCCGCGTCCTAGTCGCGCGTGATGCGCTCGAACGTCTTGAGCACCCGTTCGATGTCGGCGTCGTCGACGTCCTTGTGGGTCGCGAACCGTACTGTGCGGGTGTCGATCGTGCCCGCCCGGATGCCCTCGGCGTCGAGCCGGTCGAGCAGGTCGCGCGGGAGTCGCTCCGCGATCGCGCAGACCATGTTGGTCTCGACGGCGTCGGGCGCGACCGCGCCCGGCCACATCTCGGCGATGGCCTCGGCCAGCCGGCGCGCCCGGCGGTGGTCGTCGGCGAGCCGGTCGATCATCGAGTCGAGGGCGACGAGCCCGGCCGCCGCGATGACCCCCGCTTGGCGCATGCCGCCGCCGAGGCGCTGCCGGTGCACGCGTGCTTCCCGGATCATGTCCCGGGGACCGCACAGGACCGACCCCACCGGCGCGCCGAGACCTTTCGACACGCAGAACATCACGGCCTTGGCCGGGGCGACGAGCTCCCGCGCGGGCACGCCGAGCGCGACCGCCGCATTCCAGATCCGCGCCCCGTCGCAGTAGAGCGGGATGCCATGCGCATCGGCCACGGCGGCGACCGCCGCGACCTCCTCGGTGCGCCACGGCCGCCCGCACGTCGGCATGTGCGTGTTCTCGATCGCGATCAGCGACACGTCCGGCGAGTGGTGGCCGGCGTCGCGGGCCGTGTCGTCGAGGGCGCCGGCGTCGAGCAGCCCGTCGTCGTCCGGGAACGGGTGCAGCTGGACGGCGGAGTTCCACGCCGCCGCCGCCGCCTCGTAGCGGAACACGTGCGCGCGCGCCGCGCACAGCACCTCCGTACCCGGTCGGGCGAGCACGCGGAGCGCGAGCTGGTTCGCCATCGTCCCCGACGGGACGTACAGCGCGGCCTCCTTCCCGAGCAGTTCCGCCGCCCGGTCCTGGAACCGGTTGATCGTCGGGTCCTCGCCGTAGACGTCGTCACCGACCTCGGCGTCGGCCATGGCACGCCTCATCTCGGGCGTCGGCGTCGTGACCGTGTCGGAACGAAGATCGATGCGCCCGTCGGGTGAAGCCATACACCTTCATCCTACGGGCGCCGTCGCAAGCTCCGGCTCTGCGGCGGCGGTCGGCAAAGCCGCCGCCGCGCGGGCTACGTGCCGGTTACGGGCTCGCGATCGGGCGGATGAGCCCCTCCTGGATCACCGTGATGGCGAGCGTGCCGTCGCGACAGAAGATCGAGCCTTGCGCCAAGCCGCGTGCGCGCGACGCAGTCGGGCTGGTCTGGTGGTACAGGAGCCAGTCGTCGGCGCGGAACGGCCGGTGGAACCACATGGCGTGGTCGAGGCTGGCGATCATGTACTGCTGCTCCTGGTACGAGATCGCGTGGGGGAACATCGCGGTGTCGAGCAGCGTGAGGTCCGACGCGTAGGCGACCACGCACTCGTGAATGAGCGGCACCTCGGGGAGATCGCCGTTCGACTTGATCCAGACGTCCTGCTGCGGTTCGCGCGGTGTCGGGTCGAGCCAGCGGGGGTCGTCGACCGGCCGTGAGTCGATCGGCCGTTCGCGGACGAGCCACTGCGCGAGGTCGGGGCCGAGGCGCTCGAGGTACGGCTCGACCCGCTGCTGCCACGTGGGGAGCTCGTCGGGACCGGGGACGGCGGGCATCGCCATCTGGTGGTCGGGGCCGTTCTCGACGATCTGGAACGACGCCGCCAGGTTGAAGATCGCGCGTCCGTGCTGGATCGCCACGACCCGCCGGGTGGTGAAGCTCTTGCCGTCGCGGATGCGGTCGACGTCGTACACGATCGGGATGTTCGGATCGCCGGGCCGCAGGAAGTAGGCGTGGAGCGAGTGCACGGGCCGGTCCTCGCCGACGGTGCGGCCGGCGGCGACGAGCGCCTGCGCCGCGACCTGCCCGCCGAACACGCGCTGGCGGTCCTCGTGCGGGCTCAGCCCGCGGAAGAGATTGACCTCGAGCGCCTCCAGCTCGAGCAGGGCCAGCAGCTCGTCGAGCGCGTCACCCATGCTTCTTCTCCCCTGCTCCGTGCGCTGCTCGGGTCACCCGAAGAACACGCTGGCGACGTCGTACAGGTTGGGGTCGACCTTCTTGAGCTCACGCACGCCGGCTTCGATCGGGACGCGGATGATCTCCGAGGCGTGCAACGCGACCATGATGCCGAACTGCCCCTCGTTCACGGCGTCGATGGCTTCGATCCCGAAGCGGGTGGCGAGGACCCGGTCGTACGCGGTCGGTGTGCCGCCGCGCAGCACGTGGCCGAGAATCGTCACGCGGGTCTCGAACCCGGTGCGTGCCTCGATGGCGCTCGCCAGAACGTTGCTGATGCCGCCCAGACGCACGTGCCCGAACTCGTCGACCTCGCCGGACTGGAGCGCCATCGTCCCCTCGACCGGGAGCGCGCCCTCGGCGACGACGACGATCGAGAAGTTGGCGCCGCGCCGGTGTCGGTGCACGATGCGGTCGCAGACCTCGCCGATGTCGAACGGGTCCTCGGGCACCAGGATGACGTCGGCGCCGCCCGCGATCCCCGAGTACGTCGCGATCCAGCCGGCGTGACGGCCCATCACCTCGACGACCATCACGCGGTCATGGCTCTCGGCCGTCGTGTGGAGCCTGTCGATGGCGTCGGTGGCGATCTGGACCGCGGTGTTGAACCCGAACGTGAAGTCGGTGGCCGACAGGTCGTTGTCGATGGTCTTCGGAACGCCCACGAGGTTCACGCCGTCGCCTTCGAGCTTGGCCGCGACGCCGAGCGTGTCCTCGCCGCCGACGGGGATCAGGGCGTCGATGCGTTCGCGATCGATCGTGTCGTGGACTCGGGCGACGCCGTCCTCGGTCTTGTACGGGTTCGTCCGTGAGCTCCCGAGAATCGTCCCTCCACGGTGGAGCAGCCCGCGCGTGTTGGCGGTCGTCAGCTCGACGGTCTCGCAGTCGATGACACCCCGCCATCCGTGACGGAACCCGACGACGTTGTGGCCGTAGACGCCTTCACCTTTCCTCACCACGGCTCGGATCACCGCGTTGAGGCCCGGGCAGTCGCCGCCGCCGGTGAGAACGCCGATCCGCATCTGCACCTCCGCCATCGCGTCTCCCTCCACGCGGGAGCCCCGTCCATCCTGCCGCAGCGGCGGCGAGGCGCGGAAGAGATTGACGGGCGACCGGTAGCCTTCGGCGCGACCCGATGGAGTCGGAAGAGGCGCCGTGCGCCGGAAGCGGAACCGAGAGCAGATCATCGCGGCCACGAAGCCGTCGCTCGGGAGCGGCGAGTCCATCCGCTCCTGCAGCGAGGTGTGGGCCGCGGAGTGCGGCGGGCGGGTCCCGCTGCTCTTCCGGGCCCGGTCCCGGCACTTCCTCGCGCTTACCGACCAGCGGCTGTTTCTCTTCGATGCGCCGCATCGCCGCCGGCCTCTTACCGCGGACGAGCTGCTCATCGCCAAGCGCCATAGCTCGTTCACGCTCGAGAAGACGCGCCGCTACCTGCCGTTGATGCAGGTGCGGATCCGGGACTCCGCCGACCGCGAGATCGCTCTGGAGTTCCGGCCCCGTGATCGCAAGGTCGGGCGCGAGCTCGCGACGGTGCTCGGCGGGGAGCCCCGGCGTCGTTCCGACGTCGCCGAGTGGTGAGCGTCTGTCTGGCGATCGACGCCGGCACCACCGGCGTGCGCGCGTTCGCGGTCGACGAGCGCGGCAGCCCGCTCGAGTGGTCGTACCGCGAGTTCCCGCAGTACTTCCCGCAGCCGGGCTGGGTCGAGCACGACCCGGACGAGATCTGGACGGCGACGCTCGAGACGCTCGCCGAGGTGCAGTCGAAGCTCGCCGACGCCGGGCAGTCGGTGACCACGATCGGCATCACGAACCAACGCGAGACGGCAGTCGTGTGGGACCGTCGCACGGGCCGGCCGTTGCACCGCGCCATCGTGTGGCAGGACCGGCGGACGGCCGGACGGTGCGACGAGCTTCGGGCCGAAGGGAGGGAGCCGCTGGTCCGTGAGCGAACCGGGCTCGTCCTCGACTCCTATTTCTCGGCCACCAAGTTGGAGTGGCTGCTCACCCGGGGCGGCGTGGACGCCGGGCCTGACCTTGCGTTCGGCACGGTGGACAGCTGGATCTTGTGGCGCCTCACGGGCGGGCCCGACGGGGGCGTGCACGCGACCGACCCGTCCAACGCCTGCCGCACGCTCCTGTACGACATCGACGCGCTCGACTGGTCCGACGAGCTGTGCGCGCTGTTCGGTGTGCCGCGCTCGTGCCTGCCCGAGGTGCGTCCCAGCAGCGGTCGGTTCGGCGTGACGACGCCCGAGCATGCCGCCGGGCTCGCCGTGCCGTTGAGCGGCATCGCCGGTGACCAGCAGTCGGCGCTGTTCGGCCAAGCGTGCTTCGAGACCGGCATGACCAAGAACACGTACGGCACCGGGTCGTTCGTGCTCATGAACCTCGGTTCCGAGCACCCGCCGCCGACCGAAGGTCTCCTGACCAGCGTGGCATGGGATCTCGGCGGCGACGTCGCGTACGTGATGGAAGGCGCGATCTTCGTCACGGGTGCGGCGATCCAGTGGCTGCGCGACGGGATCGGCATCATCGAGGACGCGGCCGAGACCGGACCGCTCGCCGCCAGCGTCGACAACAGCGGCGGCGTGGTGTTCGTCCCCGCGTTCACGGGGCTCGGGTCGCCGTGGTGGGACTCGTACGCGCGTGGCTCGGTGTTCGGGCTCACACGCGGATCGGGTCGGGCGCAGGTCGCGCGGGCGGTCGTCGAATCGATGGCATGGCAGACGCGCGACGTCGTCGACGCGATCACGACTGCGGCAGGGACGAAGATCAGCGAGCTGCGCGTCGACGGCGGCGCCAGCGTGATGGAGGTGCTCTGCCAGTTCCAGGCCGACGTCCTCGGCGTGCCCGTGCGCCGCCCGAACGTGAAGGAGACGACCGCGCTGGGCGCTGCGTACCTCGCCGGCCTGGCCGAAGGAGTGTGGGCGTCGCCGACCGAGGCCGCCGCGAGCTGGGCCGAGGAATCGGTCTTCGAGCCATCGATGCCTGCCGGCGAGGTCGCGCGCAAGCAAGAGGAGTGGCACCGCGCGGTGGAGCGTGCGCGCGGTTGGGCGAACGACGACGGGTGAGCGCTAGGCGACGGCCGCCGGGCGGCCGGCCGTCTCGAGCCTGGCCAACGGCACCGGCTCGACAGGTACGTCCTCGGCTTTCTTCGTCGCGTACGTGTCGGCGTACTCGTAGCCGGAGAGCTGCTGGAGGTCGAACATCACCTCGTCGGTGAGCTGACGCAGCACGAGCTTGTCGTGCTCGCGCCCCGCGTAGCGGTCGGCGGTGATCGGCGCGCCGAACTGGATCCGAACCGTGCGGAACAGCCGCGGGAGCTTGCGGCCGATCGGATTGATCTCGTCGGTGCCGGTCATCCCGACGGGCACGATCGGCGAGCCGGTGCGCAACGCCAAACGCGCGACGCCGGTGTGGCCGCGATGGAGGTAGCCGTCCCGCGTGCGGGTGCCCTCCGGGTAGATGCCGAACACCCCGCCCTGCTCGAGCACCTCGGTCGCCGACGCCAGGGCGCGTTCGCTGGCGCTGCCGCCTTCGCGACGGATCGGGATCTGGCCGACGCCGCGGAAGAACCACGCCGTCTTCTTGTCGTCGAAGTACTCGGCCTTGGCCACGAACGTCACCCGCCGCCGGATCACGAGCGGCAGGAACAGCGAGTCCATGAACGACCGGTGGTTGGCGGCGAGGATCACCGGGCCCTGCGCCGGCACGTGCTCCCGGCCGTCGATCCGCACCCGGTAGAAGACACGCAGGATCGGCGTGAGGATCGCCTTGATGAGCCAGTAGAGCACCGCTCCCCCTTGGCCCGAGCCGGGCCCCGTCCCTCGGAGCCTACGCGAGCGCCCGAGTCGAACGTTCTTGACCGAATGGTCAAGTGCTCGTACCCTCCGCGGCTGCGAACGGCGGCGTTGCCGACCGCCGCCGCAGAGC
>Ga0075424_100001682_pt1 | contig 19594 bp, 18 predicted proteins | sample SoiMethybrSBSTD3_FD_75301 | JGI IMG/M metagenome (GOLD analysis project Ga0075424, IMG submission 75301) | Bulk soil microbial communities from a Populus tree surrounding site in Tennessee, USA - Soil MetaG P. TD hybrid SBSTD3 | ecosystem: Environmental > Terrestrial > Soil > Tree plantation... | reverse complement strand
GAGTACGTGTATCCAAGAGCGATGGCCGTCCAGAGGGTGATCCCGATGGCCGGGATCAAAATGATGGCGGCAACCAGCAGCTTACCCCAATGGCGCCGCTTGAAGCTCTTTTTGGGCGGCTCGGCACCTAGGGCTGCGACGTCGTCGGTGTTGTATCCGCGTTCCGGGTAGTGTTCGTCCTGAGTCATAGGAGCTGGCCCCTCAGGCCGGGTAGTTTTCGGCAAACCATGCGACGGGAGACTGCGTGGCATTCGGAGTTCGCAGGCATACGGTAACAGCCTCGGTTGGTGGCGTGCAAATAGGGTCTAAGTACCCTGTGGTCGTGCAGTCGATGACGAACACGGACACCGCCGATGCGGTGGCGACCGCTGATCAGGTGGCCGGGCTGGCGAGCGCCGGGTCCCAGCTCGTGCGCGTCACCGTCAACAACGAGGCAGCTGCAGCCGCGGTTCCGGAAATCGTTCGCCGTCTCGACGACCGCGGCGTCACCGTGCCGATTGTAGGCGACTTCCACTACAACGGCCATCTGCTGCTCACGAAGTTTCCGGAGTGCGCGCGCGCCCTGGCGAAGTACCGGATCAATCCCGGGAATGTGGGGAGCAAGCGCCGCGACGAGAACTTCCGCTCCATCGTGAGCGTCGCGCTCACGTACGACAAGCCTGTTCGCATCGGCGTCAATTGGGGGTCGCTGGATCAGGACCTTCTCACAAGCATGATGGACGAGAATGCCGCGCGGTCCGAGCCTAACGATGCGAAGGATGTCTACATCGAGGCGATGATCGAGAGCGCGTTGCGCTCGGCTGTGCTCGCGGAGGAGGTCGGACTTGGGCACGATCGCATTCTGATCTCGGCGAAGGTGTCGACGGTACAGGACCTGGTGACGGTGTATCGTCGCCTGGCAGCACGATGCGACTACCCGCTTCACCTCGGCCTCACCGAAGCGGGGCTGGGGATGAAGGGCATCGTGGCGAGTACGGCGGCGCTATCGATTCTCCTGGTCGAAGGCATTGGCGACACCATCCGCGTGTCGCTCACGCCGAAGCCTAACGGGGACCGCACTGAGGAAGTTCTTGTCGCGCAGCAGATCCTCCAGTCACTCGGCCTGCGCAGCTTCACCCCGCAGGTGACAGCGTGTCCCGGCTGCGGCCGGACGACGTCGACCTTCTTTCAGAAGATGGCGGAGGACATCCAGACCTATCTGCGCGATCAGATGCCTGTCTGGCGAGAGCGCCACCCCGGCGTCGAGGAGATGCGCGTCGCCGTGATGGGGTGCGTAGTCAATGGCCCCGGCGAGTCGAAGCACGCGAATATCGGCATCTCGCTTCCAGGCGCCTTCGAGGAGCCGAAGGCTCCTGTGTATGTCGACGGAAAGCTCATGACGACGCTACGTGGGGAAGGCATCGTCTCCGAGTTCCTCGAGATCCTCGAGACGTACGTCGCGCGACGATACCCAGCGCAGGAGCCAGCCGTTGTACCCTAACGCTGCCCCGCGCCCCGGGATCGTTCAGTAGTTTGCCGACGGCGGGTGACCAATTCGATCACCCGCGTGGTCGGGCGCCGATTCCAGAGGACGACGGCTGGCTTCGGCGTCCAGCTGGTTGTTACGCTCCCACAGCTCCAGCGCGCGCGCCACGTTGTCGAGCTCGCGCATGATCGGTGCGTCGAATCCGACCTCTCGGAGTCGGTCGTGCACTCGACGGTACCATCGAATCGTGCCTTCACGACCGACATGAAATCGGCCCCACACCGTCTCGGGGTAGTCGGTTCGCTTGAGATCAGCGACGATCGTGCTCGCGTTATGCACCTTGTCGGCCGCACAGACCCACCGGGCGCGGTCGCTCGCTTGTGCGAGGCGCGCGAGATAGTCTTCTTTGCGCTCGTCGGACGAAAGCTCTATGCCATCGTCATCCAGCTTCCGGTTCGTCACCGCGAGCACAGTTGCAAGCACGTCATGCCCGAACTTGTCAGCGATGCGACTCTCCAGCATCTCGCGGGTGTAACCGTCGCGCACACAATCTTCGATGACGTCGTGGAGGATACCGGCGACGATCGTCTCCTCATCCTGGCCATAGCGCGTGAGGATGATCGCGACATTCGCCGGATGCGTGAGGTAGGGAAGGCGAGTGCCCTTCCGCACCTGCTGGTCGTGGTGCTTGGCCGCGAACGCGAGCGCGTGATTGATGCGATCCGAGTAGCCGGTGCTCATACAGCGGCCCAATGGCGAGAGAACAACGTCGAAAACGCGGACGCATAACATAGCGCTCGTGCGGAGCGTTGGGCAGACGGATCTTGCTACACTAGTCGCGCGAGCGTCGTGGCAAATGTGAGGTCAAGCACCAACAGTCCGAGTCCCTGCACGACGACGCCGAGGCCGCCACCAAACGCGCGCAGGTTTCGTGTGAGCCGCCACGCCATCAATGCTGCGGTCATACCCGCCACGATGATCCCGACATCGACACCGATCGCGAACCACGTCAATCGGTCAAGCCGCGTCGCCGCGGACACATCGCGCATCGACAACGCCGACCATCGCGCAGCCGTGATGATGAGCTCGACCGAGCCCCATGCGAGCGTTTGTATCGCGAACCACAGCACGATCGGTGCGCGCGCGCGACGCGCAGCGATGATCGTGACAAACGTCGTACCGACCACCGCGCTCGTGATTGCCCAGATGACGATGCGGATGAGGTGACTCCGCTCCGCCGCGAGGAGCGTATCCGACCACATGACGCTAGCGATCCGCCTCGGCCAGTTTCGCGTCGGCCCCAGGACGCTCGCCGGCAAACCAACTCTCGAAGATCCAAGGTGGCTCCAGGCTCGGTGCGTCTGCGGACCAGAGCACGATGCCGATGATCTGCGCGCCATTGTCACGCAGCGCCGCGGTCGCTGCTCGGAGAGTCGACACAAGGGAGTGCGCGACGTGCGCGCACACAAGCACGGCCGGTACGACGCGAACATCGTTCGCCTGTTCGAACGGCGAGACCACGACAGTCAACTCGTAGTGACGCGACGAGCGAGCGATTGCAGCGCGCAACGTCTCGGCTTCGCGACTCGATATCGGCCCTCGTTGGTCCGCGCCGCTCGGCACGACATCCACCCATCGGTCGCGCCCGACCATCGTTTGAATCGCCGCCGACGAGAGATCGATCGATCCGGCCAGGACGGCCGCCACACCCGGTGACGGCGGAAGGCGAAGCACCGATGCCACGGGCTGCTTCTCGAGATCAGCGTCGACGAGCAGTGTACTGCGCATCTCGTTCGCCGACACCGCGGCAATGTTGGCGGCAATCGTCGCCGTGACCGATGGAATGTCTCCGGCAACGGTCACGGTGGCGCGCGTCGGTCCGGAAACACTCGCGTGGGAAGCGAGCAGTCGATACGCGTCGGATGTCGGATCGATCAGTGGTGGTAGTCGATGATCGGCTTTACGGCGTGCGCGCTCGGGCGGAACCTCGCGCGGGCGAACGACGGCGAGAACCCGCGCTCCTGTCACGCGCTCCGCTTCCTGCAAGTCCGAGACTCGCGGCCTGCTGACCTCGATCATCAGGGCAATGGCGAATCCGAGCGTGAGGCCGAGAACCAATGAGGCAGCGAGAATCGCGATTGGCGGCGCGACGACGTTCGCTTGTGCGCGAGCCTCCCGTAATTGCCGCTCGGTGATAGCGTTCGCGCGTCTTGCGGCATCGAGCGCCGCCGCTAATGAATCCCGCCGTGTCTGCAGCGAGTCACGCCGTTGCAGAGGCCCCAGCGTATCTACCGTGACGATGACTGGAGCGGCAATCGCCGGAGGGCGGAGAAGCGCGATCGAATCGCGAATTGCGGTCTGGCGAGCTTCGGCGATTGCTTGAATCGATCGTCCGATGGCCGTCGCGCGAGCCGTCAGCGCGACGAAGATGGGATCGACACCGCCTCCTGCGCCAAACTCCTCGCGTTCGCGTTCGACATCGGCGAGCGAATCGAGCATTGCTCGCACACGTGAGTCCGCGCTGAGCGGTCGGCTCTCCCCAAGCGCGCGGTAGGACTGCGGAAGGGGAGAATTCTCCACGCGGTCAAGCAGTCGGGTGAGCTCGGCGTTCGCAGCTGAGAGAGCGTCGCGCCTGACACGCAGAGCCGCAGGGAACGTGTCGGACGGGGGAACGTACGTCGGCCTTGAGGCGAGCGTCCGTCGAGCGGCTAGTGTGGACTCTGCGACCGCGAGCCTTCGTGTTGCAGTGTCCCCATCAAGCAGTAGCGTGGTAGTATCGCGCCAGTGTGTGGAGAGCGGTGTGATTTGTCGTGAGGCGCGGCGTGCGTTCCTAGGCGTGAGCACAAGCACCATCAATGCAACAGTGAACACTGTGCCGGAGATCGCCGCCAGACGAAGCGGTTGCCGGAGAGTGTTTCGCGCTCGCGCTGCCACCCAAGCCGCACGCATCTCGGCGCGACGTCGGCGCGTATATCGCGGAACGGTTCCAGTGATCGTGTCGACCATTCGCTCGCGATAATCGAAGCGGTGGGTCTCGCGCGCAAGCGGGTTGGTGGCGCACGAGGGTGATTCTGTCCTCTTGCATAAGCCGCCGTTACGTCCGCACAAAACAAAGCGGAGGCGCTTTCGCGCCTCCGCCTGGTTTCGTGTTCAGAAGATCGTGCGCCGCGATCGGCGCCCGGCTTCGTCTACTGAACCGTGATCGTGCCCTTCATCCCCATCGCGAGGTGGGGCGTGCAGTGGAACGGATACTGTCCCGGCTTGACGTTCGCGAATGAGATCGTGTACGCGTCGTTCGGGTTCGTCATGAGCGGGCTCGAAAGCTCACCCTGCTGGTTTGGCATGTTCGCCGAGAGCTGCGGCTTGACGTCGGCCGGAATCGTAGCCGGATCGAACGCAACGTTGTGCGGGCCACCGGAAACCATTACGAACTTGACGCCGTCGCCAGCCTTGAGCTTGATATCGGCCGGCTCGAACCGATAACCCTTGTCGTCGCCCACCATCTTGACTTCATACGTCATACCCGTGATCGGCGTCGCCGCACCTGCGGGCGCAGCCGCCGTCGCGGACGCCGCCGAATCCGGCGCCGGAGCCGGGGCAGCAGTTGCAGAGCTATCCGCCGCCTTCTCGCCACCACCGCCGCATGCACCAAGCGCAATCGCACTACTCACGATCACAAATCCGAGAAACCGCATTTCCTGAGGCCTCCGAGCCGTACCAAATAGCTGCGTGAATGAAAGCCGAGACCTGCAAATGCGTGGTCTCAGAGCATTGTGAATTTATTCACATGGCTCCGAGAATGCAAATCGGCGGCGTTGAACAGCAGAACCCGAAATTCTCGTTGCACCCTCCATACCGTCGGCGCATTGACGCTCCGTTCGTCGGCCGATTACGTTCCGGCCATGCGTCTGTCTCGCGTTCATCATCACGCGCACGAGAGCCACGTCCTCCGGGTCGGGGCCGTTTGCGTGTGAGCGAAATGAGCGACTGATACTCTCGCGATACACCGAACGCCGCGGCCCGTCTCCGACGGGCCGTTTGCTTTTCTGGCTTGCTCTCAACGATCCGATCACGACCAAAACTGCCATGCTCAGAATCGCGCTGCCGAACAAGGGGCGCCTCGCCGAAGAAACCCGCGAATTGTTCGAGGACGCCGGCCTGCCTATCCGCGCCAGTGGCGAGCGCGCGCTTACGGCGTCGCTTGGCGGCGAGTTCGAGGCAATCTTCGTTCGGGCTCAGGATATTCCCGAGTTCGTTGCGGACGGCGCGGCCGATGCCGGTATCACTGGATGGGACCTCGTCTGTGAATCGGAACGGGATCTCGACGTCCGCCTCGACCTCGGGTTCGGCAGTTGCCGGCTCGTGGTCGCGGCACGCGAGGAAAGCGGGATCGAACAGCTCGATCAGATCATCGCTGAGCGAGTCGCGACGGTTTTCCCCCGCGTGACGCGCCGCTTCTTCGAGCAGCGCGGCTGTCGCGTCGAGATCGTCCCCGTGTCGGGTGCCGCCGAAATTGCTCCGCACCTGGGGATAGCGGACATCGTGGTGGACCTGACCTCCACTGGCTCTACGCTCAAGGTGAACGGTCTTCGCGAGGTCGCGACTGTGCTGGAATCCACCGCGCGACTCGTCACGCGGGTTGCCGATGCTGATCGGCTCGATCCGCGCAAACGCCGTGCACTTGCCGACCTGGCTGACGCGCTCGCGAGCGTCCTGCGTGCCAGGGGGCAGCGATACGTCATGGCCAACGTCCCACGCGCGGCGCTCGACCAGGTGAAGGAAGTACTGCCCGGCCTCAATGGCCCTACTGTCATCGACATTTTGAATGGTGGACAGCACGTTGCGGTACACGCGGTCGTCCCGGAGACCGCCATTTTCCGGACGATCGCCCAGCTCAAGGCGTTAGGCGCCGCGGGCATTCTCGTCACACGCATCGAGAGGCTAATGCCATGAAAGCGGGACGCATGCGCTTCCGCGGACCGCTTCAAGCACTGAGCGATGCGGACCGCGCACAGTTGCTCGAACGCGCTCCGGCTACCGACGACATGGTGCGCACGACGAGCGAGGCGATCATCGACGTCGTTCGTCGCGACGGCGACGCTGCCCTGATCTCTCTTGCGAGGGAATACGACAAGGTTCGCCTCAAGTCGCTCGAAGTGCCGCGCGACGCGTGGCGTGATGCCCTTCACTCGCTCGACCCTTCGCTGCGGGCGGCGATGGAGCGCGCCGCGGCGAACATCCGTGCCGTCCACGCTGCCGCAGCGCCGCAGCGCGTCGAGACGTCGCCCGAACCCGGCGTTATCGTCGGCCGCCGCCCCGACCCCCTTCAACGCGTGGGCGTGTACGCACCCGGTGGACGCGCTGCATATCCCAGCAGCGTTCTCATGGGAGGCATCCCGGCGCGCGTCGCGGGCGTTGCCGAAGTCATCATCTGCGCACCGCCGTCGTCCAAAGGTCAGCCTGAGCCCGCAACTCTCGCTGCGGCCGAGCTCTGCGGTGCCGATCGAGTATTCGCGGTGGGCGGCGCCGGCGCGATCGCCGCCATGGCGTACGGCACCGCGAGCATCCCCCGCGTCGACCGCATTGTCGGCCCGGGAAACGCCTACGTGGCGCAGGCTAAGCTGCTGGTGTCGAACGTCGTCGGCATTGATTCGCCCGCGGGGCCGAGCGAGCTGCTGATCGTCGCCGACGACTCGGCCGATCCCGCTCGCCTCGCGGCCGAGATGATGGCCCAGGCCGAGCACGATCCGGAGGCCGTCGTTGCGCTCATCGTCACGGATGAGACGTTAGGCACCAAGGTGGCCGACGTCATCGACAGACTTCTGCCCGTTCAAGGACGCCGCGCCATCATTGAGAAGGCGTTCGGCGAACGCGGCGCGATAGTCACGGCACCTTCAGTGCGCGACGCGGTCGCTTTCGCAAACCTGTTCGCGCCAGAACACCTGCTGCTCGCAACACGCGATGCCGATGCAGTCCTCGGCGACATTCGCTCCGCGGGCACTGTGTTTGTCGGCGAAGCGAGCTCGGTGACCTTCGGCGACTACATCACTGGAGCGAACCACGTGCTGCCGACAGGCGGCCTCGCACGCTCGTACTCCGGCTTGAGCACCGCGGACTTCGTGCGATGGACGACGTACCAGCGCGTGGACCGCGACGCTGCTGCCCGCCTCGCTCAGGACGTCGCCGTCTTCGCCGAAGCGGAACATCTCCCCGCGCATGCCGCCGCCGCCCGAGCCTGGAGGCACTCGGCATGACGCCACCGACGTCACCGTCGCCGCCGAGCGAGTCGCTTCGGCTCGGGCGTGCGGCTATCCGCGATATCGTTCCGTACCCCACCGAGCGCACGCCGTGTGCGGCTGACTTGAGCGACAACACCAACCTCTTCGGCGCGCCGCCTGCCGCGCTGCGGGAGCTCGCGTCGTCCGGACGCGATGAGATCACGCGCTATCCCGGCCTCAATGCGCGACGCCTGCGTGACGCCCTGGCTGCTTACGCGGGTGTCGAGCCAAGAGAGGTCGTCAGCGGTTGTGGGTCCGACGATGTGATCGATTCCGCGGTGCGCGCGTTCGCGGAACCCGGAGAACGCCTCGCGTATTCCGACCCGACGTTCACGATGATCCCGGTGTTCGCGAAGGTGAACGGCCTCACGCCCACGCCCGTTCGCTTCGCTTCCTCGGGCGATATCGATCCGGACGCGCTGCTCGCGACTGAGGCGCGCATCATCTACATCTGCTCGCCTAACAACCCGACGGGGAGTGTCGCTACGCGCCAATCCGTCGACCGGGTGATCGAGCACGCACCAGGCATCGTCATCATCGACGAGGCGTACGGGGAATTCATCGACGGCGGCCGCGTGAGTGATGCCCCGGCGTATGACCGGGTTCTGGTTACTCGTACGCTGTCGAAGGCGTTCGGCATGGCAGGTTTTCGCATCGGCTACGGGACAGGTGCCGCGTCGCTGATTCACGAGATCGAGAAGGTACGCGGGCCTTACAAGGAGAATGCGCCTGCAGAACGTGCCGCGGCATGTGCGCTCCGGGAGGACGTGTCCTGGATGCGCGAACTGGTAACACGGGCAGTGCAGAACCGCGAACGATTCGCCGCCGCGCTGCGAGCCAATGGGCTCTATCCGCTTCCGTCTGCGGCGAATTTCCTCCTCGTTCCGATTCCGAACGCCGCGATGGTCGCACAACACATGCTGGAACGTGGAATCGCGGTACGACCGTACTCCGGTCTGCCGGGCATCGGGGACGCCCTGCGTATAACGATCGGGCCATGGCCCATGATGGAGCTTGCGTTGGACGCACTCGTCTCGACACGTGCGACTGTGGTGACGACCGGGCAGGCGCGATGAGAGTCAGCATTTTCGATTACGGCGCGGGGAATATCCACTCGCTCACGAAGGCGATCGCCGCGTTCGGCGCAACGGTAGTGGTCGAACCGGATCCCACACTGGCGATCGATACCGACGTGTTGGTGTTGCCAGGTGTTGGCGCGTTCGCACCGGCCGCAGAGCGAATGGCGCCGGGACGGGAGGCTATGCAGGCCGCGGTGCGTGGTGGGCTCCCCTGTCTCGGCATCTGTCTCGGCATGCAGCTGCTGTTCGACGACAGCGATGAAGGCGTGCCTAACGCTCGAGGGCTCGAGATCCTGCCTGGACGGGTCACACGACTTCGGGCGAAGCATGTCCCGCAGATGGGGTGGAACGCCATCGACAATGCGGATGATGAGCTATTCGCGCGTGCCCCGCTCTCGTACGCGTACTACGCGAACAGCTACGTGTGCCGTCCGGCTGACGATTCGGTCGTTCGCGCATGGAGCACGCACGAAGATGACCGGTTTGCGGCCGTCGTGCGCGCGGGTCGCACTGTCGGCGTGCAGTTCCATCCCGAGAAGAGCTCTGGGCCCGGCTTGCGCTTCCTACACGCCTTTCTCGACGCCGCGATCTCATGATTGCGATACCTGCGGTAGACCTGCGCGAGGGCGCCTGCGTTCAGCTTGTCGGCGGGGATTACGCCGACGAACGCGTTCGTCTGGCGGACCCGGTTTCGGTGGCCCGCGAATGGGGGCGGTATGGATTCCGCCGGCTCCATGTGGTCGACCTCGACGCCGCGACGGGTCGCGGATCGAATCGCGACGTCGTGAATGAGTTGCTCCGCGAGGTACCGGTCGACCTGCAGGTCGGTGGAGGAATTCGCAGCACAGCCGCGATCGACGAGCTGGTCGCGGACGGCGCGCGGGCCGTTGTTCTCGGTACCCGGGCATTCGAGGACGCCGACTGGCTCGGGCGTGTCGCGAACGCCTACCCTAACGAGATCCTCGTGGCGGCCGATGTGCGGGATCGGCGCGTTGTGACGCACGGCTGGACGCGGACGTTGCCGCGGGAGATCATCGACGTAACAGAAGAGCTGAGCGCGCTGCCGCTCGCTGGACTGCTTGTCACTGCCGTCCATCGTGAGGGGAGAATGCAGGGCGCCGATCTGTTTCTCATGGAGGACGTGGTCGAAGCAGCGAATTTCCCCGTGTACGCGTCCGGCGGCATTGCGTCCATCGCAGACCTTCGCGCGCTCGCTGACCGCGGCGTCGCGGCGGCGGTGGTCGGCATGGCACTATACACCGGCGCTATCGACCCGGTGCAGGCTGCCGAGGAGTTCGCCGAATGAGCGTCGTGGACCGGCAAACGTCCGAGACTCGTATTCGTCTCGAGATCACGAACGGTGATGGGCGATCGACCGTTTCCACCGGCCTTCGCTTCCTCGATCACATGATGGTGACGCTCGCGAAATATTCGCATCTCGACCTGTCGCTTCAGGCATCCGGTGATCTGAAGCATCACCTTATCGAGGATGTCGGGATTGCCTTTGGCGCCGCGATCGCCGACCATACGCCCGCCACGTGCGCGCGTTACGGGCATCGCACAATCCCGATGGACGATGCGCTCGTGGAGGTGGCCATCGATCTCGGAGGGCGCCCCTACTACCGCGGCCCGGTTCCCAGCGCCCTCTACGACCATTGGTTTCGGTCGTTCGCGGACCACGCACGCGCTACGCTTCACGTGCGAGTACTTCGTGGCACCGATCGACATCACGTGGTCGAAGCGGCCTTCAAAGCGCTCGGCCTCGCGCTTCACGACGCGCTGATCGACTCCGGGACCGTCTTCAGCACCAAGGGAAGCGTTCGATGGTGACCCGCCGACTCATTGTCTGTCTCGACGTGAAGGGCGACCGTGTGGTGAAAGGTGTCCAGTTCGAGTCCTTGCGCGTTGTCGGTGACCCGGTGGCCATGGCCGAACGCTATGAGGCCGATGGGGCGGATGAGATCGTGTATCTCGACATTTCAGCGAGCACAGAAGAGCGCTCGACTTTCCTCGACCTCGCTCGGCAAACCGCCGAACGTCTGTTCATTCCCCTGACGATCGGCGGCGGAATTCGGTCGGCCAACGATGTCGCTCATGCACTGCGCGCTGGGGCCGACAAAGTTGGTGTGAATACCGCTGCGGTCGAGTCACCCGAGATCCTGACCGAATGCGCGATTCGATTTGGCTCGCAATGTGTCGTCGCGAGCATCGATGCCAAGCGCAGCGGCCAGGGCTGGCTCGTATACACCCGAGGTGGCCGGACTCCCACGTCGCTCGATGCGGTGGCTTGGGCACGTGAATGCGTGCGGCGCGGTGCCGGCGAGCTTCTCGTGACGAGCATTGACCGCGACGGGGCACGTACTGGCTACGATCTGGAGTTGACGGCAGCCATTGCGGACGCTGTCGATGTGCCGGTTGTAGCGAGCGGCGGTGCAGGTGCGGCGAGTGATGTTTGTGACGCACTCATGCTCGGCCATGCGGACGCCGCCTTGGTCGCCGGCATCCTGCATGAGGGAGCGACGACAGTGCAGCACATCAAGGCGGAGATGACACGTTACGGCATACCGGTGCGGGCAGCATGACTGCCGTGCGAAACGAGACGCTGCTGCAAGCTGTTTCCGAGGTGGCTCGACTGACGGGGAGAGTCGCGCTCGCGCACTTTCGCACACGACTCGACATCGAGACCAAGCGCGATGGCAGCCCCGTGACGATCGCCGATCGCGCCGCCGAAGAGACCGCGCGTGCATGGATCACCGAGCGGTTCCCCGACGACGCGATACTCGGAGAGGAGTTCGGCTCGGAGGGGGACCCGGCGGCGCGCCGATGGTTCATCGATCCAATCGATGGCACGAAGACCTTCATACGGGGTGTTCCGCTCTGGGGAACGCTAATTGGCGTCGTCAGTGGGGAGATCGTGCTCGCCGGGGCAGTGTACTGTCCTGCCGTCGACGAGATCGTGGTCGCCGCCCTGGGCGAGGGCTGCTGGTGGAACGACGCTCGGTGTCGCGTCTCCGAGCAGACCGAGCTCGCGCGCTCGACTTTGCTCTCCACCGACGTTCGGTTCGTGGGGCAGCCGGAACGCGCTGCCCGGTGGTCGGCACTCGCACACGAAGCTGCGGTCGCGCGCACCTGGGGGGATTGCTACGGCTACCTCCTCGTTGCAACCGGTCGAGCCGAGCTGATGGTGGATAATCTCATGTCGCCGTGGGATTCCGCCGCTCTCATCCCCGTGATACGCGAGGCAGGCGGCGAGTTCAGTGATTGGGACGGTCACATTACGCCATTCGGAAACGGTGCGATGGGCACGAACAGCGCCATGGCCGCCCTGCTTCGCGCGAGGCTCGGTGTCCCGTGGCCTCCCCCGAGCTGGGCAATCGACGCCGCAGCGACTGCGGAGCAAGCCTAACGTGACGACACTCGATCTCGGTGTGCTGGATTTCGAGAAGGGAGGAGGAGTCGTCTCGGTCGTCGTACAGGACGCGACATCGGGAGCGGTGCTCATGACCGCGTTCGCCGACCGCGAAGCGCTCGAGCGAACCATCGAGACCGGGGAGATGCATTTTCGGTCGCGCTCCCGCGGCCTCTGGCACAAGGGTGCCACCAGCGGCAACACTCAGCGCGTCGTCTCGCTCGAGCCGGACTGTGACGCCGACGCAGTGCTTGCGCGTGTCATTCCGGCCGGGCCCGCGTGTCACACCGGAATGACATCGTGCTTCGGAGCCGCGTCGCTTCGGGCCGATGGGATTGCGGAGCTCGACGCAACGATCGCGATGCGGCTAACGCCGTCGGCATCGGCATCGGCGCCCGACGGCGGAGAGCGACCGAGTTACACTCGGCGTCTCGGGGCCGACCGCAACCTTCGGCTCAAGAAGCTCGGCGAGGAGTGTGCTGAGCTCATCGTGGCATGCGCGGATGGCGATCGCGCTCGCGCAATCGAGGAGGCGGCCGACGTGGTGTACCACACATTGGTCGCTCTCCGGTCAGTCGGGGCGTCGCTCGACGACGTTCGGCGGGCGCTTACGGCCCGCCGTCGCGAGTGAGGCGCGGAACGGAAGAACGTCAGAACCCTTTCAACGCGCGCGCCGAAAGGCGGAGCGAGTCGCCGACGTAAGCGAATCGCACGTCGCGCATGTATTGTCTCGCCACGCGCTGGACATCTTCGGGGCTTACCTCTCGAAGTTCGTCGACGAACAGGTCGGCCACACGGAAGTCGCCGCGATACAGTTGCGCCCGAGCAAGAAAGTTCGACTGCTCGGCATTCGTCTCGTTGTTGAGGAAGTATTCCGTGATGAACTGCTGCACCAGGCGTTCGAGCGCCTCACGATCGATCGTACCCTGTTGCAGTGCGGTAATCTGCTGTCGCATGAGCGCCAGCGTCGTGTCGGGCGAAACCGTGGTGACGTACAGACCGCCTGACGCAATAGCACGCTCGACGAATGGAGCATCAACCGCGTATGTGAGATTCCGACGCGAACGAATCTCGGCGAACAGTTGGCCCGAAAGCACGGCGGCAGCGACGCGCAACGCCTGATAGTCCTTACTCCCTGCCGGCGGGCCGAGGTAGTAGCCCTGGATGTAGTTCGTGGGCAGCGATCGTGACTCGATCGCAAACCCGGCGGTTCGGACGGGCATCGTGTCCGGAAGCGTCCACCGGTAGCTCCCGGCTGGGAGCTTGGCCAGTGTCCGCGTGATGGCCTTCTCGACCTGCAACCGCGAAATGTTCCCCACGACGACCACGAGCATGCGCGATTTCACTATCTGCGCGTCGTGATATCGGCGGAGGGCGGGGACCGTCAGCCGAGCCAATGAGTGTTCGGTGCCTAACGGGCTACGCGCGTATGGATGCCCGGAGAACGCGAAGCTGTCAGCGATGAATGAAACAAGAGCGTCAGGATTGTCGCCTCGCTGTCGCACGGCCGCGAGTAGCTGCTCGCGAACCAGCTTTACCTGCCCGGAATCGAGCGTCGGGTGCATGAGCCGGCTCGCAAGCACCGACCACGTGGAGTCGAACCCGTCTCGCGTGGCGCGGAGGCCGAACATCGTCCAGTCGGTCTCCGGATCGACCACGATGGTGCTTCCGAGACGCGAGAGCATGGTGCGGACCTTGTCGCCGGCGTATTCCCGGGTACCTCGATCCGAGACCTCGAGGAGGAGTGGTTCGATCCCCGCGTTGTCGTCGTTGATCTGGCGAACCCCACCAAGCAGGTACACGTTCGCCGCAACGACATCGTTCGCCGGCGTCAAGCGATGAATGATCCGTACGCCGCCGACTTCGTACGTTGTCGTCAGGCTGTCGTGGAGAGACGCCTTGGTGCGCGACGTCCGCGGCATCGCGCTCCCTGACACCTGGACCTGTGCGCCACTGCTACTCGCGAGCACGCCTAGCACTCCGACGGCCAGCGCGCCGCGCCGAAGTGCCGTGACCAGAGTTTCGCTCACTGCGCCACGCTCCTCGGCAACAAGTCCGCCGTCGTGAGCGCGATCGACTGCCGCGCGTCGGCAGGTATCACCACACCTGTTACGCGCGGCTTGCCGACAATGTATTTCGCTGCGTAGCCCCGAAGGTCCGCAAGGCTTTGCTTCGCCATGTTATCTACGTAACCCATGTAGTACTCGAGGTCCGCGACGCTCCACCAGAATCCGATCGTCTGGCTGAAACTCGATGCTCGCTCACGGCCGAATGCGGAGCTAACGGCACGCTGTGCCTTCACCGCCTCGAGCTCTTCCTTCGAGATGTAGCCCGGCTCGGTGAACCGCTGAATCTCGGCGTCGAGCGCCGCGAGAGCGCTTTTCAACTTGTCAGGCGTCGTCTGACCGCTGATGGTGATTGGACCGACATGGTCGAGTGTGTAGTAGTTAACACCGACCGACTGCCAGAGGCCTGTGTCCACGAGTTTTTTCTGAAGCGTCGAATTGGGTTGGTTGAGCACATCGGAAAACACGTCAGCGGCGTAGGTGGCGTTTGGGTCCCTGCGTACGCTTGGCCCCTGCCATTGGATCTGCACGGTCACGGCGCCAACAGGCTGTTCGATGATCACCGCCTCACTCTTCTGTAGCGACGGGATCGCCGGGATCGGGTCGACGGTGAACGGCTCTGGACCCTGCGTCCAATCTCCGTAGGTCTTCTGCGCAAGCCCGAACACGCTGTCGGGTGAAACGTCACCAGTTACGATCAGCACGGAGTTGTTAGGCACGTAGTACTTGCGCTGGATCTCGCGCATTTTCTCCGGCGTGACGGTGAGGATTACATCGCGGTCGCCGATCACGTTCTTCCGACTCCATTGGCCGGGATATAGTTGCTTGCCCATGGCCTCCTGTAGTCGGAAGAACGGATTGGACTCGTTGCGGTCGTATTCCCCGATCACGACCTGGCGTTCACGCTCGATCTCCTCCTTGAGAAAGAGCGGTCCGCGCAGGGCATCGGCGAGCGCCTGCATCCCACCGGCAAGGCTGTCAGCCGGAAGCGTCATATAGTAGGCAACACGCTCCTCGTCCGTGCGACCGTTGAACACCGCCCCAAGCTCCGCAGCTCGGTCGATGAATTGATCCGGCTCCGGCAGATGCTCGTTCGCCTTGAAGAACATGTGCTCGTACATGTGCGCGAGCCCGGCGTATTCGGGTGTCTGCGTGAACGAGCCGTTCTTGACGTCGATTTCCACCGTAGCGAGGGGGACGCCGTGATTCTCGACCACGATGATCTCGAGGCCGTTCGTGAGTAAACGCCGCTTGATGATCTTGTCCAGCTCGGCTCGTTGCCCGTGTGCCGGTGCGGCCGTCAGTGCCACGGCGGCAAGCATCGCTACATGAAGCCAAGCGCGGCTCCGTGTCGTCAGCGGGCGGTTGATTGAAGCGATTGGCCTATCCTCTACAGTGCCGGCGCATTCGCGGAAGCGCGCGGCTGAATGGTTCGTCTACGGCTGGCGACTTTAGCGCGCCAAGATTTCTTTCCACTTCCATGGCTCTCACTGATTTGGCCACCCCGATGGTGGAGCTCGGCAACCGGCTCGATACGGCGCGTCTCAAGCGAAATGAACCACTCGCGCCATACACCACGTTTCGGATCGGAGGTCCGGCGGACCTCTTCTACGATGCCATATCCGCCGATGATCTCGCAAATGCTGTCACCGCCGCGCGTCGAAGTGGTATGCCTTACTTCGTCCTCGGCCTGGGAGCAAACATCCTCGTCGGCGATCGAGGATTTCGAGGCCTTGTGATACGAAATACCGCGCGCCACGTGCGTTTCGCCGACGACGGCCGTGTGTGGTGTGAGACTGGCGTGGTCGTCCGCGACCTCATCGCGGAGTCTGTGCGACGTGGCTGGTCGGGTCTCGAACACTACGTCGGAATTCCGAGCACCGTTGGCGGCGCGGTCTGGCAAAACCTCCACTTTCTGTCCCCGGCCCCGGACCGCCATCGGACCATGTTCATCGAGGAGGTGTTCGAGTCCGCTGAGCTGCTCGACGAGCATGGCGTCCGGCATTCCGTTGACCGTGACTACATGCGCTTTGGCTACGACACCAGCGTTCTTCACAACGGCCGTGAGATTGCGCTTTCCGTCACGTTTCGGCTGTCCACCGGCGATGTGGGGACGATGCATCGGATCATGCAGGAGAACTTGAGTTGGCGTGGCGCCCGTCACCCGTGGCTGGATATTCACCCGAGCGCCGGATCGATCTTCAAGAAAATCGAAGGCGTCGGTGCAGGACGATTGATCGACCAATGTGGGCTCAAAGGGTTTCGAATCGGCGACGCCCAGATCTCGCACATCCACGCCAACATCATGGTGAATCTCGGCCATGCGACCGCCAGCGATGTCCGCGCGTTGATCGCGCACGCGCAGGATTGCGTCCAGGAGCGCTTCGGTCAGCGCCTCGAGCCGGAGATAGGCTTCATCGGCGAGTTCTGAACCAGTCAGCTCACAGTACCTGGGCGAACCCTACGACGAACCGCCATGATTCATGGTGGTCCGTTGCGCGAGCGACGCCGATGCTCAGCGCGCCACCCAGAAAGCGCAGGCGAAAGTCGATCGACGACTTGAACCCGTCGGTGGGCCGTGAGACCGGTGGGCCGGGGACGCTACCTGCCGTTCCAAGAACCGAGTCCCCGACCGTCCCGAGGCGTAGAATCGCCGATCGTGCGGCGTCGCTCGTCGCGGCAGCCCATCCGCCTTGCGCGCCGAACGAAAGTGTCGGCCCGATACTGGGTAACACGAATCGCCCGAGCCGTAGTGGGGAACGCCAAAGGGGGAGCGGATACATGACCAGGCCACGAATCACCGCGGCCTGGTTGCCCGCAAATTCCTTGTAGCCATAACCAGGCAAATTCTGATTCTCGCCGAGCTCGAAGAGCTGTTGCGGCGGAATCGAGTCACCCACTACCACACCTGCATCGGCACGTGCCGCGTAGATGAACGGGCCGAACATGCGTCGCGCGATGAGGCGGAGCTCGGCTCGTCGCCACGCGAGGTCGCCGGTCGCGGCTTCTCCCTGCAGCAGCGCTCCCACACCCGGGCGCACGAATGCCGCGTTGACGTCCGGGTGAAACTCCACCTTGAGGCTCGCCGCGCGATAGTTCCCCTCATCGACCCCTCGATTGAAGCGGAATCCCGAGTCGCCCGGAGTAAACGGGCCTCGTTCTCGTCGCGCCGGCGCGTACCGATCGGATGCAAATCCCCCTTCGACTCGAATGCGAACATCTCGCCGCCGGCCGACGTATCGCGTTAGGCCGACCATCGCGCTCCGCCGATCGACATAGTCGTAGTCATCCACGGAGAACAGTGCTCCGAGCGTAGAGCCGCTGTCGAACGGCTCGCGAAAATCGTTCGTGACGTCGAGCGATCGTCCAGCTCGAGCGGACGGCCACCACACACCTTTCTGCCGTTCGACCGACACCCGGCCGCGCACGGTCTGTTCCGCCCATGCCCATCCGACATTGGCGCGCGCGACCAGGCCTGGGGATGCGTCACGAAGCTTGATTTCACCAGCGACGCCGGTATACGCGCCTTCTATCCGGTTGTAGTGAAAGGCATCCGCCGGTTCCTGGTACCGCAGTCGGGCGATGGGCGGTCCGGTAGGCCGCCATGAATCGGGTGCAACATCGACGAAGTCGTCGGCACGAGCCCCGCCGGTCGACTCGCCAATGTCGCGCGTCCAGCCGGTATAGCCGTCAATGCTGTCCTGCGACGCGAACGTCAAACGGTGTTTCATGAGCCGCAGCGAGTCGGCAGCGGTATCCGCTGACTCGGCTGGCGTGAGTGGGTCGGCGGCAACTCGTCGCGCGCGTGACGTGTCGCCTAACGATGTATCGGTCGTCGTCGCCGGGCCGGGGTTCACCGTCATGTCACGGAATCGGGAAATGACGCGAAACACCGCCCGTTGATCGCCGAGCAGCGTAATGGCGGCTTGCGCTTCGAGCCGCTGATACGTCGGGAGCCAGAATCGCTGTTCGAACTCCCCGTTTTCGAGCTCTACATAGGCGATGGCCTCTACCTGTGAGGTGACGAGCCGGGATCGACGCTTCGGCTTGGGGTCGATGGTCTCGAAGTACCCGCGCATGCGAACGATTTGCGCGCGTTGTTCGTCGAGCTCGAGGTCACCACGGAATATGGCCGTCAGTCGCGTTAGGCTTCCGCCCTGTGGCTCGACATGGACACGCACGATGGGGATGTCGCGGCCGCCGGGTCGGAGCGTCACAACGGTGTCGCCGCCCGAAAAGCGATAGACCTGATCGCGGTCGGCGGCGAACGGATGGACGGCAACGACCGCGTCTGCGCGGCGTCGACGACTTGGACTGTTTCGCCGCGTCGAGTCCTGCAACCCGAACAGCAGCGTTATGCGGTTCCCGTACAGGATCGGCACCGCCCATGCTTGCCGGAACAGGCCGACCGCGGACACCGTCACGCCAACCGATTGCGACCTGTAGCCGACGACGCGCTGCTCGAATTGACCCGAGCGAGCCCAACGGACCGTCGTTGCCGCCTGCTCCACGGTGAAGGTCTGCTCGATCCCGTCCGGCTGCCGAGCGATGAAGGCCATCTCACTCTCGACCCGCGCCGCGTAGGCGAGCAGACCATCGGGAACCCGGCGATTCGACGCTGACGCCCGCTCGACCAGTTGCCTGAGAGCGGTTGTCGAATAGACTGAGTCAGCCGGGGCTGGACCAGCCGCTTGCATCAGCGCGACAAGTAGCAACCCGACCATCACACGCGCGACCTACTTTGTCGGCTCCGCCTGCCGGTTCGTCGCATGATCCGCCTGACGCTCCTCGCGCCGAGTGACAACCACCGACGCCACGACGCCCGTCGTCAAGATGAGCGCGACGATCCCGAGGAGATAGAAGTTGAAGCTCGGCCCGATTGCATCCTTCAACCATTCAGCAGCGAGCATCTTCAACCCCACCAGACCGAGTATCGCGGCGAGTGAGACCTTGAGATAGCGGAACTTCGCAATCGCACCCGACAGTGCGAAGTACAACGAGCGTAGCCCCAGGATCGCGAAGACATTGCTGGTGAAAACAATGAACGGATCCGTCGTGATCGCGAAGATGGCCGGGATAGAGTCGACCGCGAAGATGAGGTCCGTCGTTTCCACCAGTACGAGCGAAACGGCAAGCGGTGTCAACATCCAGCGGCCGGCTTCGCGGATGAGAAAGCGCGACTCTCGATAGTCCTGGCAGACGGGAAAGATGCGGCGGACAAGGCGCATTACCAGCGCTTCGTCCGGGTCGGCTGCTTCGTCCGACTTCGACCATAGCATCTTCAACGCCGTGTAAAC
>Ga0075424_100001679_pt1 | contig 19603 bp, 17 predicted proteins | sample SoiMethybrSBSTD3_FD_75301 | JGI IMG/M metagenome (GOLD analysis project Ga0075424, IMG submission 75301) | Bulk soil microbial communities from a Populus tree surrounding site in Tennessee, USA - Soil MetaG P. TD hybrid SBSTD3 | ecosystem: Environmental > Terrestrial > Soil > Tree plantation... | reverse complement strand
ACTGTTGCTGATAGAGCACCTCGAAGTTGATCGGGTCGAGATGCACGGGGGGAAATCCCGCGCGCATGATCGCGTCGGCGATCGTCTCGCGGATGTACGGGAATAGCACGCTCGGGCAGTGGATGCCGAGAATCGGCTGGATATCCGACAGCGGCACACCGTTGATCCTGAATATGCCGGCCTGCGCCGCCTCGACCAGGAATAGCGTCTTGTCGCCGGTCTTGGCGGTCACGGTGATGATGAGCACGCACTCGAACACGCCCTCATCGATCTGCTCCCCGCGGCTGCGCAGGCTCACCTCGACCTGCGGCGATTCCTGGGTAGTGAACGATTGCGGCGCACCCGGGTTTTCGAGCGACAGATCCTTGACATAGATCTTCTCGATCTTCAGCGTCGGTCCGGTGGGGATTTGCGGTTCGGCCATGCGGATTCCTGGTTGAGAGCTGGTTGAACGGCGAAACCATTAATTATACCGTAGCGCGAGGCCGCGGTCGGCGCCCTACTTCAGGCCGGCTCTTCCAGCAACGGACCAAGCTTGCCGGCGCGGTCGAGCGCGACCAAGTCATCGTACCCGCCGACGTGCAGCGCGCCGATATATATCTGCGGAACCGTTCGGCGACCCGTTTTTTGCATCATTTCCTGACGGCGCTCGGGCTCGAGATCGACGCGTACCTTCGCAATGTCCGCCACGCCTTTCGCGCGGAGCAGCCGCTCTGCCTGGACGCAGAACGGACAGATCGCCGTCGCGTAGATCATGATCCTCGTCATTACGATATCGCGGCGCAGGTGCGCACTAAGCTCCCGCTTTCCTGCGGGCGAGGGATCAGGGGTGCGGGCATGAGCCGCGGAGCGCGAGCTAGCGCTTCAGGTGCCCTTCTCGACCGGCAATCCTGCATCGCTCCAGGCGCGCAGGCCTCCGCGGAGCGTGTAGACCTCCGCGAAGCCCAGCTTGGTCAGCGCGGAGGCGGCCGCACGGCTGCGCTGGCCGCGGTCGCAATAAGCGATGACCGGACGCCCCGTCATCTTTTTGAGCTCATGGCCGCGGCTCGCGAACTGCGACTGCGGCAAATGCACTGCATTGGGCACCTGCCCGCCCTGGTATTCCTTCGGTTCGCGCACGTCGAGCATCAGCGCATTGCGCCGGTTGATGAGCTGCGTTGCCTCCATCGCTCCAATTTCGCGGACCGTCGACCAGCGGTAGCCGATCATCGGCCACAGCAACATTCCGCCGGAGACGATCATGGCCAGGATCAGCCACCAGTTGTTCTCGAGAAATTTCAGGTCCACAACAGGTTTGAGCGCAGCGCAGTCAAGTGAAACAGCCGAAATGATAGCGTAGTCCCGATCGCGGCGTGGCTACGGGAACCAAGGTGCAACCGCCGCTGTCGATGGCAGGCTGGCGGCAAGGCGTGGATGCTTTCACCGGTCGCACCCGGCGGTTGCAGGCTACATAGGACTCGACGCCGCCGGTCAGGTCGCCACCGCCGTACGGCCGCGTCAGGTGGGCGGCGTCTTGCTCATCATCTTGGTTCCCGGCTCAATGACGCCATGGACGGTCGGCGATGCGCGCCGATCGATCGAGCCGCGAAGTCGCGGCCGGCTCTCTGGTCTGCAGTCTTGCGAGCCGGAAAACGCGCGTATAATTGGGTGCAGAGAAGAGTCTTGCGATCCGCATCCGCGGACCGCCGTACCAGAAAAGAGGTTCGCGATGCGTAACGGCTGGAAGAAGGCGGGATTGATCGGTCTGGGGGCGGTGCTCGGCCTGTTGCTGAGCCTCAATTTCTCGGCGATGGCGGAAAAGGAAGCCCGGCTGCCGATCCCTTATGACGATCTGCAGCTCTTCTCGGCCGTTTTCGGCCGGATCAAGAGTGATTACGTCGAGGCGGTCCCCGACGACAAGTTGATCCGCGAAGCCATCAACGGCATGGTCCACGGGCTCGACCCTCACTCGGACTTTCTCGACGCCGAAGCCTTTCGCGAGCTCCAGGTTTCGACTCAGGGCAGATTCGGCGGGCTCGGCATCGAAGTCGGCGTCGAAGATGGCATCATCAAAGTGATCTCGCCGATCGAAGACACGCCGGCGTTCCGCGCCGGGGTCAAGGCGGGCGACCTGATCGTCAAGATCGACGACATCGCGACCCGCGGCATGGCGCTCACCGATGCCGTGCAGAAAATGCGCGGCAAGCCCGGAACGCAGATAGTGCTCACCGTTGCCCGCAAGGAACTCGATACCGCGCTGACCTTCACCTTGACGCGCGAGGAAATCGTCGTCCAGAGCGTGAAGTCCAAGATGCTCGAGCCCGGCTACGGCTACATCCGCATTCGCCAGTTCCAGGAGCGCACCGGCGAGGATCTCGCCAAGGCGATCAAGAGTCTGTACAAGCAAGGCGAGCTCGTCGGCCTCGTGCTGGACGTACGCACCGATCCGGGCGGATTGCTGCCGACTGCGGTCGGCGTCTCCGCGGCTTTCCTGCCCAGGGACGCGCTGGTTGTCTACACCGACGGCCGCACGCCCGACGCGCGCATGCGCCTGTCCGCGAGCAAGGACAACTATCTGCGCAGCCGAGGCGAAGACTACCTGCGCGATCTGCCTCCGGCGATCAAGACGGTGCCGATGGTCGTGCTCGTCGACGGCGGAACCGCGTCGGCATCGGAGATCGTCGCCGGCGCGCTGCAGGATCACAAGCGCGCCATCGTGATGGGCACGCAGACCTTCGGCAAGGGTTCGGTGCAGACCATCCTGCCGCTCGGACACAACACCGGTCTCAAGCTTACGACGGCACGCTACTACACGCCGAACGGCCGCTCGATCCAGGCGAAGGGTATCGAGCCCGACGTCGCGGTCGACGATGGGCGCGACTCGCCGAATCGCCTGCGCGAAGCCAATCTCGACCATCATCTGCAAACGCCGGCTGCGGGTACGCCAGGCGATGCCGCGCTCCTGAAGGGCAAGACCGCGGCGGTGCAGCCCGTCGCCAAGAACGAGGGCAAGCCCGTGGCAAAGGTCGACCCCGACACGCTGTCGCCACGCTTCGAATTCGGCGCGGCTGATGACTTCCAGCTGCAGCAGGCGATGAACCAGTTGAAAGGCCAGCCGGTACTTGCCTCGAGCAAAGCGGTAGCGGCGCAGGCGAAGCCGCAGTAGCCTTAGCCGAGGAGTCCAGCCCGAGAACGCCCGGCATGTCCGGGCGTTCTTGTTTTTCGCTCTTTCCATGCCGGCCTTTAGCGCCGGCAACAGCCGCCGTCCATGGACGACACCCAACTCCTGCGCTACAGCCGGCACATCCTGCTCTCCGAGCTCGGTGTCGACGCGCAACAGCGGTTTGGCGAGTCGCACGCACTCATCGTCGGGATCGGGGGGCTGGGAAATCCCGTCGCGCAGTTCCTCGCCGCGGCGGGCGTCGGAACGCTGACGCTGATCGACGCCGATCGTGTCGATCTCACCAACCTCCAGCGGCAGATCCTCTTCGACACCGGCGCCGTCGGCCGGCCGAAAGTCGAAGCGGCGGCTGCGCGCATCGCCGCCGTCAATCCCGAGGTGCGCGTCGTCCAACTCGCCGACCGCGTGGGTCTGGCCGCGCTCGCGCCGCTGGCGGCGGCCGCCGACGTCGTGGTCGACTGCACGGACAACTTTGCGACGCGCCACGCCGTCAACCGCGCCTGTGTCGCCGCGAAAAAGCCGCTCGTCTCCGGCGCAGCGATCCGCTTCGACGGCCAGATCGCGGTCTTCGACGCCCGCGATTCGGCGAATCCCTGCTACCACTGCCTGTTCGGCGAGGGCGACGAGTTCGAGGAAACGCGCTGCGCGACGATGGGCGTATTTGCCCCTCTCGTGGGCATCGTCGGCGCAACGCAGGCGGCGGAAGCCCTCAAGCTGCTCGCTCCCGCCGGCCGTTCACTCGCGGGAAGGCTGCTCCTTATCGACGCGTTGACGATGGAATGGCGCGAGCTCACCGTCGTCAAGGACCCGGCGTGTCCCGTGTGCGGGATGGCAGCGCGGTGACGAACGCGGCGAGCTCTCCGGCGCGGCGCGTATTTCTTGTGCGCACGCTCGGCGCCGCGCTGTGGCCGGCGGCTGCCCCGCTTGCGCGCGCGGTTGAAACGAAACTTCCCAAAGCGGACTGGCAGGCGATCAGGAAGGTGATCTCGCGGCAACTCGCGGCCCTGCGTGCCGGCGACGGCGAACGAGCCTTCGGCTATGCCAGTCCCGGGATTCAGGCCCAGTTCGGCGACGCGCAGACGTTCATGGTGATGGTCCGCGCCGGGTATTCCGCGCTCCTCGCTGCACGCTACACCGAGTTCCTCGAGGGCGCGGTCATCGATGGCATCGTCGTGCAGCCGCTGCGGCTGATTGCGCCGGACAACAGCGTGCTGGTCGCGCTCTACACGATGGAGAAGCAGAAGGGTGCCTGGCGGATTACCGGCTGCCAATTGGCACCGTCGACGGTGCAAGCCGCTTAAGGAAGCTAGCCGAAGAGGTACTTGCGCTGCGTCTCCCAGTGCTCCTGGGGCAACCGCTTGAAACCCGATTTGGCGAACAGCAACCAGCGGCCGAGCACAAAGGCGAGCAACGCATTGGCATCGGCGATGGGATCGCCCGTCCACGCACCGCCTGCCTGCGCGATCTTGAGCGCCTGCCGCAGTGCGGCTTCGACGCGCTCGTAGAGTTGGTTCATGCGGATCTGCAGCCGCTCGTCCTCGTTGACCAGCGCGTCGCCGATCAGCACTCGCGTCATGCCCGGATTCCTCTCCGAGAAGCCGATCAGCATGGACACGATCTGCGTGGCTTGCGCCACGCCGTCGGTGGTGTCGGTCGTGATGTCGTTGACCAGTTTGAGGAGCGTCGACTCGATGAAGTCGATCAGCCCCTCGAACATCTGCGCCTTGCTGGCGAAATGGCGGTAGAGCGCCGCTTCCGAGACCTTGAGCTGTGCGGCGAGCGCGGCGGTCGTGATCTTCTCGCCGCGCGGGTTCTCCAGCATCGCCGCCAGCGTCTCCAGGATTTTCTTCTTGCGCTCGCCGGGCTTGGTTGCCATCGTCAATCCGCCCTGATCATCGTGCCGACCCCTTCGTTCGTCAGCACCTCGAGCAGCAGCGCATGCTCGACGCGCCCGTCGATGATGTGCGAGCTCCGAACGCCGTTCTTCACCGCGTCGAGCGCGGAGCCGATCTTCGGCAGCATGCCGCCGTGAATCGTGCCATCGGCGAACAGGCCTTCGATCTCGCTGGCGGTGAGCCCGGTCAGCAACGCCCCGCTCTTGTCGAGCACACCGACGGTATTGGTCATGAGCACGAGCTTCTCCGCCTTGAGCGTCTCGGCGAGCTTGCCAGCTACGAGGTCGGCGTTGATGTTGTACGCCTCGCCGTCGCCGCCGACGCCGATTGGCGCGATCACCGGCACGAAGTCGCGCGAATCGAGGAGCTGGATGAGCTCCGGGTCGATCTTCTCGATCTCGCCGACCAGGCCGATGTCGACGAACTCGCCATGGTTGGTGTCGCTCTTGAGCAGCATCTTGCGGGCGTGGATGAATGCGCCGTCCTGGCCGGTCAGGCCGACCGCCCGGCCGCCGTGCTGGTTGATCAGGCCGACGATCTCCTGGTTAAGCTCGCCCAAAACCATTTCCACGACGTTCATGACCTTTTCGTCGGTGACGCGCATGCCCTGGCGAAACTCGCTCGGGATGCCCATCGTCTTCAAGAGGTCGCCGATCTGCGGTCCGCCGCCGTGCACGATGACCGGGTTCATGCCGACCAGCTTCAGCATGACGACATCGCGAGCGAAGCCTGCCTTGAGCGCGGTCTCGGTCATCGCGTTGCCGCCGTATTTGATGACGATCGCCTTGCCGTGAAAACGCTGAATGTAGGGCAGTGCTTCCGCCAAAATCTGGGCTTTGAGCGCAGCGGAGGCGGCCTCGAGGGGCATGGCAGGAGCGGGCGCGTCGGATTGCGGCTCGGGTTGCGGCGATTCTACCCGATCGTGCGCAAACAGAGTAACCGCGCCACTTTGTCGACAAGTAAGCCCTGACTGGCGGCGTTTGTAACCAACAAGGCGCTTTGGTATCTTCCGCGGATGAAAAACGCGCCGTCGGCCGCCATCGATACGACTCTCGCGTTCCGCATGCCGGGTGTCACCAACGCCGGCGTGCCATGAGGCTCGCGATCATCCGCCAGCGTTATGCTCCCTCTGGTGTCGCCGAACGCTACGTCGAGGCCGCGCTGGAGGCATTGCTCGAGCGTGGGATCGCGATCACGCTCTACACCCGCCGGTGGCCGGAGACACGGCTCCAACTGATCGAGCCTGTGGTTTGCAATCCGCCCTACATCGGCCGTCTCTGGCGCGACTGGAGCTTTGCCCGAGCCGTCAGCAGCAAGATTGCCAAGCAGCCCCCGGAGCTGGTGCAGTCGCACGAACGGCTCCTGTGTTGCGACGTCTATCGCGCGGGCGACGGCGTACACCAGGTTTGGCTCGAGGAGCGCCTGCGCGACGAGTCTCCGCTCGCCCGCCGCGCAATCGAATGGAGCCCGTACCACCGTTATGTCCTGGAGATCGAGCGGCGGCTCTTCGCGAGCCGGGCGTTGCGCGCCGTGATATGCAGCTCCAGGATGGTCCGCGACGAGATTCGCGACCGCTTCGGCGTCGCCGAAGAGAAGCTTCACGTGATCTACAACGCCGTCGACAGCGACGTCTTCTCGCCGCAATTGAGACAGCATCGCGCGGCGGTGCGCAGCAAGCTGGGCGTGCCGGAGGCCGCGACGGTATTCCTCGCCTGCTCCGGGCACGTGCGCGAGGGGGTCGCGATGGCGATCATCGCTCTGGCGCGGCTCCCGCGCGACACGTTTCTGTTTGTCGTCGGCCGCGACAAGGCGCGCGGATACTACAAACGCCTGGCGCAACAGCGCGGCGTCGCGCATCGTGTCGCGTTCCTCGGTCCGCAGGAGGATCCGCGTCCGTTCTACGGCGCCGCCGACGCGTTCGTGCTGCCAACCTTGTACGATCCCTGCCCGAACGCGGCGCTGGAGGCGATGGCGTGCGGCCTGCCGGTGGTGACGAGCACCAAATGTGGCGTGGCGGAGCTCGTTGTGGAAAACGATGCCGGGTTCGCTTGTTCTGCGCGTGATATCGATTCGCTCGCCTGGCACATGATGACGCTGACCGATGCCGCCGCGCGGGCGACACTCGGTGCGCGCGCCCGCGAAGCGGTGCTGCCGCTGACACCACCGGCGATGACACTGCAGCTCGTGCTGCTGTATCGCGATCTCCTCGCCGCCGCGTACGCGGCCACGGCAGCGCGCGACTGATGCGCCCGGCGGGCGCGAAAGGGCTGCGCTATAATTCGCGGCACCTCAGCCCTTCGTCTACCGGCAGCATTGATGGAATCATTAACGGACGGCCGGACGATAATCGTCATCGCGCATCGGCTGTCTCCGATCGAACGCGCGGACCGGGTCGCGGTGCTCGACCGAGGCCAGGCCGTCGAGCGGGAGATGCTTGCCGAGTTGCCCTCGCGCGACGGCCTGTACGCCAAGCTACCCCGCATTCAATTCGCGACGGCCACGGCCGTCGTCTGATCGCAGTGCGCATTCTGCACACGGACTCCTGCCTTGGGTGGGGAGGCCAGCAACTGCGCATCCTCACCGAAGCAGCCGGCATGCGGCGCCGCGGTCACGACGTGCGGATCGCCAGTCCGCGCAATGCGACGATCTTTGGCGAGGCGGAACGCTTTGGGGTCCCCGTCCTCGCATTGCCGATCGGCCGCAAGGGGCCGGCAGGTCTTATCGCGCTGCGGCGCGCGCTCGCGACCGAGCGCATCGACGTCGTCAACAGCCACAGTTCGACCGACAGCTGGCTTGCCGCTCTGGCCTGCCGCGCCCTCTGGGTCGGCAAGCAGCGTCCACCGGCGCTCATCCGCACCCGTCATATCTTGCTGCGAGTGCCGAGGGGCGCCGCGACGCGCTGGCTATACGCCACCGCGATGGCCGAGATCGTCACGACCGGGGAGGCGATCCGCCAGGAATTAATTCGCGCCACCGGAGTATCGCCCGCGCGCGTTACGTCGATCCCGACCGGCATCGACTTCAAGCGCTTCACGCCCGGCGACAAGCTGGCGGCACGCCGCGCGCTGCAGTTACCCGAGGACGTGCCTTTGGTCGGGATCGTCGCGACGCTACGCAACTGGAAAGGCCACCGCTATCTCCTCGAGGCGATGACGCTGCTCGCGCAGCGCGAGACGCTGCTCGTGATCGTGGGCGACGGCCCGCAGCGCGACGCGCTCGTGGCGCAGGTCCGCGCCTTGAGGCTCGGCGCCAGGGTGCGCCTTGTCGGCAATCAGCAGGACGTGACGCCATGGCTGCGGGCGCTCGACGTATTCGCACTGCCCTCGTATGCCTTGGAGGGCGTGCCGCAAGCGCTCCTGCAGGCGATGTCCGTTGGAATTCCATGTGTGACGACCGACGCTGGCGCGATCGGCGAGATCGCGATTCGCGATGCAACGGCGCTCGTCGTCGCCAAGCAAAACGCGGTCGCGCTCGCCGCCGGGATCGATCGCCTGCTCGGCGATGCCGCTCTCGCGGCGCGGCTTGCCTGGTCGGCGCGCGAACGGGCGCAGCTGAAGTTCGGTATTGACGCAATGCTCCGCGAGATGGAAGCTGTTTTTCGGCGCGCGGCTGATGGCAACCGTTATCGCTGAAGACCGCTCATGGCGCGCCGCGTGGTGAGGGGCCGACGCTTCTGCTATTGTCGCTCACATGGTCCAGCCGGCCGTCGATGACGCGATCGATTTCGCCCGAATTCGCCGGGTACTGGTCATCAAGCTACTCCACCACGGCGACGTCCTGCTGACGTCGCCGGTGTTTTCGGCGTTGAAACGCGCCGCTCCTCATGTCGAGGTGGACGCGCTGGTCTATCGCGAGACCGCGCCGATGCTCGATCGCCACCCGGCAATCAGCATCGTGCATACCATCGACCGCCGGCTCAAGCAGCGCGGCCGTTTGCTCGCGCTGCGCGCGGAGCTGGGCCTCTGGCGGGCGCTGCGCGGACGCCGGTACGATCTGGTCATCCATTTGACCGAACACCCTCGCGGCGCATGGCTCACGCGGCTCGTCGGCGCCCGCTATGCGGTGGCGCTCGACCGCGTGGATGCGGGCGTGTGGTGGCGATCCTCTTTCACCCACCTCTATCTGCTACCACGCAACACCGAGCGCCACGTCGTCGAACAGAATCTCGATGCGCTGCGTCGTATCGGAATATGGCCCGAAGAATCGGACAAGGCGCTCGTGCTCGTTCCCGGTGCCGCGGCGGAGGCGCGCGTTGCGGCGCTGATGGCGCGGCACAAGCTTGCGCGCGGAAGGTTCGTGATCATGCATCCGGGGTCGCGATGGCAATTCAAGAGCTGGACCGCAACAGCCAATGCCGCCGTCGTCGATCTTCTTGCCGCAGAGGGGTGGCGCGTCGTGCTGACGGCCGCACCCGATCCTTCCGAGCGCGTACTGACGCAAGCGATCCGCGCGGCTGCCCGAGCCTCGGTGATCGATTTGTCTGGCGAACTCACGCTTCCCGAACTCGGCGCACTGATTGGTGCCGCCCGCATGCTTATCGGCGTCGATTCCGCGCCTATGCACATGGCCGGCGCGATGCAGACGCCGGTGGTCGCGCTGTTCGGTCCGAGCAGCGAGACGGCGTGGGGTCCCTGGCGCGTCATGCATCGTGTCGTTGGCTCGACCATTCATCCCTGCCGTCCCTGTAACATCAATGGCTGCGGTGGCAGCAACGTTTCGGATTGCCTGCTCACACTTCCGGTCGCGCGGGTGGCCGCAGCCGTGCGTGAACTGCTGGCGGAAACCGCCGACCGCTGCCCGCCATGAGGCTGGAGCCCGTCCGCCACCGTCGATGAACAGAAACGACTGCACATGCCGGCGCGCAACGGTCCGCGCCGGCGCCGGCAATCCCGCATGAGCGCGCGCGCCGAAGCACCGGCCGGCGCCCAGCGAAAGTTGTTGGTGATGGAGCTCGCGGGTCTCGGCGACAACGTGCATCTGTTGCCCGCGCTGTGGCTGGTCCGCCGTCAATGGCCGGACGCGCAGTTGCACGTGATGATCTACGCGCACGTCGCAAGCCTATTCAAGCTCACACCCTGGGTCGATCGCGTGTGGCCCTACCCGAATGCGCCCAAGGCGGACTTTGGCGAAAACCTGCGCTGGGCCCGCGCACTGCGGCGCGAGCGCTTCGACTGCTTGATCAACACCACCGGCTCGGATCGATCGTCTCTGCTGAGCTGGGCCACGCGCGCCAGGCTGCGCATCGGCCGCCGCCCGGCGGACGGCGGACCACCTGGCTGGCGCTGGCTGTTCACGCGTGTCGTCGAGAGTCCGTATTACGTCGAGCCGATGTACTTGCAGAAATGGCGCTGCCTGAGGCAGGCCGGATTCGGCGCGGGCCCCGACGGCGACGCGCCGGAATTCCACGTTACGATCGACCCCGCACTGCGCCGCGACGCGGGCATCGGCGCCGACGACGAAGGCCGTTACATCCACATCAGTCCGTTCACGACCGCCGACGCACGCGAGCTGCCGCGCGAACAGATCGTGGCATTGATCGCGGGCCTGCGCGCAGCGCAGCCAGGCCTGCGCATCGTCCTATCGTGCGCCGGCAACGCGCGCGAACGCGCCAAGCTTGACGAGTTGCTGCCGCGCCTGCGTGAACCGCCGTGGAAGGTGTACGCGGGGACGCTCGACGTGACCGGCCTCGCGGCGCTCATCGAAACCTGCGCGTTGAACCTTTCCGGCGACACTGGCAGCCTGCATCTGGCAATGATGACCCGGGCGCCGGCCGTGGCCTGGTTCCGCGCGCACAAGGGACAGGACGAATGGATTCCGCTGGCGCCGCAATACCGCGTGCTGATCGCCGAGGGCGGGGCGCCGGACTCGCTCCACGGCATCGCGACCGATGCTCTGCTCGCCGCCGCGGCCGAACTCTTGCACGCCTCGCAATTCGCCGAGCCGACGCGGAGCGCACGCCTCGGGCGCTTCGAGCGATAAGCTATAATTTGCCGGCAGTTCGACCGCCGCCACACCGTGGCACCGCGCTGCCCCGAACGACACAGCGCGAGAGTTGAAGCTTCCATGTGCGGCATCACCGGCTATCTCAGCGACGACCCGCGCACACGTGACGCCCTGCCGGCGATGATTGCCGCGCTCGTTCATCGCGGACCGGATTCCGAGGGCTGTTACTTCGATGGTCCGGTGGGCCTTGGCTTCCGGAGGCTGGCGGTCATCGACGTCGAAGGCAGTCAGCAACCCCTGGTCGCGGCCGACGGCGCCGTCGCAGTCGTCTTCAACGGTGAAATCTATAATTTTCGCGCCTTGCGGCGCGAACTCATCGCCGCCGGCCATGTCTTCGTGACCCGCGGCGACGGCGAAGTGCTGGTGCATGGCTGGCGGCAGTGGGGCGAGCGCCTGGTCGATCGGCTGTCCGGCATGTTTGCGTTCGCCGTGTGGGACCGCGCTCGGCGTCAACTTTTCCTGGCCCGCGATCATCTCGGTGTGAAGCCGCTGTATTACGCATGGCACGCCAGCTCGCTCGTGTTCGGTTCGGAGATCAAGGCGCTGTTGCCCTTTCCACGACTGTCCCGCGCGATCGATCTCGACGCCCTCGCGCTCTACCTCGAGTGCCAGTACATTCCGGCGCCGTACAGCGTCTATCGGGACGTACGCAAGCTGCCGGCCGGGCATTGGCTGTCGGTGCGGGACGGGAAGCTCACGACCGGCGTGTTCTGGCGGCCATCGTACGTGCCCAAGCATCGTCTCGAAGGTACGCTTGCCGTCGATGCGTTGGATGCCGAGCTGTCGCGCTCCGTCGAATCGATGCTGGTAGCCGATGTGCCGCTCGGCGCGTTCGTGAGCGGCGGCGTCGATTCCGGCGTCATCGCCGCGCTCGCCACGCGCGTTGCGGGACGACCCATCGACACGTTCAATCTCGGTTTCACCGGCAACGCCGTCGGCAGCGAGCACGAAGCGGCGGCGCGCGTCGCGCGCCACATCGGCAGCCATCATCACTGTCTCATGCTCGCTCCTGACGAGGTCCTGCCCGCGCTCGACCGGTGGGTCGGCGTCTTCGATGAGCCTTTCGGCGATCAGGCAGCACTGCCAACCATGCTGCTCGCGGAATACGCGCGGCGGACGGTGACCGTCGTGCTCACCGGCGAAGGCGCCGACGAGGTGTTCGGCGGCTACAGCAACTACGCGAAGCGGCTACGAGAGGAGCGCATCACCGGGCTGCTGGGCGCGCCGCGCTCGCCGCTGCCCTGGCTCGCGCGGCGTCTGCCGGCGCGCGTGGCGCGCGACCGCATCCTGAAAGCGCTGACCGAGCCACGGTCGCGCCGCTACGCGACAATCCCCAACATTTTCGACGCGCTCCTGCGCGGTGAGTTCTTCACCGATGCGTTTCGCGCCGTCACCAGCGCGCGGATCGCCGACCGCGCCGAAATCTACTTCAACGAATGCGACTCGCCGTCGTACCTCGATCATCTGCTCAACATCGACGCGCGCCTCTGGCTGCCCGACGACCTGCTCGCGAAGGTCGACCGGGCAACGATGGCGTTCTCGCTCGAAGCGCGCGTGCCCTACCTCGATCATTCGTTCTACGGCTGGTGCGCCCGGCTCGACCCGGACGCAAAAGTTCGCGGTGAGCAGTGCAAGCTCATCCTGAAAAACCTTGCGGAGCGCTATTTGCCGCCTGCGATCGTGCAGCGACCGAAACAGGGGTTCATGATGCCGCTGGAGCGCTGGCTTGCGGGTGAATTGAAGGACGAGATTGCGCGCGTCCTCGGCCCGGCGGGCCTGCAACGGCGCGGATTGATCCGGCCGCAGGCGCTCGAGCGGCTCGTCGCCGCGCACTCCTCAAGGCGCAAGAATCACGCGATGCGGCTGTGGGTGCTCCTGATTCTCGAGCGCTGGTTCCAGCGTTACGCGCCCTCTTTCGGGCTCTGACCGATGCGTCCGTTATCGATTGTCCATACGGAGAATTCCTGCGGCTGGGGCGGGCAGGAGATCCGCATCCTCACTGAATCGCGCGGGTTTCTTGACCGCGGTCACCGCGTCACCCTTCTGGCCCCGCCGGAGGCTCCGATCGTGGCAGCGGCGCAGCGCATGGACGTTCCGGTGATCACGCTGCCGCTGCGCGAAAAACGGCTTTCCGATCTGCGGGCATTGCGGCAATGGCTCTTGGCGCATCGCACGAATATCGATGTCCTCAACACGCACAGCTCCACGGACAGCTGGCTCGGTGCGATCGCCTGCGCCACCATCCGCGATCGGCCGCCCATTGTGCGTACGCGGCACGTATCCACGACGGTCCACAACCGGATCGGCACGCGCTGGCTCTACCTGCACGCGAACGCACATATCGTGACGACGGGCGAAGCGGTCAAGCGCAAGCTTGCGCGCGAAAACCGGATTCCGCCCGAGCGGATGACCTCGATCCCGACCGGCATCGACCTCACCCGCTATGTGCCGGGCGATGCGCGCCTGGCGCGCGCGAGGCTCGGATTGCCGGATCGTCCCGCGCTCGGTATCGTCGCGACCCTGCGCGACTGGAAGGGCCACGTTTACCTGTTCGACGCGATTGCCGGCGACCGCGCAGGGTGGGCCGACTGGCAAATCCTGGTGGTCGGCGACGGACCCGACCGTGCGCTGCTCGAGGCTCATGTCGCGCGCGCGGGCCTCGGCGATCGCGTGCGCTTCACAGGCCAGCAGGACGACGTCGTCCCCTGGCTGCAGGCACTCAATCTGGTTACGCTGCCGTCGTACAGCGAAGAGGGAGTCCCGCAGGCAATCATGCAAGCAATGGCGTGCGGAATCGCGGTGGTCTCGACGCCGGTCGGCGGGATCCCCGAGGTGGTCGATGCCGGGGTTACGGGAATCAGCGTCGAGCCGCGCTCCGCCCAATCGCTTGCCGCGGGCCTCGCGCGGTTGCGCGACGATGCTGCGCTGCGCGCCCGTTTCGGCAGTGCGGCGCGCGCGCGCGCGGAGCGTGACTTCGGCATCGAACGGATGCTCGACCGGATGGAAGTGGTTTTTCGGTCGGTCTTGGAGCCGCTCTAGCGGGATGCGCCAGAACGAACGCCTCCAGGCAGTTCCTTCCGCTAGGCATTTGCCACGCTGGCGGTACGCGCGCCGATCGCGCGCTCCAGCCGCACGCCATAGCCGAGCAGCATCGCACAAAGTGCCCAGAACTCCTTGGCGTTACTGCGGACGAGAAAATCGTCGGTAAGGTTCTTGACGAGGAATCCGGCGAGCAGCGTGAGGCCGATGAGACCAATAAGCGCGAGCGCATCGTCGCGCGCGCGCAAGAAACCGATAAAGCGCCACCCGAGCGCCGCGAGCAGCGCAATGAACGCGGCGAGTCCGAAGACGCCGAGTTGCAGCCACTGGCTCGCGAATACGTTGTGCGCGTGCGACAGGATCGGATTGTGCAGCGCCAGACGTAGCTCGTCCTGCAGGATCGACTTGCCGAACCCGTAGCCGGTCCACGGACGTTCGCGGATGCGCGCCGCGGTGAAATCCCACAGCGGCAACCGCGGATCCTCAGCAAACGTCCGCGCAATGGTCGTTTCCGCTGGAAAACTCGCTCGCGCGCGCTCCTGCGCGACGTCGGCGAAGAATAAACCCAACACCAGGAACAGCGCGACCAGTGGCGCGAGCCAGCGCAGGGGCACGCGGGCAAGGGTCGCGCGCCAGCGCAGCGCGGCCAAGGTGGAGGCTGTCGCGAATACCGCGGCCAGCGCGATCCACACCATTCGATTGTCCGACAGCCGGGCGGCGACGAGCAACAGCGCAAGCAGCGCTGCGGCAATGGCCAATGTTTGTCTTCCGGCGCCGAATCCGATCGGCGCCGGCACAAGAAGCGTGATCAGGAGCGGCGCCACCAGCACGAGAAACGTCGAGAAGGCGCCGACGCCGGCATGCCAGCGCGCAGGGTCCCATCCCGCCGGCGAGGCGGCGAACGCGGCGGCGAGCACCGTCAGCAGCGCGAAGCTCGCCAACATGACGGCGACGAGACTTCGCCATGCTTCGCGGTCGCGGGCCGCGACATAGAAGCTCACCATGGTCAGCAATCCCCAAGCCAGCTCGTGTCGAAACTCACCAAGCGTATACGCGAGATCGACCGACCACGTGGCCGACGCCATCGCGCAGCCGCACCACAGGAGAAGCGCCCCGACGATCGCGTGGCCAGGCGATGGAATGGACTCGCCTCGCCCGGACCGGCTCAGCGCCAGGATCAGCAGCGCGAGCGCGGCGCTGGCGCCGAAAGCGATCGAGCGTGCCGCCGTGGCCCAGCCTGTCGGCAGCAACGCAAGGTAAATGCCGGCTGCGATGAGCAGCGCGCGGCGAAGCCTGACCGGCAGCGTGTCAACCAGGGCGGCACCGGTCGTCATTTTTTCTTCCCGATCACGGCTGGCGCCGGCAATCACTCGCGGGTTGCCGTACGCCGCTGCCCAGAGCCGCGCGCACGGCGCTCTCGACTGCGGCGACCGACAGATTGCGAATATCTTCGCGTGCGCCATACAGCGGGATATGCCGGAGCAGCGGATTCGGCGAGCTGCACCCTTGCCGCAGAATGCCCTGGCGCGGGTCCGACCAGAGGGAGATGACGTCGAGCGGAAACGCAACGTCGAGATAATAGACCATCGTCAGCACGCCGCTATCAGGTGCGATAAGCAGCCGGCAGCGGTTCTTGATGATCGACAGCAGTTCCGCGAAATCGGTCCTGCCGCGCAAGTCGCTGATATTAGCGCCGTCATAAGCCGGCTCCGGCATGCGTCCAAAAAGGACCCAGTGCACACGCTCCGCCTCCGCGAAACGGGCGAAGAGCGCCTGCCAAGCCGCCGCCGGCCAATCCTTGACATAACCGTAGTATCCCGCCGTTTCCGAGTGCACATGCGCTCCGATGACGATCTGGTTCCGCGGCACCGGCAGAAGGCGCTCGGCGTGGACATCCCATTGCGGATTCCAGGACAACGTCGGCGGGAACTCGTCGCGCCTTCCCTCGAGCCACCGGTTGGGATCCGGATAGTCGAAAACCGTGCCGAATTCGCCGAGATCGAGGCCGAGCGTTGTGCAGGCGCCTGCCAGATCGACTCGCATTTCACGCTGCAGCCCCGGGAGTACATACACTTCGTCGACATCGGTCAGTTCGAACGGAGCCTTCAATTCATCACGGGTGATGACCGCAATGCGCGCGCCCGGCGCTTCACTCCGGATGCGCGCAAACAGCGGCACGAGGCACAGCGCGACGTCGCCCATCCCGCGGTTCCAGTAGAAGAGAAAACTGTTGCGCGGCGCGTGCTGCGATCGCGCGAGCGCATGATCGAACGCGGTGCCGAAGGCACGATCAGAGAAGCGGCGCGCGATGCTCTTGAGGCTCGGCATGGGGTAATTCAGTTAGCATCCGAGCGACCGCGCAAGTCAAGTCGGGGACTCCCGAAACTGGTGCTGGGCGAGCCGCGCATAGGTGCCTGCACGCGCCAGCAGCTCCGTGTGAGTGCCCTGCTCAACGATGCGGCCCTGCTCGAGCACGATGATCCTATCGCAATGTTCGATCGTCGACAGCCGATGCGCGATGACGATCGTCGTGCGCCCAAGCATCAGGGTTTCGAGGGCGCTCTGGATCAGCCGTTCCGACTCGGTGTCGAGCGCCGAGGTGGCCTCATCGAGAATCAGGATTGGCGCATCCTTGAGGATCGCGCGCGCGATCGCAATCCGTTGCCGCTGCCCGCCCGACAGGCGAATGCCGCGTTCGCCGACTACGGCGTCGAAGCCCTCCGGCTGCATGCGTATGAACTCGAGCGCGTTCGCCGCCTCTGCTGCGCGCTCGATCGCCTCGCGCGGCGCGCCGGCCATCATGCCGTAGGCAATGTTGGCAGCGATCGTATCGTTGAATAGCACGATATCCTGACTGACTAGGGCGATCTGCCGTCGCAGCTCCTTGAGATGAATGGTGGCGAGATCACGTCCGTCCAAGAGGAGCCGGCCTTCCGTCGGCGCGTAAAAGTGCGGAATCAGGTTCACAAGCGTCGTCTTGCCTCCTCCGCTCGGACCGACCAACGCCACCGACTCGCCCGGCGCGATGACAAGATCGACGTCCGAGAGGGCCGGCGGCGCATCGGAGTCATAGCGCTTGGTGACATGCTCGAAGCGGATCTCGCCGCGCACCCGGCCGAGGTCGACCGTCCCGGTGTCCACCTCGGGTGGCTCGTCGATCAACGCAAAGACGCTCGCGGCGGCAGTGAGCCCGCGCTGGACAGTCGCGGTTACGTTGCTGAGCGTCTTGAGCTGATTCAGCAGGTTAAGCAAGGCAAGGACATAGGTGACGAAGTCTCCAGGACCATAGTTCCTGTCCGTGCTCTGCCTTACCGCCACCCACAGGATCACGCCGACCGCGAAGGAAACGATGATCTGGTTGATCGGCGTGCCGAGCGCGGCGGCGGCCGACTGCTTCGCCATCGCGAGCCGGAGCTTGTTGGACGCCGCGCGCAGACGATCGCTTTCGTATTTCTCGCCGCCAAACACCTTGACGACGCGATGTGCACCGATGGCTTCCTCCAGCACATGAGTGAGCACCGCTGTCCGGTCCTGCACCATGCCGGTCACCCGTCGCAGTCGCCTGTTGATCTTCTGGATCGTCAGCGCAACGAACGGGAACGCGGCGAAGGCAATCAAGGTGAGCTGCCAATTGATGTACAGCAGATAGGCCAGCATGAAGGCGATGGTCAGGGTGTTGCGGATGCTGACAGTGACAGCCTCGGAGGCAGCAGCGGCCACCTGCTGCGCGTCGAATGTCACTTTGGAAAGGAGAAAGCCGGCGGAAGTGGCGTCGTAGAACGACGTGGGCATCCGCAACAGGTGATCCGATGCTTCGCAACGAAGGTCGAACACGACGCGAGAGCCGATCCACGCCAGGCCGTACTCGCTGATGTACGAGCCGATGCCACGCAGGACGAACACGCCGACGATCGCGAGCGGCAGATATAGCGTTGCCTCGGTGCCAACGGTGCCGAACTCGTTCAGCATCGGCTGCACGATCCGCAGCATCATCACGTCGGTGGACGCGACCACCAGCATACCGACCGTGCACAGGCCGAAGATCGCTCGGTAAGGACGCAAGTAACCGAGTAACCTGCGGTATAGCTTCAAGGGCAGCGTACAACCGTGGCGGACAGGGAGTTCAACGCATGCGGCGGACGAGTCGGGGAATGACCGGAAGCACGGCCGCAGGAATGTGCCCTGGTGGAGCGTACTCGGGGATCCACGCCTTGAGGTAGGCGCGAACCTCCGCGTCGTCCGCGGCCCGGTCGCGCTCCAGCCACGCGATCATCTGCTCGACGGCGTCGACGCCGTTCGGCCGGGCGTGCGCGATGAATAGTTTCGGGTGCGGCGTCGCCAGCGTCGTTTCTTCGGACGCAAGCGGCTCTTCGTAGAGCTTCTCTCCGGGACGAAGACCCGTGAACACGATGCGGATGGCGTCAGGATCGGCCCCCGAGAGCCGGATCATGTCGCGGGCGAGATCGACGATCCGCACCGGCTCGCCCATGTCGAGCACGAGCACCTCGCCGCCCCTGCCCATCAGGCCTGCCTGGAGCAGCAGTTGCGTCGCCTCCGAGAGCGACATGAAGTAGCGTGTGATCTCCGGATGGGTAACGGTCACCGGCCCGCCGCGGGCGATCTGCTCGCGGAACCGCGGAATCACGCTGCCGGCGCTGCCGAACACGTTCCCGAAACGCACGACGACAAACTGCGTTCCCCCGTTTTGCAAGCTCTGGCAGATCATCTCGGCAAGGCGCTTGGACGCGCCCATCACGTTGGTCGGATTGACGGCCTTGTCGGTCGAGACCAGGACGAATTTTTCGACCTTCGCGGCGACCGCCGCGCGCGCGAGCACCCAGGTGCCGTAGGCGTTGTTGCGCACCGCCTGCCAGGCATTGGTTTCTTCCATCAGCGGCACGTGCTTATACGCGGCCGCGTGAAAGACCACCGACGGCTTTTCGCGCGAGAACACCTGCTCGACCAGCGTGGCATGCTTGGCGTCGCCGACGATCGTGACCACTGGCAGGCCGGGGAACTCGTCTTCGAGCCCCTGCTGGATCTGATAGAGCGCGTACTCAGACAGCTCGAGGAGTACCAGCCGGGCGGGCCGATAACGCGCGACCTGGCGGCACAATTCGGCGCCGATCGAACCGCCCGCGCCGGTGACCAGTATCACCCTGTCGCCCAGCAACTCGCGCAAGCCCGCGCTGTCCAGCACGACCGGGTCGCGGCCGAGCAGGTCGTCGAGCTCTACATGACGTATCGTCGTCAACTGCGACCGCCCGCTGATCAAGTCTTCGTACGACGGCACGGTCAGCGCCTCGAGTCTCGCCGCCGCGCAAAGCTCTGCGACGTGGCGGCGCACACTGTGCGCCGCCGACGGCAGTGCGATGATCACGGTGCGCACGCCGTAACGCCGGACCCACAACGGCAATTCCGCGATGGGTCCCAGGACGCTGACGTTGCGCAGGAGGCGCCCCTGTTTCGCGCGATCGTCGTCGAGCAACCCGACGACGCGCCATTG
>Ga0075424_100001677_pt1 | contig 19616 bp, 16 predicted proteins | sample SoiMethybrSBSTD3_FD_75301 | JGI IMG/M metagenome (GOLD analysis project Ga0075424, IMG submission 75301) | Bulk soil microbial communities from a Populus tree surrounding site in Tennessee, USA - Soil MetaG P. TD hybrid SBSTD3 | ecosystem: Environmental > Terrestrial > Soil > Tree plantation... | reverse complement strand
CGACTATCTCGCGCAGGGCGGCGACTGGGGCGCGGGCGTCACGACGTGGATGGCCAAACAGCACGTCGAAGGGCTCGCGGCGATCCATCTCAATCTGCCGATATTGTTTCCACCTCCGGTCGAGGGCGAACCGAACGAAGCGGAGAAGGCGACCATCGCTCAATTGGTCGCGTTTAATGACCAAAAATCGGGCTACGCCAAGATACAATCGACCCGCCCTCAGACCATCGGTTACGCGCTGGCGGACTCGCCAGCTGGCCAGGCGGCGTGGATCTACGAAAAGCTCGGCGAGTGGACAGACAGCAACTACGAACCGGAGCGGGAAATCTCGCGCGACGAGATGCTCGACAACATCTCGCTCTATTGGCTCACCAACACGGCCGCGTCCTCCGCGCGTCTCTACTATGAGAGTTTCGCGACCGATTTCTCGACGCAGCGGCTCGATCTGCCTGTAGCCGTGAGCGTTTTCCCCGGCGAATTGTTTCAACCGCCGCGATTGTGGGGCGAGCGGGTCTATTCCCGTCTCTTCTATTGGAACGAAGCCGCTCGCGGCGGACATTTCGCAGCCTTTGAGCAACCCGCCGTATTCGTCGAGGAACTGCGCGCCGCATTCCGAGCTTTCCCTCGTGGTACCTAACACACGAGAGGCGCAGAAAGCCGACGCAATGACCATGCCCGGTGGGATGCTCGATCGCCAACAACTCACTTCGATGCTGGGCGAGGTCTCGCGTTGGGACAGGGTGGCATTCACGCGGCTCTACGAAGCCACCTCTCCAAAGCTTTACGCTATCGTGCTGCGCATCGTTCGTCGGCGCGACTTGGCAGATGACCTCCTTCAAGAGACTTACCTCCGCATCTGGCAACATGCGGGGCAGTTCAATCCACTGCGCAGTTCCCCAATGACGTGGATGGCGACAATTGCCCGAAATTGCGCACTGGACGAGACAAAGCTCGCCGCCTCACGACCGACTGAGGACGATGCCGCGCTGCTCGCGCTTCCAAGCGACTGCACCCCATGCATCACCGATGAGGCAACAGAAGATGCGCGAAGATTGCGGGCCGGCCTTGAACGCTTGGACCCGGAAAGGCGCGCGCTCGTCGTGCGTGCGTATTGCCTCGGGCTCACTCGCGAGGAGATCGCAAGAGCGATCGGCCGCCCCGCGGCCACGATCAAGACCTGGCTGCGCCCCACGCTTTTAGAGCTTAGACGCCACCTCGACGAGGAGGCCGGCGTCGTTGCGAACTCGAAGCTGGGGAAGGAGTGAACGGATGATCGAACGCAGGCCCTTCCATGATCTATCCGCCGAGGATATCGGCTGGCTAAAGGCAAAACGGCACTTTTCTTTTGACGGAGCGAGCGATCGAGTCCGACAGGGCTGGGGCGCCCTGCGCATCTGGAATGATGATCAGATCGCTCCTCAGGCGGGCTTTCCGCCCCATGTGCACGCCAACATGGAAATCATCACCTATGTGCGTGAAGGGGTGGTGACCCACCGGGACAGTCTCGGCAACGAAGGTCAAACCAAAGCCGGAGACGTCCAAGTGATGAGCGCCGGCACCGGCATCCGGCACGCAGAATATAACGCCGAACCCGTACCGGCGCTGATTTTCCAAATTTGGATTGTGCCTGACACGCATGGAGGGCCGCCGACCTGGGGGTCGCAACCCTTTCCCAAGGAAGATCGCTCCGACCGCTTGGTCGCGTTTGCCAGCGGCTTTGCCAGCGATACAGATGCGCTACCCATTCGGGCTCGCGCCCGCGTGCTTGGAGCCCGGCTCGCGGCCGGTCAGTCCATCGAATATCCCATTGGGGAAAGACGACGCGCATATCTGGTGCCTTCGTCGGGCACTGTCGACGTTAATGGCGTAAGGATTCACGCGCGTGATGGCGCCGCGATCAAAGATGCGGACCTAGTCCGAATCAACGGTATCGAAGACGCGGACATTGTCATGGTCGATGTTTATTAGGGCATGCGGCAGGTTGCCGATCATGGTCTCCGGCTGTCCGGGTAATCCCATTTCAGCTGGCCTAAGTCCTGCAGCGCCACCCACAGCTTCACGCCGAAGCCCGGGAAATACGCCACCGCCTGTTCCATGATCGGCGCGGGCCCGAGGCTTGGAACTCCTCCATTAAGAACAGCATCGCATGAAAGGGCGGCGATAGAGCCGAAAGAATGAAAGTTTCCAGGCGAAAATGCCATGTTCGACGCGATCAAACCGAAATTCGGCACGGACTTAATGCCGAGGAGCAGACGGTGACTTATGTCGAAAACGCCGATTTCGACCACGCTTCTGAGGCCCGCATTCTTCGACCGACCGGCCGACATCGTGGCGCGTGATCTGCTCGGTCGAACGCTGATGCGAAGGCTCGACGGCAATCGGATGGGTCTCACGGTCACTGAAACCGAAGCCTATCTCGGTCCCCATGATCTTGCTTCCCACTCCGCGCACGGTCGGACCGCGCGCACCGAAGTCATGTACGGCCCAGCCGGCTCATTCTACGTCTACCTCGTTTATGGCCTTCACTGGATGCTGAACATCGTCACCGGACCGATCGGGTATCCCGCCGCTGTTCTAATCCGCAGCGCAGGCGAACTGGAAGGGCCGGGCAAGCTTGGCCGTGCCCTTGCGATTGACGAGTCGATGAACGGTAGGCCGGCGCTGCCTCAGTCCGGGCTATGGTTCGAAGAAGGGAAGCGAGCCGGATCGGTGATTGCCACACCGCGCATTGGTGTCGACTATGCGGGTCCCCGCTGGTCAGCCCGAAAGCTGCGGTTCGTGTTGCGCGCCTGATAGGGACCTCTTGCGTCCCTGTCTCGTAATGCTGGGCCTTGACGCCGGGTTGGCTAGAGCCACCCTTAGAGCGCATTTGCGTCCATCTTTGTGCTTCCTCCGCAGCTAACCCCGCCAAAAGCTCGCCTAAGCGGTTTAATTCTCGCACGAGGGTTGACCCAGCGTGCACCTCGCAATGGAGATAGATGTCACCGTGCAAGGGGATCCGGCCGAACCTGCAGTTTAACGACCTTGCTTGTGGTGCCTTTGCCGCCTTCAATGTGGAACGGTGCCCTGGTGCTGTAGGTGGCCCACAAGGCCTTGCCTTTCCAGCCAGCGTTGGCGTCATCGACGCGACCGTCCATCCATTTGGGATAGAACCCCATCGGGTAGGGCACGTGCAGATTGACGAACTTGCCATCGACCAGGGCAAGCAGGGACTCATTGGCATTGCCGGTGGCGATCGGCACGTTCTTGCCGAGGCCGGAGGTGTCGAACTGGTCCACCCAGGTGAAGTAACTCGCCTCAGCGGATCCGGAGTCCGTCACACCGGTCATTTGAGGTCCGGGCAGGGGATAGAGGGTCCAGCCCTCCGGGCAATGTTGGCCCGTCGCCGCAGGACCGTTCAGCGGGCCCTTGCACTTGCGCCGGTCGAAGCTGCCCAGATGGCCGCTCGATAACGACGCCCAGAACACACCGTTGCGGTCGATGTCGCCGCCACGCGGTCCGTAGCCTGGGAATGGGGGTTCGAAGACTTCGGCAAGCGCCGTCTCAGGTGGGCTCGCTCCCGGATCCAGCCGCACGATGCGACCTGGAAATCCAAGCGAGGTCCCCCAGATGCTGCCATCGACGGGATTTACGCTTACGGAATACAGCGCCGCATTTATGCGTTTGTCCTTCGCCGGATCGACCGGCTGGTCAGGCTCAACATAGTCGTCGCGCTTGCCGTTGGCGTTGGTGTCGAGCACGAGCGCGGTCCATCCCTGCGACCGCTCCTCGTCGCCAGTCTCGTCGAACAATTTGCGGTTCAGCCATCCAATCACGCCGCTTTGCGGCCCCCCGGCACTGGTCCAGAGGGTGTTGTTGGCATCCTCCGCGAATACCAGGTGATGGGTGGGAAAGCACGTGTTGACGAGGGTGATTTTACCTGTTTCCGGATCATGCACTGAAAGCTGGCGGTTGGATCGCTCCAGCGGGAACAGCCGCGCGGATGGGTGATCCGAGCCCTTCTTGCAGAAGGCGGGGTTCTCCGGTGGTCGCACCCGCGAGGTGAACCAGACACGTCCTTTCTCGTCGAACATCGGATTGTGCATGCTGGTCTGGCTGTCCCAAATGACTTCGTCACCCCAGTACGGCGAAGCCGCCATGGGAAGGTCCTTGGAAGACGGGGTCTTCGGGTCGCGCACCGGCATCTTGATCTGCGTCGCCTTGTGATTGAGCGGATCCAGCACCGGCAATAGGTCCGTGCTCTCCTCCGTGGCGCCGAAGATCAGGCCATTGGCATTGAGCGTTGGATTGCGTTTGTCCGTGGAGACTTCATCATGAAGGTAGTCTTTGGGACCTGCCCAATCCCACAGTGTAATCACGACGTTGCGTTCAACGCCTTGCGGCCGCATCGGCACAGAGGCAGGCAATTCTCCGGCAGCGATGCGGTCGGTCCAATCCGCAAAAAGTGCAAAGGCGCGTTTGGTGTCGAGCCGGCCGATGTTGGTGGCCATCTGGGTCATGGCCTGCCCGGATTGGATGCGCCGCTCCCAAGCCTCGATAGAAGTCTTGAAGTGCCCCAACTCCTTGGGAATGGTCCGCGTCGCCTTGTTGCCCAGCTGATGGCACGTGAAGCAGCCGTTGGTCTTGACCACGTCCAGCCATTGGGCCTGGCTCTTTAGGGTCTCCGGCATGCCATTGCCCTTGGGTCCCGTGCCGGGAAACTGGGTCTTATCGGGAACCTTCAACATCGAATACCAGTAGATCGCGGGGTAGTATTCCGCTGCAGCAGCCAGACTGGCCGCCACCAGCGCGTTGAAGTTCAGCTTCTTGCCTGGTGCGGTTTGGACCTTCGCGGAGTCAACCAGACCATATCCGCGCACCCACACACGGTAGTTTGCCTTCGGAAGGTCGGGCAGAAGGTAACGGCCGCGATCGTCTGTCACGACGATCTTGACGAATTTGGTCGGTAGGTCCGTTGTTTCCGCGATCACCCAAACGCCGGCTTCCGGACCGCTGGCGCCGGTGACAATCCCGCCAAGGTCCGATGCCCCGATGCTCACGTCATCTTGCTGGGCACTGGCTGGGCTTGCCGCGAGGGAAAAGATCAAGACGCTTCCGATTGCTAGCGTGATGCGTGGGGTTTTCATATGCCGCTCCATCAACAGCCGCCCCAACCTTTGGGGGAGCCGGTATAGGACGCCCCGCCAGATTGTAACACCGGCAATCGAACGGTTGGAACTGCGAGGCGATTCCCATCGGGACAGTCCCCACCCCTCATCGTTTGGAAAAGCGCATGCACCGCAAAATACTTTGACGAGCACGGGGTTGCCCGACCTTCAGAGCCCGTCGCTGCGGCCGAGGGCGTTTGTTTCTCGCCGACGCCAGTGCCGTCGTAGGCTTCGCCGCCGGCCGGGTACCCCCTCTGCCTAGGCGCGCCGAACGGAAGCTTAGCTTGTGAATTGTTAATTGCCTTTCCAGAGTCAGGTTTTGCGTGAGGTCGACAATGCCGGTTGTTTACGATCTTGCCCCCGTCATTGGTGATATCATCGCGGCAGATTGCCCGGCCTGGTGAACTCTGCCGCAAGATCGTAGTGAGGTCGCGCTCAGAATCTGTCACGCCGCGACGTCGTTATCGGAGCGGGATTGGCACTGATCCGACCGGCGAACCGGGACCTCCGACAATGCATTGCCTGAAGGTCCTCAAGGCAACCGAGGCGCGTCGGCGATCGGATCTCGCGATAGGCAGGTGGCACTAGACGCTCACGGTCTTCAGGAGCGTCCGGCCTGTGTTGCGGATCTCGTGACGATCGCCCGCCTCGATCAAAACGATGGTACCCGCCTTCAATCGCGTCCTATGGCCATTGATGATGGCAACACCCGACCCGTCGACGACGTGGAGCTACTGGTCGGCGCCTTTGTGAAGGTTGTGGGAGCCACCTCCTTGCCGCCAACAGCCAACACCATGACGGCGGCCTACGATTTGGCGTTCGACGCGGATAGGCGGAAGCCCGGCCGGAAGCTCAGTTGGTCGCTTCTCATGGTATTTTCCTCTCAATGGCAAGCGCAAGCGGAACGAGTCAACGGACGACGGTTCACTTGGCAGAGAATTTCCAGGGAGACCTCGCATGCTTGGCATCCGCGCATGCAACCTCCCAAGGCCGTAGCGATCTCGTCCAAGGAAGCCATGACAAACTGCCACGTTGTGGCGCGGGCCAAGACGATCGCGCTCGCCAATACGACCACGACGTTGCCTGCCGAAGTGATCGCGGCGGATTGCAAAACAGATCGTTGCTACCTCAGCGTTCGGCGACGGAGCGTGTTGGACCGAGCAAATCTGGCTCGCATCCATTGCGTGCGCCAAGCTGACTTCTGGGCAGCATCTCGATCTTCCATTGCCGCTAAGCCTCAGCTGGGCTCGCTATGCGGAGGTACTTCCTCGTTTCCAACATCGCTGTAATGCGCGCTCACTTTTGCGTCACAGGTCTGGCAGCCCCTATCCCGATCACCACTTACCAATTGTTCCAACCGATCCGACCCGCACTCAACGCGACGGAATGCAACGTCATCGAGCGCTGTCCTTTGGCTGATCGGTATCCCGTACAGCTGAAGCAAAATCGGCGAGGGCGCTCTCCGGAACGGTGCTCTGGCTGTCTCTTCGGTGATGGAGGGTCCAATGCGGACACTACCGACTGTCTTTGTCTTCACTTGTAGCAATGCCGAATACAACGGACTTTCCACGCAAGCCGATGGAGCAAATCTGCCGACCCATGTGGACTGCACGCATAAATGGATTGCTGTGAAAGCCGTCCCAATGACGGAGCTTGGGCTTAAGCCTTTCGTCGAGGATGCGCAAACAGCGATCGCGAATCTGACGGTCCACGGGTATCACCTCACCCACATCACCGCCGAGGTCATTGAGTTCCCACACGCGCATCGCCAGTCGGCGTGAGATGGAACGAAGGCCGATACGACCGATTTCTCTCTCGGTCGCCGTCGATCTTCCCGTATTGAAGGTCCTCGACCCGCAACGGCCGGATCGACAGTGCTCGCAGTAATCATAAGTCAGAACATACGAAATAGCGCGGCGACAGCGCCCGAGATGCGGCCATTCAGGCCGCTCGCACGGCTACGTCCGATCCTGATGACGTCGTTCGCCTTCATCTTCGGCGTCGTGCCGTTGATGATTGCGACCGGAGCCGGCGCCGAGATGCGTCAGGCGCTCGGGACAGCCGTGTTCTTTGGCCTGCTCGGAGTAACGGCGTTCGGTCCCCGTGTTTTACGTGCTCGTGCGCCGTTTCGCGACAATGCGTGGTCCAACAAGAACAGCCAAGATCCTAGAACACTGGCTTGAACGACGACGTCCGCCGATGCTCCACTACTGAACTCACGCTCGTGAATAAATCCAAACTCTAGAGTCAGCGTCCGGTCTTGTGTCACCACAAGGCGCGCGCCGGCCAGCGGCAAAGGCCGCTGTCGTCACCCCCTGCTGATCCCCTGCAGACCGCACAAGAACCTTCTCTTGAGTCCGCATTAACAGACCTGAGCGGGAACAGCAGGCGGCCGGGCGGGCCTAATCCCGCGTATTTACAATGCCACTTGCCGTCATTCGGGCGGCTTCAGTTGGGCTTGTGCTTCCTTCGTCACCCTAGAGCGAATGAGACCGTAAGATGCCGTCAGCCATGGTCCGCTGCGCTCCCGGAGGTTCTGGAACGTGACATAAAGCATCGGAATGACGAAAATCCCAACCGCACTCGCGGCAATCATCCCAGCAAAGACCGGCGTACCGACATCGTGGCGGCTGATCTCGGCAGCGCCTTGCGCAACCACCAGCGGGTAGACGCCTAGGATGAAGGCGAAAGAGGTCATCATCACCGCGCGAAACCGCATCCTTGCCCCAAGCACGGCGGCATCAATTATGTCCTTGCCCTGCTCCCGCTGATCCTTGGCGAATTCGACGATCAGAATTCCGTTCTTGGCCGACAACGCGATCAGCACAACGAGCCCAATCTGAGCGTAAAGATCGAGCGACAGGCGCCAGATCAAGATGCCAGCAAACGCACCCAAGACCGCGATCGGAACCGACAACAGCACCGGAATTGGTATTATCCAGCTCTCATAGAGACCGACAAGGAACAGGAAAGCAAACAGGACCGAGAGGCCGAGAATGGCGCCGGTCTGCCCTGCGGCCGTCACTTCCTGATAGGCCGTTCCTGTCCACTCGTAACCGTATCCTGCGGGCAATGTTTGCTGTGAAACCTCGGCCATTGCAGTGAGTGCCGTTCCGGACGACGTGCCCGACGACGGTCCGCCTTGGATCGGAACCGCCCGGTAATTGTTGTAGCGCGTGATGACCTGTGGTCCGACAACGATCTGCGCCTCGGCTAGCGAGCGCAACGGCACGGCGGCGCCGTATTTGTTGCGGATGTAGATCTGCCAGAGCGAGGAGACATCGCGGCGGTCGGCAGCCTCGCCCTCGATGTTTACCTGCCAGACCCGGCCAAAAAGATTGAAGTTATTTATATAGAAGCCGCCGAGCGTGGCCTGCAACGCGCGGAACACGTCGGTCATGGCAAGCCCTAGCGCCTGCGCTTTTTCGCGGTCGATATTGAGAAAGATCGACGGGTTACCCGCCGTATAGGTAGAGAATACGCGCGCGAGCTGGGGCGCACGATTTGCATTGGCAATGAGCCCTTGCATCACGCTGTTCATCGCCGCAGGTTCCTGCCCCTCGAGCGCTTCGAGCTCATATTCAAACCCGCCGGTGGTCGAGAGGCCGATGATCGGCGGTAGGTTGAACGCGATCACATTGGCGTTGCGCACCTGGCTGCCTTGGGCGAAAACGCGGCCGATCAGCGCCTGTGCCGAGTTGGACGCGCCCCTACGATCCGCGAACGGTTTCAAGAGCGGGACAATGAAGCCCATGTTGGACTCGTTGACACTATCGATGATCGAAAAGCCGACGATCGCGAACACCTTTTCGACCTGCGGCATCTGCATAAGGAGCTTGGTGACACGGCTAACCGCCTCCCCGGTTCGGTTGACCGAGGCGCCGTCCGGCAATTGCACGATGACGAAGAACGCACCCTGATCCTCCTCCGGCAGAAACGCCGTCGGCGTGCGCAATGCAATCGCCCAGATCGCCGCGGCGCTAGCCGCGATCACAACCACGCCGAAGACCGCGACCCGCACCAGGCGACCGACGATCGCCGCGTAGCCGTCGCGGACGTTGTCGATGCGCCGCATTACCCAAGCCATAGGGCCGCGTCGCTCTCCGCGATGACGCAGGAAGATCGCGCACAGCGCCGGCGACAAGCTTAAGGCGTTCAGCGCCGAAATCAGCATCGCGATACTGATCGTTACCGCGAATTGCCGGAACAGTTGCCCGGAGATGCCTCCGATAAACGCAACCGGGACGAATACTGAAAGCAATACCAGGGTGATTGCGATGATCGGCGCAGTGATCTCGGCCATTGCCTGCTTTGTCGCCTGCGCGGGGGACAAGCTAGGGTTTTCGTCGATTACCCGTTCTACGTTCTCCACCACGACGATGGCATCGTCTACGAGGATGCCGATCGCCAGCACCAATGCTAGAAGCGACACCGTATTGGCGGAGTAGCCGAGTACTAGCAGAACCGCGAAAGTGCCGATCACGCTGACCGGGACTGCGACAGCCGGGATGATGGTCGCGCGCGCACTGCCGAGAAACACAAATACAACGATAATGACGAGCACGAACGCGATTGCAAGTGTGATGAGTACGTCTTCCATAGTTGCACGCACGAACGTGGTCGTATCGTAGTTGACCACATAATGCAGCCCGGGCGGGAAGCGCTTGCTCAAGCGGTCCATCGTGGCGATCACCGCCGAAGCGGTGGTCACCGCGTTAGCACCGGGGGACAGATAGAGCCCGATCGCTACGGCCGGTTGATCATTGAACCGGCCCTCGACGTCCTCGTTCTGCGCACCAAGCTCTATCCGCGCGACGTCGCGCACGTGCAAAAGCGAGCCATCAGGGTTCGCGCGCAGCACGATGTTGCCAAACTGCTCTGCGCTCGCTAGGCGGCCTTGCGTCTGAATGTTGAGCTGGAACTGCTGATCCTGTCCGATCGGCCGCGCGCCGATGCGGCCCACCGGCGCCTGCACGTTCTGTGTTTGGATGGCCGAAATGATGTCGGCGGGCACCAATTGCAGATTATCGAGACGGTGTGTGTCAAACCAGATGCGCATCGAGTAGTTCAGGGCGCCGAAGATCCGCGCTTGACCGATGCCCGGTATGCGCGACAGGACGTCCATGATATTGATGACTGCGTAGTTCGTAATAAACAGAGGATCCTGCTGGCCGGTATCGCTGTAGAGCGACAGGAATTGCAGGACCGCCGAGGATTTCTTCTGGACAGTTAGTCCCTGGAGCTGGACTTCCGAAGGCAGCTGGGCGAGTGCAGTCTGGACGCGGTTGTTGACATTGACAGTGTTGATGTCGGGGTCGCTGCCCAGCGCGAAGCTGACGGTCAGGTTATAGGAACCGTCATCAGCGCTCGTCGATTTCATGTAGAGCATCTTGTCGACGCCGACGACCTGCGCCTCGATTGGCTGTGCGACGCTGGCTTCGACAACGGCTGCCGAAGCGCCGGGATAGATAGCGGAGACCTGCACCTGCGGCGGCACAATGTCGGGCAATTGAGCGACCGGAATCCGGGTCAGCGCCAGCAGGCCGGCAATCGTAATAACCACCGCTATGACAACTGCCAATCGCGGACGGTCTACAAATATTGCCGAGATCATTATTTTGCGCCTGCCTCAGTGGAGGTGTTCGAGCCCTCTTTGGCCGGCCTGCTGGTGTTCCCGTCGGACGGCGATCGCGAAGTCGCCGGCTGCGGGCTGGCGGGGCCAGGCGAGACTGTCGCGCCAGGGCGCACGCGTTGCAAACCTTCGCTGACGACCAGCTCGCCCTCCTTCAAGCCGTTAATTATGACGGCGGTGGTAGGCGTCGATTGACTTTGCTGGATGCGGCGGATCTGCGCCTTATTCTGCGCGTCGACGATATAGACGAAGTCGCCCTGCTGATCGGACAGCACGGCGGCGCGCGGGATGGCCAAGACCGTGATCGGCTGCACGCCTTCCAACAGCACGGTTACAAATTCACCGTCGACCAACTCCCGTGCACCCGGCTGCCCAGTGTTCATGCCTGGAAGTACGGGATTAGGGATCACTCCGCGTATGGTGACCGTATCTGTAGTCTCGGCGACAATTGGCGACGCATAGTCGAGCTTGCCATCCTGTCCGTAGATCGAGCCGTCGGGTAGGCGCAACTTGATGACTACAGCCGAGAACCCGCCTTTTAAAGCATAACGGCGCCGCAGTTCGAGTCCTGTCCTCAGTGCAATCGAAAACGTTACATACATCGGCTCCTGGCTGACAATTGTCGCCAGAGTGCCACTGGTCGGCGACACGACGTTACCTTCCGTGACGCTGGTGCTGCTAATCCGCCCGCCGATCGGAGCGCGTATCTCTGTGTAGCCAAGATTGATTTCAGCGATATGCAGCTGCGCCTGGGCCCCCTCGATTTGCGCCGCAAAGCCGCGTTCCGCGGCGAGCGCCGTATCGACATTCGACTGCGGACCTACCTGCTTCCTCAGCAGTTCCTGGGCACGCTCCAATGTAATTTGCGCATTCCGGTGCTGCGCCTTAAGCTGGTCGACCGTTGCTTTGCTATTCTCGACTTGCGCCTGAAACGGTGGTTGTTCCAATTGGTAGAGTAAGTCGCCCTTCTTGACTTCGGCACCTTCGACGAACAGCCGTTTTTCGAGAAACCCGGTGACCCGAGCAACAAGCGCGACCCGCCCTACGGCCTGGATGCGACCGATGAATTCGTCGCTTTCTGTGATCTGCTGTTGCGCGACGCGCACGACCCCGACAGCCGGTGGCGTGCCCGGCGGAGGCTGTGCGTACCCATGGACCGACATCAGCCCGACGTCGATTGCCAGCACGAGACAGCAAATGCCAAGTTTGTGAACGGTCAGGCGTCAGGCTCCTCTAGCTCATGCCGTAACGTTAGCACAAATAGTCCGATTGGCGAGGCAGGCGCAGCAGGTCAGGGAGGATCTTGTCGCCATTGCGGGTCATCGATGATCAGCACCATGGCGCGTCCAATCGACCCAACCAATGAACCGACAAGAGACTGCAATTGGCAATGGATCACGGCGGCTTGATGGCCTCGGTGGTCCTGGACGAACCGTCCCTCGAATTATCGCCCGTTCTCCTGACGGAAATTTTCCGTCGTCGAGAGGCCGATCGGTGAGGCAGACCCCGCGATGCAGGTTAGTGCGGCCGTAATAGCCCTCACCGTCGCGGAACCCCTGGGCGTGTATCTGCTGAGCGGCTGCCGATGAGGTTCGATGGTAGAGTACCATCTGGGCATTACTCCCTGATAGCGACCCTGCACGCGGTTCGCGGGTCTGATTACTCGACATCAGTCCAATCACCTTTTGCATGAAGACAAGTCAGATGTTTGCGACGTCGGTCGTCTCAGTGGAGCATGGAATGACCGTCTCAGCGATTATTGATCCGGGTAATAGGTCACGCGCCGCTGCTGTGCCACTTACCCCGCATGCGCGCTATAAGATCAAGCGTGACGCCACTACTTCGCTGCATCGATTGACCGCTCTGCAATGGCAGCCAGGTGCACTCGTCGAACTCGCCGACGATGCTCGCCGGAATGAAGCGGCTCCGCGAAGCATAAAGATGGTTATCGCGGTGGGACTGGCCGTGCCGGTAAAACCGATGTGGGACGATCAAAGACAGCTGATCTTTGGCGGCGTCATTGCGACATAGAGGAGGCGGCGCTCCTCCTCGACATCATCCGCATTTCCTGTCGACTTCTCAGAGGGAATGCAACCGTCGACCACGTTAAGGACGAATGCGATCTTCCATTCCTGGCCCTTGGCCGAGTGGATGGCCGACAGGATTAAATAGTCCTCGTCTAGCAACGGCGCACCAGCTGATCAGAGGTGGCATTTGGCGGATCGAGCGAAAAATCGGTGAGAAACCTCCTGCGCGATGGGTAGCCAGCAGCGATGCGCTGCAGCTGGTCGAGGTCGCCGACGCGCATAACGGAGTATGAGCAGCGCCGCTCCAGATGCGACTGATACCACCGTCTAACAAGATCAAGCTGCGCCGGCCAACCGGCGCGCGCTTGGCGAGACTCGCATTCTTCCAGGGCCAATTCTCTCAGGGGCTTGATCCCATTCTACGCTGTCTGCGTCTCTCCCCTCGGGACCCGCTTGCATCCTTCTTCGTCAGTCTCATCGCGTTGGCGCACTATCACCTTTGCAACTATCCCGAGGCGATGCGATGGTCTGAGCGGGCGCTGCAGCGGCGCCGCACATACTCCGTGCTGCGGACCGCGGCCGCTACGTAGGCCAGCTCGGGAGAACCGACTCTCGCCTTCATCAGGGTCGCCTTTTCCCACCCACCAGCAGGTTTCGGGACCAAGTTGAATTTATGCTCGTGACCGAGCTTCTTGAGATCGGCCAACAGCGGCGACAGCCAATGGCTGTAGTCTGGTAAGTGCCATCCGCACACGATGAGGTCGCCGCTCATGGGCGCCTCGCCGCGGTTTGCAGATTGGACCTATCCCATTGATCTGATTGGACAAGGTTTGGCTCTGCATTGCAAGATGGCCCTTGGATGTCAGACACATCCGCTGGACACCAGAACGCTCATCGGGTCATCCCTTTTTCGGTCACGTGCGTTGTTGGTTGTACTGCAGCGCAGTTGCGGGTTGCGGAGCCATCCGGCATTCCTAGCACCGCTGGTGCCTACGCTCCGTCAATGGCCTAACTCGAAACCGAGATCCTGACCATGGCAAGAAAGACCAAGCGCGTCCGCAAGGCCGTTTTCCCGGTGGCGGGCCTCGGCACCCGCTTCCTGCCAGCCACCAAGGCGGTCCCCAAAGAGATGTTGACGGTGGTCGACCGGCCGGTCATTCAGCACGTGGTCGACGAGGCCAAGGCGGCGGGCATCGAGCACTTCATCTTTGTCACGGGTCGCAACAAGGCGCCCATCGAAGACCATTTCGACAGCCAGTACGAATTGGAGCGCACTCTGTCGGAACGCGGCAAGACCGCCGAGCTCGATGCACTGATGGCTGACCTGCCGCGTCCCGGACAGACGAGCTTTACGCGACAGCAAGCCCCGCATGGGCTTGGCCACGCGGTCTGGTGCGCGCGCGAGATCGTCGGCGACGAGCCATTCGCCCTGCTGCTTCCCGACATGCTCCACTTCGGCACCCGCCCATGCCTGTGCGACATGATGGAGGCTTACGCTCTGCATGGCGGCAATCACATCGCGGTCGCGCCAGTGCCGGAGGATCAGACCCACCTTTACGGCATTGTCGGGCTCGAAGACAAGACTGCGAAGATATCGCGCGTTACCGGTATGGTCGAGAAGCCGCAGCCCGCAGATGCGCCATCCAACCTCCACATCAGCGGGCGCTACATCCTGCAGCCTGAGATCTTCGCGATCCTGGAGCACGGTGAGCGCGGTGCCGGCGGCGAAATCCAAGTCACGGATGCGATGAAGAAGCTCGCCCTCAGTCAACCCTTCTTCGCTGTGCGGTTCGATGGGGCGATCTACGATTGCGGAGCCAAGATCGGCTTTCTGCTGGCCAATGTCGCCTACGGATTGGCGCGCGAAGATTTGGCGCCGACATTGCGCTGCGAGCTCGCCAGGCTGCTCGAGACCTGAATCAGGTCGCGGTCTTGCGGCGGGCCGGCGCCTTGGCGCGCGGTTGCGATGGGGTCTCCGGGTCCTCGAGCCGGCGCTTCAAGTAAGCGACGTTGTTGGCGGTGATCCCAACGAGCTCCCATCCGTCCTTGCCGGCATCGTCAAGAGCGTCAAGGTCGCTCGCTTTCGCCGGCACATTGTTAAGATCGATCTTGCTGTATTCCCACTGGGGCATCCTCAATCTCCTTGCGGGGCCTTTCGGCCCGACCGGCCGGGCTGGGGCGAACGGGTTGCCGTTGTGCGATAAACCGACCAGCGCAAGCCTTCGACCTCTTCCCTGTCCGACCGCTTGCGGCGACTGCCCAAAGGCGCCGACGCGCGCTGGCAGGGGTGGGCGCGACTGAACCAACAGGAGCAACGTGCAGACCCAATGGACGGCAGTGCCCCGCGCCGGATGCAAGCGGGGACCTGTGCTGAGACCGCACATCGGCGCGTGAGGGGGGTGCGCAGGGGCCTCTGAAGCGGAATTTTGCCGATGCCATCACACGCCACGGCCGCCGCGCCAACGACAGGCCTCCCTTGGTCCTTTCGCTCGCGTGCGCTCAAGGTTGTACACGAACCGATCGATACGGTCCTCGATGGCGGCGAGGATCACGTGTCCGGCCAGGGGATCGCCCATAACACATGGCAGATCCTGTGATGGGGGTGAGAAGTCGGGCTGCGGCAGGGTGGCAGGAGGGCTAGTGGCACCCTAGGGTTGCAGCCACTTCGCCCACCAGCAAACCTCGCTAGAAAGTTTCCCGTCAAAGGCGACGATCCCCGCACTATTGCGCGCGCTGGCTGCCGGGACACTCCCCTGTTAGTAATGCATGCGCTGCCGATGTGAGGTATGGCCGCATGAGGAAGATCATCGATGGGCACGGTCGCGTGTGGCACGACGCTGCACCGGCCAGCGTTGCAGTGGAGGACAGTGGAGGCGTGGCTCTGCGCCGGCGTCGATCGGGGGCGATGGAAGTTCGCTTTAGACCGAATTCGGTGAAGCCGATGGCCGTGTTGCGGGTCGTTAAGATGCTCGAGACATGCGAGCGGGTGGTGCTCGTGCCAGGGTTCGCCAATCGGGAGGAGCAGCTGATTAGCCATTGCGCTGCTGCCATCGAGCGCCTCACCCAAGTGACGAACGAAGCTCAAAGCGCTCGTGCCCGTGACTTCTACTCGCGACGGCATTGGCGCAATGCTGCCGCTGCCGACGTCGTTTTCGGGCCCGTTCACGACGCATGGTGCGCGGCGCATGGCCGAAGGAAGCGCGACCTCCTCGACGCCGTGCGCGACGCCTCAGCTGGTCGCTATCTCGAAGTTGTTCCACGCGAGGGCGCCACCAAGCTCGTGATGGCAGCGGTGGGCGACGGCTACAGCCTCTACGGCAATGGTTGGAAATCGGTCGCCGTCGGCGGCCTCTTCGAGGACATGCCCGATTTTGAATATGCATGTTGGGCCGCACAAGCCTATCGCGAGGCGTTTCGCACCGCTCAGCCGGTCTTCGAGGACGTCGCCGCCACTGTGCGCCTACGCCACGCTGGGCTGCTGCGGCTGCAGTATCGGCGCGTAATCCTGCCGATCGGCAGCGGCGAGCAGCCAACGTTGCTGCTAGGCGCGACGCTGCAGCAGAGCGTCAGGCGTCTTTCGCTCGGAGCGGACAACGAACTTCGCGACATCCTGCAGTAGCTGGCGTGGCTCCATCCACATGAAGGCGAACCGCACGTTGCCGAGCGGGGAATTGCTGACGCGAATGTCCCAATCGATGTTCGTGTACCCGGTGCGCTCGGTCATGCCGCCTCTAACCACGCCCTCAGACATCATGGCGACGAGGTAATCCACGTTCCAGCGGGTGAAAGCATAAGCCCGCGACAGGATTGGCACGATCCTCGACAGCCCCTTGCCCCGATAGTCGGGGTGGTACCAGGCGGCACCGGAGAATACCACGCTGCCGGCGATCGATTGGGCCGCCGTCGCCGTCACCACGCATGTCTCGCCGGGGCGCTTGGAACTGTCGGGCTGCTCGTAGAGGAGGTGAAGGCTCTGTGCCAGATCATTAAAGTTGCTTAACTTTAGGTTGAACAGCCGACCCGCATGGGTCGCCACCACCTTGCCATTCCCGTCGCGTCCCATAATGCAGAATGCATCGTCGGGACCGATCGTGTTGTAACGAACGTCGTAGGTCGGGAACAGCGGCAACCAGCTGTCGCGGTTCTGTTCGTTAACCTCGATAAGCTTGGCCATATCGGCAAACGACAGCGTTACGCCCAGCGCGAGAGCCGCCGCGTCGGCATGCCGGAAGAAGCGACCCAGCAGATCGGCGGGACCGTGGTCGATTGTGAGCCTGGCGAGCAGCGGCGAGCCATTTGGTGCACTCGTATTCATGGCGTGGAACCTCTAGTTTAGGTTGAGGAACCACTATGGCGGGCGGCACGCCGAGGAGGAAGGGTTGCGAAGCGATCCGCACGCTGGCATAAGCGCCGCTACCGGGGGTGCGCGGGAAACGCCGCGCTAGACGGTCACAGGATTGGATTGCTTACGGGCGAGGTAGGCGGCATGTCGAGATCCGAACCGGGGGCCGCACCCAGGCCACTCGGGCAAGCGCGCCGCGTCCGCAGCGGCCGCCGGGGTGTGTCGCCCCGCAAGCCGACTGCCGTCGACAAGCACGTGGGCAAACGGCTTCGATTGCTGCGCCAGATCAACGAGGTGAGCCTGGAGAAGCTGGCCGAGATCGTCGACGTCGCTCCGCAGCAGATTCAAAAATACGAGATCGGGGAAACGCGCATCAGCGCTTCGCGCATCTTCGAATTATCGAAGATTTTCTGCGTGCCGGTCGCTTGGTTCTACCATGATCTCGAGGCCACGACGTCCGCGCCGATGGACGCGCGCATAGAACGGCGCCGCGGGGATGTGGAGGCGGTGGATCGAGTGGCGGAAGCCTCACGTGAGGCCTTGCTCCTTGGTTACTTCACGCAACTGGTGCCGGAGATGCAGCACAAGCTCGTCGATTTTGCGCGCATGCTGTCTGAAGTGTGCGCTGGTCAAGCCAAATAGGGGCCAAATAGGGGCCAAAATCGGGGCCAAAATCGGGGATGGGCTCCCGGCGCCTGCCCCGGGCGAGCATCGGGCCGAGTGGCAGGCATCGATGCTGCGCACAGGACCTCTTCGCGCGCGCCGTTCTCGATGCAAACGGCAGGTTATCTGGCAGGCGTGATGGCAGGCATCATGAGCGGGGCTGCCGCCGGCGTGAGATCCCTCGCGATCTCTGCGGCCACGCAGTTGGCCCGGTTGATATAGGAGTTGGCGAGTGCCGCGTGGCTCTCCAGAGAGCGATCGAGTTGGTTGGGATCGCATTTCTCGGGATTACCTTTGAAGAGGTCGATGTAGCTGCGCGACAGGCTGGAGAGCTGCCAGCCGAGCGGCAACGGCATAAAATTGTAGTAGACGCCTGCCTCAAGGATCTTGAAACCGGGCTTTGGATCCGCGGCGAGATCGTATTGGGTCGTATATCCGCGGCCTTGCCAGGTCGCGAGCGCAGCCACGAATGGGGTGAAGACATCGCTCTGTGCGTGGTTGTTGGGCGCATCCATCCAGAAACGATCAAATGGTATCCACGCCGCCGAGATCATGATGAGCTTGATCTCCAGGGGGGGAAGCGTCGGGTCCTTGGAGTGGAGCTCGGCAAGGGACTGGGCGAGCTTGGAGGCCGTCGCCACGCCCGAGTTGTCGACATAGCCTCCGTCCACGAAGCTCATGCGCCGCGTTTGGGCAGTCGCCCCGAGGTTCTTCGCGTTGGGATCGGTGAAGGTGAACCAGCCGGCCGGCGATACCCAGGGGAACCGCGCACTCAAACCGACGGCGGTACTGAGCGGCATGTCCACCGGATCGACGCCGGTTGAGAAGAAATCAAACGCCTTGGCCGAACTCGTCCACGGCGGCCCGATGGACGTGAAGTCGAGCGGGCTCAGCACCATCTGCATACCCGTCTCGATATTGCTTACGTTGAAGGCGAGCGCCGGAGTTGACCCGCTCAGGCACGCGCTGGCGCCCACGCCACAGAGAGCAAAGAGCGAGCCGCTGACCGGATTGTTGGCTTTATCGCCGCCGTAGCGCCAGACCTCCTCGAAGGCATATTCCAAGGCGCGCGCCCGGTCGAGGGCGGGGAACGGCCAGGGGATGAAGCGTTGCAGGAAATCGGGGAACAAGCCGCCCCAGAGCACTGGTGCCAAGAGATCGCGCGACAAGATCGCGTCGGCGCGCGCTTCGAAGTTGCCGCGATCGGCGAGCCTCTCGAGGCATGGGTGCGCATCCTCATTGGCGGCGAACGCGCGCGCCAGGCCGGCAAACACCGCCGCACCGAGACTGCCTCCCGAGACCGAGCTCACGGCGAACACGTGCTGGGCAAAGTTGGGGCACAGGTCCTGCATGCGCGCCAGGAACTTGGCGGTCTGGTAGGCAGCGTAAAGCCCACCGCCCTCGGCCGCGACGACATAGAGCGGATAGGGCTTGTTGACGCCGCGATAAGCTGGCCCGTCCTTGCGTGCGGCGAGCCAGGCGCGCAGGGCGGCCTCCACGGTTGGGCGTTGGATGTCGGCTGACGTGTGGCGGAACTGATGATTGTCGGTGAGGCCGAAGACCTCAAAGGCAATGAGCAGGATGATCAGCGTGCCAAGGATCGGCACCCCAAAGATGCGATAGTACCGTGCGAACAGGCCCGTCAGCACGGCGAGATTGACCACCCATAGGGCAAACAGTGGGATCGACCCAAGCGCTTGCGGCAGGTGCACTGGGTCGCGGATCAGCAAAATAATGGAGGCCAACACCACCGCGGGGAACAGCATCCAGTTGCTGAAAACGGCGAGGTTGCGCGCGCGGCGACT